>Ga0208510_100015_pt1 | contig 158862 bp, 104 predicted proteins | sample LakWasMet33_HOW6_2_FD_183875 | JGI IMG/M metagenome (GOLD analysis project Ga0208510, IMG submission 183875) | Freshwater sediment methanotrophic microbial communities from Lake Washington under simulated oxygen tension - Sediment Metagenome... | ecosystem: Environmental > Aquatic > Freshwater...
GGCTTTCCACCCATCACTTTGGCGCCGATGAACTTTGAAGCGATCTATTTACAAGAGCGCCAAAAGCAACAGCAGAATCAAGCTCAAGGGTCAGTGATCACTCAAACATCAGACATTACGCATTAATTGCCTTAAGCTGATGCAAGTTTGTATATTAAACGCTCGTAATGAGTGGATCACGAGGGCGCGCCCCTATTAATAGTAGTATGGCACATATATGATCAGTAAATCGCGGATAAAAACAGTTTTTATACACACTTTTAGCCGTGATATTTGGTATGCTGCCAAGATTAATTACTATTACGTTAATAAGGGGCTGCTGCATGCCATTGTTATCACTGCTCAATCCTAACCCGCAAAAACAATTCATCTTAGGCCTAGTTGAAAAATTAAATATTTTACGTCGAGAAGTGAATGAGAAGTATGCTTTGCGGCCTAGTGTGATTAAGCCGCTCATTGAAGCTGCCATGAGTGAATATCTGGCAGGTAAGCCACTCTCTGAGCAAGATTGCATGAAAATGATTAAATATTTTATCGGCTTGCCTGATATGAAAAGCAGCTTGATTCCACTGCGTGCCATCTTGAAAAGAGACCCTTCTGTTAAAGAAGATATTTTCAAGCAATTAGAAACACAATTGATCTGCCCATTCGATCAAGTGTTTTTGAATTATATAGCCAGTTTGATTCACGAAGAATGTTATCTCAAGCTACCTGCTGATAGCCATGAGGCAACAGTCAAAGACTTGGCGAAAGAAATAGAGGCAACTCGAGCCATCGCCTGGGAAAAAGAAATTGCAGGCAATCAAAGAATAATCCAGCAACAGGCCGTTGGCTTTTTGCAAATGATGAAAGATCACGAAATCAAACAAGCCGAGCTTAGCGCCAAAGCGCTAGAAATCAAAGTCAGTGAAGCCAGACTCGATGAAGAAACGCGTCGTTTTCAGCTAGACCAGATCGTATTGGCTCAAGCTGCGTTATTAAACGAACACCAAGCTAATTTAGCAGAGCGAGCAGAAAAGTTAAGTATAAATAAAGAAGCCTTGGCAGCAGAAGCTGATAGGATCAAAGGCGGGCCTATCAGAACCACTTTTGTGGAACAATTAAAGCTGAGCTTGGACTTTGCCAACACCGCTATCGCAGAGCTTAAAAATCAGCAGCGTCTATTGGCGAGTGAGTTGAGGCAAATGTTTACCCTGCAAACCGAAAGCATCAAAGAGCAGCTTGAAGCATTTAAAGCTATGCAGTTGAATACTAATCATGATTTAAAAGAATTGATCAATAAAGTAAACCTTGAGCTCAGCACTGAGCAGGTAAAAGCCAATAAAGCTCTCCATGCGCAACTCAATGAAGTTCATGATCAAGTCATAGAAGTAAATTCAAAACTGATCAATGAAGGCCGTATGCGTGATGAAGAGCAAGCAAGACTCCAGGCTCAATATCATGCTATAGCCAGCCGCTTTGAAGCCTTTGATTTATCATCTGTCAAAGTTGATGATTTTTTGGCATTAAGAAACAGCCATAATGAGCTTATCAATAGTCAACAGCTATTAAAAATCAGGCTAGAAGCGTTTGCCCTGCATACAGAGGGTGAGTTTGCCGTAATCAGTAGTAGGCTATCTAGCCTTGAGGCTTTGCCAGCAGCGGTAATAAGCCTTAGTCGAGAACTGAGTGATGTTAAGTTGTCATTGTTAAAAAGAATTGAAGTGCTGGAAGCCGAGCAGCTGCATATCAAAGCTGAGTTGGCAGTATTCAAGGAAAGATTGCTGGCTTCAGAAGTTGCAAAGCTCCCACCTGATTTCGTGGCGAGCCTCATCGAAAAACAGCTCAAATCGTATTTACTAAAACGATCATTATTCCATCCTGCGCTAGAGGGTGAACCTTTGTGGCCAAAAGATTATGACATTAAGCTGTGTGACCTGATTTTTTCTGAAAAAATTGGCCAAGGTAGCTTTGGCTTAATTTTTAAAGGGATGTGGCAGGCTCAAACAGTGGCTATCAAGCAAATTGAAGGCATTATTTCAGCGAAAGAGCGAGCGCAGTTTATTCGTGAAGCCACAATTATGAGCCGTCTGCATAGTGAATATATAGTGCACTTTTATGGCGCTTGCATCGAGCCTGATAACATGTGTTTGGTCATGGCATTTATGGAAAAAGGCAGTCTTGAGAAGGTTTTGCCAAGCTTAAGCTGGCCAGAACGCTTAAAAATGGCCCAGGATTTGGCAAAAGGTTTGTGCTATTTACATGCGAAAGACCTTATTCATACTCATATTCACCCTGGTAATGTATTGATCAACTCGCTCAATCAAGCAAAATGGTCTGAATTTAGCTTGTCCAAAACTGCCTATGCCAGTGTCAAATCAGTGGCTTCTAGAACTTCCCAGTTTTCAGCTTGCTTGGCGCCAGAGCGTATGAGTCTTTATCCCCATATTAGCAAAGCTTCAGACATCTATAGTTTTGGGGTGTTATTGTGGAGTTTAGTTACTGGCAAATTGCCTTATCAGGGCATGAAAGAGGCCGAGATTATCACTGCGGTGAAAACGGGTTATCGTGAAAGTTTAAAAGACATGCCGGAAGAATGCGCACGCATAATCGAGAGCTGTTGGCATGCTGATCCTGCCAAACGACCCGGTGCCATTGAGGTGGAGCGTATTTTAAGTTCGATCAGTTTACGCCCAAGTTCACCTAGTGCTGATAGCCTTTACGAACAAGCCGTGGAAGCGCATAAAGCACATAGAATTGGTGAAGCCTATGCTTTTTTTGAACGAGCCGCGAGCAAGGGTAATGTTAAGGCCCATGTCAGTTTAGGAACGATGGCCTTAAGAGGAGAAGGGGGCATGCCGCCCAATAAGGCTCAGGCTATACGGGCATTTGAATTTGGCGTATCTCATGGCCATGCAAGAGCAATGTATTGCTTGGCACGTATGTATGAAGAGGGTGATGGTATCTTAACTGATTTATCCAAAGCCTTGGCCTTATATCGAGATGCATCGGCTGCTGATCCTGGCAAAGAAGAGTACAAAAGGAAAGTGACCCTATTGTCTGCCAGAGTGGGGCCGTCTCTTGGGTAAAATAATACAGCTTCTACATTAATAAAATAGGATATTCCCATGCGAAGTACACTATTATAGAAAATATAATATATATCGAGCGAATTTTCATTGAAAACACCAAATTATAAGTATAATCTTGCATGCTGTCGCTTGATTCTCATAGGTTATGAGCCGATAAAGCTTAGTTAAAGGATATTTGTATGCTAGAAGAGTTCATGAAAATCTTATTTAATCTTAAATTAGCTTATGACGCCAATTTAGATAAAACCAGCGAAGACACATGGCAAGATATTACATTATTCACAATGTATACCAATTTTATTAGAATAAATGAATGGCTAAGAGTTTATAGAGGTGCTGGCGATTATAAGGAAGGTATACAATATTATCGGTGCAATTTAGTCAACTTATATATTCTCAGAAACTACCTAGTGCATTTTGCATTTAATTTCTTACCGCCAATTAGCATCCACTTAGATTGGTCTTCCTGTGTAAAAGAAATTATTGCTAGTGCAGAAGCTGATTTAATAGAGGCTAGCCTCGTTAAATATGCTAAAGAATTAATACCAAAAGTGCCCATTAAAGTACAAAACCCCACAACACATGCAGCAGACGCCAGTAGGGCTTCATATGAAGATGTGACTTGTGCAAAAAGGTGTTATCTACATGCTTATAACAGATTGAAAGGTTATTTTGAGAAACCTTTTGATAAGAAAAAAGAAGACGATATCGTGATTATTGATGCCACCAAGGTTTTGATACTTTTGGCATATGAGATTTCTGAAGGGCTGGAATTAAAGAACGAACGGCGAAGTGGAAGCGGTCCTAAGCATTGGTCATACATGGCACAAGAAATAAAAAACCTCAGGCATGGTTTGGCCCATTTTGATCCTGGGCACAAAGCTGAAGCAAGAGAAATAAAAGCCGGGCCGATTGTTACTGATCTTTGGAATGCCATATTAATGAATAGGAAAAAAATCATATCAACCTTTCACAATATAGCCCGAGGCGTTTCTGCACAACTTGAGCGACTAGATGCACCCAAAGCCGCAGAATTGGCAAAAACCGAAAAAATAAAAGCTGAGGCTATAGCGAGTTTTATGAGCAAATCAGAGGCGGTTTGGCCTGGACTTGGCGCAAAGCCCGCAGCATCCGGCCCAGGTTCAGCTTGGGGGGGATCAAGCTCAGAAGAGCCCATGAGACCACCTCATGTTATGCCAAAAGCCGCACCGCCAGCGAAACCCGCTGTATCAGCCGGCGCCGGCGCGGGTAGTCCCTTTAGGCTGGCAACAGCGCCATTAGAAGATAAGGTCGATATAACGCATGGGATAGGGATTAGTTTATTGCCCGAAGGCATGTTGGTAGCGAAAGCTGGCCTTGGTGTTAAAAAATCCCAAACTTCTCGCTCGGCTAAAAAAGATGCCATAGCCGAAAGAAAAGCAGCCATGGATTTATTTTTTAGCGCCAGCGATGAAAAGCCTGTATTAAGCATTAGAGCAGACGCGGTGGCTAGTGAGGCTGCAAAAGAATTCAAAGACAGTGAAACTGAACCAGCTGATAAATATGCACCCTCAATTTGAGGCCTCAAAAATACTTCCCGGCTAAAAAATTGATTTTAAGTAGTAAAAGATATAGGCTAACCATTAATTTCCACTAATACACGAGGCGCTTTATGTTTGATAGTTCAGGTAAGGGCATTAACATACAGGAAATTTTCACTGAAGATGAGCTTTCTGACTTAAGTGAAAATCACTATTATGCAATCATGTATGCCATTAAGTTGCCAGATTTAAGCAAACGATATAGTCCGGCTGAGTTTAAAGAAAAATTGCTTAAGCTACCTTCAGGCGCGATTTCAGCTTTTAGTGATCCAGACTCAGATGAAATTTTGGCAAGTTTTTCAAAAATAGGCTTAAATTGGGATCAAATTCTTGAGCTTTCAGGAGTCGCCTATGCGGCTTTAAGCAATGACACTGTTAAGTACTTACTGCATGAAAATGTCCTAAAGCTAGCTCAAGTTATTGGGTTAAAATCGCAATATTCGCTTCCTGTGCTTAGTAATAAAAATTTAGAGAAACTTCTTATGGTAGGGGATCTTAATCTTGAAGATGTCTTAGCTATTGATGATGAAGAAAAAGCCAGTGAAATCAATGATCAGATAGAATTTTGGGTGCAAATTTCCAATTCAAATAAAAAAAATTTATATGATGGAAAAGTTAAAAACGCCCCTAGAACAGAACCTCTGGTTTTTAGCAGTGCAGCATCTCAAAAAACCAGTGCTGGTGCAGGTTCAGCTCATGAAAGTCCTGAGGCTTCGACTTAATCACTCAGTGCTTACATGAGCCTTAGCCATGATATCAAGGTGCCCCAGCCCCAGCCCTTGCCACAGAAACGTCTTCATCGATGCTGTTTAATTCCTCAAGCACTTCTTTGGCAGTCTGATAGCGACGCTTAGGATCATTTTCCCAACATTTCCCAATAATGAAAGCGAACTTAGGCGGGGTTTCAGCGGGTATGGTTTCTTTTTCACCGTCTTTTATGGCTTTTTTGATGGCTTCTAGATTGCCTTTGCCGCTATAGGGCTTTTGGCGGCTGAGGCTACATAGCTCCCAAAATACTATGCCCAGCGCATAAATATCTGACAACACGGTACATTTGGCGCCGTATTCTAAAAGTTCAGGCGCCATCCATAGCGTGGTCCCAATTCCCTCTATTGCGGTGTGGGCGTTTGAGATCTCGCTACTTATATCTTTGGATACACCAAAGTCAGCGAGTTTGGCCTTATTATCTTTATCTAACAGCACATTCAAGCTTTTTAAATCACGATGCAATATACCTTGTTCATGTAAATAATGAAGTCCCAAAGTAATATCTTTAGCAATCGAAAGCTTAATAGACCACTCCATATGAAGCGTTTTGTTAATAACATGGCGTAAAGAATTATTTTCCATATACTCCATAACAATATAATGCTTTCTATCACGAGGCGCTGTGCATATTCCATAAAAACTTACAATATTAGGATGGCGTAATTTACTATGAATTTCAATTTCTCGTTTGAAGCTGGTCATGATCCGCTCTGTTGAGACCGATTCATCAAATTCTTTGACTGCAACATCAATTAAGTACCATTGCGCTTTTTTCACCGTGCCACAACTACCTGAACCCAATTTTGTTTTAGCAAATGTTAGTTGATCGTAATGAATCTCGACGCTAAGCGTTTTTGCCAATAACAGATCAAATAGCTTCTTATTGCCTATAAAAGCGGCCCACTTTAAAGCATCCCTGCCTTTACTATCTTTTTCTTTGATATCATCGCCGGCCTCAAGGATAGCTTCCACTGCCTTAATATTTCCATCTTGGCAGGCATCAATTAAAGGAGGAGTGTCTTTATCTTTTATACTTTGCACAAGTTCATAACACGCTTCAGCATCACCTATCTTGCCTAATGCTTTTAATGTTCTGATTTTGCCATAGTAAGCATGAATATTTTCATGACATTTCTCAATGGAATTATCAAATGCCCTTAAGGCTTCGCTATAATCGCCTAAGGCGTATAAAGCTTCACCCATACCTTGATAGCCCTCAAAAATGTCCGGATCGTCATTTATCGCTATTTCAAAACACGCTAAGGCTTCTCTATAGCTTTCTGGATTGTTTAATGCGTTCAAAGCAATCCCTTTGCCGTAATATAAATAAGCATTTTTTGGGTCTAAATCAATCGCGGTCTGAAAAGCGCGAAGTGCTTGATCATACTCGCCGATGGCCTGCAGTGCATTGCCCATATCGTAATGATAACCAGTATTATCCGGCGCATATTTGATGGCCTTAGCATAGGGCTCAAGTGCTTTTGAATATTCATTATTTTCAATTAATGCATAGCCTTTTCTATAATGGTACGTAGGATTTTCAGGGTCCAATTCGCTGGCGGCAGCAAATGACTCAGCTGCTTGCGCATACTGATGAGTTGAATATAATAAAATACAGCCCTTTCGGTCATGATAATAAGCATTCTTAGGGTTCAATAGCATCGCTTCTTCATACCAGGCGATGGCTTTTACATATTTTTTATCTGCAGAGTAAGCTTGCGCTAAGTAACTAAAATACACTGCATTTTTCTTGTCTAATTGAATGGCTTGCTCATAAGCCATAATGGCTGGTTCGTATTTTTTATGTGCATAGTAAGCCAGGCCCTTATTGGAATGATAAGCGGCCTTTGTTTCATCCCATTTAATGGCCTGTTCATAGGCCGCAATGGCTGGTTCATATTTTGCCTGTGCATATAAGGCTAAACCTTTATTATCATGATAAACTGCATTTTTTTTATCTAAATCAATGGCTTTTTCATAGGCCTCAATGGCTTTTTCATATTCTTTATGAGCATATAAAGCCAAGCCCATACGATTATGATAAACCGCATTTTCCTTATCCAGTTCATTGGCTATTTTATATGATGCATTGGCTTTTTCATATTCTTTATTAGCATGTAAGGCTAGACCCATATTATTATGATAAGCTGCCTTTTTTTCATCCAATTTAATGGCTTGAGCAAATGAGGCAATGGCGTCGTCATATTTTTTATCTGCATAGAAAGCCAGACCAAGATGATTATGATAAGCGGCATTCTTGTCATCCAATTCAACAGCTTTCTTATAAGCCTCAATGGCTTGGTCATACTTCTTAAGGTTATAGAAAGCCTGGCCCATATGATTTCGATACTCTGCATTTTCTTTATCCAAATCGCAGGCAAATTGATACGCCGTAAGTGCTTTTTCATAGTCTTTGAGTTGATAGAAGGCATCACCTAAATCATTATAATAATAAGCCTTGCCTGGTGCCGGGACTAAACCGATCGCTATTTGATAGCAATTTATTGCGGCTTCATAAAGACCAAGTAAATATAATACCTTGCCTAGATTGTAATGATAAATATCATTGCCGGGGCTGGGAGTAAGATCGATCGCCTGCTGGTAACATTCTTTTGCTTCTTCATAGCGATTAAGAATGAATAATATGTCTCCTTTCTCATTATAATAAGCCGCATTTGCTGACGGCATACCAAAATCAATGGCTTGCTGATAAAGCGCTAAAGCTTCTTCATGTTTGTCTTGATAGAATAAGGCCTCAGCTTTGTAAGCATAAGAAGCTGAATGAGTTGCATTAATTGCAATTGCGCTGTCATAGCAGCTAATGGCTTCATCATAACGCCCGCAATTAGATAAAACTAAGCCAGTGCTGCAATGATAAGCGGCATTTTCTGGGTTAAATTCGGTCGCGCGCGTATAGGAAATAACAGCGTCATCAAAGCGGCCACTAATACACAGTTCATCGCCTTTTTTAAAATGAGCTAGAGCGATTTCTTTATGAAATTTATGCACAGTCGTAGCCTGTTTTATAGCCTCATATGCGCTAATGGCATCATCATAGCGACCAAGCGCATAATAGGCAGCGCCTAAATAAGCATGAAAATCGCTATCGGCAACCTCGGAATGATGATAGCGATTATTCAATTTAATGGCTTTTTTAAGTGATTTTTTGGCTTTGTTACTCTTGCCTAGCAATAACAGTACTCTGCCTTTATTGTAATAATGAAAATAACTGTCTCGTTCTAGTCCATTGTCTTCATTATATTCAATGGCTTTATCGATTGCCGCAATAGCCTCTTCAATACGCACCAGTGCCAGATAAGTGTTACTGAGCTTTACATAAATTTCATCAGTGACTTGCTCAGGAAATGAAGTCATTGCATGCTCATAGGCCACTAAGCAATCTTCATATGCATGATTTTCATAATGGTTATCACCATCTAAAATAGCTTCTTCAAAAGTGTTATACGGCACAAGTTACTCCAAATTAAATAAAGTAAAGTTCATAACATATGAAACTCAAGCGACAGCCTACAGGAGCTGCTAAGGTTATTCAAATTTTATACAGCAAATTATCGAGAGTACATCATATGGTCCAGGGACGCATAACCAGCACCAGCGCCGGCAGATGGGAGCGCGGCTAGCATTAGCTCGTTTCTTATTTCTTCCGCAGAGCTAGGACGATCTGTTTTATTTGCTGCCCAACAACGCTGGATCAATAGGGCAAATTTGGGATCGGTATCCTCTGGGATTTTCTCGCGCTCACCCCTTAGCACCAAATCTTTAATAATTGCTTTATCATGGTGCTCATAGGGCCATTTACGGCTGGCAATTTCCCAAAATACCATGCCAAGCGCATAAATATCGGATGCTGGAGAGAAGCTGGGCCTATCTGATAATAGCTCTGGCGCTTTCCAATGCAAGGTGCCAACTTCTTCGCCTGTGCTAGTGCTATAGCTGCCATCTTGAATTATCTTAGATAAGCCAAAGTCTGAGAGCTTAGCGCGCAGTCTATCATCTAGTAAAACATTCAGGCTTTTTAAGTCTCGATGCAACATACGTTTTTGGTGCAGAAAGCTTAAGCCCACTGCAATATCATTTGCTATTGATAGTCGTAAACTCCAGGGGAGTGGTTCGACACTATGTAATAAATCAGCCAGTGAGCCTTTTGGCATTAGTTCCATGATCATATAACATCTATCACGTTCATCACTGACGCCATAAAGCGTGACAATATTAGGATCACGCAGTTTCATATGGTGCTGAGCCTCGCTTCTAAATGCCGCCATTGCAGTGCGAGACACATGGGAAGTGATTAATTGCTTAACAGCAACCTTTATGTTTCGACTTCGCCAAATGGCTTCGGACACCTCTCCATAACCCCCTGTACCTAATTTTTTACCCGTAAAGGCGAGATCGCTATAAGAGATAAGAACTTCCGAAGACATGGTACGCAGACTCAAAGGAGCAGGAGGTAATGGGTCTGATAACTCATGAATGGGGGAAGACCCTGAGCCTGCAAGCGCTGCCGAAACTGGGGGCGCTGATGGCACGGCAGTAACTGGAAGATCTCGCTTACTTATAAGTTCTGCAATCGCTTTATTAGTGGATGCATGGATGAGGGCAGTTTTGCCATCATGATCCCGTATATCTAAGCGTGCACCAGCAGCAATTAAGCTTTTGACAATGTCGAGTTCATCATTAATAACAGCACACATTAATGCCGTCCTGCCATATGAATCTTGTGCGTTTTTGTTGGCTCCTTCATTGATCAGTGTTTTAACTGAATCAATCTGGCCCGCGCAGGTAGCTAAAATAAGCGCGGTTTTGCCACTAATATCGCTTGCCTCGATATCAGCTGGGTGTGTGTGTCTAACTAATAAACGAATAATTGATCGATGGCCCGCTGTTGCCGCGAGCATTAAAGCCGTGTGGCCGCTAGTATTTTTGTCATCAAGGTTGGCTTTGAATTTGAGCAGTTCGCTGACGGCCACGTCATGCCCGTATGCTGCCGCGTACATCAGCGCAGTCCAGTTTTCATCATCTTTTTGATTGATGGAAGCACCCTCTCTCAATAGGCTTGCGATTTTATCGCCTTTGCCTTCTTTTGCTGCTTTAATCAGTGGGCTATCTTCGGCTCTAGCTATAATGCCCACTCTGGTATTGATTGAGCTGCGTCTAAAAAAACTAAACATATCTGTTCCTTATCATAAATTTTACTTCAATTAAATTACTGGTTTGACACTGCTTGGGTTGGTTATTGAAATCGAAGAAGGTACTTTTCTCATCGGGTTAGTCTCTTGAGGAAGGTGTCTAGCATGGTGTTTAAATAACTGAGTTTGGATGACATGGGCCATACTATAGGCATAGACACTTAGGTCTGGATGCGCTAAGGCAGTGCTAAAGCAGAGTGCAGATTTAAGGCCTGGGCGTTTATTACGAATTTCTCGCGCGATAATATCAGCAGTTTTAGCCAGCTTGTCTTTAGGTTCGAATTTAAGCTCAATGTCTTTGCTGCGTAAGCTATTTTCGATGGCTTTAATGCCTTGAGCAAATTCACGGCCCTCAGTTGAGGTATAGGTCCAATAGCCTAGTTTCAGGAGGGTCTGTACCTGATAAGCAAGCGGTGAGCTGATAGAGCGAGCTTTGGCTAATTTATTACTGTAATACAGATATAGGGCAATCATTGCTATTACTATAGCCCCACTTGCGCCAGCACCTGCAATTATCGCTTTTGATGAATCAGCGGTTTTACTTAAATTAAAATTAATGGTTCTGCTGATAGGCAAATTAATGCCATCACTAAGCTCAGCACTCAGACTAAAGTCTTGATCATAGCCTGCAGTGGGAATAAAGCTCAGGGCTTTAAGCGTGGTACTGACTGAAGCGCTGGGGCCTGACATACTCCACACACCGGTACTTGGATTATACGCTGATGTGCCATCCGTCAATAAAATACTCGCAAAGTTGCCTGCAGCAATATCGGAGAGCGTGATTCTAATGCGCAAGGTTTGGCTCACTTCGCTTGAAAAGTTACTATCCGCAAACAATGCGATCGCAGTGCCAGGTTTATAGGGGACTGCTGCGGGCAAGTTAATAAAGCTTACAGAGGGCATTACGGTTAAAGTAAATTCGCTGCTGGCTACGCTTAAGCTGTCGTTCGCTTCCAAGGCCATGGTATAGGCGCCTAAATCACTGTTATAAGGCGTACCCCATAGTTGCAGTGAGCTAGCATTAAAACTCAGCCAAACCGGTAAGTTGACACTGGTTTTTTGAATGAGATTATAGCGAATAGCATTACCCTCGGGATCAAAAGCAATGGTTTTATCAATGCTCAGCATAAAAGGCAGCGCAACTTTAGCAACTTGGTTAAGTATGAGTTGGATAACTGGAATCCGATTTGAGCTACTAGGGGAGCTTGAATAGCTAGCGCTTACTGATGCGCTTCGGCTAGCTGTTTGAGTTTGGCTGGACGATTGAGATTGGCTAGCTGTTTGGCTAGCGCTTGCAGAGGAACTTAGGCTTGAGCTTGGTGTTTGGCTTGCGCTTCGAGTTTGGCTCGCGCTACATGAGGCCGTATTACTAGCGCTAGCAGTTTGGCTAGGAGTATTAGAATAGGATGGAGTGATGCTTGCTGAAGGCGTTGGTAGAGGCATGATATTTATTTTGTTTCCGTTATAATCAAAACGTTGCCCGAATACACCCCAGCCAGAACTATCTTGGCTATAACTCTGCCAAGTCACCACAAAGCCGCCGTCAGTAAGTGATGCAGTTGATTGGTAAGCTTGATCATAAGGCGTATAGGTATTTACCAGAAACTCACTACCGTTTTTAGTCCCATCCGCATTATATATCTGGCCATAGATTTCATCCTGAGAACCGACCTGGTTATAACTTACCCAAGTCACCACAAAACCGCCACTAGTCAGTGCTGCAATGGATGGATTGAATTGATCATTATTGGTATAGGTATTCACCTGAAATTCAGTGGCTTTTCTCGAGCCATCGACATTATACATTTGGCCATATACCCCATAGCCAGAACCATCCTGGCCATTACTACTCCAAGTGACTACAAAGCCGCCATTGCTTAGTGCTGCAATTAATGGATGCACTTGATTATCAGTGGTATAGGTATTTACCTGAAACTCAGTGGCAATTTTTGAGCCATCGACATCATACATTTGGCCATATACGCCATAGCCAGAACCATCCTGGCCCTTACTACTCCAAGCTGCCAAAAAGCCGCCATTGGCCAGTGCCGTAATTGATGGTTGCCATTGATAGAGAGTGGTATACGTATTCACCTGGAACTTGGTGGCTTTCTTTGAACCATCAGCATTATACATCTGACCATATACATCATAATAATAAGTATACAAAGAAGGATTGTACTGAACAAGAGTTTGCCAAGCCACTACAAAGCCGCCATTAGTCAGTGCTGCAGTGGATAGCCATTTATCATCAGCATCAAAGGTGCTCACTAGAAACTCGGTGGCTTTTTTTGAGCCATCAGCATTATATATCTGGCCATATACACTCTGACTAGCGCCATTCTGGCCATTGCTAATCCAAGTCACCACAAGACCGCCAGTAGTCAGTGCTGCAGTGGATGAGTAGAATTGCTCAGCAGCAGTATAGGTATTCACCTGAAACTCAGTGTCTTTTTTTGAGCCATCAGCATTATACATCTGGCCATATACACCATAGCTAGAGCCATCCTGGCCATAGCTTTGCCAAGTCACCGCAAAGCCGCCATTAGCCAGTGCTGTAATTGATGGTTGACCTTGATCACTAGTGGTATTGGTATTCACCTGAAACTCAGTACCTTGAGGTCCTGCCTGCAGCATTCGTCCTGGCTGATAAGCCAATGTGCTGAATGCAGTATCTGATGGGCTTAATGCTAAGGCACTGTCACTGGATACATCCTTATCTAAGAGGAGGTAAGGGCTAGCAGTAGCTTCTTTTGCTCGACTCAGTAACCTTCTGCCACGAGGTGCAACGCTAGGCATTGACGTTTGAGCTTGTACGCTACTTAAAAACTGTAGACCCAGCAGGACGATGAATAAATTCAGTGGATTTTGGCTGAGCCAAAACAACAAGTGATATAAAACACTGCTGCTGGAGTATGGCTTTGGATACTGATTATTGGGCATGAATTTTTCCTGATATTTTAATCTTTTATTAAGGGGTTCGTTGTCACTAACTTAGTGGTTTAACACTGCTCGGGTTGGTTATTGAAATCGAAGAAGGTGCTTTTCTCATCGGGTTTGCCTCTTGAGGCATGTGTCTAGCATGGTGTTTAAATAACTGATTTAGGATGACATGGGCCATTTTATAAGCATAGATACTGAGATCTTTATGGACTAAGGCATTGTTAAAGCAGAGTGCAGATTTAAGGCCTGGTCGTTTATTACGAATTTCTCGCGCGATAATATCAGCGGTTTTAGCCAGCTTGTCTTTAGGTTCGAATTTAAGCTCAATGTCTTTGCTGCGTAAGATATTTTCAATGCCTTTAATGCCTTGAGCAAATTCACGGCCCTCAGTTGAGGTATAGGTCCAATAGCCTAGTTTCAGTCGGTTTTGTACCTGATAAGCAAGCGGGGAGTCGGCAGCGCGGGCTTTGGCTAATTTTTTAGTGTAATACAGATAAAGAGCGCACAGCATTATGAGGGCAGCTCCAATGGTGCTAACGGAGGCGGCAATCACTTTTGATGAATCAGGGGTTTTACTTAAATTAAACTGTATGGTGCTATTGATAGGCAAATTAATACCATCACTGAGCTCAGTACTCAGGCTAAAGTCTTGGTCATAGTCTGCGCTTATGATAAAGCTCAGGGCTTTAAGGGTGGTGCTGACTGAAATGCTGGGGCCTGACATACTCCACACCCCGATACTTGGATCATATGCTGATGTGCCATCGGGCAATAGGCTATTAGCAAAGCTGCCTGCAGCAATATCGGATAACACAATGCTCATGCGCAAGGTTTGGCTCACTTCACTGCTGACAGTGCTATTAGCAAACAATGCTACTGCAGCGCCTGGTTTATAGCGTATTGCTGTCGGGATGTTGATAAGGTTTAAAGAGGGCAATACTCTCAGGCTAAATTCGCTACTGGCTACGCTTAAGCTGTCATTTGCTCTCAAGGCCAGAGTATAAGCACCTAAATCACTATTATAAGGCGTACCCCATAGTCGCAGTGAGCTCGTGTTAAAGTTTAGCCAAACCGGTAAGCTGAGACTGGTTTTTTGAATGAGATTATAGCCAATGGCATCACCCTCGGGATCAAAAGCGATGGTTTTATCAATGGTAAATTCAAAAGGCAGTGCAACTTTAGCAATTTGGTTAAGTATGAGTTGCATCACTGGCGCTCTATTGGAGCGAGCAGGGGCTGTTGATGCACTAGGGTTTGTCATGCGGCTAGCACTTGCAGCGGGGCTAAAGCTAGCTATTTGAGTTTGGCTAGGGCTTGCAAAAGCGCTTAAGCTTGAGCTATATAAAGCCGTATTACTAGCGCTAGCAGTTTGACTAGGCGTATAAAAAGCTGAAGCGCTGATAGTTGCTGAAGGGTTGGGTGTTGAGGCAATATTTATTTTGTTTCCATTGTCATCAAAGCGCTGCCCGAAGACTCCATAGTTTGAACCATCCTGGCCATCACTAGCCCAAGTTACCACAAAACCGCCATGAGGCAGGCTGGCAGTTGATGGATTGGACTGGCCATTGTAATAATAGCTGGTATAGGTATTCACCTGAAATTCAGTGGCTTTTTTTGAGCCATCAGCATTATATATCTGGCCATACACTCGATTGAGAGAGCCATCCTGGCCTTGGCCATAACTGGTCCAAGTCACTACAAAGCCACCATTCATTAGTGCTGCGGTAGAGGGCTCGTTTTGACTATTAGTGGTATAGGTATTTACCTGGAACTCAGTGGCTTTTTTTGAGCCATTAGCATGATAAATTTGGCCATATACGCCATAATTAGAACCATCTTGCTCATAGCTCTGCCAAGTCACTACAAAGCCGCCACTCGTTAGGGCTGCTGTAGATGACTGGCATTGATGACTAGTGGTATTGGTATTTACCTGAAACTCAGTGGATTTTTTTAAACCATCAATATCATACATCTGGCCATATACACCATAGCTATAGCCAGAACCATCCTGGCCATAACTACTCCAAGTCACCACAAAGCCGCCACTAGTTAGGGCTGCTATAGATGACTGCCATTGGTCATTAGTGGTATAGGTATTTGCCTGAAACTCAGTGGCTTTTTTGGAGCCATCAGCATTATATATTTGGCCGTATACGCCATAGCCAGAGCCATCTTGGGCGTTACTGCTCCAAGTCACCACAAAGTCGCCATTAGTCAGTGCTGCAGTGGATGAATCGAATTGATAATTATTGGTATAGGTATTTACCCGAAACTCGCTGGCTTTTTTTGAGCCATCAGCATTATATATTTGGCCGTATACGCCATAGCCAGAGCCATCCTGGCCATCACTATCCCAAGTCACCACAAAGCCGCCATTAGTTAGGGCGGCAGTGGATGGACGCCATTGGTCATTCGTGGTATAGGTATTTGCCTGAAACTCAGTGCCTTTTTTGGAGCCATTTGCATCATACATCTGGCCATATATGCCAGTGTAATAACCATCATGGCCATCACTATTCCAAGTCACCACAAAACTGTCATTTATCAAGGCTGCAATTGATGGATAATTTTGATCACTGGTGGTATAAGTATTCACCTGAAACTCAGTACCCTGAGGCCCTGTCTGCAGCATTCGTCCTGGTGGGTGAGCCCGTGTGCCGAGTGCAGTACTTGCTGAGCTTAATGCAAAATCATGGTCACTGGCTAAATCTTTATCATAAAAAAGATCAAGGCTAGCAGAAGCTTCACTGTCTCGACTCATTAGCCTTCTGCCACGAGGTGCAATGCTAGACAATGTCGTTTGAGCTTGTATGCTACTTAAAAACTGCAGACCAAGCAGGACAATGAATAAATTCAGTGGGTTTTGACTGAGCCAGAACACCAAACGGTATAAAACACTGGTATTTGAGTATGGCTTTGGAAAAGCTTGATGGGGCATGAATTTTTCCTGGTATTTTATCTCAATCGATCAGTAAGGACAGGCTGCATCGCTTACACTTTCAGCTGAAGGGCTGGCCGTAGCAAAAATCACGGCTTTGGAATCTAGCTCAGCGCTAAGTTGTTTATGGATTAGCTCATGGCTGAAGACTTTTAGCTCCCCACACATGGCCAGTGCTATTATCTCTTGCGCATGTTTGGCGGCTAATGCCTTGGCCGGAGTGTCGATTTCCTGGACGATCACTTTGTCTTTCATGCGCTTGAAAAACTGCAGCAATAGATTGGTGCTGCTGGGTTTTTGCTCTGTAATCAAGGCCTCATACTGCAAGGTAAGTTTAGCGCTGACATACGCAATTTGCTCGTGGGCGTGGGTGGCATCAAAGCAGTGCAATAAGTTTTTGACCCGGTTACTGGCGCGAATCTTGATGATTCTTTCTGCTGAAATGGCAAGGAGTGCACTGACTTGGCTTAAAAATGGCAAAGAGCTGGTAAATTTTTCAAATAAAAAACTGGCTGAAGAGATCGCGCCTTCAATTACGCTAGTGGCACTGCCAACTGATGACGGCGCAATCATATCAGAATTAATAGCAAGGCAGGCGACAAAAGCTTGATAAGTACAGCGCTTGAAGACTTCGTGATATCCTTTCAAGGCCGGGCTTGAGTCGATATGCGCCAGTTCACTGGCTTCTAAAGTTTGTTTTATTGCAAAGGCTTTTAAAAATCCTATTTCCGTGTCTGACCAATCAGGTTTGGGGCTGACATATTCAGCTTTAAGCTCAGCTTTAACCGTTTCTATCTTTGTTAATAATTTGGACTCTAATGCCGCAAGATCCATTTCGCTTTTGGCAAACTCAGTAGTAGCTGCCTTAGGTGACAGTAGACTTGTGGACGCAATTGCTGTATGCGCTATTAAATGCTTGAGGGCGTCGTGGGCTAATGGATAGCCGGGCGCTAATACTAAGGCCATGAGATAGCAGCTTTCAGCTTGTTTGTTAAGATGCAGTTTTTCCCAAGTCTTCCCTAGCTTGAAGTAGGCACTGGGCGCTTCCGGCAGTCTATCGGCAGACCAAAAACACTTGGCATCTTCCCAGTCGCGTTTGTGTTCTGTCAGCAGCCCCATTAGTTGGTAGGTATAGCCTCTGTTAAGCAAAGCGAAGATGTTGCCTGGCTCACTTGCTAAAACATCATTGGCAACTGCGAGTGCTTCGGGCAATTTATCTTTGATAATCAATAACCAGGTTAGGCGATGATAGGCGGATAATTGCTTAGGATCCATTTTGATCATGATATGACAGTCATCCAGCGCCCGGTCAAATTCACCGCTGGCCCTGAGTGCATCGACTCTACCTAAATAAGACGGTATCCAGGCAGGATTAAGTGTTATGGCCTGATCATAGGCCGATATGGCTTTTACATAATCGCCAAGCGCGCTGTGATAATAGCCTAAATTATTCCATAGAATGACAGCTGCTGGCCATTTTGCCAATAACTGTTGTGTTAATACAATCGCATGATGATAGTCATGAAGCGCCACATAAGTTTCAATTAACTTATCGGTAATAATTGGATCATCAGGATTTAAAGCTTGGGCCTCTTTAAGCATTAACAGCGCACGGCTAGGCTGTTTGTTTTTGAGGATGTTATCAGCGACCCGCAAATATTCATGATAAGTTGGCATGCTTGATCCTGGCACTGATGCGCGCTAAATAATGTGGAATTAAAGAAAATCCCCCAGAAAAGGGGGATTTAGTGGACTTAAGTTTAGGTTCCGCCTGGGGTGTAACGAGAAGCAAAATCAGGCAGGCCTGCACCAGCGCCTGGCATGCCATAGCTTGGGGCCGATGGCATTGCCGCACTTCCAGAGCTATGCGCATAACCTGCACCTGCTAAAGCGCCAGGTGACATGGCAGCAGCAAATGGCAGACTACTATGGCCATCAGTGGCGCTAGCCATACCTGCACTAAAAGCGCTTGCACTTGCGGCGCTGGCAGCAGCAAAACGTTTACTGGCTTCAGCTGAGGCTGAGGAGGTGGCACCAAACTCTGCGCCTAAAGTTCTCATGGTTCCACCATGGATTTCTTGGAGCTGAGTAGATAATACATGGTCATGCAGGCCGATTTTGCCAAGGACCAAGGCTCTGCGCCCAGCTATTTCTGCGGCTTTATTCATTTCTTCTAAGATTCTGCGACGTTCATCTGCAGCTTTCATGGCAACAAGTGCTTCAGCATCATTGCGGGCAGCGGCGACCGTGTTGGTTGCAACAACTTGGCCATAAGCGTCAGCAGCAATTTCACTGGTTCTATCACTGGCGGCTTTAGTAGCACTTATAGAATCAAGTGCATGTTCAGCCATGCTTTTTGGCTTGAGAGCGGCGGCAGCCGGTAATGCTGGGCTTGTACCAGTCATGCTGAGCCAGGTAGGATTCGCTAGCCATTTGGACGTGTCTGCTGTTAAGCCCATCTCTTGAGCGACTAAACACAAAAAGGCCAAGCGAGGCTTGTGGCTGATAATCTCAGTGATGCGGCCATAAGCGCTAGCGCCGATTTTAGCGCCAGACAATAGCTCGCTCAAAGTCAATTTGCATCCGGCAATATTAATATGGCTCATGTTTATGCCACCGCCTTCAAATATAATTTTGAAAGCTTCAGTGATATTGGCTGAGGTGATTGAGCCGTTATCAATTTTGAAACATTTAATCAATCCGTTAATTTCGTTCAAGATATCCGCATCCTTAGCGCCTACGCTAAGCGCTGCAAGATTATATTCTTGAATCGCTTTCGCGAGTTCTTTACTTTTCATCGTTAACTCCTGGTATGAATGGCTATCGTAAGTTAATTGATTGTTGAAAATTTAGCAATAACTTTGGTTGAATAAACTTAGATCATATTGCTTTAATAAATATTTTTAAGTTATGGCTATACACTGAAATAAATCTATATTAAAAATCTTATCAGGGTAGCATAATCATATTTCACTTATTCCGTTTAGTTGAAACCATGGCTGATTAATGAGTAAGCCTTGCAAACAAGGCGTCATGCAATTTGTTTCTATGCACGAGACCATCATTTAGCAGAAACAGCGATGAGAACGAGCTATAAATCAATTGACTTAATGATTTAGGAGATAACTATGTTCAGTACAGCACTCAGTCATAGCATACCCAGCCTACATGTAGCAGCAGGAGACGGCAATTTAGATGTGGTAAAGCAGCATATTGACAATGGTGTTGATTGCGATCAACGAGACCCTGATGGCTTTACTCCCCTTATGTTGGCTGCTAAAAAGGGCCATCTTGCTATTGTAAAATATTTGCTTGAAAGGGGCGCTAAGCCCGACTATCAATCTTTTGATGGCAAGACCGCTCTTTTCATGGCTGCCAATGTCAATCATAAAGAAGTGGTACTAGTCTTACTAGAACAGGGTGCCAATCCCAATGCTCGCGATAAAGCTGGAATAACGTCGCTGATGGCAGCTGCTTCCTGGAATCATATTGAGAGCGTTGTGTATTTGCTCAATCATGGTGCTGCTATTGATCAGGCTGATGAGAATGGCGATACCGCCTTGCTTTGGGCTGCAAAATATAATCAAACAGCAGCGATCAGTTTGCTGCTAGCCAGAGGGGCAGATACTAAGTTGCGCAATAGCGCAGGTAAAAACGCCTTACTAAAACCCACACGCTATGAAGATATCGCGCTTATTGCCATGCTCCTCTTTATAGGTTGTGAAGTGAATGCAAGAGATACCTATGGTGTGACACCTTTAATCAAAGCCGTGAGAGAAAACAACCTCGAGGTAGTAACCATGCTATTAAATGCCGGGGCTAGTGTCTACGATCCATTCATCGCCGCCGTCGAGGCGGGCAATATTGATATCTTAAAAATGTTATTAAATTCCGGAGTCAGTCTAAACCCTGTACCAGGAGCATTGAAGCCCTGGTTCCCATTCCGAAAGGCTGTCATGTCTGCGGCAGAGCGTGGACATAGAGAAGTGTTAGAAGTTTTATTAGCAGCAGATGAAGAGAATTATTTTGAACTTAAAGATGCCGCTTTAAATAGCGCAGCACGAAGTGGCCAAGCAGAAATAGTTGAATTTTTATTAACCCCAAAGAGTGCATTCGCAACCGGTTGTGAAGGGGTTCGTCTCAATCGTGCCTGCTTGAGCGCAGCAAGAGAGGGGCATACTAGCATCATTGAATTTTTATGGTCTAAAGCAAAAGCTGAGATCGATGTTGATATGGTGCTAAAAGAAGCAGCGAATTATGGTCATAAAGACAGTGTCGAATTCTTGTTATCAATCGCGGAGGAAGAGCTTGATATAGAGGGGGCTATACTGCTAGCAGTCAAAAATGGCTATGCTGACATCGTCGAATTTTTATTAACAAAAGCCGGTGAAGAGGCGGATATCTATACGCTTTTATCTGAGGCGATTTTTCTTGGGCATGGTGAAGTACTGAACGTTTTATTAGCAATGACAAGCGTTGAGGTCGTTATCGATAAGCTATTACATCAAGCCGCCACGTATGGTCATACAGACCTGGTGACATTGCTCTTGAGGATGGGAGCAAATCTGCATGCTGTTGATGAAAAAGGTTGGAATGCATTGATGTATGCCGTGAGCGGTGATATTTATCAGGCGCCAATTGCTAATAAAGAAACGGTCGGGCTGCTATTGGATTGCGGCGCTGATATCAATGCGCAAACACTAGCCGGTGAAACTGCATTGATGCTGTCAATTGGCGTTGATCATAGTACCAAGGAAATCGTAGCGCAGCTGCTCGCTGCAGGGGCTGACGTGAATGCGACCAACCATGAAGGCAAAACCGCCTTGATGCTGCTGATGGATCTGCATTGGGATTATAGTGACGACTATTATTATTGTCACGTGCCTAAACGGCAAGAAAAAGCCAGCCTATTGTTTGCACACGGAGCAGAATTGTACATTAAAGATAATAAAGGCAAAACCGCCATAGATCATGCCTTTCGCAGTGCTGAGTTGCAAAAATGGCTGGTGCAAGCATATCAAGAATTTATTCCAAAAAATGCTTGGCTAAGGCGCCGCCATGCGGCTTGTTTCTATGCCCGACGTCATCATATAGCAGAAACGACGACGAGTGCCAGCCTATAAATCAATCGTCACTTATTGAGGAGAAAGCTATGTTCAGTACAGCACTCAGCCATAGCCTGCCAAGCCTGCATGAAGCGGCACGAGATGGCAATTTAGACGTGTTAAAGCTACATCTTGACAATGGCATAGATGTGAATCTAAAGAATGCAGAAGGCGTAACGCCGCTACAGTTGGCGGTAACACACGGTCATGTGGCTATAGTACACACTTTGCTTACACAGGATGCCGATACTAGATCTCACGGGCATGCACTATTGGCGTTTGCCCTAGAAACTTATCACCATGAAATGGTAGCTACCCTATTGGCTGCTGGAGTTGATCGCTATCTCCAGATCCCCGCTTGGAAAAATCCCACTGAATGCCTTGAGCGCTTGCTGTTTGCTGCAACAAAGGCGGGCCATAAAGAACTGGTGCAAGCGCTTTTAGAACAAGGTGTCAATGTAGAGGCTAAAGATAGTGCCGGACACACGCCATTAGTGTGTGCGGTAGCAGAAAATCAAGCAGCAATAGTCGAGCTGCTAATGGATGCTGGCGCTAATCCTAATGCCCAGGATCGCTATGGACTGACGGCATTAGCACTAGCCGCACGCTATAATCGTAAACAGATTTTTGAACTGATGCTAGCAAAGGGCGCTGAGGTGAATGCCCTTGGTGGGCAAGGTAGACCGGCACTTTACTACGCCGTAGAATATGAGCGCTTAGAACTGGTAAAAATGTTGTTAGAACGAGGCGCAAAGCTTAATTTAGTTGGTTTTGGCGACAATACCGTATTGATGCTCGCAGCCATGCATGGCAACAAAGGCCTGATAGAACTCTTATTAGCCCATGGGGCTGAAGTTAATGCTAAAAATTATCGAGATGAGTCGGCATTAGTACGGGCGGTTATCTATAATCATCCAGCAGTGGTTGAGATTCTGTTAGAGGCAGGTGCTGAGCTTGAAGCCACAAATGAATTTGGTCTCTCTGTGTTGACATTAGCTTTGGCAAAGGGATGCAAATCTATCGTACAATTATTGTTGGCAAAAGGCGCTATGGTGACGGGTACTGCACCTCCACCCTTAGTCCAAGCTGTCGTTGCTGGCAATCACAAAGACATCATCAGCTTATTGATTGCTTACGGTGCTGATGTTGATGCCACAGTGGCTGGTGGACCTACTGTCTTAAGTATTGCAGTGGCAAAACACCGCTACGATCTGGCCGCCATATTCCTTGCTCATGGGGCGCTTAATAGAGGGGCGAGCCTTTACCGTAAAAATCAGGAAGGTAAAACTGTCTTCGACTATCAGCCTGCTTGGCGAAAAGAGTTCATTGATGAGTTTAAACAGGTTATTCCTAAAAATGCTTGGCATAAGCGGCGACATCTCATTTGTTGCTATGCATTAAGACGCAAATTTACCTCAGCCTCGGCGCTCATCAAAGCAGGCAATACGCTGGAGGCCATCGCAGAAATCAAGTCCAGTGCCAGTCTTTGCAAATATCAAGAACAAGCTAGCGGCAATACCTTACTACATATTGCGGCTATTGAGGGCAACCTGAGCATTATCCAAGCACTTATCCACCAAGGCATTGATAGCACACTCAAAAATAAAACCGGTCAATTGGCAAGTGATTTATTGGCCAAACCTGCACAAGCTTTCATGCAAGCTTTGTTGAAAGAGCGTGCAAGTTTGGCCTTGGATTATGTACAAGTGCTGCTATAAAGGAGTGATTACTATGATGACGCAAGCACACGAACATTCACTGCCTAGCCTTCATCAAGCGGCAGAAGAGGGTAATTTGGAAGTAATGAAGGACTTGATCCTTCATGGCAAGGATTATAATAAGACTATTCAATGGCGTGGTTATAGTGGAAGTTATACGCCGCTGATGATTGCAGCGCATAGTGGTCACGCCGCAATCGTGCAGTATTTAGTGGAATGCGGTGCAAAAGTTAATGCTGTAGTAGAGCCGCCCATTGTCTATGCAAAACATATTGAAACCGCTAAAGTGCTATTGGATGCAGGCGCAAATATTGATGCCAAAAATTGGGATAATCTTTCTGTTTTAGACCGAGCTGTCATGTCTCAAAATAAAGACCTGACAGCATTTTTACTCTCAAGAGGCGCTAAAGTTCGAAAATATTCACTAAGATTAGCGAGCTATTATCCTGATGTTGACATAATCAGCCTACTGTTTGCTGCCAATCCTGAAAACAGTAATAGTCATAAAGATTTTATGCTGTGTCAGGTGGCGCAAAGAGGCCATCTAGCGGCGGTAGAATTTCTATTGGCTAAGGGCGCGAATATAAATGCTGTGCCTTTAGCTGGCGAAATGACGATATTACAGTGTGCAGCTAAAGGCGGTAACAAAGCGCTGGTTGAAATGTTATTAGAAAAGGGCGCTGATAGCGAGTTGCCCAATCGCTTAGATGCGCCGCTAGTGATTGCGGCAGGACAATTAGAATTAGAGGGCCACCATGAAGTCGTCGAGCTATTGCTTGAGCTTGGCGCTAATGTTAATGCCAGAAACGAGTATGGTGAAACGGCATTAATGCGTGCTGCGCCATTAGCTTACTATGGGGTAATAGACGATAACTACGAACTTGATCAATATAAAGTATTCCAAACCTTATTGTCCCATGGCGCAACCATTGATGCTGAAGACTATGAGAAAAAAGACGAATACGGCACTTATTTGATTAACCCTCTGGTTATTCCCTGGCTGATCCATCAATATGCTTGGCATAAAAGACGTCATGCCATGTGTTTCTATGCACGAATTCATCATTTAACAGAAACGGCAATGAGTTCGAGTCTATCAGCAAAATAATTCAATCCTTCAGGGGGATTTATGTTTAGTACGCTTGAACCTCACACCATGCCGAGCTTGCATGAGGCCGCAAGCACAGGCCAGCTTGAAATGATTGCCAACTATATCAAAGAAGGCGCTGACTTAAATGCCAAAGACAGTCAAGGCAAACAAGCCTTAATGCTTGCGGCTTTTTTTGATCACATGGAGGTGGTCAAGAGCTTGACTGTGGCAGGAGCTAATATCAATGCAGTAGATGATTCAGGCATGAGCGCTCTGATGTGGGCAGCGAGCAATGGCAATCCTGGCATCATCGAAGTGTTAATTGCTGCCGGCGCTGAAGTGAATGCTAGCGCTGCTGATGGCGCTACGCCTTTGTTAATTGCTTTAAAAAAGGGCCAGCAAGCAGCCGCAAAATTGCTATTAGCGGCTGGGGCAAACAAAGCTGTCGAAGATAATGAGGGCATGAGCGCTTTGATGTATGCAGAAGAGCAGGGCTTTACCGACATTGTCGATGCAATAAAAGCCGCTGGCATAACGGTAATGAACCTGCATCAAGCTGCAGAAGCAGGCAATTTAGCGGTGGTGAAGTACCAGATCCGCCATGGGCAGGATTATAATGAGGCTATTGAATGGCGACATCATTGGATAGGGCATTCACCCATCAAGATTGCGGCTGAGTGTAATCATGCTTCAATTGTGCAGTATTTATTGGAATGTGGCGCGGATCTGAACGTCCCACACAATAGTCCGGCCTTACATTGTGCAAAACAGGTTGAAATCGCGAAAATGCTATTGGACGCAGGCGCAAATATTGATGCCATAGATTGGGATAATGACAGTGCATTAGATTGCAATATTATGCGTCGAAATAAGATGATGGTAGCGTTTTTGCTCGCAAGGGGCGCTAATATTCGCAAGTATTCTCTAAGATTAGCGAGCTTTTATCCTGATGTGGACATACTCAGCCTGCTATTTGCCGCCAATCCTGAAAAATGTAATAGGCATAAAGATTTGATGCTGAGTCAGGTGGCGGAACATGGCCATCAACAGGTAGTGCAGGCAGCATTATTTTTATTGGAAAAAGGCGCGAATATAAATGCTGCGCCCTTAGATGGCGGTGAAAGGACTATATTACAGTGTGCTGCTAAAAGCGGTAACAGAGCGTTAGTTGAAATGTTATTAGCAAAGGGTGCTGATAGCGAGTTGCCCAATCGCTTAGATGCGCCGCTAGTGATTGCGGCCGGACAGCTAGATGGCCACCTAGAAGTTGTAGAGCTATTGCTTGAACGAGGCGCTAATGTCAATGCCAGAAATGAGTATGGTGAAACGGCATTAATGCGTGCTGTGCCATTGGACTGTTTCGGGGTAATAGACGATTATCACAAACATCCTCGATATAAAGTATTTAAAACCTTATTGGCCCATGGCGCAATCATTGATTCTGACGACTATGAGAAAAAAGCCGAGGATGGCATGGATTTGATTTACCCTCAGTTTATACCCTGGTTGATCCATTATTATGCCTGGCATAAAAGACGCCATGCACTCTGCTTTTATCAGCTTCGCCATAATTTTATGACTGTCATGGGATTGATTATTTCAGGCAATACTATAGCGGCTTTGGCTAAACTCGATTCAAGCCTACTCAAACTGAATCAACAAGATAGGACTAGCGGTAATACCTTACTACACACTGCCGCAACACAAGGCGATATGGCGGTTATGAAAGCCCTGATCGACAAAGGCGCTGATTGCACTATCAAAAATACAGCCGGCAAGTATGCTATGGATTTACTAGCGGAAGAAAAACGGTTAAGCATGCAAAGATTGCTTGAGGAAAAGCTTAGTAGCAAAGAAAGCTTGGGTATGATGGGTCCGTAATCTAGATGATGATACCAATTTAGGAGAAAATATGTTCGGCTCAGCTGCCAGTAAAATTAGCCTTCATAAAGCGGCAAAAAAAGGGGTTCTGGACCTATTAAAGCTGCACATTGAAAGTGGAACCGAGGTTAATTTACGCAATGGAAAAGGCTCAACCCCATTGATGTTGGCCGCCAAAAATGGCCATGCGCCGGCGGTGAGTTATTTGCTTGAGCATGGCGCCGATTGCAATGCTAGCGATGATTGGGGGGTAACAGCGCTAATGCTAGCTGCTTCCTGCGGGCAGGTTGAGATTATGGAGTGTCTGCTTAATATAGGTGCCGCAATTGACCAGACAGATAATCATGGCGATACCGCATTGCTGTGGGCTGCCAAATATAATCAAAGAGTAGCGATCAGCTTACTCTTAACTGGCGGCGCTGATCTCAAAGTGAAAAATAACATGGGTGAAAATGCTTTATTAAAGTCTATTCCCTATGAAGATTGCGCCCTCATGTTTATTTCAGCTGGCTGCGAAGTGAATGAGTCTAACGCATCAAACGTGACGCCCCTTATTAAAGCTTTAGTTCATAAAAACCAAGCCTTAGCAGAAATACTATTGAATGCAGGCGCCGATGTCTCGGTAAAGGAAGAGGAGCCATCCATTCCCTTGCTGCTCGCAACCGAGCACGGGTTTGAGGCTATGATAGAAAGAATAGCTTCGAACGCCAAAATCAATAAAATGGCTATGCCCTACCAAACAGCCCTGAAATATGCCGTTATTCATAATGATCTAGCTGTCGTTAAAACTTTGATTTCAGCGGGAGCGGATATAACTGTGACTAGCGGATGGGACAAGTATGGTGGTGGCTATTCCCCCATAATGTTAGCAGCTAGAGTAGGTCACCTTGAAGTTTTCAATCTGTTGCTGGCTGAAAGCGCCAAACATGGATTTAATAATATGCGTAGCCATGCACTTCATGCTGCCATAGCGGGCGGGCAAACAGCCATAGTGAATGTGCTAATGAATGTAGGCACTAATGTTAACCTCCCACTCTATAATCTACCATTAGTGGCAGCAGCTAAGGGTGGCTATCCAGACATTGTAAAAATGCTATTAATTGCCGGTGCCAGAAGATCATTTTTACGAAAGGGATGGCAGCAGGTACGTCCATTGCAAGAGGCCGTCTGTGCTGCTGTTAAGGTGGGGCATAAGGAAATAGTTGAAATTTTGTTAGCAGCGGGTAGCGAATGTTTTCCTGAACTTAAATTTGTAGCTTTTGAGGAAGCAGTAATCTCAGGCCAAACAGAAATAGTTGGATTGTTATTAGCAACAGGCTTTGAAGGTGATGATAGGTTTGACGCTTGGGATGCTGCAATAAATAGAGGACATATAGAATTAATCAGATTTTTATTGGCAAAATTAGGTGAAACAGCTGATATTAATATGCTGTTAGCTTCTGCAGTACGCTCCCATCAAAAAGAGATATTTGAACTTTTGTGGGGAATGGGCAGAGCAACAGCCGATATTAATGAACTATTACGTGAAGCCGCAAGGTCTGATTATAAGGAAATGGTGGTCTTTTTATTAACACAAGGGGCTGATATACATGCCTTTGGAATAGGGCCACACTATAAACATAATGCTTTGATGAGTGCAGTCATTGACGGTTTCATATTTCGAAGAAATGAAACAGAAATCGTAAAGCTGTTATTGGATAGCGGAACAGATGTCAATGCCCGAACGGCAACAGGTGAAACTGCGCTGATGCTTTCGATTGGCGTCAGTGATAGCAGCAAAGCAATAGTAGCGCAGTTACTAGATGCCGGTGCTGAAGTTGATGCGATCAACCAGGAAGGGAGAACAGCCTTAATGTTATTGATGATGAAGCCGTATTGGGAGTGTAAGGGCAAATCTTGTTATTGTTTAGTGCCTGAACGTCAAGAAAAAGCAAAACTATTATTTGCACATGGCGCCGATCTTTATCATAAAGATAATGAAGGCAAAACCGCCATTGACTATGCCCATCGTAGTCCTATGTTACAAAGATGGTTAATCCATGAGTACGCCTGGCATAGACGTCGCCATGCCATATGCTTCTATGCGCGACGCCATCATATAGCAGAAACTGCAATGAGTGCCAGCCTATAAGTTAATTGTTTTTCAGTCAGGAGAAAACCATGTTCAGTATCCATTCTTTACTCAGCCTGCATGACGCATCAAGAATAGGCAAGCTTGAAATCATTGCCAACTATATCAGTGAAGGTGTTGACTTAAATGCCAAAGACCATAATGGCAAGCCGCCCTTGATCATTGCAGCTTTTTTTGGTCATGTGGAGGCAGTGCACATGCTGCTTTTAGCAGGCGCCGATGTCAATGCAGTGGATGAGCGAGGTGTCAACGCGCTGATGTGGGCCGCTGCCGGAGGCTATAGTCGAACCATGCAATGCTTAATCGATCATGGCATAAATATAGATCAAACTGATCCTGAAGGACAAACGGCTTTGATCTGGGCCGCTAAACACAGCCAGAAGCAAAGCATCAGGTTTTTACTGGCACATGGGGCCAATGTAAATCTGAGAGATGATAATGGGAGTAATGCCTTAATATGGCCAGCCGGCAGTGGCAAGCTTGCAATTATCAAACAGTTGATTGCAGCAGGTATCAAAGTCGATGCAAGTTCTGATCGTGTATATGAGCGCGAAACGCCTTTATTGATAGCTATAAAAAAAGGCCATACTGCAATCGTACAGTATTTAATAGAATGCGGTGCAAAGATTAATGTTGGATTCATGCCGCCCATTGTCTATGCAAGACATATCAAAACCGCTAAAGTGCTATTGGATGCAGGGGCTAATATTGATGCCACAAATTGGGATAATGTGTCTGCATTAGACCGTGCAATTATGTCTGAAAATAAAGATATGGTGGCATTTTTGCTCAGCAGAGGAGCTAAAGTTCGAAAATATTCACTAAGATTGGCTAGCTATTACCCTGATGTGGATATATTCAGCATGTTGTTTACTGCCAATCCTGAAAAATGTAATAGGCATAAAGATTTTATGCTTGGCCACGTGGCGAATGACGGTCATCAACCAATAGTTGCGATTTTATTGGCTTCAGTCGCATTTTTATTAGCTAAAGGCGCGAATATAAATAATACTGTTATAGTGCCTTTTGATATCGAAATGACAATATTACAGTGTGCTGCTGCAAGCGGTAAAAAAGCGCTAGTTGAAATGTTGCTAGAAAGAGGCGCTGATAGTGACTTGCCCAATCGCTTGGATAGGCCGCTTTTGTTTGCTGCCGAAGACCCATACGGCCTTTATATAGAAGGCCACAACGAAGTCGTTGCGCTTTTGCTTGAACGGGGTGGCAATGTCAATGCCAGAAATCAGTATGGCGAAACGGCATTAATGAAGGCTGTGCCTTCTTTTAACGGTATGGTACCACACGATTACCGCGAGATTCCCAAATATAAAGTATTCAAAACTTTATTGGCCCATGGCGCAATGATTGACTCTGAAGACTATAAGAAAAAAAAGCAAGACGGCAGCTCTTGGATGTATCCTCGAGTTATACCCTGGTTGACCCGAGAATGTGCCTGGCATAGACGTCGCCATGCCATATGCTTCTATGCCCGACGCCATCATATAGCAGAAACGGCGATAAGCGCCGATCTATCAGCAAAATAATTCAATTCTTTAGGAAAATTCATGTTTAGTACGCCTGAACCACATTCCATGCCGAGCCTGCATGACGCATCAAGAATAGGCAAGCTTGAAATCATTGCCAACTATATCAGTGAAGGTGTTGACTTAAATGCCAAAGACCATAATGGCAAGCCGCCCTTGATCATTGCGGCTTTTTTTGGTCATGTGGAGGCAGTCGATATGCTGCTTTTGGCTGGCGCTGATGTCAATGCGGTAGATGAGCGAGGCGTTAGTGCGCTGATGTGGGCCGCTGCCGGAGGCTATAGTCGAACCATGCAATGCTTAATTGATCATGGCGCTAGCATAAATCAAACTGATCCTGGAGGGCAAACCGCTTTGATCTGGGCTGCGAAACATAGCCAGAAAAATAGCATCAGGTTTTTACTGGCACATGGGGCCAATGTAAATTTGAGAGCCGCAAATGGAGATAATGCCTTAATATGGCCAGCCGCCAATGGCAAGCTTGCCATCATCAAAATGCTGATTGCAGCAGGCATCGAAGTGAATACTGATGCTCCTGCTCTCTATAGACCTACGCCTTTATCAAAGGCCGTGAAAAATGGTCATCATGAGGCGGCAAAAATGCTAATAGAGGGGGGCGCTGATATTGATGCTATTGATGAGAATTGGACTGCATTGGGATATGCAGTTCTGCGCCAAGATAGCCGTACGGTCAAGCTTTTATTAGCGTATGGCCCCAAAATTGAAGGGGCTTTGTTTTTAGCGGCCGGGTCTGGTCATACGAAAATTATAAAGCTGTTGTTGGCCACTGGTACTGATGTTGGCCATAGAAATAGATTTGCCATATGCAAAGCGGCATTTCGAGGACATAAACAGATAGTATCGCTTTTATTAGCAAATGGTGCAGATATGAATGCTACTATTAGTTATGATTATAGTGGCGAACGGACGGTATTGCAGTGTGCTGCTCAAAGCGGTAACAAAGATTTAGTGGCCATGTTATTTGACAAAGGCGCTGATAGTGAAGTGCCTGATCGCTTAGAAAAGCTTCTTTTACTAGCGGTAGGGAGTGATAAAAAAGAAATGCTCGAATTTTTGATCGCTAAAGGGGCTAATGTTAATGCCAGAATAAGCGGTTTCTTTTATCCTCAGCAGGGGGAGACTGCGTTGGAAATAGTTATTCAACGCGCAGCACGGTCGTATAAAGCTAAAAGTCTTAGCATTTGTAAAGAATTTGTTAAAGTGTTATTGACGCATGGCGCTGATCCCTACGCCAAAGACGCTGAGGGCGAAAATGTTATTGCTTATGCAGTTGATCGCACTAATGGGTTAAATCCAGGCTTAATAAAATGGCTGTTACAAGAATGCGCTTGGCTAAGGCGCCGCCATGCCATGTGTTTTTATGCGCGTCGCTACCCTCCAGCAGAAGCTGGCACGAGTGTGAGTCTATCCGTCAAATAATTCAATCTTTTAGGAGAATTTATGTTTAGTGCAGTTCCATCACATTCCATGCCCAGCTTACATGAAGCAGCAAGGGTAGGCAATTTAGAGGCGGTAAAGCAGCATGTTGAAAATGGCTTTGATATTAATCTTATGAATGTAGGGGGCTACACTCCATTAATGCTGGCAGCTAAAGGCAATCAGGTGGAAATCGTAAAGTATTTACTGGTCAAGAATGCCACTATCGACCTTAAAAGTCCTGATGGTAATAGCGCTATCATGCTGGCGGTTAAAGCAGGTCAGCAAGAGGTGGTGCTAGCTTTATTGGAAGCGGCAGCAGATGTTAATCAAACAGATAATAGAAATCGAACGCTATTAATTTATGCGGCCAATCGAAACCATGAGGCTATAGTTAGAACCTTGCTTGCATTTAAAGCTTCAGTGGATGCAGAAGATGAGGAACATGCTACGGCTCTGATGGCAGCAACCCAAGAAAATCATATAAAGATAGTCAAATTACTACTGGATGCTGGTGCGAATGTTAATGCAAAAGCCGTGGGTGGTATGACTGCACTCACGATTGCTACCTCAAATGAATGTGATATTGAGCTAATCAATATGCTGTTAGCTTCTGGCGCAAATATAAATGAAGCTTGTGATGATGGCACTACCGCTTTGATGCTTGCAGCACACTATGGTGAGCATCAAATAGTCAAGACCTTAATTGAGCACGAGGCAGAAGTGGATGCTAAAGATCATAGCGGTGCCACTGCACTTATCCTAGCCGCAAAAGAAGGTCATCATACAGTGTTAAGAACTTTGCTAAGCCATGGCGCAGCAATTGATCTACACGATAACCTTGGCGCCACAGCATTAATAAGCGCCGCGCGAAGGGGTTATAATACTCTCGTGCAACTCCTCCTATGTTATGACGCTGATATCAATTTGTGCACACATAATGGCGACACTGCACTGCTGTTTGCAGTTCGTAAAGGCCACAAAGAAATGGTACTGACTTTGTTGGCAAAGGGCGCCAATGTGAATGTGAAAAATCATGACACTAACACTGCCTTGATGTTAGCAGCTGAAAATTCTTACCTAGACATTGCCAAAGCATTAATCGCAGCAGGCGCAGATTTCAATGCACAAAATAATCATGGTGAAACTGCGCTTAGCATCGCGATTATGTATCCCCCAGATGATAATGAAGCATTGATATTATTACTAATAAATACCGGCGCTAATCTTAATTTGCGAGATAGAAACGGCGAAACGGCGCTAATGAAAGCTATTAGTTGCCGTCGTAAAGACCTATTTTCATTATTAATCAATACCGGCGCTGATCTAAATATTGCAGATAATCATGGTTTTACTGCATTATTACGTGCGTTAGATTTAAGCTGTTATCAATCTACTATGCTGCTTTTAGAGGTGGGTGCCGATCCGTTTGCCGTGAGTCATTATGGCACCAGTGCGTTGAGTTTAGCAGTCGATAAAGGGTATATTGAATTAGCTGAAAGATTGATTAAAACTGGCTTAGATGTCAATGGCAAAAGTGCATCAGGCTTTACAGCCATAATGCTAGCTGCTAGTAGAGGCTATCACCAGATAGTCGAAATGCTGTTAAAAGCCGGAGCTGAACTTTATACAGTCAATGAAGAAGGTAAAACAGCACTTGATTATTTAAAAGAGCCTAAATTCAAAACGCATATCATCCACCAAAATGCTTGGCAGAGACGCCGCCATGCCATGTGTTTCTATCAGCGTAGTCATGGCTTTGCGACTGTCAGGGACTTAATTGCCTCAGTAGGCACCAAAGAAACCTCAGTCAAACTTGATTCAAGTAGGGTTTAAATTGAACCATTAATATAGCACTAATTAATGCTTAAGCTGAGGAATTCGCGATGTTGAGTGCAATTGCAAGCCGCTATAGGATTAGCCTTTATGGCGCAGCGCGGGTGGGTAATCTAGACGCAATAGCCTACCATATTGACCATGGTGCAGATTTAAATGTCAGTGACAGCGAGGGTAATAGGCCATTAATTCTTGCGGCTTTTCATGGCCACAGTCGTGCTGTTAAGTTATTGTTAAGATTTGATGCCAATGTGAATATCACCGATGAGAGAGGCGTGTCGGCGCTTATGTGGGCTGCGGCAAGAGGCGCGCATGATGTGATGAGGTGTTTAATCCATTATGGTGCTAGCCTTGATCAGATTGATAATTCGGGCGAAACCGCTTTGATTTGGGCGGCAAGAAACAGCCAAGCTGAGAGTATTGGTTTGCTCATCGCTATGGGGGCCAATGTCAATATAAGACTTAGGGGTGGGGTAAACGCCTTGATGTGGCCAGCCATGAATGGTGATCTTGGCATTATACAGCAGCTGATCGCAGCTAAAATTGAGCTAGATGCGCGCTCCGAAAGTGAATACAGGGCGGCCACACCTTTATTGATGGCGCTAAAAGGGGGGCATGAAGCGGCGGCTAAATTATTATTAGCTGCAGGTGCACGTAAAGATGTTTGCGACAATGCGGGCAAAAGTGCTTTGCTGTATGCAGAACGTCGAGGCTTTGCTGATATTGTCAGTGAGATAAAGGCAGCTGGCATCAGTCTTTTGAGTATTCATCAAGCAGTAGCTGAAGGTAATTTAGCCATAGTTAAACATCATGTTAAAAATGGAATTGACTTAGAGGTTTATGATGCAGAAAGCATGAGTGCTTTGATGCTCGCCGTAAAAGCCGGTCATGAGGCTATTGTGCGCTATTTATTAAACCATGGCGCCTATACAGGCGCCGCTTTCGACTGTGCCGTTTTAGCTAACAATGCCGCAATGACGACGCTGTTACTATCAATGAAACCGGAACATTATACCGAAAGTGATCTTCAGCAAGCACTTGAAGAGGCCGTAGAGCAAGGGTTTCCAGCAATAGTTCAGGCCTTAATAAATCACGGTGTTAAGGTTAACTCGATGGATTATGAGCCGGTGTTTAACAGGGCAGTTTTAAAAGGAAATATTGATATCGTTAACATGTTATTAGCAGCCGGCGCTGATGTTAACAGACCCGATTATATGGGCTACACTTCGCCGCTAAAGATGGCAGTGATCGGAGGTAGCCAAGAAGTGGTCGAACTACTAATAGCAAAAGGCGCGTATATCTCAAGGCAAGAGATTTGGGCTGCAGCAGAATATGGTCGTACGGCAATCGTCGCTACTTTATTAAGGTTCGACGATAGTGCGCACTATCCCTATGCGCCATTGTCCATTGCTGATCGACTAGAAACGCCGTTTTTAATTGCTGCTCGAGCAGGTAAAGTAGAAGTCGTAAAATTAATGCTAGACTATGGCGTAAATGTGAATGCACGAACTGCAGCAGGCGCAACAGCCTTAATGTTAGCAGGTAGCCCGGCATACTTTGCAATCAATAGCCAAGGAATTAAGCATGCAGTTGCACACACAGGCTCTAGAGAAATCATGAAAGTATTATTAGCCCAGGGTGCTGATTCCTATGAGGTGGATAATACAGGGAAAACGGCGATTGATTATGCTTGTCATGCTGAGCTTAAAGCATGGCTAATCCATCAGTCTGCCTGGCTTAGACGCCGCCATACAGTGTGCTTCTATGCGCGTCGTCATCAATTAGCAGAAACTGGGATCATTGCCAGTCTATAAATTAATTTATTTCTTATTGAGGAGAAAGCCATGTTTAGTACAGAGCCATTATTCCATTCCTTACTACCCAGTCTGCATCAAGCGGCACAAGAGGGCAATTTAGACGTGTTAAAGCAATATATTGAAAGTGGTGTTGATTGCGATCAGCGAAATTCTGGGGGCCAAACGCCACTTATATTGGCAGCTGAAGCAGGACATCTAGCGCTAGTGAAATATTTGCTTCATAGGGGCGCTAAGCTCAATTATAAATCCAAACATGGGGGGGAGGAGACTGCGCTCATCATGGCTGCAAATTCTAATCATCTAGAAGTCGTACGCGAATTGCTTGAGCATGGGGCTGATCCTGATGCATCAGATAATGAGGGCATAAGTGCACTGATGACAGCTGCGTCCTGGGGTTATGTCGAGATCCTTGCATGCTTGCTTAAGACTAGCGCCGCTATTGATCAGGCAGATAATCACGGCAATACCGCATTGCTGTGGGCGGCCAAATATAATCAAACCGAAGCAACGAGCATGCTCTTAGCAAGAGGCGCGGATGTTAGCTTGAGAAATTACTTTGGTAAAAGTGCTTTATTAAAACCTAAACGCTATGAAGATCAAGCACTTATTGAGCTGCTGATCTCAGCTGGCTGCGATGTAAATGCGCCTGACGCATCCGGTGTGACGCCTTTAATTAAAGCAATCTACGAAGGCCATAAAGCGCTGGCGGAATTTTTATTACATGCTGGCGCGCTAGTCAATGTCCAGGAGATGCGTAAAGTTACCCCCTTGATGCTGGCCGCCGAGCGAGGTTTTGATGATGTTGTGGCGAAACTACTAGCTGCCGGTGCCAATATCAATGACAGTGATTGGCGCGGTTTTACCGCCCTGCATTATGCCGCGAGTAATAATTATGTGGAAGTAATCGATAAACTGATTTTAGCCGGTGCAAACCTTGAAGCTAAGAATGAGCATGGCAGTTCTGCCTTGATCTGCGCCTTCAACGTAAGATATCTTGACAGCGTTAAACGGCTATTAATTGCCGGAAGCGAATGCGAGCCTAGCATGCTTGTGGACTTAGTGGCTGAAGCTGTTGTATCTGGCAGCATCGATGAGCTAGAATTTTTCATCAACATGGGCGCTGATATTAATGCGCCGGGAGCAAGGGGCATGAATGCCCTGATGATTGCGGTGAGCCGTAAAAACTCCCCTTATCGTAGTTATTGGGATTATTATCCTGATATAGCAGTGGTCAGGCTTTTGATAGAAAATGGAGCGAATGTTAATGTCCAAACTGCTAGCGGTATGACTGCGCTTCATTATGCCATAGAGGTACTAGAAAGCTCGACAGAAATAGTTGCGCTGCTGTTAACAGCAGGAGCAAAAGTCAATGCAGTCAATAATCAAGGCAAAACACCCTTAATATTGTTGATTAATCCGCATTGGGATTGTGGTGATGGCCCCAGATCATGTTATTGCCAAGTGCCTGAGCGTCAAGCAAAAGCAAAACTATTATTAGCACACGGCGCCGATCTTTATATCAAGGATAACGCAGGCAAAACCGTGATTGACTATGCCCATAAAAGTCCTATGTTACAAAGATGGTTAATTCATGAATACGCCTGGCGCCGCAGACGCCATGCCGTTTGTTTCTATGCGCGGCATCATCATGCAGCAGAACCAGCGATTACTGCTAGTTTATAAGGCTATTAACTCAATTAGTCAGGAGAAAACACTTGTTCAGTACAGCGCTCAGCCATAGCATGCCCAGCCTACATGAAGCGGCTCGAGACGGCAATTTGGACGTGCTCAAGCAGCATATTGATAATGGCTGCGATATTAACTTAAAGAATGCTGAGGGACTAACGGCATTAATGCTGGCAGCGCAAAATGGCCATGTACCCACCATAAATTACTTACTCAGTAGAGGCGCGGATGCAACTGCCGCTGATCCTGCATCGGGACATACTGCTTTTTTTATGGCGGTATTAGCAGGTCAGACTCAAGTATTGAAGCACATGATCGATGCCGGTGCTGATGTATGTAGCGCTCCAGGTACCAGCGCATTGATGCTGGCAGTAGAAATGGAGTCTTTCGAATTGACTAAATTTCTGCTGGAGGCAGGCGTCAATGTGAATGCAAAGCGAAGTCATGACCAGAGCACGGCATTGATGTTAGCCGCCATGCATGGCAAGCAAGACATAGTGGAACTCCTGTTAGCTCATGGGGCAGAAGTCGATGCTAAAAACCATCAAGGCAGTACGGCATTAGGATGGGCAGTGGAATGTGAGCAGCCAGAAGTAGTTCAGGTTTTGCTAGAAGCGGGAGCTGATGCTAACGCAACTAATGCCTTCGGTGAATCAGTAATGAGTTCAGCGTATGCACGTGGACAAAAAAAAATCATAGGCTTATTGTTGGCAAAGATTGGGCAAGCAACCAAACACTTAAAGCTAAGCTTTCATCAAGCAGCAGAAGAGGGCGAGCTTGAAATTTTCAAACAGCATATTGAAAGTGGTATGGATATCAATATGCTCAATGAGTATGGTGACAGCCCGCTTTTATTGGCGACTCGAAATGGTCATGGTTCGATCACACACTATTTGCTCGAAAAAGGCGCGGATGTTAATGTACCACTCTTTAAACTGCCATTAGTAGCAGCAGCTAAGGGTGGCTATACAGACCTTGTAAAAATGTTATTAAGTGCCGGAGCCAGAAGATGGTTTTTACGCGATGGATGGAAGTTGGCATATCCATTGAAAGAGGCAATGGGTGCTGCGGCTAGGTGTGGGCATAAGGAAATAGTAGAAATCTTGTTGGCAGCAGGTGGCGAACATCTTCATGTTTGTAAAAATGAGGCATTCCAAGAGGCAGTTACATCAGGTCAAACAGAAATAGTTGAATTTTTATTTTCTACAGGATTTGAAGGCCTTAATCTGAATAAGGCTTGGGACAACGCAATAGTTAATGGACAGTTAGAGTTGATCAGAGTCTTACTAGTAAAAGCAGCTGATAGCGTTAATATTAATAAGCTGTTAGCGCAGGCAATAAGATGTAAGCAAACAAAGATATTTAAGCTTTTGTGGGCAGTGGGCAGAGAAACAGCCGATATCAATGCACTATTACGTACAGCCGCAAGTTTTAATAATAAAGAAATAGTGATTTTTCTATTAACTCAAGGGGCAGATATTCATGCCATGAGCGTAGTGGAACCCTATAGCTATAATGCGCTGATGTGTGCAGTAAGTGAAGGTGGTGGAGATTTAAAGAATAATATAGAAATGGTAAAGCTATTGTTGGATAGCGGAGCAGATGTCAATGCCCGATGGCCATCAGGTGACACTGCGCTGATGCTTGCGAGTTTATTCACGATGAACAGCAAAGAAGTCGTATCGCAGTTGCTAGCTGCGGGGGCCCAAGTTAATGCGATCGATAATGAAGGCAAAACAGCCTTAATCATGCTCATGGAGCCTAAGCTACGTGATACGAGTTGTAGTGATGCATGGTGTCGTCATTGCCGTAACCCTGAGCGTCAAGCAAAAGCAAAACTATTATTAGCACACGGCGCCGATCTGTATATTAAGGATAACGCAGGTAAAACCGCGATTGACTATGCCGCTTCAGACCCTGAGTTGCAAAAATGGCTGATACATGAGTACGCCTGGTATAGAAGACGACATGCCATATGCTTCTATGCCCGACGTCATCATGCAGCAGAACCTGCGATTACTGCTAGTTTATAAGACTATTAACTCAATTATTCAGGAGCAATTTATGTTGAGTACCGCTACATCCCGCATCATGTCCAGCCTGTTTGAAGCAGCAAGAGACGGTAATTTAAACCTGCTTAAGCAGCAAATTACTAACGGCGCTGACTATGATCAAACTAATGCAGAAGGGCTGACTGCTATGAATTTGGCAGTCCAAGCAGGGCATAGTGCTATTGTTGAGTATTTGCTGCGCAAAAAAGCAAAGACGCGAGGCGCTGTTATTGATGCGGTGATAGCAGGGCATCCACACATCGTTAAAATCCTGCTCGAAAATGGCGCTCAAACTGAGGAAAGAGCTCATACTCAAACAGCTTTGATGTGGACAGCGTATAAGGGCGATCAAGACATGGCCGCAATACTATTAGCAGCAGGCGCTAATCCAAATGCCATCGATAATGAGGGTACAACAGCGCTGATGTTTGCAGCTATGTATAATCATGAAAAAGTGATTGAGCATTTGCTAGCGCATGGGGCAGAGGTCAATGTGCAAGAGGCATCAGGTCATACCGCTTTGAGTTATGCGGTAGGCGATAACGCTATTGGCATAGTAAAACGTTTACTGGACAAAGGGGCTATAGTTGATATCAAAACTAAAGCGAATACAACGCCATTGGGTTTGGCCTTGTCATATAATCTCACAGAGATCGCCATTCTGCTACTTAGACAGGCAGTAGAGGCATCTTGTGCTAAACCATTTGAAGCCGCCTTAAGAGCAGCATTTGAGGCCAAAGACGTCTCTAACGCATTATTAGAAGTAGTGATGAAAAGTGGCAATGCTATCGCTATTAAGCGTCTTTTAGCCGCAAGCAATGAGTCATTGTACGTAAAAGCGCTGAATCAGGCTAGCAAAGCCGGAGATAAAGAAATCGTCAAGCTATTACTTGAGATTATGCCAGCTATTGATCAGCCACGGATTGTAGGGCTACGTCCACTCAACTTTGCAGTACAAGAAGGTCATATAGAAATCATAAAGCTGCTATTAGCTGCACGAGGCAGTGATGAGCTGTATAAGCAGGCGATAATATTGACAGATGATACAGTTCGAGCTGCGGTAGCGCATGGGCATCTAGAAATTTTAGAAATTTTATTGGCAGCCGAAACGGATGCCGAAAATCATCATATGCTGATAAGTAAGGCGTTTGGTACAGCAATAGCGGATAACCATATAGAAATAGTTAAATGCTTGTTAGCTAAAAAAGCAGACGCTCCTATAATTGATACAAGCATCTTAATAGAGGCAGCATACGCAGGCCATAAAGAAATATTTGAACTTTTATTAGCTACCCAAACTGACACAGCTGATTCAAAAGATCGCGTTATTGATGCTGCATTGTATTCTGGTCATAAAGAAATAGTTGATTTGTTATTAGAAAAATATAGCGTAATAGCAGAGCATTATGGGGCACTCATTTCTGCCCTGCAAGGCGGTAATAGTGCAATATTTGAGCGGATTTTGGCCGTGCAAAAACAAGCGGTTGATCTTGATAAATTATTACGCGAAGCCGCATCTTATGGAAGTACAAAAATAGTAGCGTTATTATTAGGCAAGGGAGCAAATGTTTATAAGCTTGGATGGGATGGTTTAAATGCCTTGATGTGCGCGGTGGCTCCATCAAATCACAGCCGCGATCCTGAATTGGTCAAGCTATTGTTGGATCATGGCGCAGATGTGAATGCCCAAACTGCTAGCGGTATGACTGCGCTTCATTTTGCGATAGGCGTTGATGCAAGCTCTACGAAAATCGTCAAGCAACTGCTAACTGCTGGTGCTAAAGTTGATGCTATTAATTATGAAGGCAAAACACCCTTGATGCGGCTAATGAGACCGCATTGGGATTGTGGTGATGGCCCCGGATCATGTTATTGCCATGTGCCTGAACGTCAAGCAAAAGCAAAACTATTATTTGAACATGGCGCCGATCTTTATATTAAAGATTATGAAGGCAAAACCGCCATTGACTATGCATTTTATAAACCTGAGTTTCAAAAGTGGTTGATAAAAGAATATGCTTGGCACCGACGCCGCCATGCCGTTTGTTTCTATGCGCAGCGACGGAATTTAACAAACACTGCAGTGACTACTAGTTTATTAGGTCATTGACTTAAACAGTCAGGAGAAAACGCTTGTTCAGTGCAGCACCCAGCCATAGCATACCCAGTTTGCATGAAGCGGCACGAGACGGCAATTTGGACGTTCTCAAGCAGTATATTGATAATGGTATGGATATCAATATGAAAGATGAGGCCGGAGAGAGTCCGCTGTGGTTGGCAACTCAGCATGGGCGTATTTCGGTAATGAGATATTTGCTCGAAAGAGGAGCAGAGGTTGGTTATAGATTACTCGTTATTGCCTTAAGCCAGGCTTATGTGAGGCATAATTTAGAGATAGTCGATACGTTATTAACAATAGGATGGGATAAATATTTTTATAGCGCAGGAGATTGGGAATATGGAAATACCCTATTTCTAGCAGTATATGCAGGACATAAAAAATTAGTACAAACCCTTTTAGCGCATAGAGTGGACATGGAGATTAGAAATACGAGTGAAGCTACTCCTTTGCTTGAGGCAGCTATGCTTGGACATCATGATATCGTGGCTATATTGATTGATGCTGGGGCGAGATCTGTTTTTGATCATATTGACATAACCCCGATGACTGCGGCAGCAAAACATAATCAGCCGCAAGTTATAACCGTACTATTACAAAAAAGCTTCGATATCAATGCTAGGGATGGCGGTCGTGAGACTGCTTTAACCCGTGCGGTTGCAAGTGGTCATACCCAATTGGTAGAAATGTTACTGGCAAAGGGTGCGGATATGCGAGTGCTCAATTCACATGGTGAGAATTCGCTCATGACTGCTGCTAAGTGTGGACATAGAGACTTGACTGCACTCTTTATTGCTAAAGGCTTTGCTGTCAACGAGGCAGGTGCAGGCGGTAAGACAGCATTGATGTATGCGGCTGGCCCTTATCCGCCTTCAAAATCCGCGAGCCAATGTAAAGCAATCATGACACTGCTTATAGCAAATGGCGCTGACCTAAATGTTCAAGATCATCACGGTAGTACTGCGTTTATTTGTGCCGCAGAATGGGGCGAAAAGGCAGTGAGTGAATACTTGCTCAGCATGGGCGCTGAAGTCAATGCAAGCACCAATGATGGCACTACTGCATTGAAGAGAGTGTTAACTCAGTCTATACGCCGAAGCCCTGGCGTAAAAGCATTAGCTAAGCTATTGCTGCATGCAGGCGCTAATCTTTATGCGGTAGATGATAAGGGCAAAACCACAGTAGATTATGCTGAGCACAACTCTGATTGGCAAAAGTGGCTGATACACGAATATGCTTGGCTCAGGCGTCGCCATGCTATTTGCTTCTTCGAGTATAAGCACCGCTTTGTTCATAAGTTTGCTGCAGTCATGGACCTCATCAAAGCCGGCAATACGCTGGAGGCCATCGCAGCAATTAAATTGTGTGCCAGCCTATGCAAACATCAAGAGCAAGCAACTGGCAATACCTTGCTACATTTTACAGCACTCGCCGGCAACCTGGTCATTATCCAGGCGCTGATCCATCAAGGTATTGATAGCAGCCTCAAAAATAAAGCCGGCCAATCGGCCATAGATCTTGTAGCAGAGCCCGCCAAACCCTTCATGCAAGCCCTGTTAAGAGAGCGCGCAAGTTTTGCTTTGGATTATGAGCAGCTGGTATTATAAGGCAATCAATACTCTGCGCGAATAGCCCCCTGGCTTGTCAACGCCCAATGCGCCCGCTGAATGTGTCAACTAACTTAAGGAGTCATCAGTATGTTAGGATCCGCAAGCCATCGCGAATTAGATATTCATCAAGCAAGTTATGAGGGTAATATTAGAGCGCTAAAGCAGCATATTGACAATGGTGTTGATTGTGATCAGCGAGACCTTGATGGTTTAACTCCTCTTATGTTGGCCGCAAAACAGGGCCATCTTCCTGTCGTGAAATATTTACTTGAAACTGGCGCTAATCTTAAGCATCAATCTGCAGACGGAAAAACCGCACTCATCATGGCTGCCAACTATGAGCGACTAGAAGTCTTACGCGAATTGCTTAAATATGACGCTGATCCTAATGCTCACGATAAGCGGGGCATGACGGCACTCATGGCAGCTGCCTCATGGGGTCATTTTGCGATCGTTGCCTATTTGCTCGATAATGGCGCCGCCATTGATCAGGCGGATTATTATGGCGATACCGCCTTACTATTCGCTGCCAAATATAATCATCGAGCAACGATCAGTTTACTTCTAGCAAAAGGCGCTGATATCAAGTTGAAAAATAACGCTGGCAAAAACGCATTACTAAAACCTAAACGCTATGAAGATAACGCGTTAATTAGCATACTCCTTGCAGCAGGTTGTGAAGTGAATGAGTCTGACGTCTTTGGGGTTACACCTTTAATCAAAGCCTTAGCCCAAAAGAATAAAGTGGTAGCAGAAATGCTATTGAATGCGGGTGCCGATGTCTCTGCCACAGAATCGAGCTTATCAATCCCTTTATTGCTTGCGACCGAGCATGGGTATGACGATATGGTGGAAAGAATAACCGCGATCGCCAAAATTAATAAAATAGTAATGGCTGACATAACGGCTTTGCATTATGCAGCAATGCATAATGATGTAGCAGTCGTGAAGACGCTGATTGCGGCAGGCGTCGATATAGAGGCGAGAGCTCAAGGGGTCGATTCTGGCTATACTGCGATCATGTTTGCAGCCAGAGCGGGTCATCTTGAAGTTTTCAATGTTTTGCTAGCTGAGAGCACCCATGAGAGCATCAAACGGGACAATATCAATGTGGCGCTGAAGGCTGCAATAGTAGGCGGCCAAATAGACATGGTCCGCATGTTATTGGCGGCAGGTGCTGATGTTACTTCCATAACAAGTCACAATCCATTCATTGATCATGATAATATAAGATATCTAAATCCATTGATATTAGCAGCAAGGGGTGGCAATAGTGACATCGTCAAACTGTTATTAGAAGCTGGAGCCATAACACGTCCTGTATCAGATCGTTTTCAGCATATACACACATTGAAGCTAGCGGTTGTTGACGCCGCCCGTGCTGGCCATAAAGAAGTATTAGAAATCTTGCTGAGAACGGGCATTGGAAATACTAATGAGCTTCAAGAGGTTGCACTGCAATGTGCCGCATCCGGTGGGCATACAGCATTAATAGCCTATCTATTGGCAACGGGTTATGCCGGAATTAAACTGCGTCTTGCTTTAATTGCTGCAGTCTCCAATAGTCGTCATGAAGCACTTGAACTTTTATTAGCAAAAGCCGGTGAAGCGCTTGATATGAGTGGGCTTTTATACGAGTCCGTCAGAGAGGGTGATGAGGCAATATTGAAGATTTTACTCTCTCGTGCAAAGGAAAAGGCTGATCTCAATCAACTCTTACATTGGGCCGCCAATTATGCGCGTAAAGACATAGTGGTATTTTTGTTAAGTAAAGGGGCTAATCTGCATGCCTTTGGCCAGCATGGTTGGAATGTACTAATGTGTGCGGTTAACTGTTTTGATTATTGCAGATCAAGTCCTGATAAGGAACTCGTCAAGCTGTTATTAGAGGCTGGAGCAGATGTCCATGCCCGATCGGAAACAGGCGCGACAGCATTGATGATTGCAATTGGCGTTACCAAAAGCCCGACTGAGTTCGCAGCACAGCTGCTAGCGGCAGGGGCTGAGGTTAATGCAGTCAATAATACAGGCAGAACAGCCTTATCCTTACTGATGAAGCCGCGTTGGGATTGTTCTGATCGCAATGGGTCATGTAATTGCTATGATCCTGCGCGTGAAGCCTCTGAGCGTCATGAAAAAGCAAAACTATTATTAGCCCACGGTGCTGATCTTTATCTCAAGGATAATGAGGGCAAAACCGCGCTTGACTATGCTTCGCCCGACCCTAAGTTTCAAAAATGGCTGATTCATGAATATGCCTGGAATAGACGTCGCCATGCCATGTGCTTCTATGCGCGCAGACATCATTTAGCAGCAACTGCGGTGAGTGCTACGCTATAAGCCAATTTATTAAAATTAAAAAGCTAAATAAGATCGAGAGTTCATAAAGGAGCAAATCAATGTTGAGACATTACGTGATGAGTGGAGCTTATGAGCATGTAAAGCGTGCGCTTGAGGAGAATAGTGAATACAAACTCGATTATTTAGATGGTTTAAGCAGAACGCTATTGATATTAGCACTCGACCGCGGCTATGCAGATATTGCACAGTTACTGATCGCTAAAGGTGCGGCAGTTAATATCAGAAGTTATCAAACATTCGAAACCCCATTGATCACCGCAGTTAAAATGGGTGATCTTACCACGGTGCAGCATTTATTAGCCGCTGGGGCCAATGTGCATGCAACAGACCGATTCGGTATGAATTCCCTGATGTGGGCATATAAAAGTGGATTTAGCGATTTAAAAGAATTGTTGTTAGCAAACGGTGCCCGATTTTCTGTTAAGGACTATGAAGCATTTGAGCTTAGGTGGAATTCTCTAGATGTTATTTGGCAAAAATTTGGCTATGAATATTCTTCAATATTCAAAAAACGTCATGCCATTTTCGTAGAAATATTCATTAAGCTTGATCTGCAAATGAAAGATCAGTATATGCCGTTGCTGAATGCAATCAGGTGTGACCAGTCAAAGCGGGTAAATCAGCTATTAGAGGCAGGGGCAGACATTCATGCACTCAGTGAAGAAGGAAACAGTGCACTGATGCTAGGAGTCAGTATGGCGAATAAAGAAATCCTTTTGCAGCTGTTAGCAAAAGGGGCTGATATTGAGGCGAGAAATGGGTTATGGGGGCGAACCGCGCTCATGTTGGCAGCACGAAATGGCAATATCGAATTCATTCGAATATTATTAGAACATGGCGCCAACATTCAGGCCATGAGCAATATGGGTACCACCGCCTTAATGGAAGCCGTGATCCTAGGTCAGCAGGAAGCGATAGCGCTGCTGTTAGCCGCTGGGGCTAAGGTGAATGCCAAAGACGAAAATGGTTGGACTGCGCTGATGTTTGCGGCTTATTTAGGACACACCTCCATCGTTAGCATGCTGTTGGCGAATAAAGCTGAGGTCAATGCTAGCAGCTATCCCAAAGAAACCGCTTTAATGCTAGCGGCAGAAAAAGGACAGTCGCCCGTGGTGAATTTACTATTGTGCTATGGGGCTGATCATGCATTAATAAATCCTAAGCATATGAATGCATTACTATTGGCAGCGAGAGAAGGCTATCCAGAAATTATATCGAGTTTATTACGCTATGGGGCTGATATGCATAGCAAAGATCTAGAGTGTAATAATGCTTTTTTTTATGCAGCAGTGCACGGTCATAAAGCAGTGCTCAAGCTGTTGTTAAACGCAGGGCTCGATATTAATGAGCGACAAAAGTACGTAGAATCGACCACTTTAATGAACGTCATGGATATTTTCAATCAACCCCAACATGAACGCTGGGTCGTCAGAAATATTCATAGCGAGCGTCTGAGCGTAGCTTGTTTGAAACAGGCGGCTAGTTTATTACTAAAATATGGCGCAGACCTTTCTGCTAGAGATTACGCCGGTAAGCTGGCGATGGATTATGTCGGTGATCCAGAAATAAAAGTATGGCTTATTGCTGAGGACTCTCGCCTGCGAAGACGTCATTTGGTCTATGCCTATGCCTGTATTCAGAAATTTCATGCGCTTACTCGCCTAATTAGAGCAGGTAAAGTCGCTGAGTTTTTGACTTACCTTAACGCTTCATTTCTCCCGATTAACTATCAGGAAAAAAAATCTGGCAACACCTTGTTACACTATGCCGCGGCGCATGGCGAGGCATTGATCATGCGCTCTCTCCTGGAGAAAGGCGCAGATCCAAGCATAAAAAATCAGACAAGTTTACGTGCTTATGAATTATTAGTTTGAATGTAATAGTATATTAATATTTATTGATACTAAGCAGCGCCCAGTAGCACCAGAGGTCCCTGCTCATGCATAGGAGATGGGGAATAAGCGCCAGCCATTTATCATAAGGAGTACAACTTATGTTCAATACAGATAGCCATCGGCCACTATTAAGCCTGCATGATTCAGCCAGAGTTGGTAATCTCGCTCTGCTAAAGCAGCATATTGACAATGGCAGCGATATCAACTTAAAAACTGCTGATGGGTTAACGGCATTAATGCTGGCAGCGCAAAACAATCATCTTTCCACCGTAAACTATTTACTAAGTCGAGACGCTGATGTGTCTGTCGCTGATCCATTATCGGGGCATACGGCTTTTTTCATGGCGGTATTAGCAGGTCATACTCAAATAGTGAAGCACATGATTGAGGTGGGTGCTGATGTGTGTAGCATCCCTGGTACTAGCGCATTGATGCTGGCAGTAGAACTGGAGTCCTTCGAATTAACTAAATTTCTGCTTGAGGCTGGCGTAAACGTGAATGCAAGGCGAAGTGCTGATCAAAGTACGGCACTGATGTTAGCCGCCATGCATGGCAAGCAAGAACTAGTAGAACTTCTGTTAGCCCATGGGGCACAAGTGAATGCTAAAAACCATCAAGGCTGCACGGCATTAGTATGGGCAGTGGAGTATCATTATCCTGAAGTAGTTCAAGCCTTATTAACGGCGGGGGCTGACCCCGAAGCCACTGATGAATTAGGTCAATCTGTATTAATATCAGCGATTAGCCGGGGACAAAAATCCATCATCGAATTATTGCTGGCCAATGGCGCTAATGTGTCGCAAACCAGCCATTGGCCCTTAATACACACTATCGCTGGCGGCAACCAGAAAGACATTATCGAATTGTTGCTAGCTAAAGGCATAGATATTGACGCCAGTGCGGCTGATGGCACTACTCCCTTAATGCTGGCGGTTAAAGAACGCAAAGACGAGGTAGTCGCCACATTGCTTGACAATGGGGCTGATGTCAATTTGGCTGACCATAAAGGTAATACTGCACTCATATTCGCAGTTCTAGCTCCATGTTCTTGTTGCCCCCATCCCTCGTTTCATACGGTCAATAGAACAAAAGTTTTGCTCTCAAGCGGCGCACATCTATACCATAAAAATAATGAAGGTAAAACTGCCCTCGACTATCTAGCCCCTTATGAACATAAAAGCATTATCGATGAGTATAAGCGGCATATCCCTAAGTTTGCTTGGCAGAGACGCCGCCATGCCATATGCTTCTATGCGCGACGACATCATGTAACAGACCCAGCCTTAAGAGTTAGTTTAAGCGTAACTGCTATGATTAAGGAGTGAACATAATGCTGACGCAAGCGAACGAACATTCACTGCCAAGCCTTCATCAAGCAGCAATTGAGGGTCAGCTTGATATTATCAAGCATCATATTGAAAACGGCATGGATATTAATCTACGTGATGAGACAGGGCAGACCCCCCTTTTATTGGCGGCCCAGTACGGTCATATTGCGATAATCAGATATTTACTGGCAAGAGGCGCTGATACGCTATTAAGGAGTGCTCGAGGCTATACACCATTTCTAGCTAGCGCAGCCAATGCTCAATTAGAAGCCCTTAGGCTATTGCTTCAGGCAGGTGCCTATGTGGATGCTCGTGCTGATAATGGCAATAGCGCTCTAATGATAGCGACAGCAATTGGCTCTTATGCCATGGTCAAACTCTTATTAGAAGCGGGTGCTAAAGTTAATCAGCACAATCACTTAAATAAGCAGAGTGCGTTGATGATTGCCGCATATTTTGGTAATAAAGAAATTTTAACGTTATTGCTAGATTCTGGCGCTGAAATTGAGGCCAGAAACGCCGGCGATGAAACTGCACTCAGCATTGCCGTTGCCCAGAAGCATAAACCCATCATCAAAGAATTGTTAGCCAGTGGCGCCGATGCGAATGTTAGAGATGCAGAATGTTCCGCATTAAGAAAAGCCGTTTACCGCGATAAAGACATTGTTGCCATATTGCTCGCCAGTGGTGCTGAACTTATGGTGGAAGGTAATGAATTGCTCAATATTGCCTTAGCCAATAATACGATTGAAATAGTCGATACACTGTTAACAGCGGGCTATGATAAATTTATTCATGAATCTGCCTGGTGGGAAAACACGCTGCACTCAGCAGTAAAAGCCGGCCACAAAGGACTGGTGCAGGCACTATTAGCCAAAGGAGTGAACACCGAAACGAGGAATCGACAACATGAAATGCCTCTCATTAGTGCAGCGAGAGAGGGTCATCATGAAATAGTGGCTATGTTGCTTGACGCTGGGGCAAAGAAAGACGCGGTTGACACTATTGATATGACAGCGATGACGGTGGCAGTAGTCTATCATCAGACGCAAGTCATCACAGTGCTATTAGCAAAAGGGTTTGATATCAATGCCAGAGACTATTATGGTAATAATGCACTATGCTGGGCAGTTTCATGTGGGCATACCCAATTGGTAGCAATGCTTTTGGCAAACGATGCTGATATGCGAGTTATCAATTCAAATGGCAATAATTTGCTAATCTGCGCTGCAGAGATGGGACATAAAGACATAGTGGCCTTATTAATCAGTAGAGGATTTGCGGTTGATGCAACAAATGCCAGTGGTCAAACAGTCTTAATGTTAGCCGCAAAATCCTATCCGCTCTCAATCCCAGCAAGTCTGCTAGGTAAAGAAATCATGAAATTGCTGATAGCAAATGGCGCAGATTTGTATGCTAAAGATAATGAAGGTAAAACCGCCATTGATTATGCTTCTGGTCATGCTGACTTGCAGACATGGCTGATCCATGAGTCTGCCTGGCATAGGCGTCGTCATGCCATTTGTTTCTATGCACGGCGTCATCATGCAGCAGAAACGGCAATGCCTGTGAACCGATAAAGCAATTCATACTCAATCAGGAGGCAACCATGTTCAGTCCAGCACTCAGCCATAGCCTGCCCAGCCTGCATCAAGCGGCACGAGAGGGTAATCTCGCTCTGCTAAAGCAGCATATTGAAAATGGCTGCGATATCAACTTAAAAACTGCTGATGGGTTAACGGCATTAATGCTGGCAGCGCAAAACAATCATCTTTCCACCGTAAACTATTTATTAAGTCGAGACGCTGATGTGTCTGTCGCTGATCCATTATCGAGGCATACGGCTTTTTTCATGGCGGTATTAGCAGGTCATACTCAAATAGTGAAGCGCATGATTGAGGTGGGTGCTGATGTGTGTAGCATCCCTGGTACTAGCGCATTGATGCTGGCAGTAGAACTGGAGTCCTTCGAATTAACTAAATTTCTGCTTGAGGCTGGCGTAAACGTGAATGTAAGGCGAAGTGCTGATCAAAGTACGGCATTGATGTTAGCCGCCATGCATGGCAAGCAAGAACTAGTAGAACTTCTGTTAGCCCATGGGGCTGAAGTGAATGCTAAAAACCATCAAGGTTGCACGGCATTAGTATGGGCAGTGGAATATGAGCATTCAGAAGTGGTCCAGGCCTTGCTAGAGGCAGGCGCTGATGTGACAGCGACTAATGCATTGGGTCGATGCGTACTCGGCTCAGCACTTAAAAGTGAACATAGATTGATTATAGAATTGCTGTTGGCAAAGATAAAACAGGCAACCCAACACTTAAAGCTAAGCCTTCATCAAGCCGCAACAGAGGGGCAGCTTGATATTTTCAAGCAGCATATTGAGAGTGGGATGGATATCGATATGCGAGATGAAGCGGGCCACAGCCCACTTTTGCTGGCGACTCAGCATGGCCGTATTTCTATCATCAAATATTTGCTCAAACGCAGCGCCGATGTTACGTCCCAAGGTTATAGTCTACTCAACACCGCCTTAAACCAGGCTTTTATAACGCAAAATTTTGACTGTCTAAATACTTTATTAACAGTAGACTGTGAACAATTTTTCAAGGCGTTTCAAATGTGGCAGCCTGTAGATGGCATCTTATATAAAGCAGTGAAAGTCGGGCATAAAAAACTGGTCCAAGCCATTTTAGCGAGTAGTGTGAGCGGCGAGATTACCAATCCTGGCTATGAAGCAGCTTTGCTTAGCGCAGCTATACATGGGCGCCATGACATGGTGGTGCTATTGATTGACGCTTGGACGGAATATGCTTTTTTTCGTAGTGACTTGTTTGTATTGGCGATAGCAAAAGCGATGCGCCATGCAGCAGAATATAATCAGCCACAAGTGATTACCGTACTATTAGAAAAAGGCTATGATATTAATGTGAAAGATGGCAATCGCGGGACTGCATTAACCCAAGCGGTTGAGAGCGGTCATACCCAATTGGTAAAAATGCTACTCTCAAAAGGTGCAGATAGGCGAGTACGCAATTTTTATGATGAAAATTTGTTAATGATCGCCGCTAAGTATAAGCACAAAGACTTGACTGCATTCTTTATTGCTGAAGGCTTCGCTGTCAATGAAGTAAATGCCAGGGGTAGAACAGCATTGATGTATGCGGCTCACCCTAAACCGTATACCAAAGCAGCCAATGACGCTTTAGAGCTCATGAAATTGCTAATGGCCAATGGTGCTGATCCTAATGTTCAAGACCTTGAGGGTTGCACAGCGCTTATTCTAGCCGCAAAGTGGAATGATAAGGCTCCCTGTGAATACTTGCTAAGTGTCGGTGCAAGCGTCAATGCGAAAACCAATAATGGCTTGAATACATTAGATATCGTTCTTAGACTAACTGGTTCAGCAGACCTTAGCGCTGGCAGAAAAGCATTAATCAAGCTGCTGCTAGAGGCAGGTGCAGATTTTGATGCTGAACTTTATAAGCTTATGAGAGAATTTTATTTTTACCATCCTCAGCCTTATGCCTGGCATAAGTGGCTTATACAGGAATACACCTGGATTAGACGCCGCCATGCCATGTGTTTGTTTCATTACAAACACCATATTGCTCATCAGCATATTGCCGTCATTGATTTAATCAAAGCGGACAAAACCATGGCGGCTATCACTGAGATTAAATCAAATGCCAGTCTCTGCAAATATCGAGAACAAACCACAGGCAATACCTTATTGCATTTTGCGGCAATAACCGGCAACCTGGTCATTATTCAAGCGCTTATCCACCAAGGCATTGATAGCGCGCTCAAAAATAAAGCTGGGCAATCAGCCATAGAGCTATTAGCTGAGCCTGCCAAACCCTTCATGCAAGCCCTATTAAAAGAGCCTTTAAGTTTTTCCTTGGATTATGAGCAAGTGCTGATTTAAAAAGGCGTAATCTGATGATGACGCCAACAAGCAACTACTTTACTAGTGAACTCCTGTAAGCTAAAGCATAGTGGTGCTTTTATAATACTAATGCTTGCAATAGTTAAACCGTTTTTAATAGAAAACTATAGGATAATCAATGAGCGAAACTAAACAATTTCAAATCCAGCAGCTGTATGTCAAATGCCAGGAATTTGAAGCACCAAATTTACCAACCGTATTCAATAAAGATAATTGGAACCCTAAAATAGACTTTGAAATTCAGGCTAATCCTCAGCACATTAAAGATAATCTTTATCAGGTTAGCTTAAAGGTGAAAGTGAAAGCCACTACGCCCGAGCACAAAGCTTTTGAAGGCGTGGTTGAACAGGCGGGGCTATTTATTATCGAAGGCTTTGCCGAGGAAGAGCAAAAGTTTTTATTAAGTGGTGCGTGTCCTAATGTGCTATATCCTTATGCTCGTAAAGTGCTATCAGATTTAGTATTAGCAGGGGGCTTTCCACCCATCACTTTGGCGCCGATGAACTTTGAAGCGATCTATTTACAAGAGCGCCAAAAGCAACAGCAGAATCAAGCTCAAGGGTCAGTGATCACTCAAACATCAGACATTACGCATTAATAGCTTTAAGCTGATACAAATGCGTTATATCAGCTTTTAAGCACGGTTATCATCATCTGTCAGATTCTAATTCCATCACCCTAGCTTTGCCAGTCTGACCTGTTATCTGAGGCATAAATAATCGGCTAGGCGCAACAGATACTCTGGATTTTCTACCAATGGCTGATGCGGACAATAGTTGTTTTGATATACTATTGTTGTTGAAGGTTTGCAGCTTTTCTGCCTGTTCAGCAGGCGCACTTTGTGGCATAACCGATTCAGTGAGCGCTAAGATCACTGATTCACGCGGTCGAACAGTATGGCGAACAGGTGGCTTATCGCTTGCTTCAGACTTTGACGCTAATGGATTGCTGACCCAAACCGATGATCGACCGCTCATGTCAATTGGCAAGCCCATTCTTCTGCCAGGCGTAACGGCAGCACTACCACAGCCCGCGGCAGCTGGCTCAGAAACTCCACTTGCTTGACTACCCGCTATGGCTTGCGGCATAAATACCATCGTCCGAGGATGAGAAGCGATTGAAGAGCGTTTCACGACTGCTAAACGAGTATTGGCTAGCGCTTCAGCGCCTTTTTTACGTTTAGCGCTGACACTAGGTGAAATTGAAGTCAACTGCTTTGCAGCTAGCAAGGCACTAGTGCGTGTTTGTATGTGGCTTTGAATTTGGCTTTTGATAGCTGGATGAAGCTCTGATTTCATCAGTTCGGTGAGTGCGCCTGTCGCTGCTTCTAGCACTTGCCAAGAAATTAAATCGGTAGTTTTATAAATTTCCAGTATTTTGTTCAGCGCAGTGCTGTCCACTTTGGCATAAGGCAATAGTCTTTCAACCAACATTAAATTGAGATACCAGAGCCGGGGTAAAATAGGCGCTCTTTTTTCCTTAAAACTTTTAAGCCAAGTATCATCATCCAATAAACAAGATAAGGCCGCTAGTGAAGATTTTAATTCGAATTTTATCTTTCTGTTGATGAGGTAATTGGGGTCAGACTTATCTAACTTATCTTCATCAGACACTGCTATTGTGCTGTTACGTAAAGGCCAGCAGGAAGTTTTTTGTGCTTTATCTTTGGTCTGACTCGCTTCGTCACGCTGTTTAAACGCAGCATCTAAATCCAGTAACAGCTCGGTCAATGCCAACTTCTTATTGATAAACATGGGTCGTTTATTAAAGCTATCGGTCAACAATAATATATCGAGTAAACTACGAATCAAGTTAATCCGAAATTCAATGAATTTTAAATTACTTTTGGACAATAATGAAGATTTCAGGCTATTGGCATTGCTTTCTACTAAGGCTAATAACTGCCACTCATCAGCCGGAATGATCATATCGCTGCGAGCAGCCATGGCATTGGCACAGGCAAAAGCCGTGCTGAGTTGTTTAAATTGTGCTAGTTTTGCAAAGGCCTCTGCGTCTCGTGGCCCTTCGTCATTTAATCTTAACACTTCATTAAGTAGGCTTTTCATACTTAACGGATCGTGCGGCTGAATATCTGGATGCGCGGCATGTAAAGTCTGTAGAAAATCCATGATTTTTTTGGCTTCTCGTTGTCCCTCATGAATTCGCTTCATGGCCAGGGCTTTTGGCCGAATCACAAACCAAAAAATACTTGCCATAAATCCAATTACACCCGCGGCACTACTCAGCGTTTGTTTAACCTGAGGGTTTTCCCACCAGGCTGGCTGTGGGTTAATTGTTAATGCCACTATTTGACTGGCCTGGCGCTCAGTTAAAGCAATACTAGGGTCATTCGCCGCATCGGTGATACTAAGCTTCAACTCATAATAACCCTGTACTTGCTCAGGAATATTACCCTGTAGTATGCGATTATCAAAATGTAACCAGCCTGGTAAAGCTGAACCATCACCCATACTCATATTCCAGGTAAAAGTATTGGAATCGGCATGAATTTGCGTAAAGGCACTTCTAGAAAAGCTTTGACTGAAACTGTTGCCAGCAGTATAGCTTAAAGCTGGAATGACATCGCCCACGGTTGGCGCGTGATGGATTGGGTTGATATTAATAGTAATTTGCAAGGCTTTGGTTTCAAGGCCGATATCAATAAAACCGGTCATCAGATTGCCAGAGCCAATAAAATTATCACTCAGCGCAAAGGGTAGCGCTGCCAGAAAATAATTCATACTGGTTTTGTCTGCCGATAACTGCCAGCTAACATATTGACTGTCAACCATCACCTTTGGCATGAGGCCAGCATAGGACAATGCTGTAAATGAGCCTACACTATTGCTCATCGTTAATTTTACCGTGGCATTTTGACTACCCCGATAATCCAATTGGAACAAACTCTTACTAGCATTCATGCCTTTAGCATTTTCAGAAAACACCAGGATGTCATTTAAATTTAAAATTTGCAGAGTACTTAAAATGGTAAATTTCGCCGAAACCATCGCGGTATTATTGGGAATAGGCAGAAAATGATTATCAAGACCCGCAGCGGTGATCTTTAACAGATAGTCACCAATTAGACCAATAGGGGGCGTGGTTCTGATCTGCTGCAAGCTCTGGTCCACCCATAATGGCCATTGGTCCATGCCACCGTCCTCAGTCAATAGCATGCCCTCGGCATCATAAATAGCCGCCTGATAATTCAATGGACGTTTATTTAAATTGGTAAAAGCGGGAATAGGAATAATGACGGTATCGCCTGGCAGAACACTGACATCAAGCGGACTATTGCCAGGGGCTATGGGTATATAAGTTTCAATGCCATTAACAATAAAGGTGATCGGATTAGCGGCTTGATTTAAGCCATCGTTGATTACGGTAAAGGTAAATTCCACGTCATTATAATTATTGGTAGCAGGGTTGAAAATTACTAAGTCCGCTCGTTGTAGATCACTTAGCAGTCCGCTCAAGCTAAGCCTGCCAAGGCCTGCCTGGTATTCGCTGGCGATATTGATAGAACGATTCGCGGCGAGGCTCCCAGCTATAGGGTCGCATTTAATACTCACCGTCGCATTATACTGACTGGGGCTGATGATGCTTGGCAGTAACAATGCGGTCAGTCGGTTTTCGATATAGCTCTGCCAATGGGGACTCAGCACACCTAAACTCGACTGGATATTAATATCCATAATGGCATCAGCATGATCTCCCATCGAATCAGTGGCAATGAAATGCACTCTAACGAAACTAGGCGCGAGCGGCCCCGGAAGGTAAGTAAGCAGCTGACTAGTGCTATTAAATCGCATGTCCGCAATCAGCCCTAAAGCCGTTATATTGCGAATATCATCCAGGCCATCTGCATCACTGAAGGTGTTAGTAGGCAGAGAGTAACTGAAGCCTAGACCCTTGCCGATCGTTTGCGAAGGGATGGAGTTGCTGACAGTCGGTGCATGTTGCGGAACAATGATCGTTAATGCCAAATTCACCGTATCACTGGCATTAGCCGCATTTTGTACTCGGATCAGGGTGGCATAGGATCCCTGATTGCCTGACTTAGGATTTAAGCTGAACGTGCCTGAATCAGCCTCAAGCGACATCCAGGTTGGGAGCGGATTATCATTTTTCAAATAAGCGGAATAAATCAAAGGTACATCATGATGATTGACGATGGCGGTGCTTGGGATAGGCACTTGGACATTTTCACCAACCAATACATTAACATTAGCTAGTCTCGTACCAATAGCTAATGGTGCAAAGACCGCCGTGCCAACCAATTGGGTGGAAAAGCTAATGGGATTGTTCAAGTCATTATCAGTTATGCTAACGGTTAAAGCCTGCAAGCCACTGGTATAGGGCAGAGGATTAAAATACACCTGTGCATCATTTAACTGATTGATGCTACCCGTTAAAATCAATTGGGTTTTGGTCTGTTGGACATTAATAGTGCTTGCATTCACAAGTTGCAAGGGACTGGATGAGCCATCCACGCTATAAGCGATAGCAGCCAAATTGCTGGGCGTACTGATATTATAGGAAGGAAGTAAAATTGCCTGATTCTCTATATAAGTCAGCCTATTGACAGACATGGCTGTCAATGTCGGGAAAGTACTGATGACAAATATCGCCACAGCCTGCTCACCTGCAGAATCTATAGCGGTAACAAAAGCTTGCACACTGCCTGGCGAGTACTTGCTTACTGAGTATGCAATACTTCGCGTGCTGGCATTGTAAGTCATGCCATTTGGCATACCCAACATTGAAATACTGCGAATGTCATTGCTACCATCCGGGTCATTAAAAGTATTGCCTGGAATGCTATAAGTTAAAGTTGAGCCGACCCCTGCTGTTAAAAATGGTAGTGATGCAGCGACATAGGGAGCTCGATTAGGCACAGTCACCACTAGATTACTTCTGGCTGAATTGCTGGCGTTGTTAGCCTGCATAGCAGTAATCACGAAGGTATAAGACCCTTGATTGCCTGATAATGGCGAAAATGAGCCTACACCATCGCTACTAAACCTCGACCAGCCAGGTAATGAGTTAGTACCATTTAGCACCATGGAATACACTATCGGCACATTATCATAATTATGAAATGCTGATACGGGTACTTGCATTTGCGCCGTAGAGGCAACATTCACCGACATGACTGACAATGGATTATCAGGCGCTATGGGATCGAAAACATTGTTACCATTATAAACGAGTGTATTGGTTAAGCTGCAAATATCATTAGTTGAATATGCGGTGGCCCGTGTAGTAATAATAATTCGAATAGGTCCATTATAGTGTATATTTTTATTGTATGTAGGAGTGCATGTAATTACACATCTTATGGTGTTAACATTTTCTAGAAAGATGCAATCACGACGGTCATATTGGTACTGAAGTGTTATGGAGCTTCCAGCTGAAGCGCCATAGGACAGTGTTGCGCTATCAGCATCAATCAGTTGATAATTAATATCGAACCATGTGTTGCTAGACAAAAATACTATGCTGAAACTAGAAGCCTCAAAATAAGAAGGATTATCAGGCATGGTAACCGACTGAATTGTAGAGCTTCCAATAACACAATTGGAAGTTATTAGCGACCTTTTCTGCGCAATTCCAAATTCTTCACTTCTATTATATTGATCTAAAAATGATATTGGTTTATCGAGCAAACTACCTCGCAGCCGATAATGCGGGCGATAGGCTAGTAATGAATTATCTGATTCAGCGGCACTATGACCAGTCTGACTGCCATTGACAGCCACTTGTGCTGCTAACACTCGAGTCAAACCCTTGGCCATATTAAAGGCATAAGGCTTGGCCTGATCCATAAGTGAATACACATCTGGCACTAAAGAATAGGCTTTACCCACCACCCATTGATAAGCCTCTGTGCTTGACTTCCATAATGCAGATGCATAAGCAAACATATCTTGACCTCATTGAAGCTACAAAAAAGCTTTTGTTTTTTAGTGGCAATTATTTAAAATTAAATATTTTTTTGGGCATTATATCGAAAATTGATTATTTCGCAATCAGATAGTGACAGAGCGAGCCCTGTCTTATGTGCTGGGCTATTGCTTTGACTATCACACAATTTTCCAATCAAAATGGAATTTATCGGCATTTTATTCATGCTACTGATGATTATTATTCGCGGTTTATTGCGGAGCAGTAAGGCAGCGAACTGCGCCTGATTTTTTTACTTGAAACTTCAAATAGGATTATACTGAAATAAATACCCTATCATGCAAGGGGCATGGCTATGAAAATTTTAATTGCAGGCGCATCAGGATTTATTGGTAAGCGTCTTATTAAGCATTGGGCTGCTCATGAGCTGGTTGTGTTAGGTCGAGATAAAAACAAGCTCAATTCAATTTTCCCAGGTTTGCCCGCCTATGAATGGGCTGAACTTGCGAATCTTAACCCAACAGGTTTTGACGCAGTAGTGAATCTGGCCGGTGAAACCATCAATCACCTGCGGTGGACGACTAAAATTAAGCAGCAGATTCTGGATTCCAGAATTAAAGCTACCACGGCTTTAACACAATGGTGTATCAAAGATAAAACCCAACACGTCCGCTTGTTATCTGTCAGTGGCTTATCTATTTATGGCTTAGATGTAAGAGTTAGGCCCAAGCCTTATACCGAACAATCCAAGATTACAGTGCATCCTGATTTCATGTATCAAGTAGCGCATGATTGGGAAGCCGCTGCTAGCTTGGCAGAACAGGGCGGCATTCGCACTAGCATTATGCGTTTTGCCGTGGTATTGGACAAAAACGAAGGCGCATTGCCCCGCATGCTTAAGCCATTTGAATTTTATGTCGGTGGAAAGATTGGCTCAGGATTACAACCTTTTGCCTGGATCAGTATTGATGATTTGGTGCGCGCTATAGATTTTATATTGATCAAGCGTATTAACGGTCCAATCAACTTAGTAGCACCTCAGCAATTAACGCAAGCTCAATTTGCCAAGGCCCTGGCGCGAGCATTAAAGCGCCCCAGTTTCTTGTCGATGCCAGCCTTTGTATGTCGATTGATTTTTGGCGAGATGGGCGAGCAATTATTGCTTAATGGCCAATCGGTTTATCCCAAAGTATTAATCGACCATGGCTTTGAATTTAGTTCTGCCGATATTGATTCAGCCTTACAATCATTAGGAGTCACAAATGAGTGAATTTAGTGGCAAACAGTATTTTATTATCGGTGCCAGCGGCGGCGTGGGGCAGGCATTATGTGCAAGATTAAATGAACATGGTGCTAAACTGTTTTTACTAGGCCGCGACGAGACGAAGTTAAAACCCGTCGCTAAACAATTTAATGCTAATTATGCGATTGCCCAAGCCTCTGACTTTACTGAGCTTGAGCAAGCGGCTAACCAAGCTATCGCTTCAATGGGCCAATTTGATGGCTTAGTAAATTGCGCAGGTTCTTTGTTGCTTAAATCAGCTGCCAATACCTCTGAACAGGAGCTTAATGTCTTGTTGAAAGCCAATTTTTATTCAGCCTTTTCTCTAATTCGTCAGGCGCCTAAGTTAATCCGAAAAGAGGGCGGTGCCATAGTATTAATCAGTTCAGTGGCCGCAAGATTAGGCTTGCCCAATCATGAAGCCATCGCTTCGGTTAAAGCCGCAGTGCAGGGTTTAATGTTATCGGCGGCTGCAAGCTATGCCAAACATAATATTCGAGTGAATACCATCGCGCCAGGATTGGTCGAAACCCCCATGACTGAGAGCTTGTTGCAAAATGACCTAATGCGTAAAGCTTCAGAAGCGATGCATCCTTTAGGGCGAATTGGTAAGGCTGAGCATATTGCTGAAGGAATTTTATTTTTATTGAATCCTAGTAATGACTGGATGACGGGGGAGGTCATTAGTATTGATGGTGGTATGGCGCATATAAGATCAGCAAATCGCGGATAAAAATAGTTTTTATACACACTTTTAGGCGTGATATTCGATATGTTGCCAAGGTTCATTAAATATGATGTTAATAAAAGAGATTGGGCTTAAGTTGCCTCGGCACCTGCACAGGCTTCAGTTGTTTTGGTGCTTAAGTGATGAGCTTGAAAGGGGGCGGGCAGCTTCATGCTAGAAGGACCAAGAGTGTGTTTGGCTTTAAATGCAACTGTTACTAGCTTGTGTAATTCTTCCTTTTCATCAAAGCAATCTGAGGCGGTTTGCGGTATAGGGCTTTTCCCTCTAGCGCGGCCACAGCTATTTCTGCTGTGAGCAAAGCGCCAAATAAATAACAATATGAGGCAAAGTCCAGCGATGGCAGCAGTTGCAGTCAATCCATATGAACTGGAATCGAGGAGTGATCTTTTGTCGGCATCGATCGAAACATCAAATTCACGAAATGAGGGCAACGCCCTAATTGGCATGGGCCGACTTTCAGTAGAGCCAAATAAAGGTGTTGCACTAAGCACTGGTGAATCTGTAGGGCTTGAGGCTCTATGAGAAGGCCACTGATACACTGGCTTATCAGCAGTAGAGGCGTCTTCTGCTAAGCGGCGACGAGCAGAACCGCTGGCAGCAATTTGAGTGAGGTTTGGATATATATCTACCATCAGCATTGAATTCCAAGCATTAACGCTGATGGCGGGGGATGATAAGCTAATTGAACTGGTAATGTCGGTAAAATTGGGAACAAACACCCGTATGTCAGCATTCATAATCGTTTTTACCAAAGTATTATTGAAGCTTAAGTTACCATCGGAGTTTAATGTCGCGAGTAAAGCATCGAAATTACCCACGCCGAAACTATTAGTAAATCCTGCTAGCCTAATGCTGCCATCATCAGCAATGTGTAGCGCGTGCGCAGTATCATCTCCTATGCCGCCTATGGTTTTAATCCATAGGGCAGTGCCATTGGCAGCGAATTGGGCAAGCAGCATATCTTTACCGACAGCCCCAAAACTTTGGGTTTCCCCTGCTATCAGGACATTACCATTGGGTTGAAGTGCTAAAGCGGTAATGTAGTCATCAGCGACTCCGCCCAAGGTAACAGCCCATAATAAAGTTCCGTTAGCGGCTAATTTTGCTAAAAAAGCATCGCTCAATCCAGTGCCTGGTGTTTGGGTCTGGCCTGAAATAAAGATATTGCCATTCGCATCAATGCCAAGACATTTGCCACCGTCAAATAGCGCTTGACCTAATGCTCGCGCCCAAATCAAACTGCCATTGGCTGCCAAATGGGAAACAAAAACGTTGATTTGTCCTTGATTGAAGCTTGTAGTCGTGCCTGCTAGTATAATGCTGTCATCAGATTGAAACGCCAGCCCATAGCCTTTCTCGTTCCCAGCGCCTCCGAAGGTTTTTGCCCAAATTAAATTACCATCAAAATCTAATTTCGTTACAAGTGTATCTAAATTTCCAGCGCCAAAAGTGGAGGTGTATCCTGCCATTAAAATACTGCCATCAGAATGAAGAGCCAATGCTCGCCCTTCTTCATTACTGCTGCCACCTAGCGTTTTAGTCCAAGCTAAGGTGTTATTTGAATACCACTGTGCCAATAAGAAATCAGACATGCCTGCGCCAAAACTCGAGGTGGCTCCTGCCACAACAAAGCCACCATCTGGGTAAGAGGCAATCGCTATTACAAAGTCAAGTCCACCTCCGCCCAAGGCTTTTGCAAACTGTAAGCTGCCATTAGCATTAATTTCTGCGAGTAGAACATCATCACTGGCTACCCCAAAACTATTCGTATAACCTGCTATCAAATTACTGCCATTGAAGCGATTTGCCAACCCATATGCTTTTTCTGCGGCAGTGCCTCCCAGTGCTAATGCCCAGGTATTATTGGTTTGATAGATATTAGATTGTGGGATAGCTGAACTTGAGCTAGTCGCTGAGCTACTTGGTGTGCGTGTTCCTGATGGCGTGGCGCTGGGAGAGGGGGCTGCTGGTAAGTAGACTACAAAGGGATTAATGTCGGTGCTATTGAAAGGGTTCCAGTCACGTGATAGCATCGCTGACGAAGATAGCGTGATGTTGTTAGTGATGTCAGTTATATTCGGATTAATATTGAGAAGCTGAGCGGTAGTAATGGTACGGATGAGTGAATTATTAAACGCGAGTTTTCCTTGTGCGTCCAATTTTGCGATCAAAACATCAGCATTCCCTGCGCCGAAACCTGTATAACCGGTAAGCGCCATCATGCCATTGGAACTTAGTGCCAAACCATAGCCATAGTCAGAACTTGTGGTTCCCAAAGTTTCAGCCCAAGCCAAGCTACCATTGGCGTATACTTTAGCCAGAAAAACATCCCGATTTCCAGCCCCAAAACTGTAAGTAGCACCTGCTACTAATACGCTACCATCAGGTAATAATGCCATTGCTTCACCGCGATCATCACTGCCACCACCCAAAGTTTTCGCCCAAGCTAAAGTACCATTGCTATAAATGCTTGTAAGCAAAACATCACTGCTGCCAGCACCAAAGCTTGATGTATAGCCAGTGATAAACATGTTGCCATCATAGTCCGTTGCTATTGCGAAGTTATCATCTGAGCTACTGCCACCAAGTGCTTTGGCCCAAGCCAAAGTGCCATTGGCATACACTTTAGCAATTAGAGCATCGATACCAGCGTTGTAACTATCAGTTCTACCTGTGACGATGATGCTACCATCAGCATTGATTGCAACGGCATTGCCACATTCAAGCGCTGTCGGACCTGTCCAAACATTGATCCAAGCCATAGTGCCATTGGTATATATCTTAGCTAGCAATACATCTCCGCTTCCAGAACTGTAAGTGTAGCCTGTGATTATTATGTTGCCATAGGTATCTACCGCCAATACATTGGCGGTATCAACAATTCCTGCCCCAAAAGCTTTGGCCCAGCACAATGTGCCATTAGTATAAACTTTAGCAACAAAGATATTATTTGCAGTATCGCCTACGACCAAGATACTGTCATCAGGGCCACTTGCCAATGCATAAGCTTTATCATCGTTTACACCTCCCAGGGTTTTTGTCCAAGCCAGAGTGCCATTGCTATGAATGCTTGTAAGCAAAACATCATTACTGCCAGCGCCAAAGCTTGATGTATAGCCAGCCACTACCACACTACCATTTCTGCCTAATAGCACGCCGTTGCCTACATCTGCGCTTGCGCCCCCCAGAGCTAAAGCCCAAGTGTCAGTGATTAGAGCAGATGAGGTTGGTGAAGGTGTAGGCAAAGTTGAGCGAGATCCTGAAGCGGTGGCTGAAAACTGCATCGGGGTAGGAGATGAAGTGGACAAAGGACTAGCCGATGCTGAGCCAGTGGCTAAAGCACTAGCCGAAAACTGCAAGCGAGTAGGAGAGGGGGAGCTTAATCGAGTGGTGTTTGCCGAGCGAGTTGCTGAGCTTGAGGCAGAATTAGAGGGCAGGGCACTGGCTGATGCGCTTGCGGATTGGTTAAACAGGGTGTTATTTGTAAATAAGCTTGTCGCGGAAACGGGGGTGGGAGTGGCTGAAGTAGCATGCAGTGGGGTAAATAGACTGTCTGTATCACTTTGTATAACGGCGTCTGGATTAAAAGGACTCTTGGCTTTTGATTTCATGAACAGGGCCGTGGCAGCGCCGGCCACGAGGTAAGCTAGGGTACGCAATAGCGATATTTCAATAGGAGCTTTGTGTGTATGACGTAAAGTTTGAGTGTGCCGGATGAGCAAATCCATGAGTAAATTGCTATCTAAATCATCAGCTTTAAGATAGGCGGCTAAGGGGCCTTTAAGCCAGCTAATGTCGGCAAGCTTGCTTAATATCACAGGGTCAAGCTGATGTGCTGCTAATCCCTCGCTGGCTGCTGTTGATAGTATTTCGATTAATGATTCTGTTGCTGCTTCTGTTTCTCTGCCAGCAATAGGTTTGGCTTTGCGTAATGGATTTGCCATTTGCCAAGCAGCAGCCGAATCACTAGATTCAGCCGGCTTCACTGATTTGTTGGCGAGATTTTTAAGAATTAGAGCCAATGCACCTAAGGATAAATAGTTTAAGGCCAATGGCAAGCTGCCATCAAAATCGCTATGGGATAATCCGGACAGAGCGCGTTGGCGTAAAATTTCTTGCAGGGTTTGCAGCTCTGCGCATAGGGCATTAATTTGTGTACTATCCACAGCATCTTTAATATCACTCATGCCAGCGAGCTGAATCTGTGTGTCTAGTAAATGCCGTAGCAATAAGCAGGCAGTGTCAGGATCAGTTTGATTTAGGCCGGGGTTTGCTATTATCTTTTGCCGAATCGATGCGCTCTCTTTAATCCTGTCTAGGCACACTGTAGGCTTCTCATTGCCTGAAAAACTGGGTGTTGCGCTCTGTAACGCTGCTCGGCAAACATATTGGTACATTTCTGCCGAAGGCTTAGATTCTTGGCGGACAATAGTGAAAATTTCAGATTCTTGGGCCTTGTCTGAGGCAAAGAGGCTAAGTGGATTGTTAACTTCTCTGCCATAAGTGACAGTCTCAGCCTTGGCTATTTTGCTAGTGGGTTTTCTAGCTGGAGTTGGCTTAAAACCAAAAGTGAGACCAGAGTTTCTTTTCGGGTTAGGCACAGCAAGACTCCTGATAAATTACTATTAATTGACATCGCTTGTTTTTTCTATGGGCATGGGTTGTCTTCACTCATTGGCGCAGCCAGCTGAAGCAATCTGGCAGTTTGCGGTATGTGAGCTTTCCCTCTAGCGCGGCCACAAGGATTACGGTTTGAAGCAAAGCGCCAAATAACTAACAATATGAGGCAAAGTCCAGCGATGGCAGCAGTTGCAGTCAATCCAAAAGAACTGGAATCAAACCTAGAGCTTATGTCTCTCTCAATTAAGCCATTAAACTGGATGGGGGAGGGCAGAGGCCTTTTTGCTATGTCACGGCTTTCTGTTAGGTAAGTCAATGAAGGACTTACCCTGGCTTCAGCTGAAGGCTCAGGGTTTAAGTGTCTGACAAATGGCCATGGATAAATTTGACTGTCATCAGCAGACCCGGCCACGGGAAGGTCTTGCGCTAAGCGTCGCCGTGCTGGGCTACTGGAAGGTATGTTGCTAGATATATAGGCTATGTTGGGATTGGCGCTTGTGTATGCGACGGAAGCCCAGTTTCTGGCAGTGAGCAGTGACGAAGAGGCAGTGATAAGGCTGCTAATGTCGCTGACACTAGGATTAATGCTTTGTACTTGGGGATTAGTAATGGGGCGAATTAGTGAATTAGTAGCAGCCAGCTGGCCTTCAGGATTCAAGTAAGCGAAAAAGGCATCTTGTATGCTGAAACTCTCGCTATAGCCCGAGAGCACGATGCTATTATTGGGTCCTGAAGCTAGCGAGTAGGCTCTATCATCGCTTGCGCCCCCTAAAGTGTTCGCCCACGCTAAAGTGCCATTGGCATGCCATTTAGCGAGCAAGATATCCCAACTTCCCGCGCCGAAACTAGTGGTATAACCTGAGACTACGATACTGCCTTCAGCGTTGAGCGTTAGGGCATAGCTTCGCTCATCGTTTATGCCCCCTAAGGTATTGGCCCAGACCAAGCTCCCATTGGCATGCCATTTGCTGAGCAAGACATCACCATTTCCCGCGCCGAAACTGTAAGTGTAACCTGTAACCAGGATACTCCCATCAGGGTCGAGGGCTAGTGCATAGCCATGGTCCTCGTTTGCTCCCCCTAAGATATTGGCCCATGCTAAGCTGCCATCTGCGTACCATTTGGCAAGCAGGAAATCGGAATTTCCTGCCCCAAAACTGTAAGTGTAGCCCGCAACCACAATACTGCCATCGAGAGCGAGGGCTAATGCATTGCCGCCATCATTGCTTGAGCCCCCAAAGCTATTAGCCCAAGCCAAAGTGCCATTGCTATGCCATTTGCTAAGCAAAACATCACTCCCTCCAGCGCCGTTACTCGAAGACTCACCTGCAACAACGATACTGCCATCGGGGCTTAGGGCCAGTGCATAGCCAACATCATTGCTTGCGCCTCCTAAAGTGTTAGCCCATGCCAAACTGCCATTGGCATAGCATTTGCTGAGCAAGACATCCCAGCCTCCGCTGCCAAAACTGGAGGCATAGCCTGCGACCACGATACTGCCATCGGTTTCAAGGGCAAGGCCATAACCAACATCATCGCTTGCGCCTCCTAGGGTGTTAGCCCAAGCCAAGCTGCCATTTGCATGCCATTTGCTGAGAAAAACATCATTAGCGCCTGCGCCAAAACTGCTGGCAGAGCCTGAGGCTACAATACTCCCATCGCGACCGAATGCTAATACACTGCTGTAATCAAAGCTTGCGCCTCCAAAAGCTAATGCCCAGGTGTTTTCGCTTTGAGCTGCAAAGGGCGTGGACGTTGATGTAGAAGAGCCGGTAGACGTTCGGCTTGGCGTAGGTGTTCCTGAAGGAGTAGGTGTTCCTGAAGGAGTAGGTGTTCCAGATGGCGTAAGTGTTCCTGTTGAGGTGGGTGTGCCTGATGGAGTAGGTGTTCCAGATGACGTAAGTGTTCCTGTTGAGGTGGATGTGTCTGATGGAGTATGTGTTCCAGATGAGGTGAGCGTTCTTGATGATGTAGGTGTTCCTGATGGGGTGGGCGTTCCTGATGGAGTAGGCGTAGACAAAGGGATTAGCAATGGTGTAAATAAACCATCGGCATCACTATGCTGGACAGTTTCAGGGCTAAAGGGATTGGCAATTTTAATTTTCATAAACACCCCAACTGCAGTGCCTGCTAACAAATAGCCTAAGGCTTGCAGTAGTGATATTTTAATAGGCGCTTTGCGAGTACGGCGCAAGGTTTCAGTATGGCGGATAATCAACTCAATTAACTGTGTCTCGTCTAATGCTTCCGTATCAAAATAGCCACTTAAAGTGGCTTTTAGCCAATAGGGCTCAGCGAGCTTATTGACCAGCAATGGATTGCCAGCATGGGCTTGTAAATCTTCGATGGCGAGTCTTGATAGGTATAGTAATGCGGACTCGTCTTCAGCAATACCCGGGCCAGTAGGTTCTTTTCGCGTCATGGGATTACTCACTTCCCAGCTTTCCCTAGAGAGCGTTTCCCCATTTGCGCGATGCTTTTTTTTTGCGATGATTTTTTTGACTATCAGGGCTAATGCGCCGAGGCTTAAATGACTAATGGCCAGCGCAACGCTAGAGTCGTCAGAGGGTGTATTGGCTAATATGCGATTTCTTAACACCACTTGCAAATCTTTAAGCTCTGATAGGATAGAGGATAGTTGAGTCGATTTTTCAATAAGCTCCATGCTATCGCCTAGCGCTGCAAGACTTAAATAGCTGTCTAATAGATGGCGAAATAATAAAAATGCTCGATCTAGATCAGCGGTGTCAAGCTTAGCTTCTATCGTCTCTTGGCGGAGTGTGGTGCCAGCGACAATAGTTTCTAGGCAGTGCTGAGCTCGAGCAAGAGCAGGAGTGGTAGTGGCAGGTGACAGATCCTGAGAAAAGGCTGCCCGATAGGCGGCGTGATAATCTTCAGCGTTGAATTCTGGTTCTTGCTGAATCATTCTATCAATAATGGTGCTTTGCGCAGCTTCAAAACTGGATGGCGGCGTACTAGGCTCTGTCGTTGCAATGGTGCTTCGATATGCTATAGCGCCTTTGCCGCCTCTGACTCGCAGTGGTGTAAAAGCAATTGCCTGGGTAGTTTGGGCTTGTCCTAACACCGTGATTTCCTTGTGCAGTTTTCAGGTATAAAATTCATGCATCATGATCAATGATTTATATTGGCTTTGGCAAGCTAATTGTATGGTATATTACACAAAGATTATAAAAATATATGTAAAATATCTTGACTTAAAAACAGAGTTGGTATAGGAATGCAAGCCAGAATTATACATAAGAATTTGGTAATATAGTAAACTTTATAACAGCATGTGTGCTCGCTGCATGCCCGTAACCATAGCAGTCATTATAGGACAACATCGCCATGTTAGCATTTCTGGATCCCTCTAAATATCCTATCGCAAAAGAATTGGCATTTGAGTTGATGTGGAATGGCGTTGAGCTGCAGCTATATGTTAGCACTACAGGCAAAATAGTGGTGCGCAATGCGCATAAGCTCTCTGAAAAAGATAAATTAAGCTTTAAGCGGGTGATTGAACAAGCGGATTTAATAGCCAGCAGCAGTTATCCTCAACGATTGATTGAACAAATGCAAAGTGATATGGCTAAAAATAAAAGTCCTGCCAGCCTTAAAACTACTGATGCACTTTCGAGTTTGACCCAAGCGGGAGATGACCCTTATGATCGTTATTGGATCAGCTCAGGCAGTATATTGCCGCTCAGTTTTGCCAAATCTGTTCCGGCTTTAAATATTGGGATGATTACTTTGGCGGCTTTCTTTTTAGTGCCTGTGTTAACTGAAAACCCTATCGCTTTGTATTCTGTGGTTGCAATAAGCTGCTTAGCTATGATCAGTCAGTTATGTTCCGGCTTATTTGAGCGACATATGGGGCCCGCCAGCAATAGGCTAATCCAAGATGGTTTTTCAGCGATCACCTTATCGATCAGTAGCTTTAGTTCGGCACGTATCGTGGCCCGAATCTTTTTGAATCGCATATTAGAATTAGCGGATCAGGCACAAGATGCTGAGGCTAATTACATAAGTGGTAGTGTAGCCTTGGCCCTAGCGTCTCTGGCCATTGTGATTGCATGGTTCTTGCCTTCTGTGGCGGTAATGGGACCTAGAGTACAAGCCGCAGCTGTCAATATTGAGCGTCAATGTTTGAAGCTAAAGGATGAAAAAAATGCAAAAATTAGAGAGCAAATTTTAGACGACTATAAAAGAAATGAAGGGGCATCTTTGGCAGGTCGCGTACTTTGCAAATCCAATAGCCTATTGAAGCCAAGCGAATCCTATGCTGAGGAACGCATGATTAATCCAGCCTCACTGATTACAATCGCAACCCGATTAGGCAGTGCATTTGTGGCCTCGGCGAAATTTTCACTGGCTTTTCGCATTAACCGCGGGGTGCCAGAAAGTATTTTATTGCCCATGGCTGTTATGAGTTTACTGCATGGATATTTGAATCGAGAGATCGCATTTAAATTAATGAACAAAACAGTGGGCAAACTGCCGGCCATGAGTGACTCATTGCCGTTTATGGCAGCAAGCTTAAAGTATAGTTCTGAAGTCTGTGGTGTAGGGTTTAATTCGATTATTAATCCCAGCATCACTTTCTTTTTTATATTCGAAAAATTCTTAAAGCTATATGGCCAAGGGGTTGAAGCCACTAGCCAATTTACTGGCATTGATGCCGGGGTATTAGCAGCCGCAGTCTTAATCAATATCCCTTCTTTGATATTAGATTTGTCTAGCCGTCGATTAGGCATTGACCGATTTGAAGGCTGGTCAGCCTCAAGACTGCGTTATATTGTTGAAGAAGCCAAAACCTTAAGTTTACGTAAGGAAATGGGCGCTTATTTGCAGTTAATGATTGCGCATTCGGCGAATCAAGAAGTAAAACGCGTACCGGTAGTTGCTAAAAAAGAGCAAGGCCGAGATTTGGCATTATAGTAAGCCTTAACGCCTAAGCTAGGTTGTAGTATTCATTACATTCGAGGTTTTCCCCTTGCCTAAATCTAATCGTCCTTCTGTCACCTCCATAGGCTTTAATCCGACTCCCATTAGAACGTCAGCTGGCAGAAAAGCGCTTACAGCGTCTATCAAGACCACTACTTTTGACAGAGAAATTGATAATCCGCTTCATAAGCCTGTAGTAGCCAGCCTTGGAGACTCAGCGGCTTCCTTGATCGTGAGACGTGAGCGGGGTATTTTGGCTGAGGCGCAGCAGAACGCATACTTGAGCGCTTTACAAACCTCAGCCATCCCTTCAACGCCTTTGCCCTCAGGGGATGCCGATTCTTGGCTTAGCACAGTCGCTGCTGGCGCAAGTCTTCGCCGGCAAATAGTAGACATCCCATCGCTAACTAAAACCAAACCCGAACTTGCTTGCCTATTGCTACAAGATTTATTGGATATTTCTGTTGCGATCCCGGTTCTTAAGGATAAAAGCTCGGTGACTGATACCGCAGCTATTACAGTCGCCATTAGCGAATTACTTACCCTGCAAACGCAATTACGTACTAAAGAAGAGCTGGCACTAAGCGAAGACCATGCTCACGCTAACACCCAGCTGGCATTGAATCATTTATCCTTAGGTGCCTTAGCCTTGATTCTAAAGAAGCTCGCACGACGATCTCCTGGCAGCGATTCGCTCAAAAGTGCAGCTAGCTGGCAGGTGGCGAACCCATTAAGAGCACCTAAGCCCATAGCTAGTGACTTGGCAGAAGAGGGCGAGAAGTCACTGCTGGGCCTTCTGGCAGCAGCGGCACTGGAGGATTTAGAAGCCCACAAGGTCGATCCAATCCTGCTCGCGCCTATTGCTGATCCTAGTTGGGTTAATGCGGCCTTAGGCACTTATTTTGAAGCAGACTCTCTCGATGAAGCTGCATTGATGAACTATCTCATTCGTCATGCGACAATCCTGCGTAAGACGCGCAAAGAGCCGTTTGAAGTTTCAGTGCTAAACGTTTTAGGCTATGCGCTGGCAGGAGCCGCCGCGGCAGTATTTATGAAAGTGAAAGCCCACAGTCCTTATGCGAAAGACACCATTTTGCAAGCCGATGAAGATAGTTTATTTACTAGCTTGGCGCCGCCGAGATCTCCTATCCCCACCATAAGTGGTTCAGCATTTGATGCCAGAGATAACAGCACGGCTGCAAACTCATCGGCAAGCGCTTTAGCTAGTTCATTGCCTTCTGCGGCCGCAAGGTTACCCACTTCTGCAACGACTTCAGGTTTGGCCACGGCGCAAGCAAGTGTAGCTGCCTCGGCATCTCCATTAGCTAGTGCGCTTATATCATCCAGCGCCTCCTCACTCTCAGCCACAAGCTCGCCCAGCCGATCGGTTAGTATTTCTTCTACACCTTCACCGACGCCAACTGCCTCAGCATTACAAACAGGTAATACCTGGGCATTGACTTTGGGAGGTGCAAGTAGTGATGTTGGCAATGCACTGGCTCTTGGCACAGATGGCAGTCTTGTTATGGCAGGTACTACTGACAGTTTCGGTGCGGGAAGTCAGGATGTTTTGCTGGCTAAAGTATACGCCAATGGCACTTTAGTCTGGGCTAAAACCTTAGGCGAGGGTGGAGCTGATTCCGGCACTGCGCTTGCCCTCGACTTCGATGGCAGTCTGGTGGTGGCAGGTTCTACTAGCAGTTTTGGCGCTGGACGCAATGATATTTTTCTGGCTAAATTGTATTCTAATGGCAGCTTGGCTTGGGCTAAAACCTTAGGGGGAGCCAGCGATGATGATGCTTGTGCGCTAACCCTCGGCATTGATGGTAGTTTGGTGGTGGCAGGCACGACTTACAGTTTTGGCGCGGGCAATAGAGATATCTTGTTGGCTAAACTGTTGGTCAATGGCACCTTAGCCTGGGCCAAAACCTTAGGAGGAGTCAGCCTTGATCAGGTCTTTGCACTCGCCCTCGACTCCGATGGCAGTCTGGCAGTGACGGGTTATACCCGAAGTTTCGGTTCAGGAGGTAAGGATGTTTTGCTGGCTAAACTGTTGGCCAATGGCACCTTAGCCTGGGCTAAAACCTTTGGGGAAGCCAACGATGAAGATGGTCGTGCATTAGCCTTCAGTTCCGATGGCAGTCTAGTGTTGGCAGGTTTGACTTCTAGTTTCGGTGCGGGAAGTGCCGATGTCTTGCTTAGCAAATGGTATGGCAATGGCACCCTTGCGTGGGCTAAAGCCTTAGGAGGAGCCGGCGATGATGAGGGCTATGCTCTCGCCCTCGGTGCCGATGGCAGTCTGGTAGTGACAGGTTATGCCCAAAGTTTCGGTACGGGAAATATTGATCTCTTGCTGGCTAAACTGTACGCTAATGGCAGCTTAGCATGGACCAAAATTTTAGGCGGAACGAGAAATAATCGTGGCCAAGCACTAGCGCTTGGCGCTAATGACAGTCTGGCGGTGGCAGGCTATACTACCAGTTTCGGTGCGGGAAGTAATGACCTCTTGCTTGCTCAATTGAATGCGCAAGGAGAACTGCCTTTTAACAATACATTGATTCAATCCGTCAACAATGCTCAACTACAAAGCTTTATCCCTAATATCAGCGATATATCCAGTGCAATCAGCTTATCTTCTCCAGCGCTCAGCGTTAACGACTGGAATTCTGTCATTAGCACTGCCATTGATCCGTTTGTAGTTTATCTACCAGCAAGCCCATCCCCTACGCCGACGTCCTCAGCAACAAGCTTGCCAAGTCGATCGGTTAGTATTTCTTCTACTCCTTTGCCGACGCCAACTGCCTCAGCGATACAAACAGGCAATACCTGGGCATTGGCTATGGGAGGGGCTGGCGATGATCAAGCTCAAACACTAGCACTTGATCCCGATGGCAGTATCGTAGTCTCGGGTTATACCGACAGTTTTGGCGCGGGAAATCAGGATGTCATGCTTGCCAAATGGCACGCCAATGGCAGCTTGGCATGGACCAACACTTTAGGAGGCATAGGCTTTGATTATGGCAATGCACTCGCACTCGACTCCGATGGTGGTATCGTGGCCTCAGGCAACACTGACAGTTTTGGCGCGGGTAATTATGATGTCTTGCTTGCCAAATGGTATGCCAATGGCAGCCTGGCCTGGGCCAACACCTTAGGGGGCTCAAGCTATGATATTGGCAATGCACTGACAATCGCCCCTGATGGTAGCATCACGGTCTTAGGCTCCACTTACAGTTTTGGCGCAGGAAATGAGGATGTCTTGCTCGCCAAATGGTACGCCAATGGCACTTTGGCCTGGGCTAACACTTTAGGGGGCACCGGCTCTGATCTTGGCAAAGCAGTCGCTCTTAGCCCTGATGGTAGTATCGTAGTTTCAGGTTATACCGACAGTTTTGGCGTGGGAAGCAATGATGTTTTGCTCGCCAAATATTACGCCAATGGCACCTTGGCCTGGGCCAGCATCTTAGGGGGCGCAAGCGCTGATTATGGATATGCATTAGCCGTCAGCCTCGATGGTAGTATCGCGGTCTCAGGCTATATTGACAGTTTTGGCGCAGGAAACAATGATGCCTTACTCGCCAAATATAACGCCAATGGCACCTTGGCTTGGGCTAACACTTTAGGGGGCCCAAACTCTGATATTGGCCTAGCACTAGCACTCGGCCCCGATGGTAGCATCGCGGTCTCAGGCTATACCCTAAGTTTCGGTGCGGGAAATAGTGATATCTTGCTCACCAAATGGTACGCCAATGGAACATTGGCATGGGCTAATACCTTAGGAGGTGCAAACGATGATGTTGCTTATGCAATGTCTTTTGACATCAATGGCAGTTTGATAGTTTCAGGCGCTACTCAAAGTGTCGGTGCAGGTGGTAATGATGTTTTAATCGCTTACCTGGATGTTCAAGGCCAGCTGTCAGTTAATAATTCTTTGATTAGATCTATTCCTAATGTTCAAGTACAAAGCATTCATCCTAATGCCAGCATCATTACTAGCTTAATAAATGCCTCTTCGCCAGCATTCACGGCTCAGAGTTGGAACTCAGTCCTTAGCACTAATTGTAATCCATTTGTGGTCTACCTGCCGGCATCTCCATCACCCTCAGCAACAAGCTCGCCAAGTCGATTGGCTAGTAGCTCTGCTACGCCTTCACCAACGCCAACTGCCTCAGCAGCGCAAGCAGTGAATACCTGGGCATTGGCTATGGGAGGGGCAAATCATGATATCAGCCGAGCAGTAGCGGTCGACGCTGATGGCAGTATCGTGGTCTCTGGCTATACTGACAGTTTCGGTGCGGGAAGCTATGATATTTTACTCGCCAAATGGCATGCCAATGGCACTTTGACGTGGGCCAACACCTTAGGGGGCGCAAGCGATGATCAAGATCGAACATTAGCCATTAGCCCTGATGGTAGTATCATAGTTTCAGGTATAACCCAAAGTTTCGGCGCGGGAGGCTGGGATCTAATGGTTGCCAAATATTATACCAATGGCAGCTTGGCGTGGGCCAACACCTTAGGGGGCACAGGCGATGATGATGGCTATGCTATGGCCCTCAGTCCGGATGGCAGTATTGTAATCACAGGTTATACAACCAGCTTCGGCGCGGGAGGTGCTGATATCTTGCTCGCCAAATGGTATGCTAATGGCACCTTAGCCTGGGCCAACACTTTAGGAGGTACAAGCAATGATTATGGCTATGCACTAGCAATCAGCCTTGATGGCAGTATGGTGATCTCAGGTTCCACTCACAACGTCGGTACTATGGATTGGGATGCCATACTTGCTAAATGGTATGCTAATGGAACTTTGGCCTGGGCAAAAAGTTTAGGAGGCTTAAATGATGATCATGGCTACGAACTGGTGGTTGATCACGAGGGCAGCATGATAACCACAGGCTATACTAACAGTTTCGGAGCTGAAAATTATGATGCCTTGCTTAGCAAATGGTACCCGAATGGAACCTTGGTCTGGTCGAAAACCCTGGGAGGGGCAGGTAATGATTATAGCCTCGCTCTGGCGATTGGCACCGATGGTAGTCTGATGATATCAGGCTACACTAACAGTTCTGGAGCTGGATTAAATGATGTGTTGCTCGCCAAATGGTATGCCAATGATACCTTGGCTTGGGTAAATACTCTGGGTGGGTCAAGTGATGATATTGGTTGGGCGCTTGCGAACGGCCCCAATGGCAGTATCGTGGTTGCGGGCTCTACCAGCAGTTTCGGTGCGGGAAATTATGATCTTTTACTCGCTTACTTAGATGCTCGAGGCCAGCTGGCTGTTAATAATTCGCTGATTCGACCTCTGATTAATGCCCAAGTGCAAAGCATTCATCCTAATGTCAGCGACATTACTAGTCTCGTTAGTGTTTCTTCACCAGCATTCTCAGCTCAGAGCTGGAATTCGGTTATTAGCACTAGCATTAACCCTGGCATCACTTATTTAGCCACCAGCTTGCCTTCCAGTAGCCCAGCCCGCCGGCGCTTAGCACCAAACATTTTTGCCCCAGAGCGCGTAGATAACCCTCAACATCGATGGTTAAGGCCGGAGCCTTCAGCTGAAGTCAGCGCAAGGCCTTTAAGTACGCGCTTAGCGGCTCAGCTGCGCTCGACGCCAGGTGCATCAAATCATTTCACGACAGAGCGTCAAGGCGGCTCAAATACCTATGGCTCCTTTGAAATGGCAGCTGGCATGGCAGGCCTTTGCTTAATGTTGTTATTCATTTGGCGATTAGTCGGTGGTGCCAACAGCTGCGGCCGCTTTAGAAGAAAATATCCAGCTCCCCAAGCAGCGAGCTTATTTCAACGTATAACTGCTCCTGGTGCAGAAGGTCATTTAGATTCGGAAACTTTGCCAAGATGCTTACCATAATAATGAAAAAAGTTAAGGGTTGGATTTTAATTTTACTCAACGATTATTATTGTATATGGATCTGCTTTGATCATGATTTTGTATCAAAATAATTGAAGTGGGCTTGCTTGATATTACGCGACTAGAGCGAATATACTCTCACACTTGATTTCACTGACTCATTAATCTGGAGATAACTCCCTTGCCTAACCCTATCAGCTCCTCTGAGACCGCTGTCAAGTTCCCACCCACTCAAGTAAGGAGGGCAACTGGGGACAACAAAGCACTTAGGACGATAGTTTTAGGCAGTGAAGTCGATAATCCACTCAATCGGACCATAATTAACCCTCAAGACTCTGTGGCATACTCACTGGTGAGGCGAGAATCCGGCCTTGCAGCAGAAGAGCATCAAAAAGCCTATTTGAAAGCCTTGCAGAATTCCACTGTCGGTCCATCAAGCTCAGCGGCCATAAGTACAGAGTCATGGCTTGATAGCGTGGCGGCTGGTGCGCGCAATCGACAACGAGTATTAGAATGCTCAGGTCTGATTGAAACAGATCCTGAACTTTCTTGTCTGTTGTTGCAAGACTTATTGGATGTTTACGTAGGTTTGACTGCGCTAGGAGAAAAACTGTCTGCTGCCCAAGTGGAATCTATAGCGCTATGGGCGGATGAATTACAAACATTGCAAACTAATTTACGTAGTCGAGAAGTGGCTGAATTGAGGGCGGCCAATCCTTTTGCGGCAACTCAACTGGCTTTAAATCATTTAACACTAGGCGCCTTAGCGCTGCTTACAAAGAAACTAGACCTCAAATCTCCTAGGGTAAAGTTGCTTAAGAGTACATCAAGCTGGCAAGTCGCCAACCCACTGAGAAAGCCACAGCCCATTGCTTCGGCTTCGGTAGTAGATAGTTCGGTGGTGAGCATTTTGGCAAAAGCGGCGCTAGAGGATTTACGAATCCATAAGGTCGATCCAGCTCTCTTCACTCGATTGGCTGATCTCAGCTGGATCAATGGAGCATTAGCAGATTATTTTAAAACAGACAGCACAGACAGTGTCACATTAATGAGCATTCTCATTCGCCATGTGGGAACTGTGCGTAAGACTCGTAAAGAACAATTAGAGATTTCATTACTGCACGCCTTAGGATTTTTGGCAGCAGTGTCAGCTGCAGCGGTGTTTATGAAAGTTAAAGCCAGCAGCCCTTTTGCGTCAGCCGCCATTCAACAAGCTGACTCAGACAGTCTATTTACCACCTTGCAAGCCCCTGCATCACCCGCATCAAGCTCAGCTGCTACCGCCAGTAGCTCACCACTGAGTGCCATAAGTAGCAACGCGACTACAAACCAAACGGCTAGCGCTTCAGCCAGTTCATTGCCTTCTTTGACCTTACTGCCCAGTTCTGCGGCTGCTTCAAGTTTTGCTACCGCTCAGGCGACTGGATCTGGCTCAGCGTCTCCGTTAAGCAGTGCGCTTATTTCTTCCAGCGCATCTCCTATCTCAGTGACTGCTTCCGCCTTAGCGTCTCCGTTAAGCAGTGCACTTATTTCCTCAAGTGCTTCCCCAATCTCTGCAACTGCTTCCGCCTTGGCGTCACCTTTAAGCAGTGCCTTTATTACCTCCAGCGCTTCCCCAATCTCAGCCACTGCCTCCGCGACCGGTTCATTAAGCGCATCGCCTACGCCATCTCCCAGTAACATCATTGACCCCTGGGCGCTGGCCTTTGGTGGGGCTAACAATGAAGCAAGCGCAGCCCTGGCGCTAGATGCTAACAATAGTTTATTGGTTACCGGTTACACCGCTACTTTCGGCGCCGGAAGTAACGATCTCTTGTTGGCAAAGTTCTATGCCAATAGTACTTTGGCCTGGGCTCAAACCCTAGGTGGGGCAGGCAATGATGTGGGTTGCGGCGTAGCACTCGCTGCCGATGGCAGCATAGCCGTTAGCGGCTATACTTCTAGTTTCGGCACTGGACTTGATGACATCTTGCTCACACGCTTCTACGCCAATGGAACACTGGCCTGGGCCAAAACCTTAGGCACCAGCAATGATGATGATAACCTTGCCATGGCACTAGGCTCCGATGGCAGTCTATCGATCACCGGCTGGACTGGCGGCGCCAGCATGGATATTTGGTTGGCAAAGATTAATGCCAGTGGTTCCTTAGCGTGGGCGAAGAAGTTGGGGGGCACTGCAACTGATATCGGTCGCGGGATAGCGCTGCTAAGCGACGGTAGCATTATGATGACCGGCAATACTGTCAGCTTTGCAACTGGCATTGCGGGAACCAGTGATCTGTTACTGGCGCGGATCTATGCTAATGGCACCTTAGCCTGGGCCAAAACCTTGGGCGGCACCAATGATGATTGGGGGCTAGCAGTGACCACAGGCGCCGATGACAGCACGGTGGTTACAGGCTACACCCAAAGCTTTGGCGCTGGCAGTACTGATCTTTTGCTCACCAAATGGGCTGCCAATGGCACCCTAATGTGGGCCAAAACCTTAGGAGGCGCAAGCGCTGAGCAAGGCTTTGCACTGGCATTAGACCCTGATGATAATATTTTGGCTGCTGGCACCACGCAAAGTTTTGGTGCTGGCAATAATGATGCTCTCCTCTCCAAATGGACTGCCAATGGAACATTACTTTGGGCTAAAACTCTGGGAGGAGCAAACTCTGATGGAAATCGAGCACTAATCCTTAGTTCCAATGGCAGCATTGGCATCACTGGCTCCACCCAAAGTTATGGCGCTGGCAGTGGTGATATTTTATTGGCGCAATTAAATGCACAAGCAGACCTAGCTTTTAATAACTCCCTTATTCAACTCATCAATAACGCCCAAGTGGGAAGCATCAATCCCAGTGTGACTGATATCACTAGCACCATCAGTTATTCTACTCTAGCCCTCACCCTAAGCAGTTGGAATACGCCAGTAAACGCTAACTTTAATCCCTTTGTCGTCTACTTACCGGCATCGCCATCGCCCTCAGCTACGCCATCGGCAATGATTACACCAAGCCGAACGGCTACTGGGTCAACTACAGCCACTCCGACTCCATCTCCCTCTGCGACAGCAAGCATAAATACCTGGGCACTGGCCTTAGGAAGCGCAAACGCGGATAATGGTTATGCAGTGGCTCTCGGCGCCGATGACAGTATTGTGGTCACTGGCACTACCCAAAGTTTCGGTGCGGTAGGCACTGATCTCTTGCTGGCAAAGTTGTACGCCAATGGCAGCTTGGCATGGTCAAAAACCTTAGGGGGGATAAGCAGTGATTATGGCCAAGCACTGGCCCTCGGCCCCGATGACAGTATATTTGTTACAGGCTATACTTCCAGGTTCGGTGCGGGATTTCAGAATGTTTTGCTCGCCAAATGCTATGCCAATGGCAGCTTAGCGTGGGCCAACACTTTAGGGGGCGCAAATTATGATTATGGCACTGCACTGACCCTCGGCTCCGATGGCAGTATTGTGGTTACAGGCTTTACCGCCAGTTTCGGCGCGGGAAATAATGATGTTTTGCTCGCCAAATGGTACGCCAATGGCACCTTGGCATGGGCTAAAACCTTAGGAGGCGCAGGCAATGATTATGGCCGAGCCCTGGCCCTTGATACCGACGGCAGTATCGTGGTCACAGGTTATACTAACAGTTTTGACGCGGGAAATAATGATGTTTTGCTCGCCAAATGGTACGCCAATGGCACCTTGGCGTGGGCTAAAACCTTAGGGGGCGAAGGCTATTCACTGGCCCTCGACTCCGATGGCAGTATCCTGGTCTTAGGCAATACTGATAGTTTCGGCGCGGGGCTTAGTGATGTCTTGCTCGCCAAATTCTATGCCAATGGCACCTTGGCATGGGCCAACACTTTAGGGGGCTCAAGCTCTGAGTTTGGTTATGCCTTGGCTCTCGGCCCCGATGGCAATATTGTGGCCTCAGGCGTTACAAACAGTTTCGGTGCGGGATTTCAGGATGTTTTGCTCGTCAAATTCTATGCCAATGGCAGCTTGGCATGGGCCAACACCTTAGGGGGCGCAAGCAGTGATAGAGGCCGTTCACTAGCACTCGGCTCCAATGGCAGTATTGTGGCCTCAGGCTTTACAAGCAGTTACGGCGCAGGAAGTTCTGATGTATTACTCGCTTACTTAGATTTTCGAGGCCAGTTGTCTGTTAATAATTCGCTGATTCAACCCATCACTAATGCCCAAGTGCAAAATATTCATCCTAATGTGAGCGACATTAGCAGCCTCATCAGCGCCTCCTCGCCAGCATTCACGGTTAAAAGATGGAATTCAACCATTAGTACTAATGTTAACCCTTATGTAGTTTATCTGCCGGCATCCCCATCACCTACCCCCTCGATAACAAGCTCGCCAAGCCGATCGGCTAGTGGCTCTTCTACTGCCATACCAACCCCGACTTCTTCAGCAGCACAAACAGGCAATACCTGGGCATTGACATTGGGAGGCGCAAGCGATGATCATGGCTTTGCACTAGCACTCGGCTCCAATGACAGTGTCGTGGTCACAGGCGATACCCAAAGTTTCGGCGCGGGAAATCAGGATGTCTTGCTCGCCAAATTCTATGTCAATGGCACCTTGGCGTGGGCCAACACCTTAGGCGGCGCAAACAATGATGCTGGCAATGCACTATCCCTCAGCCCTGATGGCAGTATCGTGATTTCAGGCGATACCACCAGTTTTGGTGCGGGAAACCTGGATGTCTTGCTCGCCAAATGGTATGCCAATGGCACTTTAGCCTGGGCTAACACCTTAGGGGGCTCGAGCAATGATCGAAGTTTTGCACTAGCCCACAGCCTCGATGGCAGTATACTGGTCTTAGGCTCTACCCAAAGTTTCGGCGCCGGAAGTAATGATGTCTTACTTAGCAAATGGCACGCCAATGGCACCTTAGCTTGGGTTAATACCTTAGGAGGCCTAGGCTGGGATGATGGCAATGCAATAGCAATCGGCCCCGATGGCAGTATCGTGGTCTTAGGCTATACCTACAGTTTTGGCACAGGCAGTCAGGATTTCTTGCTCGCCAAATGGTACGCCAATGGCACCCTGGCTTGGGCCAATACCTTAGGGGGCACAAGCAGTGATAATGGCAAAGCACTGGCTCTTGGCTCTGATGGCAGTATCTTGGTCTCAGGCTATATCAGCAGTTTTGGAGCTGGTAATACTGATGTCTTACTCGCCAAATGGCATTCTAATGGCACCTTGGCATGGGCCAACACCTTAGGGGGCGCAAGCGGTGATGGTGGCAATGCTCTGGCGCTCGACTCTGATGGCAGTGTTGTGGTTTCAGGCTATACCCAAAGTTTCGGCGCAGGAAGTGATGATGTCTTGCTTGCCAAATGGTATGCCAATGGCACCTTAGCCTGGGCCAACACTTTAGGGAGCACAGACACTGATTACGGCAGTGCACTAGCAATCGACTCTGATGGTAGTATCGTGGTTTCAGGCTATACTTTCAATTTCGGGGCCGGAAATAATGATGTCTTACTCACTTATTTGAATGTTCGAGGCCAGCTGGCTGTTAATAATTCGCTGATTCGACCCATCACTAATGCCCAAGTGCAAAGCATTCATCCTAATGTCAGTGACATTACTGGTCTCATTAATGTTTCCTCGCCAGCATTATCGGCTCAGAACTGGAATTCGGTTATTAGCACTAGCATTAACCCTAATATCACTTATTTAGCCAGCAGCTTGCCTTCGGCTAGCCCAGCTCGCCGGCGCTTAGCACCAACTATTTTTGGCCCAGAGCGCGCGGATAGCCCTCGGCATAGATGGTTAAGGCCGGAGCCTTCAGCTCAAATCAGCGCAATGCCTTTAAGCACGCGCGTAGCGGCTACGCAAAACTTAGCTCAGTTGCGCCCGATGCCCAGCACATCAGATCGCTTAGCGACAGAGACTCAAAGGATGATCAGCGGTACAAATAGTTATGGCTCCCTCGAAATGGCAGCTGGCATGGCAAGCCTTTGCTTGATATTGCTATTCATTTGGCGATTAGTCGGTGGCGTTCAATGTGGCAGTCGGCATCGGCAGAAGAGTATCCCTTGCCTGCCTGATGCGCGCTTGTTTGCAACAGCTCACTCGCTTGCCCCTGAAGCCGGCAGCATAGAAGCGCTTGAGCGATCAGAGTCGAAAACTCACTCACCGAACTGAACTTAAGCCTGTTCTGTGGCTAGGATAAAAATGCCACGTTTTGATCAAAGAATTTGCCAAATATAAGTCTTGAAATTGCTCATTTTACTGAGAAAGTCAAAAACGCAGCACATTTATAACAATCGCCTACTCAGCAATGAGGTTCGAGCACAATATGTTAATTTTAGCTTAGTCGCACCATCATAGCTTAGATCAGGACTTTATAGTTTTATTCAAATTGATTATGTCGAGTAAATTAAAGTTGCATTTTGACTTTAGTGGGATGTCAATCAATAAAATGATTTTGATTATTATGGCTGGCTATCAATGACTAATATTATACAAGTTCAATGATATTTAGTCAGAGGGTATTGTTATGTAAGTCGATTTTACTTGTGAACTCCTGTAAGCTGTGGGCAAATTTTACAGGAGTCAATTCAATGCCACGTTTAAGCAAAGAACAAATCGCTAATATTTACAACGGGGACTTAAGTGAGTTTGATCTAACTCATCGCTTGCTGAAAGATAATGACTACAACAGTATTTTGCACCACTTAGTGATGAGTAAAAACTTAGCAGCAGTCACTGAGGGTTTGAGTCGACTTAAGCTTAACGTATATTGCTTTAATAAGGAATTCAATAGCCCTATTGATCTTGCGTTGGCTAATAAAGACTATGACATTGCTAAAGTATTATTAGCGCAACCCTTAGCGGTTGATAGTGAACATTTAGAGCGAATGATCAAAAAATTCAAAACAGAAATGGCTAAAGATGAGGATATCAATAACCATGCGATCACCTATGCTTCAAATTTATCTGGTAATAATATTGCTGAGATTTTTGCTGATAATGACAACCTTACCGTTGCAAAATATATTTCGCATAAGCATTTATTAAAAGGCACGCATAAAGATAAGTCCAAAAAAGACGGAAGTCTTGAAGGCTTTTGGCCGCAAGTATTATTACCGATCAATATTTTTTTGAGTTTTGAATTACATTATCGCGTGGCCAATAAATTGATTATGGATGCCGATTTACCGGATTTAAGAAAAGTGGGCGTAAAGCACCCTAAAGATGGTGCAGCTAAACTTAAGGCACGCGAGCAATTAAGCGAAGAATTAAAGCAAGAGCTTAAGCGTCAATTACAGGCCTATTGGCAGTTTCGTTATACTGAAAAGCTGCATGAAATCAAAGATGAGGCTATCCGCCAGCCATTATTACATAGCTTGATTGTGGGCATGAGTAACAGCATCAAAGCCTTAAATGTAAATGAATCCTTAATATTTTGTGCTGGCTGGAGTGAGCATGCTATTTATTTGCAAATTAAACACCACGCTTCACATAGTTACAGTATATTGATTCATAATTTAGGCGATGGCAATGACCTTCATAAGGTGGTGGGGAAAGATGTCTATCCCTTTTTGGTTGGTCAAATTGAGCTAAGTGCTTGGGATGAGGCAGGCAAAGCGTTTGGTTATTTGAAAAATATATTAACTCAGTCATTTGCTTATACACCGCCTACGAAAATATGGCATTTGATCTACGATCAAGCCCAGCCTTATTCGGGTTATAAGAAAGATAAGAAAAAAGCGCCAAAAGCCGGTATCATAACGGAGCGTAAGCTTTTTCTTGAGCATGAAAGCAAAATTGAGACTGATTCATTATTATCATGCCCCATGCAAGTAATTGGCAATTGTGTGATGGCAAACTATGAAGCTGCCCGAGCCATGGCAATTGCTGAGAGTGCCATTGTCACTTGGATTTCTGGGCAGGAATCAGCCAAAATAAGTTCATTCGTACCGGGTGCGGATCATCCTGATTATGATTCAGACGGGTTGGACCACGAAACTATTATCACCAAACTTAGTAAACCATTAGTGGAATCCGAATGGCTGACAACTTTGCCGGCCGCATTAAGACATCATTATGAACATAATTATAATGAAATTCCGGCCATTTTGAGTGATGTGCCCTTGACGATGGATCAACTATTAGAAGTACGCTTGGTACGTAAAAATCAAGCCGCGCCTAAAGCGCTTATTGAAGACGATAAAGCCGCTGAGCCTGCGGCAGGTGCGGGAGCTGATAATGAAGTCGAGGCGCAAGAGGATGTGGCTGAGCCTGTAACGATGGCTGAGCTTCTGGCAGAAGGTAAACCGACACTCATTTTAGGCCAGGCGGGCGCAGGTAAAAGTACCCTAATGCAGTCGATGGCTTATCAGTGGTCGCAAGGCAATGTGGCAAGTTCATTTCAGCAGGTATTTTTGCTGCCTTTACGCGTGCTTAAATCCATTACCTTGAAAGGTAAGAGCCTAGAGGAACAAGCCGTTGATTTGCTGGCACGTATTTGCTTAAGTTTAGGGCTAGATGATGAAGCCCTTACAACAGCCGCCTATTCCTTATTTAGTGAAGATAACCAAAAGCAGACCTTATGGTTGCTTGATGGTCATGATGAAGTTGCCACCGGCTTAAAGGATGATGCGGCTAAGCTATTGAAGTTTTTAGCAGGCCAGCCCCATGTTGTATTAACTTCACGGGCAATCTATCTACAAAAATTAAAAGACTTAGGCTTTAAGGAAAATCATATTGAAGTCATGGGCTTAAGCGATGAACAAATAGAGGCTTGGTTATGTGAAGCCTTTTTAGCCGAGGTTGAAGGGGATGCCAAACAACTATTAGAAGCCATGACTAGTGCCCAGGCTTTTATTGAAGTCTTAAAAGCCAATGAAAATCTTTGGCAGCTCATTCATCAACCTATTTATTTACGATTGATTTATATTCTGCAATCAAGAGGTAGCGTAGATTTAAGTCGGCAAACCATGACCGAGCTCTATAGCGAAATTGAAAAGTTAATTGCCGGGCGCCATTGGGAACGTCAGCACCCTGAAAGAAATGAAGAGGCTGAAGATAAAGAATTTGCACTTGAAGATACCGATGAAGAGGCAGAAAAAAGCTACTGGCAGCCCATCGAGCAGTTGCTGAGCGAGCTGGCTTTTGAGGCTTTTGAAGCCAACTGCATTGAAATATCACGTACCATCATTGATCCAAAATTAAGAAAATTAAAAGCCCTTGATGCAACGCGTATCTGGGCTAAAGAATTAACTGAACTTGGCATCCTCAATGCCCTAGGCGGTGCTAAGCATGAAGTAAGCAGGCCGATGGCATTTGTTCACTTAAGTTTCCAAGAATATTATGCGGCTAAAGCTATTATCAGACATATGCAAACTTGGCCAGAGGTAAAGTTTGCGAGCTGGTTTAGTCTACATAAATATGATGAGCGTTATAAGTTAGTGTGGGGCTTTGTCAGCGGCTTAATTCCTACGGCTTTGCTCGCAGACCGCTGGTTAGCGCTCTGGTTGACTACCTTACCAATGTCCAAGGGAAATTTAACCCTAATACATCCTTTGTTAAAAGAATTGCCTTGGTGCGAAACTCTGGCTATTAGGGATAAGGTCAGCAGTTATATTGCTACTCAACCTACTTTATCTAGATCTGTTAAAGAATTAGTCGCGGCCCTTAAGCTAACTGTATCTGACACCAAAGCTCACGGTAAAAAAGCCAGTAAAGCTAAAAAGAAAGCTGAAGTAAATGCTTTAGATCAGCTCAAAGTTAAATTGCTAAATCAGCACCAAGTACTTGAAAATTTTAGTGCTAAGACGCTTGCCAAATTCGGTAAAGAGTTTACTACAGTTTTGATTGACAAATTACTGAATAAAATTAGTGTCGCGGATCATGAATCTAGCGACAAAAGTTCTGGTAATCTTCATGTTTTATTAAATAGTCTAAAAAACCTAATTAGCGCAGATCCGACCTTACTAGTCTTTATCCAGAATAAATTAACAGATATTAAACAAGCAGAGCTGGGTTTAATTGGCTTACATGTACTACGTAAAATTGATTCGAGCATTTTAACACAGCTACAAGTTCAATTGGCCAACATGGTGGCTGGTATAAAAGCTGATGCGAGTGAGTCTGCCAAAAAAGTTAAACTTACAAAGGCTGAACAAACCTTTTTTTCTAAAGCCTTGGAGATAGTCACCCTATATTTAAGTTCCAATCCTGAATTTCGTAGCTTTTGGTTAGATTTGTTAACCTGCGACAATAGTTATTTAAGAGCAGAGGCTGTTGCAGTGATTAGACACTTTAGTGTTGTGGATGAAGCGCTATTAGCATTATTGCCAGCAATTATTGAGGATAAATCTCTTACTATAGATTCACGCTATTCAGTACTCGCATTAGTTAAGAAATTTGCTCTTAAAGATGAAGCAACTATCAAGTCATTGATTGCGTTACTTGAACAGGATTATGTAGATTTATCAAATAACCATCAGTCAAGTGCAGCAAAACTTGCTGAAAAAATTATAGAAAAAATAAAAGCAATGGGCGAATTTATTGACCCATACTATTTGCATCATGAACGCTATTTTTCGTATTTCATAAATGATACTTGGGACTTTAGCCCATTTACTGCTGATTTGATTAGCGTATTATGTGAACTTAATATTGATAGTGACATTTATGAGGCCTATTTGCTTAAGGTCATCACTGATAACAATATGCCGTTGGGCCTTCGCCAACATATTTTAAAATCAATCAATTTGACAAGTAGCTCAGATGATAAAGTAATTAGCAGTTTAATCAGTTTGGCTAAAACCAAGACTATTGCTGAGGATAGCAGAGTGCATGCAACATTATTTAACGATTCTATCGAAAAAGCAGATAGTTGGTTAAAGTCGCAATCGAAAGAAGCACGGCACAAAAATTCAAGAATAGGCGTGGTAGGCAAGATCATGGCTGAGACCTTGATAAGTCATGAGCAAGCCATTAATGCTTATAAATTATCACAAGATGCACTTATGGCTTTGGATTGTTTCGGTATCGCTAACGAAGAGTTAGTGCCAACCTCAATAAATCACATAATGAGTGGTTTTGGATTTCAAGCAGCATTGAATATTTTGGCAAAAAATAAGGCTTTTCATAAATTAATACATCATATGTTGATCAATAAAAATAAAAAAGAATTCATTAATATCGAAGGGGTGCGAGAGCTAACAAATTCTTCGGCATTCAAAAAAAGTAAATTTGATCAAACTGATTTTGACGCAGCGCTAAATATGTTGAAAGCCTTTTTGATAAGTCATGATGATCCATTTATTGAGTATGGAAATAAATTTAATGTGCTGCTGCTGTTGTATAGCATTAACAAGACAATGAGCTTACCACAAACGATTAAAAGCATCATGATAGGTTTTTTATATAAGACGGTGAATAATAAACGGTACGGGCGGCAGGGGTCGATAGAGGTATTTCGTCTTCATAGCCTAACAGAAGGTAAATTGCTATTACAAAAAGGGATACTGACTAAAACAAACTGGATCTCTGTGTATGGCAACAATAATACATTAATTTTTCAAAATAATACTATTAGCATAAAAGACCAAGATGGAAAAGTCTTCAAACTTACAGCAAACGCTGATCAGATGGCAGAGATTTATGCCATGCTTGCTGAGAACAGCGATGAACTAAATCTAATAGAGTACTTATACGGTAAGCCTAATTTTACTCATACGGCTGCCACGCTTCTAGATGAAAGCGACAGTAGTGATGATGATTCTGACTCAGGCATTGAGGTAGCGCCACTGCCTGACAAGCGGCCCAGAACAGAAGCAAGTCCGGCAACAGTTTCAAGTGATTTGGCTAAATTGCCGTTTAAACCCAACACGAGTTTAGCCTTTACGGCGATTGATAAACCCGCAAGTGTCACGCATAGTACGGTATCTGAAAGCTTAGCTGATTGGTATGATGACGAAAAAATCAACTCACTTTTGGATTACTTCTGCCGTGAACAAGGTATCGTACCAATCAAAAGCCTATCATTTGATAGTACCGAAAAATTAGAAGCAGACTTAATTGGGACCAGGTTAAGCCGTGCCTTTGCTGCAAACGAATCTGCTGCGGGTCGTACCCGTTATTTCTTGCCATTAAGAATAAACCGTACCCATTGGGTAGGCTTATGGATTGATAACCAAGCGGGTAATCCTCTTATCTACTGGTTGGATCCATTTGGCCAGCCGCCTGCCTTCAGATCCTCTTTGCTTGAAGTATTGAATGCCACCAATATGTTTGATAGTAAACTCACTGCTGAGCATATCCACATCCAGGCCGAAAAAATTCAGCATGACGGCGTCAACTGCGGGCCTTTTATCATTGAAATATTACGCTTTATGAATACGCATAATCGACTACCAAGCGCGGGTGATATTGATATTGCTAAAGCTAGGGCTGAGCATGAAACGATCATGAAAGTCATCAACGTCCTATCTGCTAGCCAAAGTAAAGCCTCTGGCATTGGTGCCGGAGCGGGGGCTGTCAATGCAACCCACAGGGCGGCAGCTAGTGTGTTTAGCAGTGGTGGGGCAGGAGCAGGGGCGGGTGCAGGAGCTGGTTATAGCGCCATGGCTTTGGATCACCATTAAATAATAGCTACCTGGCAATTATTGATATTTAAATTAGTATTCGAGATGATGAGGACAATACTTTACTCCTGATCGCGGCACATAATGGTCATATGGCGATAATCAGATATTTGCTGGTTAAAGATCTGTAGCCTTGAAATTATATCTATTTCAAGCATTTCAGTGATGGAAATTGAATATGGGCTAAAACTTAACTTGAATAGGGCCAAACTCATTAATCCTGTTATTGAAAGCTTGCTATCCAGCATTACTATTTTGCCATTTACTGAAGAGGATGTGGAGGTTGCCGACAGTCTGCGTGCTCATTTAAAAATTTTACCCATTGACACTGGGGCGTGACTTATTTGCAGGCCGCGCCCTAACGCTATGTCAAGCATTCAGCCGAGCCTAATACCTATCAAAATTTGAATGAGTTTCAACGCTACTGCAAGCCTGCCAATTTGATGATGATTCTCTTTTGTACAAAAGCCTTGCTCGCGAGGTATTTTAATAGTAGGTTGCGGATAGCACAAAGAATTGGGGATTTCAGGGTTGCGATTTTAAATAGGCTACTGGTGAATTTAATGATTTTTTTACCTTTTGGATGACGTAATTGAGTGTACTGACTGACTTGATTTGAATCAATAAGTGACGCTAATACGCAAGCATCTTCCATGCCAAGGTTCATGCCTTGACCACCCGCAGGTGAATGAATATGGGCAGCATCCCCCATTAAAAATACCCTGCCTTTTTGATAGTCTGATACTTGCCTACAGCTAACTTTAAAATCAGATTGCCAGAAGATATGGTTTACTTTGGCATCAGCAGGAAGATGGGTAAGCACTTCAGGATGGTTACTAATAACTCGATAGCGATGATCAGCAATTTTAAGAATTAACACTATATTGCCATCTTTTAACAAAAACATATTGCCCTCATCTGGGCTAACTGCCCAATCCATGCTTACATCAGCTAAACTCCATTGATCACTGTAAGCATAGCCTGCAAACTCGATATCCAATGCTTTACGGACTGTGCTATGGGCTCCGTCAGCGCCAATTAAGTAATCAGCATGAATCGTTTCCACGCCGTCTGGAGTATTAACCTGCGCAATCACTTTTGAATCATCTTGCTGTAAGCTGATTAGCTCTTTGCCTCTTTCAATTTGCGTACCATAAGCTGCTAAAACTTGCGTTAAAATGTTTTCGGTTACATTTTGAGCCACTGCTAATATGAATGGATAAGAATGCTTAAGTTTACTGATTTGGATTTTAACTAGCTGCTCGCCATCCGCTGCATGTAGCTGCATTGAAGGCACTTTAATACCAGCCTTAATGAGTTGCTCAGTTGCGCCACAGGCGTTTAAATAAGTTAAAGTATTAGGATTGATTGCGATTGCTTTACTATAGGGGGATGGCACTAAGTTCTTATCAATAATGCGTACTTGATGCCCTAAACGTCGTAGCTCAATTGCATGCGTTAAGCCCACAGGGCCTGCACCAGTAATTAATATTGAGGTTTTCATTTATTTCCTTAGTAATTATTTAGTTATTGCCATTATGACTCGATAATAGACATGAGCAAAACAATCATAGTTTTTCAAAATGCGCCGTAAAACACCTTATTTTAATTCTGACTATTACTCATAAGTTTAGTCGAATCTGGCAAATTTTTTTACATTTAACACCAAAGTTAGGGGGGTGGCGTATTATTTGACAAGATGATTTTAACTGTAATCTCCTGTAAGCTACTGGCAAATTTGACGTAATTTATTAAAAAAATGGATTTTTTATGCTAATGACGTCAAAGCTATTACATTATTTGGCTGAAAGCAGTAATGGGGTGACAGTGTTAGGGATGTTACACGCCTAAAGCTTGAGCCATATGCATTTTAAAAGTTGAATGCAAGTTGTAGCGCCATGGCTTTGGATCACCATTAAATAATAGCCACATACCAATTATATCATTTAGAAAGGAAAGTACATGTTAGGAACTGCCTCAGCAAGCCATTACCATATTTTAGAAGCCGTGAGCAAGGGCGATGTTAATGCCATTAAAACCTATATAGCGGCGGGCGGCGATCTTAGTATTCGAGATGATGATGACAATGCTTTACTCCTGATCGCGGCACTGAATGGTCGTCATGTAGTGTTAAATAGCTTGCTAGCTGCTAAAGTCGAGGTCAATGCTAAAAACAAAGATGGTATGACGCCATTAATGATGGCAGCAAAACAAGGTCATGTGTATTGTGTAAACAGTTTATTGGCTAAAGGCGCAAGCCTTGATGAGAAAAATATTGAAGGTGATACCGCGCTCATTCTTGCTACCAAGGCGAGAAGCTTCGAATCAGTATCGATCATTTTGGATAAAATGCTTGATGTAGAAGTAAAAAAAACTCAAGCAGGTCAAGCATTGCTTGTAGCAGTGGAGAATAATGATGATGCCATGGTGCATATCCTATTAAACGCAGGGGCTAAACCGGATGCAAGAGATAGGTTTAATAATACGGCGCTGGGAATTGCCTCAAGCAAGGGGCATATGGCGAGTCTGAGGCTTTTATTACAGGCAACGGCGGATGCGCCGCAAGATATTGATAGTGCTTTTAGCCATGCTTTATCTCGTGCTGCGGCTAATAAAAAGCTGGAGGTGCTAAAACTTTTATTATCCAAAATCACCGAGGATGCTCAGAAAAAAGCGCTGAGTACTAAGGCATTGATGGCAGCAGTTAATGCCTATCAACCTGAACTTGCTGTTATTCAGTTACTGTTAGAGGCTGGGGCCGATGTGAGTGCCGAGGGCGAGGGATTATTTAGAGAATCAGTGCTGGCAAAAGCATCATCAACTCAAGATGAGGAAATTGTGCAAGTGTTGTTAGCGGCAGGTGCCAAGCCTAATGCGGAAAAATTTTATCAATCTCCTCTTTATAAAGCCGTATCACGGGGACGTCTTAAAATTGCACAAATTTTGCTAGCAGCGGGTGCGAATGTTAATCAAGTCGATGACGATGGCGAAAGCTATTTAATGACAGCAGCAAAAACTGGTTATATTAAGCAAGTAAAACTGCTGATTGACAGTGGGGCTAATATTCATCTTAAGACTAGTGAAGGTTTTAGTGCCTTAATGCTGGCCTCGAGCTATGGTCATGCTAAGGTGGTTGAGATGCTATTGGCATCTGGCGCTAATGTTAAAGAATTAGAAGACACGCCTCTTATGAAAGCTGCAGCCACAGGCAATGTGGAGCAAGTACAGGCTTTATTGAAGGAAGGCGTCCTGGTTGATCAAAAAAATAAAGCGGCTAAAACCGCCTTGCTGTTAGCCACCGAGAGGGGCCACTTAGCGGTGGTCAAAGCTTTGCTTGATGCGGGTGCTAATGTTGATCATCAAGACTATCGCGAACAAACGGCATTAATGCTGGCAGCAGAGCAGGGTTTTCTAGAGATTGTTGAGGTATTAATCGCCGCCAAGGCGAGTATTAATGAAATGGATGATGATTCAAAAACGGCCATTGAACTTGCTACTATTAATGAACATGTCGAAATCGTGAATGCGCTGCTAGCAGCAAAAGCCGATACTTTAAGTTCTTGCTTAGCTATTGCGGTGGAGCATGGCCATACCGAAATCCTTATGCTTTTGTTAAAAGCCGGTGTTGATATTAATGAAAAACCGCATTTGGGCCAAACGGCATTGATACAGGCAGCAGCAAGTGACCAGCTTGAAACAGTAACGCTGTTGTTGAGCGCAGGCGCTTCAGTGAATGAAATAGATGATGAAGGCATGAGCGCGTTAGACCATGCTATTGATAAGAGACACAATGACATTGCCTTGAAATTACTTGCTGCTGGCGCTACATGTAGTGGCAAAAATTTAATACAAGCGGCAAAACTTGGAAGTGTGATGGTGCTTAGTGCGCTACTTGAAAAAAAAGTAAAGGTCAATCAGAAAGATGAAGGTCAAAGAACAGCCTTAATGTTCGCCGCAGAAAATGGTGATACATGCATTACTAGACTGTTGCTCGATGCAGGTGCTCATATAGATGCCATTGATCAAGCCGGTGACACGGCCTTGATTAAATCCGTAGCGAATAATCATGTCGAAACAGTCCGTATATTGCTGTACAGCGGTGCTAAGGTTAAGCATAAAAACCATCAGCATGAAACGGCGATGCTCAAGGCCATAATCAACGGCAGTTATGAAATAGTAGATTTATTGTTGGCAGCGGGTGCCATTGTCAATGATAAAAATAAGGACGGTTATAGTTATTTAATGGTTGCGGCTGAGTTTGGCTATGATCGCATCTTGCAATCCATGCTTACTGCAGGGGCTAATATAGACGAGCAAGCAGACCGTGATGGTGCAAGTGCGCTATTTTTTGCTGTCTTTAATAATAATATAGAAGCCGTTAAAGTTTTATTACGCGCTAAAGCAAACCCCAATTTAAAAAACAAGAGGGGTACTACCCCATTGATGGTGGCAGCTATTTGTGGGCATAGTGAGATCGCGCAACTGCTGCTAGATGCAGGCGCTGATCTGCATTTAAGCGATGAACACGGTCAAACGGCATTGATTCGAACTGCTAGCAATAAGCTGGCTGGCGATGGGCAAGTTGCTACGCTTGATATTCTCTTGAATAGCGGCGCAAATATTGATGGCCAAGACAAAGCGGGTCACACTGCCTTAATGAGAGCCGCTGAAAAAGGCAAGAGCGCCCTTGTACAAGCTTTGTTAAGAGCCGGTGCGCCCATTGATCAAATCAATAAGAACAAAAAAACAGCCTTGATGTTTGCCATAGAAAATAACCATCTGGAAACAGTAGCGATTCTACTTAATACTGATCTACATCACTATCAATATCAGGGTCAATATCTGGCAGATGAATGCGACCGTACGGCTTTAATGCTAGCCTGTGAACTGGGCTTTACTGAAATTGTTAAGTTGTTTATCGCCGCCAAGTCTGATGTATCTTACTGTAAAGTTCACTCCGCTTTAGGCATGGCTATTAGCAATGGAAATAGTGAGCTTATTCATATGCTATTGGTAGCAGGCGCTAATCCTAAGGATGGTTTGCAAAAAGCCGCTGAATATGGCAGAGCCGAGGTATTGGCACAGATTTTAAAAATTGGAGTCGATATCAATACAAATGATCATACCAAAAAAACGGCCTTGATGTTTGCCGCACAGCAGGGGCATATTGAGTGTATGGCGCTTTTGCTAGCAAGTGGCGCTGAAGTGGATTGCTTCGCATTTTACGGGGAAACAGCTTTATCTTTAGCACATCAGGCCAAGAAAAAATTGGCAGTAGCACTATTGTTAAAGCAGGGCGCAGCAGTCAATATCAAAAAACAGATAATTGCTGTCGATGATCAATTAATTGCAGCTAAAGCGGCCGATGCCGTATATGAATTAAGCTTTGAAGGGGCTTCGATTCGCCATGACTCAATATTTACTGAGCGCTTGTGTAGTCGCTTTATCAAAGAGGGCGTGCCAGAAAAATTTGCTGAATATACTGACAGTCTGAAATTACCTGCGCCCATCAAGCTTGAAATAACCGAGACCCTGGCCGCTGGCATTTATCTGCATGCCATTTTAAATCATGTGCCTTATCAAGCTAGTTTTCCAAACCTTAGCGCTACTGCACAGGTGAAAGTTGAAGACAAACTGGCAGAGTGTTTAAAGACCTTTATACCCAGTCAGCATAATCTACTAGCATTTCGGGATTATTTAGAAACAGAGGTCGAATTTAAAGCATTGGTGGAGTCGGCTTTTGCCAAAACCCAGCATTTTGGACCATCGTGCAGAAGCTTCACTCAGTGGGTAGAGCAGCTGGATGAGAGTATTCAAATTGTATTGGCTCATTACTTAAACCTCATTAAGCCAGACTTTTATCCGGCAGTATTGCCTTATAAAACGCTAAAGGCAGCCAGTCAAACTGATAGCAAGGTGACGACTACATTAAATTCCTATGAGATACTGCTGCATGCCTTGGGCAATAGCCTAGATATTCTCAACACCTTTGCGGTAAAAAAGCCGGAGCTGACGACCATTAGCAATGATGAGAAACAAATTGAGCAATATCAAGCTTTGTTGGAGTCATTTAAATTACTGGATACCAGCTTATTGCCTTATAAGATGCGTAAGCATATCAGTCAATTTCAGAAGGCTTTGGCTGTGGTGATGATAAGTGAGCCTGAAATTCATGACGAAGCGGAACATGAAGTCGCGATGGGGGAGGGGTGTGGCGCTGGTGCGGGCGTTTTACCCGCAGCTTTATTGTTTGCTGATGAGACAATAGGTAAAAAGCGTAAACCCAGTAGTATGCCTAGAGTAAGCGAGCCGCCTGCTAGCAAAAGAGCGGCGCATGGAGCTTGCAGCACTAGCGGACCCCATTGAAATTTGTCTGAAGCTAGATGATATCTCGTTTATGGTGACGCTGGAGCTTGAGGTGCTCCGGCTCCGGCATGGGCTTTTGCTGTTTCAGTGCTGCGGTGGTGGGCTTGAAAAGCGCTGCTTGGTTTCACGCTATAGGGGTCATGAGTATGTTTCGCTGTAAATGCTTTAGCGATTAAGCTATTCAGGGCCGCCATTTCAAAAGGATGCTCTGGCAAATCTAAAGGTGATTTACCCATACTATCTCGCATGGATAAATCAGCGCCATGCTTGATGAGTAAGCTAATACATTGTTGATAGTATTTCATTCTATCATCACATAATAACCTGGGCGCTCGTCTATGTAAGTGTTCAACATCTTCATAAGTGCTCGGCGTAAAGCTTGGATATAATTCAGATATGGCGGTGTGCAGTAAGCTTCCCATAGAGGTTTTTATATTAACATCTGCGCCAGTTTGTAATAAGAACTGAAATGCAGGCAGGTTTTCAGAGCGCAAAATAACTTCTAATAAACATTGGTTTGGTTCCTTTGTGATGAATGCCACTTCTCCATAAAACTGCAGTTTGAAAACATAGTTTATGTTAGCGCCAGTCTTAATCATTTCCAGTGCTAATGTTTCATCGAAATCTTTTTTGCGAAGCAAGCTTAATAATACTAAAGCTTTCCATTTCATGTCTTTTTCTAAGCCACAGTGACCTGCGACCCAAGACCTTATGACTGAAAAGTCCTTTTTACTATCCAAGAAAATGGCTGCGATTATAGCTTCCATAATATCACTAAGGATTTTATCTTTGCCTGGGCCTGCACAATTTAGCCGGTCTTCTTTGCCCATTTTAGCCAATTCTATAATATTGAGCTTTTCTGCTAGTTCGACTAAAAAGCCATGTTTTGAGACCAGTTCATCTCTTTTTTCACTTAAGGTTTTTTCAGTGGCATCTGGATAAAGCTCGAATAATATATCATCCACCACAGCTCGTAAAATACCGTCGCCTAGAAATTCCAAGCGCTCATTATGCTCAGTGTAGGAATCGCTTGATCCTATGGTGGCAGACTTGCGCGTTAAGGCTTGGATCAATAATGCCTGATTTTTGAAACTGTATTCCAAGGTTTCATAAAAACAAGATATCGCTGATTTGCTGCTAAACATACTTGGCCCCTAATAATAGTAAATTAATAGCAAGTTTCTATGGCAGGATCTGTTAGTTGTCACCCATTTGTGCCAGTAAATCAGCTTGATGTTCTTGGGCTAGAGGCCTTAATACTGGCGCCAAATCACCTTCCATAATTTCATCAAGCTTGTACAGAGTAAGGTTAATACGATGATCGGTTAATCGGCCCTGTGGGAAGTTATACGTTCTAATACGCTCAGATCTATCCCCGGTACCGACTAAATTGCGGCGGGTTGCGGCTTCTTGGGCGCGCTGCTTATCTTGTTCGGCAGTTAATAATTTGGCTTGAAGTAATGACATGGCGCGAGCGCGGTTTTTGTGCTGAGAGCGTTCATCTTGGCATTCCACTACTACTCCAGTAGGAATGTGAGTAATTCGTATGGCGGAGTCAGTTTTATTAACGTGCTGGCCACCAGCCCCTGAGGAGCGAAAGGTATCAATTCTAAGGTCAGCAGGATTAATGTTCACTTCTTCCACTTCTTTGGCTTCTGGCATGATGGCCACGGTGCAAGTTGAAGTATGGACTCGGCCCTGAGATTCGGTTTCTGGTACGCGTTGAACGCGATGAGCACCAGATTCAAACTTCAATTGCGAATACACGCGATCGCCTTCAATTCTGGCTATGATTTCTTTAAAGCCGCCGTGTTCGCCTGGATTGGAGTTAATGATTTCCACGCGCCAGCCTTGGGATTCAGCATAGCGGCTGTACATTCTAAATAGGTTGCCAGCAAAAATGGAGGCTTCATCACCGCCTGCACCTGCTCGAACTTCTAAAAACACGTTAGCAGCATCATTAGGATCGGAGGGCAGCATTAGTATTTCAAGAGCAGAGTTAAGTTCTTCTTGCTTAAGTTTCGCTGCTTTAAATTCATCTTGAGCCAGTTCACGCATTTCGGCATCAGAATCATTTAACATCAGTTCTGCCGTAGCTAAGTTTTCCTCATTAGCCAGAAAGTCCTGATAGCATTTAACCACAGGCTCAATATGTGCGTATTCTTTAGACATTTCGCGAAATTGATTTTGATTGTTAATGACATCGGGGGTATTGAGCAAAGCGCCCACTTCTTCATAGCGCTCGATGAGCTGTTCCAGTTTTTTGCGTATAGAATCTTTCATAATCTATAATCAGTCTCTTTGATTTTGTAACAATAGAGTACAATAAAGCAGAGCTTAGGAGAATAGCATGAAATTAAAATCAGCGGTCAAAATCCTTTTTTTCAGCAGTCTTATTCTATTGTCAGGTTGTGTAACCAAGCAAACTTTGCAGCCCGTTAAAAATCCTCAATTGACTTGGAAGTCTTATGCAAAGCAGCTTTATGCTAACAATCATTGGGCGGCTAGTGGAGAAATAGGTATTCGCAATGGCAATCAAGCTATTAGCGCTAATTTTTCTTGGCAGCAAAATGGCAATCAATTTGTTATTCAATTATCCGGCCCGCTTAATTTGGGATCAAAGATTTTACAAGGTAGGCCAGGCCTCATTAGCTTGAATTTAGGTGATAATCAGATAGTGCAAGCTGATAATGCTGAAGACTTAATGCAGCAACAATTGGGTTGGTCCATGCCAGTTGAGGGCTTAACCTTTTGGATCCGAGCTTTACCTATATATAATGTAGCTTATCAACCTAGGTTGAACGCCAATGGCACCTTAGCTTCGCTTATGCAGCAAAATTGGCTCATTACGTATCAAAGCTATATGCTGGAAAAGGGACTGCCATTACCTCACAAGCTTGTTATGCAGCAAGGCCCCTGGCGCATTGTAATTGTGGTAAATGCTTGGACCTATAAATAATCTTGAACAATCCCTTGACAGGCATTCAGCAATCGGCCAAAATACCGCTCGCAATGTGATTGCGCGTGCAATAAATTGGGCTGTCGCCAAGCGGTAAGGCACCGGGTTTTGATCCCGGCATTCCCAGGTTCGAATCCTGGCAGCCCAACCAAATTTGTTCTATTCTTTTACAATCTAATACGATTGGCGAGATGACTCGCTAAGTTAACGAAAAGGAAGCTTTGATGTCTGACTTAATGTTATTTAGCGGTAATGCCAATCCAGTTCTAGCCAATGCCATAGCGGATAATTTAGGGATAAACCTCGGTAGTGCCACAGTGGGCACTTTTAGCGATGGTGAAACCCAAGTCGAAATTTTTGATAATGTTCGTGGTCGCGATGTTTTTATTATTCAACCTACTTGCCCACCGACCAATGATTATTTAATGGAGTTGGTGGCGATGATTGATGCATTGCGTCGGTCATCAGCGGCCCGTATTACGGCCGTTATGCCCTATTTTGGTTATGCAAGACAAGATCGACGAGTACGTTCGTCTCGAGTGCCTATCACCGCAAGAGTAGTGGCAGATATTTTGGCTACGGTAGGTTTAGATCGAGTGCTGACAGTCGACATTCATGCTGAGCAGATTCAAGGCTTTTTCCATATTCCACTTGATAACGTCTATGGTAGCCCAGTGATATTTGATTATTTAAAACATCAAAAGTTGCATAACCCTGTTGTGGTGTCACCCGATGTGGGTGGAGTGGTGCGAGCTAGAGCGATGGCGAAGCGTTTAGATTGCGATTTGGCTATTATCGATAAGCGTCGTCCTAAAGCCAATGAAGCGCAAATCATGCATATTATCGGTGAAGTAGAAGGGCGTCATTGCTTGATATTTGATGACATTGTCGATACGGCAGGGACCTTATGCAAAGCCGCTGTGGCGCTAAAAGAGCATGGGGCCACCAAAGTTTCAGCTTACTGTATTCACCCGGTATTATCAGGTCATGCTATCGACAATATCAATAATTCGCTGCTTGAAGAGCTCGTGGTAACGGATTCTATTCCATTGCGTGGTGCCGCTTTGCAATGCTCCAAAATCAAAACCTTAAGTCTAGCTAAAATGCTATCAGAAACCATTCGCCGAATTAACAATGAAGAATCAATCAGCGTAATGTTTTCAGACTATAAGTAATTTTTTCGATTATTCATCTATCGCGACTAATGGGCCACCCTCTTCCATTTGGCGAGGATCAGCTGGACGTCCATTGACTCCATATTGGGAACTTAATCTTGACTCGTTGCCATAAAATGTCATTTCAAACTTACAGTCCCGATGGAGTTCGTTATTGTCCCTCAATGGTAAATTTATCTCTTTTGCATCTGAGTTTGCAGGTTTTGGTTTGCAGTATTCATATAGTGCAAAAGTAATAATGGGAAGTAAGGCGCCAGCATAGGCCCCTAAACCTTGTCCTGATGATTCATTATCGCTTTCTTTGCCGACCTTTCCACCAAGGAAAAACCCACCTACAGAGCCTGCGGCAATTACCGTAAGATAAAATAGCCCTTTAGTCACATTAGTTTGCGAAAACATTTAATTCTCCTTTTTTTGGTCACATGGTAATGGAGGTGGACTTAAATGAACAGCCTATACATTGCTCAACTAGCTCCCTTATAGGACTAGATTTTTGCAAGCTTACTATGGTAGAATCCGCACGCCTTTGGCTATTGGTCGCGATAGCGGGCATATATTAAATTAAAGGAAATGAACATGAGATTACATTTTAAATTAGATGCCAAAACCCGTGGCGATATGGGAAGGGGTGCGAGCCGCCGTCTACGCCGTGATGGTTTAGTTCCAGCTGTAATTTACGGAGCTGAAAAGCCAGCCGTTAGCATTACTGTGGATCACAACGTATTAGCGAATGCTTTAGCTAATGAAGCATTTTACACCTCCATTGTAGATATGAAAGTTGATGGTGTTGACCAACCTGTTATCATTAAAGATTTACAGCGTCACCCTTACAAACCAAAAATTTTACACGCTGACTTTGTTCGTGTAAGTGAAAAAACTGAATTGCGTGTTCATGTGCCATTACACTTTGTAGGAGAATCCTCTGCAGTTAAAGCTGGCGGCGTAGTTAACCATATGGTTAACGAAGTTGAAGTAAGCTGCTTGCCTAAAGATATCCCAGCCTTTATCGAAGTTGATATGTCAAGCATGCAAATGGATGAAACCCTCCATTTGTCACATATCAAATTACCAGCTGGCTTGAAATTGGTGGCATTAGAACATGGTAATGACATGTCAGTAGTCAGTATTCATGTGCCAAGAGCAGCTAAAGAAGACGAAGCCCCAGCAGCTGAAGCAGAAGCAGCTCCTGCCGATGCTAAAAAATCAGAAGCGGCTAAACCAGACGCAGCGAAAAAGCCAGACGCTAAGAAATAAGCAGGATTATTTTGACGATCCAGCTTATTGTAGGACTTGCCAATCCGGGCGCAGAATACGCCCGGACCCGGCACAATGCCGGTGCTTGGTTTATCGAAACCTTGTGCCAAGAATTCAAAGCCAGCTTGCAGCATGAAGCTAAATTTCATGGTATTGCTGGTAAATTTACTCTAAGCGGCAAATCATGCCGTGTATTAATTCCCAGTACTTATATGAACCGGAGCGGGCTTGCTGTAGTCTCAATGGCCCTGTTTTATAAAATTTTACCAGAGCATATTTTAATAGTGCATGATGAGCTGGATTTGCCTCCGGGCGAAGCCCGTTTAAAACAAGGCGGGGGACATGGCGGTCATAATGGTTTGCGCGATATTATAGCGCATCTAAATAGTCCAGACTTTTATCGCTTGCGCTTAGGGATTGGGCACCCAGGGCCAGGTCAAAAGGATAAAGTAGCAGATTATGTTTTGCATGCACCTGGTAAAGAAGAGGAGCTGGCCATCCATCATGCTATCGCCGATGCTATGACAGTACTGCCTGAAATATTTGATGGAAAAATACAGCAAGCCATGAGCAAGTTACATAGTGAAAAATAAATTATAATAATTTAATTTTTCTTAATAAATGTCTGTATATAGACAATGAATAACGATTACTCAACTAAAAAAGTGAAGATATTATGGGATTTAAATGTGGAATTGTAGGTTTGCCTAATGTTGGTAAATCCACGCTTTTTAATGCATTAACTAAAGCTGGTATTCAAGCCGAAAACTATCCATTTTGCACTATCGAGCCCAATGTTGGTCGAGTGCCTATGCCTGACCCAAGGCTAGATGCATTAGCTGAAATAGTAAAGCCACAGGCCATATTACCTACCACCATGGAGTTTGTAGATATAGCAGGGATAGTGGCTGGAGCTTCTAAGGGTGAGGGTTTAGGCAATAAGTTCTTAGCTAATATTCGTGAAACCGATGCCATTGCTCATGTGGTTCGATGTTTTGAAAACGATGACATTATTCATGTAGCCAATAAAGTTGACCCTATTGATGATATCGAAACCATCAATACTGAGTTATTGCTAGCTGATCTTGAAACCATTGAAAAAACCTCATTAAGATTAGCTAAGGCCGCCAAAGGTAACGATAAAGAAGCTGTGGCGCAAAAAGCCTTATGCGAAATAGTAAAATCACACTTGGAGCAAGGTAAGTTAGCTCGCAGTCTTAAGCTTGATGATCAGCAAAAGCTCATATTAAAAACCTTCCATTTGCTCACAGCTAAACCTACGCTTTATATAGCGAATGTGGCTGAAAACGGTTTTGAAAACAACCCCCATCTTGATGCAGTTAAAAAGCGAGCAATCGAAGAAGGGGCAGATGTGGTCGCAATTTGCGCCGCTATTGAGTCAGAGCTCGTTGAGCTTGACGATGCGGATCGGGATGCCTTTTTGCAAGAGTTAGGTTTAGAGGAGCCAGGCTTAAATCGAGTGATTCGAGCTGGGTACCATTTATTAGGATTGCAAACTTACTTTACAGCAGGCGTTAAAGAAGTTCGTGCTTGGACAATTCCCATTGGGGCCACTGCGCCACAATCAGCGGGCGTGATTCATACCGATTTTGAAAAGGGTTTTATTCGAGCAGAAGTTATTGCCTATGATGATTTTATTCAATTTAAAGGCGAACAAGGTGCCAAAGATGCTGGTAAATGGCGCTTAGAGGGCAAAGACTATATAGTGAAAGATGGAGATGTAGTGCACTTTAGATTTAACGTTTAAGGATACATGTAAAAAATGGATTTTATTAGCGCTGTGGCACGTGTTATACAAGGTCACTTCAGTCCTGAAGATATTGAGGAGTATGATTTTGACCTAAATATGGTAGATGGTCTAAGCGCCTATGAGTGTAAAAAGGGTTATGAAATTGAATATCATGAAGATCACCCACCTTACACGATTTTTTATTACAATACGCTTAAATTTGCCAGTATTTTGCATGTAGCTATATTGATTGAAAATATCGAGGCTATAGAAGCATTGATCACCCATGGGGCCGATCCAAAATTAATTTGTACGCTAAATGAGAGAGAATTAAAGTCTGAAGGGGATGGGGAAAAGCGTTATAGCATTTTCAGTGATCGCACTTTGGCATTAAATGCTCTAGAGCTTGCCAACCATTTAAATAATACTTCACTTGTGGGTTTTTTAAAAACAACTATTTCTAGAGTCGCATCTTCTGAAGTAGCTGCCACGCCTTCTGCAGAATCATTTAGAGTTGCCCTTAGAGAAGCGGGCTTTTATTCACCTCGCGCAGATTTAGAAGTTGGCATCCCAGAAGAAAGTAATTTGGCAGAAGAAAGCATTACTTCACCCGATAGATCGCTGGTCTTTGGCGGGCGAGCGGGGCGCTTAGATTTATTAGCTATAGAGACCTCTGTGGCGCAAGAAAAACCTGGCGAATAACAGACTAATTAAACTAGAACCGATAACTTAAGCCTGCAAGTGCCAAGTCAGTATCGCGATCATAAGTGGTTATCACTCTAGCCCAATCTAAATTAAGAGACCAATTTGGGTTTAAGGCATAATTTGCTTCCAGCATAGCCAAAACATCAAGGGTATGGTTGCTATCATGCTCAGTGAGATAGGGCCCTGCTCCAAGTCCCAAATTGAATCGATTATCAATAAAGGAATGTGTTAGCCAAGCTGTCGCTGCCACACCTTGGCGTTTTAACAAACTCGTTCGGCCTTCATTGATATAAGTTAAGGCAAAATTATAATTAGGTGCTGCTAAATATTTGTATTGTAGAGCTTGAGCAAAACTTATTTTACTGATTTTGGCATTATAAACTGTCGAGCCAAGCAATAAGGATAGTTCATTTTTACCACAGCTGGATATAGAGGGGCCTTGGTTTAGCTTGTCTAAATTTAACCCAAATCCAACAAATAAAGAATTGCTATTAAAAGAATGGCGAGTTTGGATATGATGAAAGCTTAAATAAAATAACCAGGGATCCAGCGTGTATAAGGTGCTTGAAATACTGTAATCAAGGCCTATGCCATGAGCATCAGCATAGGTGTTTGAAGTTATACTACTAGGGAGTGGGATGGTATCAGCATATAAATACGGCCCAATTCCAGCATCAAGTTCCAATTTTTGATTGAAAAGTTTAGGGCTTCTTGCTAGAAACTGAAAGGATAAGCCATCACGATGATGCACCCCAAGAACGATCCCTTCGTTAATATAATTAATACCAGTCCCCCAATTGGGTGACATGAAATGCGAAAACATTAAGCCATAACCATTTTTATTGATGGTTTTGGTGTGAACTAGCCGCGCGGTGGCAAATAGTTGGTTGGCATCATCTGAAGTGGGCATAGTGGTTGCGATAGCGACAGAGCTTGCACTTAGCGCCCCAACGCAAACGGCCAAGCCTAATAATAATGTCCTATATTTCTTCATTCTATGCGCCTCGATTATAAAATCGAATGCATTATAGCTAAGTTAGGAAAAATCCCAAGGCCCTTGTTAAATTATTTGACTTTAATAAAGTCTTTTCGCATAATACGCGCCTATCTTTTGATAGATCAAATCGGCTATGTAGCTCAGTTGGTTAGAGCACGGCATTCATAATGCTGGGGTCGGTGGTTCGAGTCCACCCATAGCCACCAATAAATTCAGGGTCTTTCCCATAAACGGGGGCACTTTGCTTCATCTACACAACATACTAAATAACGGTATGCGCAATGTATTTATAAAATAGTCAGAATTATACTAGAGCGATATTAATGCGATGGGATATCAAAATGTTTGATTATCTGGCTGGGTATAGTCTTAGTCGTTTTCGCGCAGTTGTTGCTGCAGGTAATTTAAACAAAATCCAAAGCTTTATTCACTATTATAAAGTTCAAAATAGGCTAGATTATATCTTGCATAGTTATAGAGGGGCGGGTGTAATTAACGCCCCATCTGACTTTTGGGGAAGCAATTTACTATTTGACGCTTTTAGAATCAAAGAGAAGCCTCAATATGAGGCCGCCTTAATGTTATTGAATGCGGGCACTAGGCCTAGCCATATAGATGATTTTAAGCGCAATATATATCATTTTATTTTGGAGCGAGGCGATATAAATTTTTTTAGATTTATGTTGTTTTATGACCAAACAGATTTTGAGGAAGTTTTAAAATTCACCTATGGAAGTATTCCAATTACGCTTGATAATCGTCTCAATGAATGGGATCGCCTCAAGCCAGGACGAAGAGATATAGTTATTAATACAGCCAACGATGCTAAATTCATAAGAACTAAACTTGCCGAAGCTTCAATAGCTCATACAGACAAAGTGGCAGAGTGTTATTTTAAAATTGCTAAACTTTATTTAAAGCATGCCGATTACGAAAATCTGCCAGAATATCGTGGCTTAGCTCTATTTAGGCAGCAATATTTAATCAAAGCTTATGCAGCTTTTCAACATGCTAATGAAGCCTATGAAAAGCTTGCAGGGCTCAGTTCTGAGCAAAATGCAAAATTAATGGAAACATTGATTCATTTGATTGGAATAGCCAAAGAGCTAGGCAACAAAGAGGATGAACTACTTTATTCGGCAAGAATAAGCTTATGCGAGGGAAGCTTTAGACATAGCCCTGCTGCACAAGCTCCTTTTTTAAGGGCTGAAACTAATTCTATAGTCTCAAGAATAACAGGCCCTGCTATTGATGCATCCAAAATATAATACAATTAGAAATTTCTTTGTGCGATTTGTGATTTCACTCGCTAAGCGTCACTTTTAGGAATATCATGACTCGAATATTCCAAACATTCCCAGATATCGTAGTTAGATCTTTCCCATTAGGGGGGGGCTAACAGGTAATCACATAATACTCTAAGCCTTAATCGATAATTTTAAGCTAATTTCTAAAATAGCATGCTTTATTTGACCATTTTCCCTATTATTTATTAAAACTTTGTGGCCTTAATAAAACCTTAATCTTACGTTGTTAAAATATTGTTCAACTAGTTTAAGGGAGTAAACAAATGCATTCATCAAAAAGGTTTTGTAGCGCTAAGGATTGGTCAAAATATAAAGAAGCGAGCGTGCGTAAAGCTATTTTGAACGCTTATCTTGATAGATTATGTAAGCAACAGGCAGTATTAAAATTATATGTCGACACAGCGTTTTCATTATGTAAAACAGGGTATGCAATAACCGATATAGAAGCTGTTACTAAAGTTTCAAGAACCAATATTGAAAAAATTCGAATTCTTAATGATATTCTTGCAAAAAATTCAATTTCAAGCTCGAAATTAGAGCTAATCAAAAAAGGTCAAGAACCTAGAGTGCAAAAATTAATTGATATAATGGCTATAGTAGTGCCTGAAGCCTCCTACTCTGATCCAGTTGTATTGTTCTCGCCTACTTCTAGCAGAGCTGGAGTCACGAGCGTTTCTTTGTTGGATCGTTCCACAGAAAGAGCTCCGGCTGTTTCCTCCTGCAAAGCTGGAGTCACTAGCATTTCATTTTTAGGTCGTGCCGCAGAAAAGGCGCCGGCTGTTTCCTCAGGTTCAGATGAGAGCGCTCCTATGAGTGCTGCTATGGTTGGAATTGAAGTGGATGATATGTCTGGTCGTGTATGCACCATAAACCCATTAGCTAGAGATTTAAGAGCGGCTTCTCCCGAAGCTGGCGCTGGTGCCTGTGCTGGAGCAGGAGGGCATATTTCTACAGAAGAGGCAGAGAAATCAACGATATCAGCAATTAAGCCTTCGGCTTTTGGCTCTGCATTTGGTTCTGCTTTTGGTAAGCGGGTGGTTATAGTCAATACGAGTGCTTCGCCTACGCCTTAATTATACTGTTGTTTATTAAAGCAATATTTGAGTATCACGTGGTCAACATTCTCTAAGCTTAAATGACCACGTGCATAGCATTGGGTCAATTTAACTATCTCAGTTATAGCAATATCACTCACCTTCAACTTCAATATAAACTTGACGCTAACCTAATCCAGTTGCAATTTATCAAGTGCGATGGTGCATTTTGATAAATTGTTCTTATATAATCACAAGCTAAACAAGCTTAAGGGAGTAGGCTATGCCGTTTCACATATTTAAAAAAAGTCCAAGCACCAACAAAGAGTTTTTAGAGCTCGCTGCAGAAGCCATAGATAGAATGATAAGTGAATTGGAGTGGTATTTGGATGAGATTGAAATGGTACGTTCTAATATAGGATTCGAGAAAATTGAACTAGCTCGCCGGCATAATATTGAACGCTTGGCTGTGCTCAAAGCTCTAGATGCAGGTTGCCCAGTGACTTCGGCAAAAGTGGATTTTTTGATAGAAGCTCCTTTGTTACAAGCTAGAAGAGACCGAGGGTCAATAACCAAGGCTATAAAAGAAATTGCTGAAGCAAATATTAGTCACTATCTTATGATTTTAAGAGACAGAATTGAAGATAAAGTCAAATTGTATGGCCAAAACTATGCGTGTATTACAAGTGAAGTATTAAAGCCTGGCTCTTCTTACACCAATGAGGATGTTCATGAAATTGGAGAATTATTAACCGAGGGCGCGGTCGGCTTCGAAGGCTTATGTAAATTGATAGATGGGGAAAGAATAACGGAGCATGAATTGGCTGTAATAGCAAAATTTCACAACTTGCACCCCGATATAAGTGATGCAGAGGTCATCCAAATCATAAAGGAATTCAATGCCCACAAGCCCGTTGCAATTCCAGAGTTTTATAATACGGCGTTTATGCTCAAACCTAAGGATATAGCCGGGCCAAAAGATGAAAATTGCAAGCCAGCTTAATGAGTGATTTGGTCTACATACTGCCATTTACCATCAATTTTGTGAAATAAGCTAATTTCATGAAGAGTTTGGAGTCTGCCATTTTGCTTAAAGTTTGCGATGAATTCTACTGTGCCAGTCGTATCATGTTCTTGCCCCAATCCGGTATTAAGCACTTTTAAGCCTAGCCATTTTACAGATTGTGCCCATTGTTTAGTGTCATGCTTATCAAAGTCTTGAGCCGCTTTTCCCGATTGAGTCGCTGCCAGATAATTCACGTCACTGCGGGTATAGGCGCAATACCGTGAGCGCATTAACTGTTCAGCAGAGTGGGGTAAAGCTTTGCCAGTAATAAAAGGTTTGCAACATTTAATAAATGTTAGGCCTGAGCCACAAGGACAAGGTGACATCTAGCTATTCCTTTAAAATGAAATTTTTTATTATAACGAAACTTAGTCATTGTTTAAGGCTTTTTTGAGCTGTGGAAGATGTTCAAAAACATAGCGTGCGGCTTGCAAGGAATAAGCTCTGGATTCTGAGAGCCTATAGTCATTTATATTTAACGTAACCCAATTAAGCCAATTGGCTAAAACTCGATATAGGCCAGGTTCAATTTCACTGCTTAGTAAGGGCAGGGAATAGTTGGCAAAAAATTTCATAAACAGGTTAATGTCTATGGTGGCGCTAGGAGTTAAGCTAAAATTTAACGCCGTAGCAATGGCGTCTTGGGCGCGACTGATTTTACCCGCCCAGTCCCAGTCAATAAGAGTGCAGGTGTTATCATGCCAAATGATATTGTTAAGAGTTAAGTCTCTGTGGCTAATCACTACATCTTGCGGCTGAATTGCGCAGGCTTCTAAACAGTGTAAATGAAGCTTATGCAGCCAGTCACCATTAGAATAGTTTGATAAGCTAGGCCAGTCGATTGTGTAGGTTTCTAAGGCTGGGGCAAAAGCATAATTTGGGCTGTTGTTGTGTAATTGACTCAATATGCCCGCCATATGAGCTATATGCTGAAGAGTGACTTTATGTCGCGGCAGAATATGACCCTGAATTAAGGGGAAAACTAAATACATAAAATTATCCCGCTCAAAGATAGGATTGTCACCTACAATAAGGGCAGGCAATACAGGTAAACCTAGGCGCTGGAAGTGTTTAGCAATAAATTGAGTATGAACGATGACACTACGCTCATATTTAAAAGAGTCTATCTGTTTGATAATAAATTGTCCCTGTGAGGTGCTAAGGTGCCATAATGAATGTTGAGTAGAGGCCAATATAGGTTCTGCATGAGTCAAAGCCAGGCCTAGCCTAAGATATTCACATAATGCAGTGGTTAAATGATTCATAGTGGATACATGCCAGTAAGTTTGGTTAATAATACAGCTTATGGTAAAGTAAAGCGATTTTATTAAAGGTATAGGCTATGCAAATTGGCATTTTAAAAAAATATTCCTCGGTATTTTCTCTAGTAAGCCGCTTATTTGATGCCTTAATTGTAATCGGGTCAGGTTATTTAGCCTATCTGTTACGGTTCAATGATTTTCAAAATGTTCCCTCATTGTATAATTTAGCCATTATAGTGGGGTGTGCTATCGCTTATTTCTGCTTTTATCAATGTGGCCTTTATGAACCTTTGCGCGGCAAGCATATTGAAATCTTATTTAAGCGCTTATTTTCAGCCTGGGGCTATATTTTAATTGTATTTACCCTGCTGGCTTTTTTTACCAAAACCGGCGAGAGTTTTTCACGTTTGTGGATGGGCGAGTGGTTCATTATCGGGTTTTTTGCTTCCGTTATTTTTAGAGTAATGACTTTACTTGTTATGCGGGCCTTACGCAAAAAAGGCTATAACCATCGCACTTTATATATTATTGGGGCCGGAAGTTTAGGTGCTCATATTGCCAAAACCATGCAAGAAGCGGTATGGGCAGGGTATGTGATTAAGGCATTTTTTGATGACAATCCTAGCTTGCAAGGTAAAACCCTATTTCATAAGCCCATTTATTCTACTCCAAATGACTGGGATGCCTATTTAGTGGATAATAAGGTCGACGAGATTTGGATTGCCTTACCCTTGTGTGCAGAGAATCGCATTAAAGAAATTATGATAGGTCTTCGCCACAGTACAGTGAATGTGCGTTTAGTACCTGATATTTTTGGTTTGGGATTATTGAATCATTCCATTTCAGACATTGCTGGAGTCACCACTTTAACCTTGCGTGAGTCACCTATGCGAGGGTTAAGTTTGGTGATAAAAAATATTGAAGACCGAATTTTGGCATTGTTCATTTTAATGCTGATTTCTCCTATTTTATTTGTAATTGCTGTTGCTATTAAATGTACTAGTGCAGGCCCTGTAATATTTAAACAAAGTCGATATGGAATCGATGGTAAGCTGATTAATGTTTATAAATTCCGCTCTATGTACCTTCACCAAGAGCCAGAAGGGAAGGTGACTCAGGCCAAAAAGCATGATACTAGAATCACTCCAATAGGGCGTTTTTTGCGTAAAAGTAGCCTGGACGAATTGCCGCAATTTTTTAATGTGCTGCAAGGTCGTATGTCAATAGTGGGGCCTCGGCCTCATGCTGTAGCGCATAATGAACAGTATAAAGATTTGGTTGCTATGTATATGCAACGCCATATTGTGAAGCCAGGAATAACAGGCTGGGCGCAGGTCAATGGCTACCGAGGTGAGACCGATACTTTAGAAAAAATGCAAAAACGCGTAGAGTACGATTTGTATTATATTGAGCATTGGTCTTTATGGTTCGATATCAAAATTATTTTCATGACAATTTTTAAAGGTTTTTTTAATCAAAATGCCCATTGAATCGACGTTTCCAACAATTTATCCAGTCATACTATCAGGCGGGTCTGGGACTCGTTTGTGGCCATTATCGCGTAAAGAATACCCTAAGCATCTAATCCCGCTGATGCAGCAACAAAGCTTGTTGCAAAAAACCTTGCAGCGATTAGAGGGGCTGCCTTGCCATAACCCTATGTTGGTCTGCAATCAAGATCAAAGATTCATGGTGGCCGAGCAGTTGCATGATATAGGGTATGATCAAGCCCAAATTATTTTAGAGCCAGTAGGGCGCAATACGGCCCCTGCTGTAGCTATTGCTGCATTATCGGCGCTCGAATTAAATCCAAATGCGATTATATTAGTATTGCCAGCCGATCATATGATTAAAGATGGTCCAGCCTTTACAAAGGCAGTAAAATTCGCATTGCCATATGCTGAACAACAGCAGCTTGTAACCTTTGGAATTGTGCCCACAATGCCGCACACTGGATATGGCTATATTCAATGTACTAATGCGCTTGGTGCCCATGCTTTTGAAGTGACTAAGTTTGTTGAAAAACCTAACCGTGAACTAGCAGAAGAATATATTAAGTCGGGTCAATATTATTGGAATAGCGGCATGTTTGTATTCAAGGCCGCCGCCTATTTACAAGAATTAGAGCGCTATCATCCTGATTTACTAAGGCATTGTAAAAAATCTTGGGAATTTCGTAAGCGAGATTTAGATTTCATTAGGATTGATGAGGCTGCTTTCAGCCCATGTCCAAATATTTCAATAGACTATGCGGTAATGGAAAAAACTCAAGCCGCTGCAATGGTGCCGCTTGATGCGGGTTGGAGTGATGTGGGCGCTTGGAATGCATTGTTTGACGTAAGTGACAAAGATCAAAATGGCAATATCACCGAAGGTGACGTTTGGGTTGATGAAGTCACCAATAGCTATCTTTATGCACAAAGCCGTTTGTTAGCCGTAGTAGGTGTAAAAGATCATATTGTAATAGAAACGGCTGATGCTGTTTTAGTGGCAGATAAATCTCACTCGGAGCAAGTTAAGAATATTGTCCAAGAATTAGAAAAATCGGATCGGGCAGAAAGACTATATCATAGAGTGCGTTATCGCCCCTGGGGCCATCATGAACTTTTGGTGGAGAGTCAGCACTTTCAAGTGAGGCGAGTCATTATTAACCCTGGCAAAATGATTTCCTTACAAAAGCATCAACTTCGTTCAGAACACTGGGTTTTAGTGAGTGGCATGGCTGAAGTCAGCTATAATGGATCAATACATGCCCTAAGTGCCAATCAGTCCTTTTACGTTTCAGCCAATATGGCACATAGTATAAAAAATGTTGGCGCTGATAATTTAGAGTTTATTGAAATTCAAGTGGGTGAATGTTTAAAAGAAGATGATATAGAGCGCTTGTAAGGAGCAGTAATATGGAAAACCACAATCAAACAGTTCCCCCTAAAAATAAGAAATCAGCTTGGCAAATTTTCAATGAAATCTTCCCGCGCTTTAGTTATAAAGTAATTTTTCTATTAATGATTTTGGGTATCTTTTCGATGCTCTTTAGGTGGATTAAGTGGCATATTTAATTGTCGGCGGCGCCGGCTATATTGGCTCGCAAATGACCTTGGCCTTAGTAGAGGCTGGGCATGAGGTGGTTGTACTGGATGACTTATCAAAAGGCTATGAAGATGCTGTCATGTCACCTCATTTCATTAAGGGTAGCATTGCAGATAGTGCCTTATTGGATCAGATTTTTAACCAATATAAAATTGAAGCAGTAATGCATTTTGCGGCTTTTATTCAAGTTGGTGAGTCGGTCCGCGAGCCGGCAAAATACTATCGTAATAATTTTACTAATACTCAAACCTTGTTAGATGCCATGGTTAAACATGGCGTAATGCATTTTATTTTTTCATCCACGGCGGCCATATATGGCGAGCCTCAATATGTGCCTATAGATTTGGCCCACCCAAAAAATCCAATCAACCCCTATGGTCGCTCAAAATGGATGGTGGAGCAGCTGCTAGAGGATTATGCTCTCGCCTATGGGATAAAGTCAGTTTCTTTACGTTATTTCAACGTAGCTGGAGCCGACCCTAAAGGCCGTTTAGGGCCAAGACATCAGCCAGTCACACATTTGATTCCTCTGTTGTTACGCGCAGCCTCCGGGCGCAATTCTGATATTAAAGTTTATGGCCGCGACTATGACACGCCTGATGGTACTTGTATACGTGATTACATTCATGTAGTCGACTTATGCCAGGCTCATTTTTTAGCACTAGAATATTTGAAAATGCATCAAAAGAGCGCACAATTTAATTTAGGTAATGGAAATGGTTTTTCAGTGCAACAAGTCATCGATGTGGTAAAAAAAGTTACTGGCAAGCCTATTAATATAGTAGATGTACAACGTCGCCCAGGAGACCCGGCACGTTTGGTGGCAGATTCTTCTTTAGCAATGGCAAAGCTTGGTTGGAAGCCAGAGTATCCTGAGTTGGAAGATATAATCCGTCACGCTTGGATCTGGGAATTAAAAGCCCTGTGATGGGCAATTTCTGTGTTGAAGTCGCTTTAAAAACGTGCTCATTTATTTGATATAAACTCCGCTTTTTTAAAACCACTTCGCCTTGAACTTACCACATCACAGGGCTTTTAATTATTAGGTGGGCAATTTCTGTGTTGAAGTCGCTTTAAAAACGTGCTCATTTATTTGATATAAACTCCGCTTTTTTAAAACCACTTCGCCTTGAACTTACCGCATCACAGGGCTTTTAATTATTAGGTGGGCAATTTCTGTGTTGAAGTCGCAACTTTATGGTCATTCTGATACTGCAAAGCAGGCATCAGAATCTGAGTCTTATTCTTGTCATAGATTCTGTGGCTTAGCTCAGGCTAATCACAGAATGACCCAAAATATGGAAACTGTGGTTCAACAGGCTTATGCACATCTTGGGCTTGTCAAAGAACACGAAGAACCTGAGTTTGTGAAAAATATTATCCGTTCGCCCTGAGCTTGTCGAAGGGTATAATCGACAAATAGATATCATAATGACTAAATAATAGATTCTGTGGCTTTTAAATCCTAAACAAGCATGGGCTTAATTGTTGTATTAAAACCTGTGATAGGTAAAATGAGGGCTTGCCATTAAGAATGAAGGAATTGGTATAATGTTAGGCACTTTAAGAGATATAGATTCATCCCTGATAGAAGCATCTATAGCAGGAGATCTTGTCGAAGTTAAGCGCTTGGTATCTTGTGGCGCAGATCCCAAGGCTGAAGGAAAGGGCGGGTTCAATGCTATACAGAAAGCCTGTTCCCATAATCAAAAAGAAGTGGTGAAATTTTTTTTAAGTAACCCGAAATGGAATTTAGTTAATCATCAAAGCAATCTAGGTTGGACGCCAGCTCATTCAGCTTCATCATTTGGTCGTGTGGAAATTGTTCGACTATTGATTTGTAATGGGGCTAAAAATCATGATCGTTCAGGTATTACACCAAAGAAAAATGCTGAAATGAACTTGCAAGCATTAAGCAAACTTAAAACTGGTGAAGTATTCAAACATGGCGAGTCCACCAATGCTGAGGATTATAAAGCTATTATTATAATGTGGAATGACCCCAAGGCTGTAACAGATGCTGAAAAAAAGCGAATAGCTGAAGAAAAACTCGCTTTAGCTCGCACTGTTCCCCTGGCTCCTATACCAACTCGTTCTTGGCCAATTGCCGCCCCTACAATGGCGGGAGCAGACGCAGGAACCCCTGCGCATGCTGGGGCGGGGGCTCCTGCGCCAAGCAAAGTGGGTTTAGCAAAGATCATGGAGAGTCAAAGGACTGAGCCAAAATCTGTCATGCCAAAGCCAGACATTTTAGCAACTTTAGAGGACTCAGTGCGATCCAAAACCACACACTTTGTGCCTACAGCCAGTGGGGCTTTTAGCAGTACTGTTGCGGGTAAACCAGATGAAGAACTGCGTGCCTTGCCAGAATTACCAAAAACTTTAGGATTGTTCGAACTTGTGCAAGGAGAAAGTAAACGTTTTACAGATTTAATGCGTAAGTTCTCACTCAATCAACTTGAACTAATTAGAGTGCTATTATTGCAAAACCCCAAAAGCCTCGAGCAGACCGATAAGGAAGGGCGCACAGCACTGCATTATGCTGCGGAGTGGGGCGATGCGAATATAGTTGATGTGCTGCTTCGAGCCAAATGCCAGGTAAATGGACAGGATAATAAAGGAAATACTCCACTTCATCTTGCCGCCGCTTTTGGTAATTCAGCGGTGATAAATCTTCTCATGAACCACGGCGCAAATCCTAAAATTGAAAATAGTAACGGTTGTACCGCACTACAAGAAGCAGCTGCCAAAAATGATACTGGTGAAGGAATAGTAGCGTTATTGGCCAGTGATTTAGTACAAATAAACTATGCTGCTAGAGGTGGTTTCACGGCACTCCATTCCGCTGCACGTTTTGGCAAACTTAATGCAGTTAATATTCTTTTGGATGCAGGTGCAGATCCTAACCGTTTATCGATTACTGATGATTCAGCTCAAATGGTAGCTTATCAACGATTGAGTGAATTACGTAAAGAGAGAAAGCATTCCTCTATGCATGAGGCGGTAATAAGACGCTTAGTTGAGGCTGAAAATGACACTTTGCCTATGAAATTAGCGCGCTATCGTAAATGGTACAAAGAACATTCCTTGAATGACTTGGAAATGGCTTTTATTGATGCGGCAGAAACTGGGAATATACAAGAGTTGGAGGCAATCTATACTATTTATCCAGCTGTATTGTCGGCTAAGCCATCGGGATATTCAGCCTTGCATGGAGCTGCATATTATGGTCAAACCGAGATATTAGAACGATTAAAACTGCTTTATTCTGCAGCCAAGATTATCTTTCCAATTAATGATATCGACCTATACGTGCAAACACCATTGCATCTTGCGGTAGTGAGTGGACATGCAGAGACAGTAGAGTGGCTGCTAAAAAATAAAGCAGCTCCCGCGCAGGCTAATAAACAAAATTTCTCAGCGGTCCATGAAGCTGCAGCCAAGGGCTTTCCAGAGATTGTCGATATATTTTTAAAACATGACGTAAAGGTAAATTTAACGACCTCAGTGGGATGGTCTATTTTGCATTCTGCAGCTCGTTATGGGCATATCAAAGTTGTTCAAACTTTGCTTGGTTATGGTGCAAATTCACAGCATACAGATAGTTATGGCGAGACGATTTTAGACAGTGCTTTAAAGGGATCGGTCAAGGATATTAGCCAGCGAGCTGACCATAAACAAGTGATTGCATTACTGTTATCTCATGAAGTCAAATACCATCAGCAAGCAATGAATCATCTAATTCGAGAAGATATTCGCAAACTGCTGGATGAACATCCAGATTTGGCGATAGTGGCTACGCCTGCTACTTTGCCTTTAACAACTGATGCTACCCCAGTAAGAAGTCTGAGTGACGAGAAACCTATTATTAGCCTACCATTAAGGCAGGCATTACTCCAAATTGATCTTGTAAATGCAGGCTCTGATGAAGTTAGGCTTCGCGCTGTGGCGCAAAAAACAGCTGGCTCAAATCCGGGGGCACTATACAACAACGAGACAGACAGTTCCCGTTGGCTTGGCAAAATGGGCTATGATGTGTTAAGCAAGCATGATCGACGTGCTCATGGAATGGCTACTCGGACTCGAACCGATTTAGGTGTGAAGTTAGATGCAGCAAAAGAAAAAATGGGTATGGACTTTTATCGTATCTTTGCAGAAGATCGTTATCATATTCCAGAAACGCATCTTGCTAGACTTTTCGTCCGTGAAGCTCAAATCATGAGTAATAAAGACTACGCATCTAAAATTGAGGCAACTTTCCCAATCAAACAAAAAATTGATCAAACCATTTTTGTCATGTCACGCTGGGAAACAGAATTTACGCCATTACATAACATAAGTGAAGCTTTTAACCTCAAAATTAAAGCTGGTTTTTTTCCTGAGCACTTGATAATCGCCGGTAAACACGCGTCCACTGAACCTCTTATCCGTATGCTTGCTCACGCAAGAATATTGGGAGATGTCGATGTGTTTGGTGTGGGTTTTAGCAATGTTGGCTATAGGCTTGAAAAAGGACAACCTATTTGGATAAAAGTTGATGGGACTCACACCTTTCAAGGTTATTCTGCTGATGATTACCTTAATTCAGGAATCTATCGAGATGAAAAAAATGGCAATCCTAAAAATATTCAAATCAATTCTTTCAGTTCTGGAGAGGTCCATGTTATTGAATGGAATAACTTAAGTAAGAAGCAGCAAGAAATTTACATTGAGGAGCTGGCTAAGGGTATAGCTCTATGCCAGGATGATGAGTTTCTTGGCTTCATGTTGCTGCGAGAGGGTGGTTTTCATCAATACGATCTGTCTGATGATCAAATAAGGATGAGCTATGCTCGTTGGACTACAAGTTGGCTAGAGCGCCAAGCAAAAATTTATGCTGATGAATTAAAGGCCTATGCGACTAAAAATTCAGGGATAATAAATGCCTGGCTGCTTGAAAATAAACAAGCACTTGGGCTAATTGTGCCAGAAGTAAAACCTGCCCCCTCAGTTTTGGCTATTCCGCCCACAAAAGAACTTAAGTATGAAGGTATGACTGAAGCTAAAATTCATAATGCGGAAATGCCGGGGAAAACCACTCGCTTAATAGATTTAATACTTTCTGATTTTAAAGCGAGCTGGGCGCGCCAAGAATCTTGGTTCACTGCAGAAAAGCTATTTGAAATGGTGCTCAATCGTGCAAATGGTGATAAGAAGTTAGCTTTACGTGCGCTTGGAGCGATTTGTTATGAAAATGGCAGTGTGTCGCTTAGAGAGCTACTAATACGCAAAGGGGCAAGCACTGAAGAGGTTGATAAGCTTTATAAAGCCGGCAAGGATAAAATGGATTCACTTCAAAAGATTTTAATAAATTTTGGTTGGATGCTTTCCGAAGCCTATGAAGAAAAACCATTCTATGAATTGATTGTTCGCCTACAGAATTTTATAAGGCATGAGCTGACAGTAGACAAAGTGACAGCAGAGTATCATGCCAAGTTAGCTAAATCTGGTAAGCTTGCTATGCACAGTCCAACTCCAAGTGCTACCCCGTCTCACGAGAGTGCGGCAGTTTCTGAAAAAAGTATAACGGCAGCTAGCGGCCCAAGTCATGCAACAGTAGTCGAGCCACTAGAAGAGATCCGTTCTTTGCTTAAAAATGCGGAATTAAGAGCTGAAAAGGCTGAGCGTCGAGCTGAAGAAGCTGAGATGGAGGTGAAAAATTTACATAAGATGTTAGCTATGCAAATGGAAATTCAGACCCAAATGCAAGGGCAAATAACTTTATTGCTAAAAGGACAAGCATTTGGCTCTTCAACTACGCCATTTTCTGACAGTTCAAAGAGTATGAGGTCTGCTGGAGATAGCGCTACACTATCTCTTAAGTAGTAAATTATTATGCGCATTTACTATGTTGTAGTAGTGCCCACTTTACATGCTCTTTGACTAATTCTGAAGGGTAATCCATTTTAGCTTGTAAGGCTTTTATAATGTCAGATGAGCCTGGGGCATTGCCAAGCGCTATAGCAATATTGCTTAGCCATTTTTCGTAGCCTATGCGACGGATGGCAGAGCCTTCGGTTTTCTTTAAAAACTCAGCCTCAGTCCAGGCGAATAGAGTAAGCAGGTCAGGGTTTTTAAGGTTACGGTTAGCCTGAAATGCCATTTCCGCGCTGGTTTTGGCAAATTTGTTCCAGGGACAAATAAGCTGGCAGTCATCACAGCCATAAATACGGTTCCCGATCATCGAACGAAATTCTTCTGGAATAGGGCCTTTAAGCTCGATAGTCAAATACGATATACACCGTCTAGCATCCAATTGATGAGGGCCAATAATGGCTTGAGTTGGGCAAATATCCATGCAGGCCTTACAAGAGCCACAATGGTTTTTTTCAAAAGCCTTATCAATAGGCAAGGGCAAGTCAGTAAACAAACTTCCTAGGAAAAACCAAGAGCCGGCTTTGGGGTTAATCAAATTAGTATGCTTACCAATCCAGCCAAGACCTGCTTTTTGAGCTAGCGGTTTTTCCATTACAGGGGCACTATCGACAAAGGCCCGGTATTGAAAGGTGCCGACTTTTTCTTCAATCATTTTAGCCAGTTTTTGAAGGCGTGAACGAATCAGTTTATGATAATCTTTGTCTTGAGCATAACGGGAAATAAAGGCCTTTTCTGGATCACTAAGAGTTTCTTTGAATGCAGGATCTGCGGGTAGATAATCCATTCTAGCAACTATGATACGCAAGGTGCCTGGAACTAATTCTTGCGGCCTTGTGCGCTTAGTGCCATGACGCTGCATATAGCTCATTTCGCCATGCATACTTTGCGCAAGCCAACTATCAAGTCTTGCTTCAGCTTGATTGAGGTCTGTATCAGTAATGCCAACTTCCTGAAAGCCTAATTGCATGCCCCAAGTTTTAATATCAAGGGCAAGCTTAATTAAGCCATCATTAGTGAGTGCGGTCATGATGATGAAGTTGTAAATCTTCGATATAGGCTTGGGTCGTTGCCGCGGGTAATTTGAATTTCACTGCTAACCAAGAAATAAATAGACAAAGGCTGGCAATTAACAGCACATCGATTTTCCAATTAAATAAAGCGATACCCCCACCATAGTTTCCTAAGTATGAGATTAATAATAAACCAGCAAAATAAGGCCACATCCAGAATGAAGCTTGCCAATGTAAATGGATCTTATTTTTACCTTTAGCAAAATGATGGTAGAGCGCTAGGACTATCAAGCCTATGCTTAAGGCTATTCCTAACTTTGATAAGGTTTCCCAGCCGCTCCAGTATGCCAATAATGTGCAAAGGAAAAAAGCTAAGGTGGCCCAGGCTTTACCAAAAGGTAATTTTAGTGGACGCTTTTGATTTGGAGCTTGTTCACGCAGTGCCAACATACAAATCGGCCCTACTGCATAGGTAATGGCTAATAGGGAGGTTAAAAATGCCACCATTTTATTCCAGCCCGGTAAAGGAGCAAATAAGAACATGCCAAGAATAAAGTTAAGTATAATGGCTGAAGAAGGGTTACCTTGAGGGGTCAATTTTTGGAATATCGCGGGTAAGTAGCCATTTTTACTCATGCCAAATATCGAGCGACTGGCACTACTGCAATACATTAAGCCTGCCGCAAGTGGAGCAATAATGGCGCCTACATAAAGTATAGGTAACAGCCAATTAAGACCGTCTTGTTGAATAATAGAAGCTAAAGGGCTGTTATTATTGCCAAGCGTAATATTTTGCCAGCCATGGGTTAAATTGGCACTGGTTAAAGAACTGAAAAAGGCCAGTTGGATAAGTAAAAACAAAATGAGACAAATTACCACTGAGCCGATAATCGCAAATGGGACGGCATAGCTTGGGTTTTTTGCTTCACCAGCCATTTCAGCTGCTTGTTTAAAGCCATTAAAGGCAAATACGATACCGCCAGTGGCCATGGCGCCTAATACTCCATGCCAGCCCATAGGCAAAAAGGCACTGCCACCTGAATGCATAATATGCACTGGTTTAAAAAATAATACTAAAATCACAAATACAATAAAGCTTGGAATAATTAGTTTCAAAATGGCTAGCACATTATTGAAGCGGATCAACCAGTGCAATGAATAAGTATTAATAAAGCTAACCATAAACATCAGGATGGTTGCTATTATATAGCCTTGGGCTGATAAACCACCGTTATGTTTAGTTAAGTGAGGGAAGTAAAAGCTAGCATATTGTAATACTGCTTGGACTTCAGTCGACATTAAGGCTAGATAAGATAACCAAATCATCCAGGCAAACATAAAGCTTACAACAGTGCCATGAGTAAATTGAGGAATACGTGCACTTGATCCACTGATGGGTAGCATGCCGCAAATCTCAGCAAATACAAATGCAACTATTATGAGGATCGCGCCGCCAATGATCCATGAAAGACTGGCAGCGGGGCCAGCAATGCTTGCGGTATAATAAGCTCCAAATAACCAGCCGGAACCAATTATGGCACTAATAGATGTGAGTAATAAAGCAGTAGCAGAAATCGATCGTTTCATATGTCGTCATTCAAAATGATAAAGCGACCATTTAAACGGGTTTGAGATAAAAAATCAATCAACATAGATATCTATCGCCCAAGTGATTACAATAAACTCAATTAAATCTGCAAGATAACATTATGACACAGCTGATTATCGACAACGAACAAGCTATGGAAGCTTTAGGATCAAGGCTCGCTACACAGTGTAAAGGTGGTGAGGTTATTTTATTACAGGGGCAGCTTGGCGCAGGAAAAACCACCTTAGTTAGAGGTTTTTTGCATGGTTTAGGGCATCAAGGTACGGTCAAAAGCCCAACCTATACCTTGGTGGAGACCTATTTTTTAAAAGATTTAACCATCAATCATTTTGATTTATATCGCGTAGCAAACCCCGAGGAATTAGAGTTTATCGGTTGGCGAGATTACTTTCATGATAAAACCATCAATCTAATTGAATGGCCAGACCAAGCGGGTGATTTATTGCCTAAGCCTGATTTGGTTATCGACATTACTTTACTGCTTGATAATAAAAGACGCGTTTCTTTATGCTATGATGCGGCTTTATCTTAGAGGGCTTATCCATGCGGCGAATTCATCTTCTTCCCATTCAATTAGCTAACCAAATTGCGGCAGGTGAGGTGGTTGAGCGTCCAGCCTCCGTAGTAAAAGAGCTGTTGGAAAATAGCTTGGATGCAGGAGCCTGCCAATTGGATATTGCCATCGAAAATGGCGGCGTCAAGAGCATAAAAATTACCGATAATGGCAAAGGTATTCATTATGATGATCTGCCCTTAGCATTCAGTCGACATGCCACCAGTAAAATTTACACTTTAGAAGAGTTAGAAAGTCTGCATACTTTAGGGTTTCGTGGTGAAGCTCTAGCCAGTATTAGTTCGGTTTCTCGAGCAAGCTTAACCTCACGCCAGGAAGACAGCGAGCATGCTTGGCAAATTTTCGTCGAGGGACGAGACCAGAGTATTGAGCTTAAACCTGCGGCGCATCCAGTGGGCACCACTGTACAAATTCAGGATTTATTTTTTAATACCCCAGCCCGGCGTAAGTTTTTAAAAACCGAATCTACCGAGTTTGCTCATATCGATGAAGTTGTTAAGCGGATGGCCTTATCACATTTTGAGGTGGGGTTTACCTTAAGTCATAATGGCAAAACCATATATCAATCACCTATGGCTCATAATGAGCTGCAAAAAGAGCAACGCATTAGTGAACTTTGTGGTAAAGAATTTTTAAAACATGCCATGAAAGTGGAGATGGAAGCCTCAGGTTTGCGAATTTGGGGTTGGGTTGGCTTGCCAACGTATTCAAGGTCTTCTGCAGATTTGCAGTACTTTTATGTCAACGGCCGCATTGTTAAAGATAAGCTAGTGGCGCATGCCGTGCGTCAAGCGTATCAGGACGTATTGTATGGCGGACGCCATCCTGTATTTGTATTATTCTTGGAATGCGAGGCTAATATGGTAGATGTTAATGTGCATCCTACCAAGCATGAAGTTAGGTTTCGTGAAGGCCGATTAGTACATGATTTTATTTTTAGTAGCTTGCATCGTACTATAGCCGCCAGTAGGCCACAACCTGCGGCAGAACTTGCTGTGACTGAAAGAATCAGTGAACCTGTTGCGCATCAAGCTTCGACATATTATTCGCCTAGACCAACGGCCCCTGCCATGCAGGTGCAGGAAACAATTGAGCTATATCAAGCTTTACAGGCAGAGCCAGTATTTAAGCCCTCAGTAAATCTTGAATCAAATAAAGCTGAGCCACAAGATATTCCACCAATGGGTTATGCCATCGCGCAATTACAAGGGATTTATATTCTGGCAGAAACCCAAGATGGACTAATTATCGTTGATCAACATGCCGCTCATGAACGAATCATGTATGAACGCTTAAAAGTGCAATGGCAAGAACAGAGTTTAATGAGCCAAGCCATGTTAGTGCCTTTAACCTTAACGGTGAACGTTAAAGAAAAAGCCTATGTGGAAGAGCACATGACAGTATTTGAACAATTAGGCTTTGAAATTTCTTTTCTGAGTGAAAGTAGCTTAGCTGTACGCCAAGTGCCATCGATTATCAAACAAAAAGACGTCGAGCCTTTAATCAGAGAGGTCATTAATGATCTAGTGAATTTAGGCCATTCCAAGCAGACTCAAGATTATATTGACGCGATTTTAGGTGGAGTTGCTTGTCGTGGGGCAATTCAAGCCCATCATCAATTAAGCCTAGCGGAAATGAATGCTTTGCTGCGCGATATGGAAATCACCCCTCGAATCGATCAATGTAATCATGGTAGGCCAACTTGGACTAAGCTCTCTTTGAAAGAGTTGGACAGCTTGTTTTTGCGGGGGCGTTAGTGAGTCGGGTAATCTTTTTAATGGGCCCAACAGCGAGTGGCAAAACCGCATTAGCGATTGATCTAGCCAAGCAGTATCCCATTGATTTAATTAGTGTCGATTCAGCCATGATATATAAAGGCATGGACATAGGCACAGCTAAACCTAGTCCAGAAATTTTACAAGCCTTTCCTCACAAACTCATTGATTTTAAAGATCCAGGTCAAGCCTATTCCGTGGCTGATTTTTATAAAGATGCTCGGCGTGAAATTGAGGCAAGTTTAGCCAAAGGCCGCATGCCTTTACTCGTGGGCGGCACCATGCTGTATTTTAATGCCTTACGTATAGGTTTATCGGATTTGCCAGAAGCGAATGAAACCATCCGTCAAAGTTTATTAGAACAAGCTAAGGCTGTAGGGTGGCCTGCGTTACATAAGCGCTTGCAAGAAATTGATCCGAATGCCGCAACCAAGATTAAGCCCATGGACTCACAACGTATTTCGCGAGCACTGGAGGTTTATGAGCAAACAGGGCAGCCATTGTCAACTTTATGGGTGCCGGGGATGGAGCCTTTGCCTTATAAAATTACCGCCTTAGCTATAGCGCCACTAGATCGTAAAATTTTGCACCAAAGAATTGCCGAGCGCTTTATGCTTATGTTGAATCAGGGCTTTATTGATGAAGTCAAAGCGCTGTATGAACGAGGAGATTTAAATGAAAAATTGTCGTCGATCCGCTGTGTGGGATATCGACAAATTTGGCAGTATTTGAATAGTGAATTGACCCTAGAACAAGCATCTGAAAAAGCCATTATTGCCACTCGCCAATTGGCTAAACGCCAATTTACTTGGTTGAGGTCATGGCCGAATTTAAACTGGTTAGAAAGTGATTCAGCTGATGTTTTACAAAGGGCTAAAAGTTACATTGATGAGTGAATTCTTTATTATTAGCCAGCCATTATTATTGGGTTTTTACTAAGGTGTTGGCGGGCCCTGTGGATGATTTGTACTTCTGAAAACTTCCTGCTACACTGACTTACCATCCAGTTTATGGCTGGCTTAATAGCCTTGCCCCCAAGGCTCAAAAATAATAACAAGTTAGAGGAAGAAATCATGTCAAAAGGGGCGATATTACAAGATCCATTTTTAAATGTATTACGAAAAGAGCATGTTCCGGTATCCATTTATCTCGTTAATGGAATTAAGCTACAGGGTAACATTGAATCATTTGATTCCTTTGTCGTGGTACTATGCAACAATGGTGTGAATCAAATGGTATATAAGCATGCGATTTCAACGATTGTTCCATCTCGTGGCATTAATTACCACGGCCAAAATGATGAGGATTAATCTCCTTTTTCTGGTTGTAAATAATGTTTGATAGACCCAATATTGGCGAGCGAGCCATCCTAGTCCATGTTCATTTTACGCGTGAAAAAGACGATACGGATTTGGCTGAGCTAAAAGAGCTTGCTATATCCGCTGGAGCAGAAGTGGTGGCTCAAGTTGAAGCCAGCCGGCCTGCGCCTGACGCCAAGCTTTTTGTTGGCACAGGTAAGGCCGATGAAATTGCCCAGTTAATCAAATTGCATGAAGCTAATCTTATTATATTTGATCATACCTTAAGCCCAGCGCAAGAGCGAAATTTAGAACGGCTTTTAGCCTGTCGGGTCTTAAGTCGTACCGGTTTAATTCTCGATATTTTTGCCCAACGGGCGCATACTTTTGAAGGTAAGTTACAAGTTGAACTCGCGCAGCTGCAATATACTTCCACCCGCTTGGTGCGAGGTTGGACCCACTTAGAAAGCCAGAAAGGTGGTATTGGTTTGCGCGGTCCTGGAGAAACTCAGCTCGAGCTAGATAAGCGATTAATTCGTAACCGCTTGAAAATGATCAAGCAGCGCTTAGAAAAGGTCCGTGGTCAACGCAAATTAGGCAGACAGTCTCGTAAGCGCTCCATGGTGCCTACAGTATCTATTGTGGGTTATACCAATGCCGGTAAATCGACCTTATTCAACCGATTAACAGGTGCTGATGTCTATGCCGCTAACCAGCTATTCGCCACCTTGGATCCAACTTTACGGCAAATTCAAGTGCCGCAACTAGGTAAAGTGATTTTAGCCGATACCGTAGGATTTATTCGCAATCTTCCGCATGATTTAGTAGACGCCTTTCGGGCCACCTTAGAAGAAACGGTAGAGGCGGATTTATTATTGCATGTGATTGATGCCAGCAACCCTGAGCGTGAATTGTATCAGCATCAAGTCGAAGCAGTTTTGACCCAGATCGGAGCCATAGAGCATCCTTGTATAAAAGTAATGAATAAAATTGATTTGATGGATGATATAACGGCTAAAATTTCTCGAGATGAAAAGCGTAAGCCTGTTGAAGTCTGGTTGTCTGCTCAAGCCGGGCAGGGTATGGATTTGTTATTAGCGGCTATTGCTGAACTGTTAATGGAAAGTACTCTGGCTGGAGTAATTAGCCTTACGCCCAAATATGGCAAGTTACGAGCGGCCCTTTATCAACAAAAATGCGTGATTGAAGAAAGTATCGATGAGCAAGGCAATGCTGAATTATCAGTAAAGATTCCTAAAGCAGACCTTGAAGAGCTTTGCCGTAAAGAAGGTATTAAGCTTGAAGATATTTTTCGCAGCTAATGTTGTTGCTGTAGCGTGAATCCGATCGACAAATTAGCCATTAAGCACTACTATAATTTTTAACATATTGCCATTGGAGTTAATATGGCTTGGAACCCACAAAAAAAACCGCCAAAAGGTTTGCCTGATCTAGAAGCTGAGCTAAAAAAATTCTTCAAAAATTTGCTATTTTCACAAAGTCCTAAGCATGCTTCTAACCCTAATAAAGTCCAGCATAAGGCCTGGCAAACATGGGTGATCAGTGCCATTGTTGCTGTTTCGATTTGGGCTGTGTCAGGAATCTATCAAGTTGAAACAGGACAGCAAGCTTTAGTAATTCACTTTGGTAAAGTGCAAACTGATATCCAGCCAGGTTGGCATTGGTTTGCTCGGTTTTTTGAGCAAAAATATGTATTTGATAACACCCAGCCATTTTCCATAAACTTACGTGAATCACTGGTGAGCAAAGACCAAGCTGTATTCTCGGCTAATTTCACCATGCAATATCAGGTAAAAAATGCTAAGCAGTATGTGATGACAGCGGCAAATATGAATGCAACTTTGCAACAAATTGTGGAGTCTCAACTTGCTCAAAATGTGGGTCAAATAACCCTAGGGCAATTGCTTGGAGATAACAGCAAATTAGATATAACGCTACAGCAACAGATTCAACAAGTTTGCGATCGTTACAATCTTGGGATTACTATTGGCACGGTGAGGATTGATAATATTCAGGTGCCAGATGCAGTAAAAGCTGTGATAGAAAGTTTGCAAAATGCAGCTCAAGCTAATGTAAACATGCAGCAACAGGCTAAGACTCAAGCCGCTGAAGATTTACAGTCTGCTCAATCAAATGCGGCGCAAATAATCAGTCAGGCACAAGCTCAAGCCGCTCAAGCCGTACCCAAGGCCCAGCAAGAGGTGGCAGAATTTTTAGCCATATTGCCAGCCTATCAGCAAAACCCGCAAGCCACTAAAGCTCAATTGTATTACAAAACTATGCAAACAATTTATAGCAATGCCAAAGTCATCGTGGCGGATTCAGCTAACTCAGTAAAATTACCTGCAGAAATCATACAAGATTCAAGGGCAGCTATGCCCATTACTCCAGCATCTGCGACGACCGCTCCGATTGCTGATGATAAGGCAAAGTTAGCGGCCTATGTTAGATGGAAGGAGGCCCAAAGAAGTGAAAGTTAAATTGATTATGTTAGGGCTTTTTGGGTTTGGACTTATTGCCTCTTATTTAGCATGTACTGATATTAAACCTTATGAGCAAGGTATTATCCTGCAAAAATCACCAAAGCTTGTCGCCCCCGGTTTTTATATTACTTTGCCACTTATTACCAACATCAAAAAAGTGGATATGCGTGCACAAAGTACAAGCATAGCCAGCATTATTATCACTACCCAAGATAAAGTTAAGCTTGATGTGGATTTGACTGTAATATGGAAGATTGCTGACCTAGCCACTTTTGCTAAAGTCACTCAACTTAATAATGCTAAAGTGACAAGCATGCTGCAAGCTAGTCTTGCCACTGCATTAAGTCAAAAACTTTCAAACCAAACTATGGCCCAGATTTTAGGTCAGCCAAGCAATAGTTTAGCTCCACAACTCATGGCAAGTCTTAACTCAATAGCTCAGCAATTAGGTATACAAATTATAGACGTCAACATACAAAACCTTAACTTTACTCCTGATGGACTAAAACAGGTATATCAAAATATGCAGGCTTCAAGCCAGCAAGAAGTCGCTTTAATTAATGCTCAAGGCAAGCAACAACTAGCTGACATTACGGCTCAAGCTAAGTCTGCAGCTCAGGCAGTGACTAATAATGCACGGATCCAGGCTGCCAGCATCAAAGGTCAGGGCGAGGCCCAAGCACAACTTATTTATAATAAAGCCTATGCTAAAGACCCTAAGTTCTTTACCTTCTGGCGTGGTTTGCAGCTTTATCAGCAATTATTTACCAGCAATCAAGCTGTGTTTGTGCTTAAGCCCGATGGCCAATTCTTGCAGTATCTTAATAACTATAAGCCGAAATAGCTTATAATTCCCGCTTGCAGACTGCGGCATAAGCCAGTATCCTTAGGGCCTTTGACTCAAGATTTTGATAGGAAGCATTCGTGATGGGAAAGAATATTGTAGTGCTTGGCGGCCAGTGGGGCGATGAAGGCAAGGGTAAGATAGTTGATATGTTGACTCCGCATGTATCGGCGGTGGTTCGATTCCAAGGCGGCAATAATGCTGGCCATACTCTCGTTATCAATGGTGAAGTGACCAAATTACAATTAATTCCATCCGGCATTTTGCATGATGGCATAGTCAGTGTCATCGGTAACGGAGTAGTCCTAAATCCTGAAGCCTTGTGTAAAGAAATGGCTATGCTTGATGAGCGTAATATTCCTGTTAAGTCCAGACTTAAAATTAGCTTGAACTGTCCTCTTATTTTACCGATACATATTGCTTTGGACCAAGCTCGTGAAAAAGCTTTAGGTAGCAGCGCAATTGGAACCACTGGGCGTGGCATTGGCCCCGCATATGAAGACAAGGTGGCGCGCCGTGCGGTAAGAGTCGGGGATTTATTGCAACCCCAAGTATTCGCTGAAAAAGTCCGCGCCATAATGCAATACCATAACTTCGTGTTGAACAACTATTATAAAGCCGAAGCTATTGATGTTGAAAATATGATCCGTGATGCTCTTGAGCAAGCAGCGCAATTTAAAGCCTTAATTACCGATACGACCGCGCTATTACATCAAATACGTAGCGAAGGTAAATCCATTATTTTTGAAGGTGCGCAGGGTACCTTCTTGGATGTTGATCATGGTACCTATCCCTATGTTACTTCATCCAATACCACAGCTGGAGCTTCCGTGACCGGAACGGGATTTGGTCCTTTGTATTTAGATGAGGTGGTGGCAGTAGCTAAGGCCTATGCTACACGCGTTGGGGGTGGGCCTTTCCCAACTGAATTATTTGATGATATTGGCGAGCATATCGGCAAAGTAGGTAAAGAGTTTGGCACTGTGACTGGGCGTAAGCGTCGATGTGGCTGGCTTGATATCGTAGCTCTACGCCGCTCAGTGCAATTGAACAGTATTAGTAGTTTATGTATTACTAAGCTTGATGTGCTAGATGAGCTCAAAGAAATAAAAATTTGTGTAGGCTATCGCTTAGATGGTAAAGTCCTAGATTACCTGCCTGCCGATATCAGCATGTTTGGTCGCTGTGAGCCAGAATATATCGCTATGCCAGGCTGGTTAGAGCCTACCTATGGCATAACCGAGTATGAGCAATTGCCACAAAAGGCTAAAGAATATTTACAAGTCATTGAAAAGCATATCGGCATTAAGATTGATATGATTTCAACTGGTCCCGATCGTAAAGAAACCATTATTCTGCGTAATCCACTGCATTAATTTACTACCCCAGCGCTAAAGATGTTAGAAGGCTGGGGTAATAATTTAGCCTAATTGCACGCTACTACTAACCGTACTATGAGCTATGGCTGAAGCCGGAGCTCTATCTTCACTTGGCCCTATGAGCAGCCGAGCGGTTAAATCTGGACTGCTTATTTGCTGCGATTTTTTCTTACAGTTTCCCGAGCCAGGGGGGCGGGTAAGAAAACCATAGCAAGATCCGCCAAGCACTACCCCTAGAATAATTATTCCAGCTGCAAGAAGAGCTTGCTCCCATGGTGGCATGACTTTAAAGCTATCGATAGCCTGAGCATTAGCTTGGCCTAGAAATTTATCCATGCACTTATCTAATTCTGGATTTTGAGGCAAAGTTCCATTGGTATCAAAACATATTTGCTTATTAATAGTTAAATCAAAATTATGTTTTACCGTTTCTGGGTGATTCCATGAACCTGATTGTTGCAATTGACTATATTGAAAACTATAGGCGCCATAAGTTTCACATCCAATAAGAGCAGGGTTAAAAGTGCTGATGGGGCAGTCAGTAGAAATAGAGCTAATAGCATCCTCAAAATATTGATCAGGGCTTTTGCCATAATTCAGTGGATGACCAATGTCAGTAGCGTTAAGTTCTAAATCACGAGTGATGCAATAACCGCCAGAATCATTAGGAGCTTGAAAACACGTTTGTTTACGAGACTGTAAACGTCGCTCTTGACGCACAAATTTTCTCTCGGCTTTAGAACTAGGTTTGAATGATCTTAATTTAGGCATTGGGCGCTCCTTTGCTAATGCTAGTTTTGAGTTGAAGAACTGGTGCGATGATTTCTATAAAAGCTTGTGCGGCTCATCTGGATATTAGCGTACTATAAAGTTGAAAGTTGGCGCAAGGTTGTTAGCTTGATGCTAAATCCATTTATGACATGGAGTCAGATGAAGTGGTAGAGGTTTTCATAATTGAAGGAATGGTTATCCATATTAAAACAGGCTCTGGCGAATCATGTGAAGGTAAAATTACCTTAGTCACTTGCCAATCTTTGATTCGATAAGGATCGAGTCCATCTACTAAACTATCATGTTCTTTGGATGTTCCCCATCTATTAGCGGCATCTTGATCAGCAAATTCAACCAAGATATTCACGCAGCTTGGATCAATCGGATCTTTTGAGTCTTCAAGACGAATAAATCCTTCACATTTGCTCATAGCAGTTCTTACCCTCGCAATCCATGTTTGGAAAACTCCATACCTTCTGGTGTAAGATAATGTTTTACATAAGCACGTAACATTGTTTAATCTTCTTACTTATCATTCGTTTTGAAGAGGTTGTAATTAACATGATAACCATGCACATCAATTCCTTCATTCTTTTAATAAGGTGTACCATAACTATTAGAATTAGCTGTGATAATTGAATAAACAAGTATCGTAATTTAAGACTTTTACGCGATTTAATATATATGTAATTTATTAGCTTATTGTTTGACAATAATTTATTGGCTTAAAATGAATGGATTATAATTAATGTTATAATCAAAAACATTTAAACCTTCGTGTTTCTTGAGAAAAATAACGATAAAAACTGAAGGTATAATAAAAATAATAGCTGCAATTAACTTTAGACAATAAGAAACTAAAACCATACCTAAGAAAGTTTTAAAAGGTACTATCCCTATTACTGCGGCGGCCATTGTAACTATTGTAAAAACAAGCTCACCAATAATGGTTGAAGTTAAACTTCTTAACCAATAATGCTTACCTTTAACTAAAATTTTCCATTTGGAAATTAGATAAGAATTAACAAATGAGCCAACTAAGACGCCTGAAATGCTGCCAAATATCAAACGTGGCATTTTACCTAAAATAAATTGATAGTCTTTTGCATGTCCCCAATCGCTAGGTGAAGGAGTAGCTAGAGCCGCAATACAGATAACAACAAATAAAATATCACATAGTGTGACTTGCCAAACCAACTTTCTATATGTTTTATAACCGTAGATTTCGGTCACAATATCTCCAATTACAAACCAAGTTGGAGTAAGAAATGATCCTGCCAATAATGTCAAACCTGCAATTGAAACTAGCTTATAAGTAATTACTGCTCCAGCCAGCATAATAGTTATATAGATCATTGAGATCAAAGTAAGATACTTATACTGAGGGATTGGATTGGAATTGTAATTATTCATGGTGATCTTATTTAATTTTTGGATTTGTGAAATATTAACATAATTTAATGTTAACTATGATTTTAAAGCCAAGGCTTGGATTTTAATTAGTACTATATACTTGTCTAGAAAGAAATGAAAAGTGAAATTATTATTCAAACTTAAGACAAAGGGCGATTTAGTAAATTTTGATAAAGCAAATAATGTCGCAATCACATGTTGTAATACTTACTTGATTTTTCTTTCATGATTAAGATCATCAGCTGTAATGTAACCAATCATATGGGCTTGGTCAGGTGGTAAGTTTTTGAGTATGCTTTTGTCCAGTGAAATTTCCTGTGCTGTTTTCTTAAGAATTAATTCCTCGCCAGGCCTTTTAATTCCAAAAACAATTTTGTTAAGTTTTTCACAAAATTCTTGCAGCACTATTTTTGCTTTAGGTTTTGTGCTGTTGCATGCCAGATAAGTAATGGTACAAACATCTTTTTTAGAGAAGCCCTCTAGTAAGCCATCATCAGCTAATATTTCCTGGGGGAGTATTTTAAGTGTTGCATTTTTGCCGCACACTTGGATAATTAGCTCTGGCTTATCTGTGTGCTCATTCTTAATTTCGATTATTCTATATATGGCATTTAAGTAGCTTTGCTTAATTTCTTGATACTGTTTAAATAACCAAATTATATATTCAGCAGTAGAATTAACTTTTTTCATGATCTAACCTTTTATTCATCAAAGTTTCTTTTGGCCTGTACAAGAATCCCGCAAATCTTATCATTTTTACCTAGCTTATGCATCTTGAATTGATTTAAGTCTGGGCTTAAAGGTTTTATGTATTGATCATTTAGGTCGATTATTAGTTGCCTTAAAATTACTTCAGGATGGCTATCAAGTTGGATAATTACAAATCTTCGGTCTTTGATTTCTTTCTCTGGGTCAATAATTACAGTTGTGCCTATACTAAATAGTGGTTCCATTGAAGCGTCTTTAATATTTAGTGCATAGGCTTTATTACTTATATTTGCATCAGTGATAATATTATCTGTTAATTGCTTGTTTTTTTCATCTTCATGGGTATTAAGCCATGCAATGACCCCATTCCAATTGAGTATTGGAATGCTTTTAAGGCTTTGTTGAGTGTGTTCTTCCTGGTCAAGCCATGGTATTGACTTTAAGCCTCTTAGTTGGTCAACAGTAATGCCAAAGAAGTTTGCAATTGGTTCTAATGAGCCAATATGGGGGCGTGACGTAGTACCAGCGACAATACGTTGAATGGTTGGCTGGGGCACATTGGTAATTCTGGCAAGCTCTGTTGGTCTAATATTTTTCTCGAACAGAAGCCTGTTTAATATCTCGCTCATTTTGCTTTCAGTCATCACTTAATTATTTCACATATTTGCTCAATCGCTAGTACATTATTCAATCATAGCATTAAATAATTCATTAATGAATAAAATATTCAAAATAAGTTGACATCGTAGAATAAATGCATTAAAAATGAATACAATTTCATAGTAAATGAATATTTTGAAAAGAAGGGTGTATGCCAAGAGTAAATACAAATGATTCATTAGTTTGCCTAAGGTTGCCAAATGATGTCATTAATGAATTAAAAAATTACGCAAATCAGAATGCGCGTAGCCTTAAAGAAGAAATTTTGGCCAGGTTACGAGTCACTTTAAGGGATAACGAGACCTTGATGTCTCAAGACAGGCTGTTGTGTCTGATATTCAATAGAGACTTAGCTTACAAAGAATAACTATAGAGAGGATGAAGAATAACATGGTGAATATAGCTGTTGTTGGTGATGTGTTTGGCAGTGTGGCTAATCAAAAAAATATTTTAACGTATACTGATGCGGTTAGTTCTTTACTGAATGGCACAATAAAACAAGGTCATTTATCTATTGAGCAAGGTGTGTCAGAAGAAAAAGTCGATGCGATAAAGAATTCTATCCAAAAACTAGGTTTAGAAAATAGCATTACCATTAAGAGTTACTTTGATAATCTCAAACGTTGCCAAAATCAATTAACACATAAGGTAAAAAGTTTTAATACCCTGATTTCAGAGCCGTTGATGCAACCTGACTCTAGCTATAAAAGCAATCTTATGATTGATGAGCGCTGTGCGGAATTGAGTGATCACGTAACAGGTTTGCATATACAAGGAATGTTATTAATAGAAGCTGCTAGGCAGATGACAACTGCAACGATTGAAAAATATTTCATTGATCAAGCTAATAAGCCTAATATAAAAATTGTTATGAATGATTTTCAAAGTAATTTTTACCATTATGCGTTCCCATTTAATGTTGAGCTTGATTTAAGAGTTATCAACGAGCGAAAAATTAATAATACTAATCGAGCATTCACTGTTTTAATTTCTATATATCAATATGAAAAAGAGATTACTAAAATTTCTCGTAAAGTATCAATATATGATGCTCACTTCGTTGATTATAAAGAAAAAGTGGCGATGGAAGAAAGCATTAATTATGTACTAAATTATGAAAACTCAAGAGTCAATTATGCAGCATAAATATTATGTTTTTTTTGATGTTGATAATACGGTTGTTAAGATTAAAACAATGCGTAGCTTCCTAAAATACTTTTATACACAAAAATACCGGGTATTTGGAAAATTCAAGTATAAATTGTATCAATTAGGTACGATATCATACAAGTTATTTGGCGTTAAGAGAGAATTCTCAAATAAACGTTATTACACAAAATTCACGGGCCATAAGGCAGCTGATATAAAAGCATTATGTGCGGCATGGTTTGATGAATTAGAAAACGATCAAAATAATATTTTTATCCAGGATGTTTTGCAAGAAATAGCGAAGCATAAAGCTAATGGCGGAGAAATTGTATTTGTATCCGGGTCCTTTGAATGGTGTCTTCAGCCAATTGCGAAAAAGCTTGGCGTAGAAAATTTGTTGTCAACAAAACCGCAAGTTGATAATGGGGTATGTACAGGTGAAATCATACCGCCTCAAACAATTGGTAAGGGAAAAGTTCAAGCAATAAAAAACTTCTTAAATGAGCGAGTTGGACATACTGTTGATTTGAATACTTGTTATGCCTATGGTGACCATGTTAGTGATTTGCCAATGCTTAATTTCGTAGGTAATCCTCATGTAATAAAGGGTGACGCGAATCTTGAGCTTTATGCAAATCAACGAGGCTGGCCAGTTTTATCAAATTGTTAAATATGAGGGAGAAGGTAAATGAATAATCTTGATATTTTTACAAGTGAAGTTGCATCTGAGCTTAATATCGACAAAAACGAGCTAATAGAAAACTTTCAACTCCATAATAGCCAAAACTGGGATTCTTTTGGACTAATCGTAATTATGGGATTGATTGACAAACATTTTCAATATCTTCCTAAATTTGGAGATGTTATCCATTGCCGAACATTTGGTGACTTATTAAACCTAGTCAAAAATATAAAGTAATAATAAAGAAGCCTATGAAAACATCTTTTTCAAATTTAAAAATAACAGGTATAGCCTCAGCATTACCTGCTCAATCTAACAAGCTTTATGAGCTTATGGGGAAATTTGATGAGCAAAAGGTAAAGCGGATTATCCAAGGAACGGGTATTAATTCAGTTCACGTGGCAACTGAGGAGATGAAAACATCAGATTTAGGCGTGGCTGCAGCTAACTTATTGTTAAAACAATTAAATATTGATCCTAAAACAATAGACGCTATTGTTTACATAACACGAACGCCTGATAGAGTTGCCCCTCCAAATAGTGCCATATTGCAAAGCAAGCTTGGTTTAAATAGTGATGCTGTCGCTTTTGATATTAACCATGGTTGCTCAGGTTACATGTATGGTCTTTATCAGGCGGCTTTGTTAGTCTCTTCAAATAGCTGCAGTAGAGTATTAGTTTGCACAGGGGATGTTATTACTAAATTAGTTCATCCTGATGATTTGAATTTACGTATGTTATTTGGTGATGCGGGTACCGCAACAATCGTTGAGAAAGGTAATGATGTTTGGGATATGGAAATTTATACAGATGGCTCGGGAGCTGATTATTTAACAGCGGGGCAATTGTTTCCAAGTACAAAATTGCCTAAAGAAGACCGTAGCCATTATTATTATATGGATGGCAAAGCCATCATCGATTTTGTATTAAGTCCTGTGGTAAGTGCTGCTATTCAAGGGGTTTATACCAAAAAGAACTGGGCTAAAAATGAATTTACATTGTTCTTGCATCAGGCAAATTCATTTATAGTAAATTTGTTAAGATTAAAAATTGGTTTAGAAACTGACAAAGTACCTGTTGCTGTTGAAACGGTCGGTAATACAGGCTCATCTTCAATTCCACTATTACTATCTATGATAGGTAATGAATATAAAAATGCCAATAAACTTAAAAAATCATTATTAAGTGGCTTTGGTGTTGGACTTTCATGGGGCGCAATAGGGTTAGATTTAAGCCAAACAGATTTCTTTGGGCCTGTAGTGGTTAGTTAGCAAAGGGAAAAATAGTTAAATGAATAAGATAAATAGCATCGCAGCCCAAAGAACAGCCCTTCTGATTTTAATGTTAACGGGTTTATTTGTGGTGTCTCAGGTTTACATGCTGATCCCGTTAACAAATTTGTTTGCACGCTATTTTTCAGTCTCAAATAAAAATGTGCTATGGATGATAAGTGCTTATGGTTTTGCTTATGCCAGTGGCTTTTTATTAGTAGGGCCTTTATCAGATTTCTTTGGGCGAAAACTAACTATGGTGGTAGGTTTGATTTTTCTTAGCATTACTACATTTAGTATTGGCTATGTTCACTCATTTCGATTGTTAATTATATTACGGATTTTGCAAGCATTATCAGCTTCAAGTTTTCCTCCAACAGCGATGGCTTATGTGGGGGAGTTCTCTTCAGATGCTATGCGAGTAATTGGTTTATCATTTTTGATTATGGCATTTTCTTTGTCAACAATTATGGGTCAAGTTTATGGCAGTTGTATCTCACAAGCAATGAGTTGGCAATGGGCTTTTTGGCTGTTAGCAGGCCTGTATTTAATTATGTTCTTTTTAATAACCTTTAAACTTAAAGATAATAAAAAAGAAAGTCTAAAAGCTCCGATAATTGATATATATAGAGGGATGCTAGCTCATCTAAAGAATTCCACTTTACTACCACTTTATTTTACTACCTTTAGCGTTTTGATGAGTTTTGTTGCTATCTATACTGTTCTTGGGAATTATTTAAACCTACGATTTGGCCTTGATCCAGAAAAGATCATTTATATACGTATGGCAGGTATTCCATCAATATGCTTGTCACCAATTGCCGGATATTTTGCTCGCAAAATTGGTGGACATCGAGTTTCGATATTTGGGCTTAGTATTTTAATATTAGGAATCTTATGTGAAGCTCTGGCACCCTCATTAACATATTTTACTTTATCAAGCGCATTATTTGATGCGGGTATCGCAACCACCGCGCCAGGGATTGTGGCTATGATTAATAAAATTGCTAATCATGCAAAAGCAACTGCAATGGCTTTATATACTTTTTTCCTATTTATTGGTGCTGGACTAGGGCCGTTAGTTGCTGAGCAAATATTTAAATTAAGTTTTTCGGGCATTTGTTACTTTTTTCTCGCAGTATTTGCATGTTGTATTTTTGTTTTGCAATTTACAGTAAAAAATTTCAATCACTTAATTATAAGGTAAAGAACATATGAAATTGAATACATTTGTATTAGGGAAGGCGATTGTAATGTTTGGGATAGGGTTATGGTTAGCGCTTGCAGTTTTAAATAACTCCACTGACATGGGCACTAATTTATACTTTATGCAACAAATGATGACAATGAGCCTGCTTAAGTCGGATCCAGTTTTAGGTAAAGGATTGTTATGGCGAGCTATTTCTTCACCGATTTTTCCTGTGTTAACAATGTATCTTGTTGTATTTATTGAAGCTGTTGCATCAATTTTGTTGTTATGGTCAAGTTTGAGATTGTTTAAAGTCGCTTTAGGTAAAAGAGAGTTGATTGCAAAAGCTATCTGGTTATCAAATATAGCTTTAATTGTTTTTGTGTGTATTTGGATGTGGTTTTCATGCGGGGATATATGGTTTGGTTTTTGGATTAAAAACGGACCATTTGCTGCAATGCATGTGTTATGGATTATAGCCTCATTACTATTATTTATTTTTATCAATTATCAGTCGGGCGAAATAATGGTTGTGAATAAATAGGGAAAATGCAATGAAAACGATAGAAATTGGTCCATCAGATAATAAGCTAGTTGTGCCAAGGATGGGGTTTGGTTGTATGAGTTTAGTACCAGATTCTTATAAGCCACAAGTCGGGGAAGAGGTTGTTGAGCCGAGTGCTGTACTCGAAGAGGCATATCGTTTAGGTATGGCTTTATGGGATACCGCTGACATGTATGCATACGGAAAAAATGAAAAATTAATTGGGCAAATGTGGGGGAAAATTCCCAGAGACAAAATTATTTTGGCTACAAAATGTGGAATTCTTCGTGATGAATTTGATCCCAAGGTAAGAGGGGTCAATAATACAGCGAATTATATTGTAGATGCTTGTTATCGTAGCTTGGTTAGATTAAATACACCCTATATCGATATTCTTTATTTGCATCGAAAAGATCCTGAAGTACCAATCGATGAACCTATGCGGGGATTTAAGCAATTAGTGGCAATGAATAAGATTAGGCATATCGGCTTGTGTGAAGTGGATGCAGCAACTTTAAGAGAGGCGCATGCAATTCACCCTGTTTCAGTTGTGCAGGTAGAGTATTCTTTACTGACAAGACAAGCTGAAACAGAATTATTACCTACTTGTAAAGAATTAGGTGTGCATATCGTTGCGTATAGTCCTATTTCTCGGGGGCTATTAAGCGGGGCTATGGACAAGCTTGGAACATTTGCAGAGGGTGATTCCAGGCGAACGTTACCACGTTTTACAAAAGAGCATATTGCTAACAATATTTCAATTGCACAACAAATTAAAAAAATAGCAGATCGGAAAAACTGTTCTTTACCTCAGCTATGTTTGGCGTATTTATTGCATAAATCTGACAAAATGATACCTATTCCAGGAACCAAGTCTATAGCTCATTTGCGAGACAATGTAAGAGCTATTGATATTGAATTATCATCAAATGAAATCGCTGAGTTGGAATCGTTAGCACCTATCGGTAGTGCAAGTGGCTCACGTTATGATAGTGGCGCAATGAATAAATTTAAATTTACTTGGTAGCCAGCTAATAAAATTATTAGCTGTTATGAGGTCTAATTATTTTCAAAAGTTTTTTATAAATCATAAATTAAAATGAGATAAGGAGTTTAAGATGCTAAGTGCCGATATGAGGGAAACACTGATCCCGAAAGAAAAAGCAACTGACAGTCAAGACATAGCTATTTTTGTTCCACAAGCAAAGAAGAAAATTGTTGATGACGTAAACAGTGCTAAAAAAGTTTTTACTGAGATATTGTCCGGAACTTCTTCATTTGGATTAAGAAGTTTATTGGTTGCAGCGCAATTTGCGGCCAATGCCTATATAATGACTTTACTCGGTCCGAAAGCTGCAGCAGCCTCTGGCATTACTACCGCTGGGGTGGCTTTGGGGGTCGGCACCATGACAGGCTTTGGTGCGGCAACAGGTGTTGAGTTAGGAAAGGCGCTGGCTATGAAAGATCATGAGGCTGTCGGTGCGATTATTAAAATAGGCTGGATTTCTTCTATTTTATTAGGAGGTGTTACCGCAGGTGCTTTTTTATCCACACGCGGATTTTTACCTCTATTTTTAGATGAAGGTGTTGCTACAGCCGCATCAGATCTCTTTACAACGCTTGCAGCCGCAGTACCTGCTGAACTCTTAATCTGGAACAATGGACAAGTCCCTTTCAAAATTGAGAACAATCCTTGGATTCCTTTATTAACAACCGTTGCTTATCGAGGGCCCGCCGCAGCGCTTGCTTATTATTTTGCTGTTGAATTAGGAATGGGGCCTAAAGGAATTGGTGTTGGCGCAGCAGTAGCTGGATGGACAAATATTGCTCTTTTTCAGGCTTGGTACTCCAAAAAGCAATATCATCAATATGATCTTTATAATCCTCGCATCAAAAATTTCAATAATTACATAAAGAAATTCTTTAAAACAGGATGGCCGGTTGCGCTTCAGCGTAGCTCGGAGTGGGTCAACTTATTTATCATCTCACAGATTATAGGGGCATGGTCGAGCGAAAAACTTTTGGCATCACAAGTTTCTTTAGCGCTTTTGGTTGCAAGTGGCCTTATGACCCAGGGCTCCGGGCAATTCTCGATGATCGAGGTCACACAAACTCGAAAAAGTATGCTAAAGCATTTGGCAGATTTTAAGAAAACTGGGAATGAAAAAGATTTAGTGATGGTAGAACACCTAATTGATAAGAATTATAAACATTTTATCATTAGTAATGTTGCCGGGATTGCGTTTAATTTACTTTTAACGGGTATCGTCTACTTGGCACGCAATGAGTTAATTGAAACTTATGCGCCGGATGGAACTGATAACACAACAGTGGCTCTTGCACTAACCTTCTTGTGGGTCAATAGTATAAGCTTGCCATTTGATGCATCTCGGAATATTACAGCAGGTATTTTGCGTGGCTGGGATGATCTCTTATTTCCCACTTTATTAAGTTTATTACTAATGACTTTTATAGGGGTCCCTCTTGGCTTTGGTGTTGGGAAAGTAACTGAGGAGAATGCACTTGCTTTGTTTGTGGCAAGAACTATTGCCCTAGTGCTCACAGCGGCAGTGGAAGTTAAACGCTTTTTATCTCATCATTCGGAAGATTTAAAATTATATGAATCTGAGGTGCTGCTTAAAGATATTCTAGGTGAATTAACAGCCTATTCATCTGCTTCTACCATAATTGATCCTGCTCAAGTGGTAGTATTGAGAGAAAATGCAGCCCGTGCAGGTTTTATCATGGAAGATGTTCCTGGGGACGGTAATTGTTTTTTCCATGCTGTTGAGGGTACTTTGGTTGATGGCAGAGATCATTTGCAGCTTAGACGTCTTGTAGCAGAGCACATCAGAGCTAATATCACTTCTTATGAAGATTATATTAATGGAAATAGTGCAGAATTTTTAGAGAGAATTGCTAAAAGGGGTGAGTGGGCAGATCACCTGTTGATTCAGGCCTTATCAAGAGCGCTCAATATTAACATAGTGCTCATACGTAGTGATGGCACAGATCCTACCATTATCAAGCAGAGAGAGGCTGAGAGAACAATTTACTTGGCTTATCAGATTGATCATCATTATCAAATTTTGAGAGGAGAGCCAACTGAGGCACTAAAAGCGTTAGTGGATATTGCTGAATTCGAAAATTTTGGAGCAATAATTAATCCTGTGGCAGGCTTAGCGCATCCTGTTGCACCGATTGCTGCTTCCACAGGATCAATTAATCAAAGTTCTGTCAGAAATTCAGAAAATGATCCTGCTTTGCTTTTAGCGGTAAAAAATGCCTCCACTGATGCAGAGGCAATAGCAGCAGTCACTCCATTGCTAAATAGTGGTGCACGACCAATATCAATAGACTCAGCAGCAAGGTCGTGTGGATGGACAGCCTTACACTGGGCAGCTTATAAGGGGTATGCTGGTTGTATTAGGTTAATTTTATCTTCCTATACTACAAAACAGATAGGTGAACGCACCCGGGCACTTAATACTCAAACTGCAGAGCCTTGGTTGTTTTTCTCAAGCGGGCGTCAAACTCCGATATGGCTTGCCGCAAAACACAGTAGAATGGAAGCGTATCATGTCTTACAAGAATTTGGTGCTGACCTGACAATCAAGGCTGTGGATGGAAGTGCGCCTGCATTGCGTTAATGAGTGGTTTTTAAATAAAGGTGTCAGTTTTTTAAATTAAGCCAAACTAAAATAACGGGAGATTTATTATGGCATATCATGGGCGTGTAGTTGAAGCACACAAAGTATTTTTTGACTATTTACATTGTGGCTTAGCACATACTGAAGGCTCACCTGAGTGTACAAAAGTTACAGCTATGTCTAAGCGTGAGATTGATGCAGCGGTTGAGATGGCTAAAGGTCTTGCAAGTTTAGAGGGGTTTGAGCTCAAAAAAGTAGGGATGGTTGAGCATTATCTAGGCTCAGAAGATAGGGCTGTTAAAGTTGCGCTATTGAGGTTTGAAAGAGATGATAGTAAAAATAACGGTTTTGGCGGAGAACATATTAGTTTTACTTTAAATATTGAAAGCCCTCGTCTAATGGGTCTAACAAGAATGCAAAGAGACTTAACTGGAGACCGTTTTGTCAGCCATCAAGAAGCGTTAAATGCTGCCGTTAAGTTTATGCAACGTCATGCTAGTGATCTAATGCCAGCAGGGGCTGAAGTGCCGGCAATAAATGAAGCAGAGCCAAGCGCTAGAGTCGCTTTCAATAATGAAGATGCGGGAGATGCTGATACTGTGGGCTTGGCAATCGGTAACATAGTATTACATTGGATTGGTGACCATAAAGAAGAAATTATAGCTGACGGTACTAATATTGAAGTTCATGGAATGAAAGTAAAAATGTACGTACCTTCCACAAAACTTTGGGCATGGGCTGTTATTGACCAGAGTGGAAGCGTAGAAACATTTGAAAGAGATATATCTTGGGATTTTGAAATTTTTAGAAGAGATACTCAAATGTGGTTGCATGATAAATGGCTTGAGACACACAAACCTAGGCTCATGAGCCCAGGTGCTTCATGTGTAGAAGCTGAAAATTTGGTAGAAGCTAATGCTTCTGTACGCCCAATATAATTTCATTATTAAAAAGGTAAAAAAATGCAAAACTCAGCTTTATTGATGGTTGAATTTCAAAATGAATGGTTAAGCAATCAAGGTAAGCTTAAAAACAGATTTGAAGATAGAAACCTACTGGCAACTGCACTTAAAAATGCTAAAAAAGCGCTTGATTATGCACATGCAATCCATATGCCAGTGATTTATACGTCTATGGGATTTTCGCCTAATTATGCTGAATTAGGGCAAACTGATTTTGGTTTAAGAGGTCTAATCCCTAAAGCTAAAACTTGGCAAAAGGATGGCCATGATATTCATATAGACTTTAAACCACAATCACAAGATTATATTATTGCAGATAAAAAAGTTGGCAGCGCATTTGCGCATACTGATCTTGACCTTTATTTGCGCACACATGATATTAAAAGACTTTATATTACAGGGTTTGCGTTACATGTCTGTATTTTGGCAACTGCTTGGTCAGCCCATGATTTAGGTTATGAAGTCGTAATCATTGAAGATGCTGTAGCTGCTTTTAACAAACATCAGCAAGAGTTTGTGCTTAAAGAATTGGTGCATCATTTTGGTCATGTTGAGACAACTAAACAGTTTACTTTAGAATAAGTTAAATTTATGAGCATTAGTTTCAACATGATTTACAGATAGCCGTTTGGGTTAAGATTTTACTGCTAGGCAATTGACCTTTCTGTATTCCCATATTTTGTTAGCAAAAAGCAAGCAACTCACCATTGTTTAACATATGGGCAACATAGATTTTTTTGATCATAGTGACCTTTTCCCCAATATTTGCTCCTGCAATTTTATCTCTGCTTCGCAACGCCCTAAAGTGCACCCTAAATTGATCCAGTCAATGTACTTCACACATCCTTTGCTTCAGTCTTGCAAGCTCGTCATAAATGACGCTCAAATTCATTCCAGATGAATTTATAATGCAGGATTATAGTAAAAGAAACTGAAAATGGTGCGAAGAGAGGGCTGGAGCTATTTTGATTTAATTGGCTAGGAAAGGACAAAAGTTTAAAAGTATAAATTTTGGTATATAAAATTCGCCTCGCATTATGTTATGTAGCAATTGCGGCCCAAGTTCTAGTTTTCTATATGAATAAAAAACTGAAGTAATCTCTTCGATGTTAAACGGAAGCTGCAGAAATTTAGAAAAATAACACATGCTATTGAATAACAATGTACCTATTACATAAATGAAATCAAATAACCCTTGAACTACTTCCATTTGATGTTGTATTAATTTTGTAAAATACTCTCTTGTTGATGACTGTTGCATAAGTTAACCTAATGGCATTGCTATGTATGCGTATATGGGAAAGTTATGCCAAAAAAGATTGATGAAATGGCCAAAGAAAATTCTGATAATAAAAGTCATGAAGGTCATGAAGGTCATGAAGGTCATGAAGGTCATGAAGGTCATGAAGGTCACCCTCATTTTCATAATGAGCATGAAGTTTCCGCCCAAGAATCAGTAAATAGAGTAGCCAATTATCCACAGTCCTATATTGACCCAATATTTGCTCCGAGTCATGCAGTCGAGGCTCCTTATGTTGAGCCACGCTTAGGCAATGATCTTAGGTTAGGTGTAAACTTAAGGCTTAGAGAACCTAAATTGGAATCGGCCTTACAGAAAGCTGAGGCTGAGCTTGCAAGATTAGAAATAACTGAAGCCCATCCTTTTGCACCACAAAGAGCTCCAGTTTTTCTTAAAAATTTGTTACAAACTATTGGATCTGCATATCATATTGATAATGTTTTAAAAGGTTTTTTTATTGGTGGCGTTGGTGCTGGGGTGAAATATGGCACAAGCCTATTATGTGAAAAAACAGGCATGACCCCAAGGGAAGGAGAAGCTTATAGCATTGCTTCTGCAATCATTGCTGCTGCCTATATGGGCTCTTTAATAGGGGGCGCCGAACTGGCTTTGATTTCTACAATAATGACGGCGGTTTACGATGTTCCAGATCACTTTGAGCAATACTATGGCAAAAGTCGCCCTCGAACAGCCGCCTCGTTATTTGTTATGCGTGAAGGAGCAAGTTTGATATTTTCCCCTATTTCAGCATCCTTATTTCAAGGTATACCCAGAGGACTAGATGCGGTAATAACTGTACCTTCACTAATACCAGGTAGCTCATGGTCAGATACTGCCAGAAGAGTCATAAAATATGAGGCTGATACAGATGTTGCGTTTGCTGAAGGTATGGCTAGAGGCTGCGCAGATGGGGTGAAGGCGGCTTATAAAAAATGTGAAAAAGCATGGGATCTAGCTTGTGAACGATTTAGTTCTAAAGCTGAGTTTGTAGACACAACTTTGCCTTTATCTACACATGCCCATTTCGATATGGGGATTGAAGCTGGTATCTTGCCAAGTAGCCTAGTACCCGTTGAACCTAAATATTATGCTAGACTCGCAATAAACATGAGAAAACCAGTAAGTGATGTGCCCGCTGAGACTTTAGCCCCTTTAGCTTTTTCCTGTAGTAGTCCCACTTTGCCAACAATAGAAAGCTTTGGAAAAAATTCACAAACAACATTTTTTTGTAGCAAGCTTGGTTTGTCTGATCATAAACCTTCGTTAAGGCTTTCTGAAGACAGAGATTTTTATACAGTTGCCACTAGTTTCAACGCTTTAGCGCCGGGCAATCCAGATCTTGCTTTAGTTAAATATTCCCTAAATGAAATGGGCAAGAGATACTCTGGCCCATTAAGTTTTAGCTAGTACTTTTTCTTTAGACTGGTGCTGGAGCTGCACTTACATAGGCTGAGGCAATACTAGACGCAATAGGAGTTGCTGCCCCAGCCCCATGGCCAGTTGCAGCTGTTGCTACACCTCCGCTTACGTTGGCCGTTAATAATGCTAGATTCTTGCTCATTTGTTCCATTAATAAAGTTAAATGGCTTACTTGAGCCTTTAATGCCGCTATTTCAGCTGTTGCAGTGCTTGAGGTGGTGCTTGCTTCGGCAGAACGTGGAGGGGCGCCTCGTTCGAGTGCATCATTAAGAGTTTCTAGCTCTCTGTCTGCCAGTGTCAGCATCTGCCATAATTCTGTATTTAATGATACGTTTTGGACTGTTTTCCAAATGTTCTGGCGCAGTCTTTCTTGCAAACTTATAGGCCCGACCATAGGTCCCACTGGGATATGATGCCCCATATCTAGGCGATCAAATAATTCTTTAAGCTTGTCCAGCTCACCGGTACGCCTGATAACTTGTAAGGCGCGTATAAATTCAATTCGTGTGACAAAATTAATAGAATCTTTTGGCGCATTATGTAATTGTAAAAAGGTTTTTAGCTCTAATTCTGCAACACATAACTCATCCAACAATGCTCTAAGCTCTACATCGGGAGATGAGGTGTCTAACATTTTACTTGCCCATATTTTTCGATGAGTAGTTAAAACTTTTTCATCAAGTAATTTCGTTAAATTTAAAGCCGCCAATTCTTCATCTAGTGAAGTTTTCGTCCATGAGAAAAAGTGCGTGCTACGATCACCATGGCTATGGCTGCCAGCTCCAGCTATCACATAGTATTGTTCAGGGGATTTAAAACCACGACCAGTTGCTTCATTAAGCCATAGATTTACTTCTCCTTGTGGAAACATTGCATCATCAGATCTAACGCCAAATACAATATGAGAAGTAAAATCCCACCAAACATTATCATTGCTAACACATTCTGCATAATATCTTCCCTCAGCGTCAGCCAATCCAAATTCTTTGGCAAGCCTAAAAAGTGCAGTATTAATTAAAGCTATAAAATGACAGTGTGAACTTCCATAATTGCTTACTACATTTGCCTGCTCTGCGCTTAATTTAAAATCCGGTAATTGTTGCTGCCCTGTTCTTCCGAGATAATTATTGGTATTGGTAAGCATATCCTCTTTAGTTGTTGGACGAGCAAAGTCTCCGATTCTTAAACACTTGCCCATATAGCCCGTATCAAATTTAATTAGCATGCCTTCTATATTTATAGGTTTTAAACTTGTGCTATCGTCGCTAAGTCTTGCAAGGTTTTCAGTTGCAGATTGGTCTAATCGTAATAAAACCCTTGTAGGATCAATTTCATGCCTCTCATTCATTTCATGACGCTGCATCTCAAGTCGTATGGCCAATAAGGCCTTTAACTGGCTGAGAGCCTGAATATAATTATCGGTCAAACGATTGAAAAGAATTCGTGATCCATGTGATCTTTCAAGAAATTGCTTGGTAGCACTAACTGCCGCTCTCATTTCAGCAATATCTCTAGCATAAATGGCTTTGGAGGATGGGCTGGCAAATATTGTTGGCATTCCTATATTCACGATTTGTATATATTTTTGTAGAGTTTGTGGCCATCCAAATGGATTTATTAATTTTGAAGCGTCAACCAAGCCGGGGGCATATGAATTAGCAATTGAACCTAAAAGCCCAAGCTTTTTGATAACTCCTTCTTTGTGGGCATTGTATAATAGGTCAACCATAATCGACGGTGCATAATCACTTTTATGCAGATCGAGATAGCCCGTTCTTCCTTTAATAGAGGAAGTGGATATAAGCCAACGCGACAAAACGCTAGAATATAATTGAATATTTTCATTAATTTGTTTATCCGTACTTCTATCAATAGTACGGACTGTATCCATAACACTTTCATCCACCACGGCCTCTAAAAAAGATGTGCTTACAGAATGCATATGATGCAATCGGCTGTGAACTGCGGCTTGATGTTGATCAAGTAAAAGTAGATTACGTGAGCCATAATGTTCAATAATTTTGATCATAATTTCAAAGCGTTTTTGGTTCTTAATTTCATGCTCTTGCATAAGCTTGTAGATTGCAGCAAAACTTTGGCGCATCTCATTGTGCATGTTAAAGATAGATTGATGTAATGCAGCAAAAGCTTGCCCTATGCCGTTATCTGCTGCTTCATCATCACCTAATAAGTTAGATAAAACTGAAGCAGCTGCTAAGGCCATACCAAGTCCGCCAGCAAGCGTCCCAAGATTACCAAGCGTGAAACCCCCACCTATTTCAGTCGGGAGTTTAAATAATCCCGCTGCTTTGTTGATACGAGACAAACCGTCCATACCGTCTGTTACTGCGCCTAAACTTTTTGCAAATGTCATGACTTCTGGACTGCCATTTATTACTGCTACTTGTGCTAAAAGATAACTCGTATTGCGCCCAAAGTTTAAGGCATCATCTCGTACTCTTAGTTCTGTCATACGCGAACGAACTTGTTCCCTAAAGCTAGTGTAAGCACTCATTTGTTCTGGAGCGGAGGTTGAGAGTTCTTCAAGTGTTTTTGTTAAATTAGCCCTAAGTAAAATCAATTTTGCATCATCAGCTCCTCGAATTGACTGGTCTGCCGCAATCTCAATAAGAAGCTGGCGAAATTTGTCGTTGCTGGTATCTGCGCCAAGTTCAGCGGTCAATGAGGCTGCAGCAGTGCTTATACCCGCAGGAATTTCAGTTGATGTTATTTCTGTCAGACGAGCTAATTCCTTTTTAAAGATTTCATCCATTAATCTTTGTTTACTTACATCACCAGAAGCCAGGTCAGTTAATAATTCACTAGCAACTTTATTTATGTCATGTTCTTCTTCGCTTAGGAATATGCCAGCAAGTTTGGTTCCATCATAATTGGATGGAAGAATAGCCGTGGTTGTGCCGAATGACATTTTGATACTCCTGAAAATGAAGTTATTGGAAAGCAATTTAGCATATCATTCAACGCCGATTTTGAAAGAAAAAATTGTCATAAATTTTTCTAGATTAAGACTAAGAAACTGAAATTGGTGCCGAAGAGAGGACTGAAACTTTATTGATTTTATTAGATTTTGATAATATCTAGATAAGAAGTATACATTTTTATATATATAAATGTCTCAGATAAGTTGAGACATTAAGAAATAGCATAATAGCTTTTATCATGAATGGTCAGTTTTTACTAAACTTCTTTCAAGCCTTTCACATAATTTTACTATATATCTATAGTCTTTTCCTGTACCTTGGCATACATCGCATTCTCCTTGATAGATTGATAAGCCAGGCTCTAATTCAATATAAATTTCTTTTTTACCTTTGCAACTGTTGCAATTTATTATCTGATTCATTTGAATCTTCTATTTAGGTTGTTTTATAGCATTTCTAGATTGGGGGATTTTTAAGAATTTTCATGTGTTAAATGACATGGGTAATTAATGATAATGTGCTCAATTTGGCCGCCAATCTAAATTATCTCTCGGATATTTTTTACATTTCAAATTATAAAAAATTTAGGCGGGATTTAAGTGATTGTGTTTCATTAACATCGTGGTTTTAAATAATTTTTCTGAATAAATAATATTCAGATATGTGCTATAATTAAAGAAAATGGAATGGAGTTTCAATCATGCAAGGGAAGGCATTTCAAAAAGCTTTTAGTACTGCGCTAGCTTTCAAAAATCGAATAGCACATCATGCTCCAAGTATGTCTAATCTTGTTGTCGTTAATGTTTGGAGTCCAGGTTATTATCAACATTTTCCTATTGGTGAAGCTGGCGCACGACTTAGCCATAAGATAGAGGGGGTAAAGGAGCAGAGGGTTTTTGTTAAAACTTCAACTGAAAGAGCTTTAGCAATCATAAGTGCCAAATCTAAAAAAATGGTAAAAATGGCGAGTTTGAGCGCTCTCGAGGAAATTGAAGATGTTAGCCCAGGGCACGCTTCAATTGAGGTGGGAAACCTATATTTAAGTATTGGTGCTCGTGGAGCAATTGAAGCAGTAAAGCCTATAAAAAAATATCCAATCGGTTATTCCAGTAGCTATGAGGGCGATGTTATAGCTTTTAAAAGGCCTCCTGAATATCGATACCCATTATTTATGCTTGATGCTAAAGCTGTGAGTAACTTTATTAGAGAATTTTTATCAGATATTAAAGCAGGCAAAAGGCAATATAGTTTACTGGGGCTTCGAATGTTAGATTTTTCAGAAGTGCTAGATGGGGCTGATAAGAAAAGCTGGTATGAGTTATTATTCCTTTTATTCACTAAGCCAGAGGTTATGAGTGATAGTTGTTCTAGTGCTATTGCTTTGGCCTTGGCAAGTGGCGGCGCTTTTAATTATTTGTCTTTTGAAGATAGAGAGCTATTAAAATATTGGGTGCTAACTCCAATGACTATAGAAAGAGTGGCATGCAACCTTAAGACCTACGAGCAAACGGTAATTGGTGAAGCGATTAAACCGTTGTTGCGTGAATTTGATGAAAAATCTGATAAGCAGCATCGGGCTATTGCAGAGTTTATGAGAGAAAGGTTAAAGGATGGATTTGCTCCCACAACAGACTATGCTCCTATTTTAAAGCCTTAATAAGTTAGTTAGTATTTAATAACAGTGAGGTAAAGGAGAATATCATGAAGCTGATTCCTGTATCACGTTATGCCTTATCTTTTACTAGATCAATATCGACTAAAACAAAAGATCCAGAAATAAAATTAGCAAATAAAGCATTAGAAGAAATTGATGTTCTTATTGCTAAGGGTGAATTTAATTTAGCTAATGAAAAATTGGAAGAGGCTAATAAAAAATTTCCAAGCTTATATAAAGCTTATCCATTATATAGGTGTGAAATATTAGGTGTCCTTTATAAACAGTACAAAAATGAAACACCTCAAAAAGCTGATGGGAATAGTTTTCAAAAAACTCCTGAGTTAAGATAGTTTTCAATCCATTGAAAGGATTAACTAACCAATCAAAGTCGCTATTTTGCGGCGTTCAGATTCATTCCAGATGAATTTGTAGATCAAACCTCATGCGCCTTCGGCGAGCCTCAAGTCCTTATTTTTCAAATGTGTTTTCAGATTTATTTTGCTCAAAGACAAGGCAAATCAAGCGAGCAGGACAAAATCGTCGGGAACGGATTTTGGGCGCATGCTTTATAAAGGCGCTCAGCTATGAGTGAAAGCCAGGAAGGCTTTCATCAATGCACATAGATCAACTATGTAACTGAGTGCAAGTCGAAGATTTAACGCCGTATTTGAGCAAAAGAAACTGAAAATAGTGCCGAAGAGAGGATTGATGAAATCCTTCCATGGATTTCATTGCTTCGCAACGCACTAAAGTGCGCCCTAATTTGATCCAGTCAAATTAGTCGGAACCTCATACGCCTACGGCGAGAGGTTCGAGTTACCCAATTGGTAATGATGCGAGTGATTTAAGCTTTGTCATATATGAAAAACTTGGTGCCGAAGAGAGGACTCGAACCTCCACAGGGTTACCCCTACTAGTACCTGAAACTAGCGCGTCTACCAATTCCGCCACCTCGGCTCAATGAATACTGGCTTCATGAGTGGGCTTAATGTACAGTGGGGCCTTGAAATTGTCAATTATAAATGGGCAAAGGCTAAGGTAAAATGATATTACGAAAAGAACTCAGCACATACATTAATCAACTACTTGAAATTGGACGATTTCAAGACTATTGCCCTAATGGATTACAGGTCGAAGGTAGAAATGAAATCCAGAAAATAGTGACTGGAGTAACCGCTTCGCAGGCATTGCTAGATAAAGCTGTGGAGTTAAAAGCGGATGCCGTGCTAGTGCATCATGGTTATTTTTGGAAAAATGAAGCTCCTCAAGTTATTGGCATAAAGCATAAGCGCTTAAAAACGTTATTGCATCACGATATTAACCTGCTAGCTTATCATTTACCTTTAGATGCGCACCCTGAATTCGGCAATAACGTGCAATTAGCTAAAGTATTGGAGCTTGAGATCAAAGCGCCTTTTAGCGAGACTGACCAAGCCCGTGGCTTATATGGCGCATTAAAACACCCTATGAGTGTTGAGGAACTAAGTCATTATCTTGAAACAAAGCTCGGTCGCAAACCGCTCATTATTTCCAGTGCTAAGGCTAAAATTTCCAGCATTGCCTGGTGTACGGGCGGGGCGCAAAGTTTAATTGAGCAGGCTAATGTGAAAGGAGTCGATGCCTATTTGAGTGGCGAGATTTCAGAGTCCACTTATCATTATGCTAAAGAGATGAACATGACCTATATCAGTGCTGGGCACCATGCTACCGAACGCTATGGAATAAAAGCTTTAGGTGAGCATTTGGCGCAGAAATTTGGTTTGGACTGTCAGTTTGTCGATATTGATAATCCAGTTTAATAATTACGTGGAACCACTGTTGGATCAACAATTACATCGTTATCCAATTCTGTTTCGGTATCTTCATATTGAATATAATGAGAGTTGGGTTGTAAAACCGATTGTTTGTTGCTATCTAAATTCAAGGTTTGAGCGCTAGTAAGTACGTGGTCTTGCAAGGTTTGGAAATTTTGCTGCATATTATTGATAATATCAGCGCTTTGGAGCAAGTGATCGCTTACCTGTAGTTGATAGGCTCGAAATGCCGCTTTAGATTGCTCTAATTCTTGGTTAAGTTCTCTCATGCGCTTTTCAGTATCGGACAAAAAGGTACGTAGCACATAGCCTGCTGCAATACCTACTGCTAAAGCAATGATTACCAAAAAAAGATCAAGCATGGCCAATTCCTATCTGCGAATTATGACCCTATTATAGAGTAAATCTTGCAAAATCAAAGTGGCTTTGCGTAAATCCTTTTATTAAAGCCAAGTTCTCTTGAAATGCGCTATCCTTGAATTGCATTTTTACTTAAAACTGGCATGATTTGATGGGCTCGCCATTTTTTTGAAGGATTATTATGCACGAAAGTTTTATTCGAAATACCTTAATCGAGGCTTTGGTTGAATATGCTTCGGCAGGAATGAACTACAATTATAAGCTTATTAACTTAATAAAAGCTGCTGGTGAGCGCTTAAAAATAGCTTATGACTATTGTGTATTTACGGAACATGAATTGAATATATTCAAAGCCAAAATAATGGATGGTAATGCCTGTGATGAAGAGAAACTTAGCATGATATTTGCGGTTATTTCATCGCCTTCTTCATTAGAAGAATGTATTAAAACCTTGGAAACCATCGTTTCCCCCATAAAAACAGGTTCAGATTTTTTTAAGTTTTTTAATTTAGCATTAATTAAAGTTAAAGCAGAGCATGATAAATCTGTAAGCATACCTGTAGCAGCACTAGAAATTTATACACCCAAGCCGATAAATTCTACATTAGTCATAGAACTTACAGAAGCTACTAATGTATTGGCATATACTGGCTCAGTAGCTGTTGGAGCGGGAGCTGGGGTCGGAGCCGGTAGTGAAGACAAAGATGAATCTGTCTCATATAACCCGCTATTGATGCAGTCTGATAAAGCTGGTGCCTATGCCGGTACCGATGTTATGAAAACGGCTAAAATTACTTGTAAGTTTAAGCCTGCGGCATTTGATAGAGATTAATTAAGGCGCGAGCTATATAAACAATAGGCATGAGGTTGTAAATCGATTGAGTAATATGCAAACATTTTATATCCAGGGCCAAGTTGGCAGACTAGAAACTATTATGGAGCCGGCTTCAGCAGAACAAATTTGCCCCGTTACTTTTATTATGTGCCATCCCCATCCCCTGCAAGAGGGTAGCATGCATAACAAAGTGGTGACCACCACCTGTAAAGCCTTTCAGCTTATGGGCTGCGCTTCGATTCGCTTTAATTATCGAGGGGTAGGCCAAAGCGAAGGTTCATATGGTGAGGGTGTGGGCGAAATTGAAGACTGTTTATCTATCGTAAAGTGGGCCAAGCAGCAAAACCCTAATCATGACATCTGGTTAGGCGGGTTTTCTTTTGGCGGGGCAGTGGCGTATTCTGCGGCTAATCAGGTTGGGGCAAAACAATTATTATGTATTGCCCCTGGCATCACTCGATTTCCCGCATTAAATCATCATGAACCTACTATGCCTTGGGTCATTATCCAAGGTGAAGCTGATGACATTATTGAGCCTGATTCGGTCTATAGCTGGTTAGCCCTGCATCGAGCACATCATGAGTTAGTTAAGTTGTCAGAAGTAGGGCATTTTTTTCATGGGCGAACGGTTGAGCTTAAACAACAATTAATCACTATTTACCAATCGAGATTGCCGCAATGACTCCAATTGAGTGGTATCAACATGATATAAAGCAACCTGGTTTTGTCAGTGATCCAGCACAGGCCAATGCTGTGAAACAGTTGCAGTATGTCTATGATGAATTAATCGCCACTAACAAAAAATCACTTTTTTCAAGCAGAAGGCCCTTGATAAAAGGTTTATACATGTGGGGTGGGGTGGGTCGAGGCAAAACTTATCTAATGGACCGATTTTATCAAAGTCTACCATTTGAAAATAAAATGCGCTTACACTTTTATCGCTTTATGCAAAGGATCCATGCTGAATTAAGAGTAGCGCAAGGGAAAAAAGATCCCCTGCAACTGGTGGCTAAGATGATAGCCAAAGAAACTCGAGTTTTGTGTTTTGATGAATTTTTGGTGGTGGATATCGCCGATGCCATGATTTTGGGGTTATTGCTTAAGTATTTATTTGCAGAAGGGGTGTGCTTGGTGACGACTTCCAATGTGCCACCAAACAAGCTCTATGAGGGTGGCTTGCAGCGCGAACAATTCTTACCTGCCATTAAACTACTTGAGACCCACACTGCAATTTTAAATGTCGATAACGGTACGGATTATCGTGATAGCAAAGCGAATTTGCATCAATATTACTACACGCCATTATGTGGGGAGCAGTCTTTTATGCGTTCTCATTATGATGCATTAAGTCAAGACCAAGTGCCTTTGGATAATGTATTTCAGCTATCAGGTCGTACTATTACGGCTATCGCCCGCAATGCAAGGGCAGTGTGGTTTGATTTTACGGAAATTTGCCAATCGCCTCGAGGGCAGTCTGATTATATAGAACTGGCCAAAACCTATACTGCCGTATTAGTCAGCGGTGTGCCACAATTCACTGTTGAGAGCGACAATGAAGCTAGGCGATTTATAGGCTTAGTCGATGAGTTTTATGATAATAAGATTAAGCTGATACTATCCGCTGTCGCTCCCATTGAGGAGCTTTATCAAGGCGGGCGTTTAAACTTTGAATTTCAGCGTACTATGAGCCGTTTGCATGAAATGCAATCGCAGGAATATTGGCAAAATTAGGCCCTAATCTATTTATATTTTACGGCCTTTTCAAACAAAGTTGCAGCATAAGCCTTAGGGTCATATTTCTGTTTAACAAAGGTGTATGCTTGACCATTATAAATGGCTTCAAACTCTTCTTTGCTTAAAAATGTTGAGGAATACAGCATTTTAAGCCCATCTAGCTCAAAGCATTTTTTGTCCATGATTTTGGTATAGTAATAATCTTCATTAAGTCTGGGGCGCTTGGTATAACAATAACAGCCCAAATTAAAATACAGTTTATGAGCTTCTACTGGATAGGATGTTGGAGTAGATAAAGGTTTAATTGGCAGGGCCACCCAGGGTAAGCCATTTAAATCAACCTTGTTTAAGGCGAATTCCATTAATTCTTTGGCTCTATCAAATGGTACTTCCCAGTCTTGAATCAGTTGCTCTTGTGAGCGATCGGGCTTGATTTTCAATTTATTAAAAAGCGTGGCTTTGGCTTTAACATAGCGGTTATAAAAGCCAGAGCTGCGCATGGATTTAGGCGCTAATTTACGAAACCATTTATAAAATCCCGTTTCTGGTATATTCCAAAACCAATCTGGGTCATAGCGGAAAATATAATCTTTAGTGCGAAGATACATCTCAGGTTTGTTTCGAGTGCGTTTGTAATAAATGTCGCTGAATATGTCATCAATAAATGGCGCAGTGTCGACCATTTTACCTACGGTCAAATATAATTCATCCGCGCTATAGAACAGGCCTTCAACAAAATCCACCTCCGCGCTTTGTGCAATGAGTTTCATGGCAGAAAGATAGTTATCAATAGAGTGATATCGAGTGTGGCTCAAACGAACGAAAGATTTGGCTGGATGAAGTTTGATTTTGGCCCTAAGGATATAGCCGAGTGAGCCATAAGAGTTAGGCAGGGTATGAAATAGGTCAGCATGCTCATTGTGTGCTGAAGCGGTTATTATTCTGCCATCTGGTAATAAAACATCGGCTTCGATTAAGCTATCATGGACAAAGCCGTATTTAAAACCCGATGACTCGATTCCAATTCCCACTATAGCCCCGCCAATAGTGATATGTTTCAGTTCGGGCGCAACTAATGGCAAAAAATCATTAGCCAATGTGTAATCAACGATGTGTTCAAAAGTGGCTAAACCTTCCACCTCCAGGGTTTGTTGGTCTTTATCTAAATAAAGAATATGATTAAAGTCTCCTAGAGATAAGCCAGTATGCTGCTGATTTTGTCTAGCCTGATAGCGAAATAAATTGGAGCTGGTTTTTTTCTTAATTCGAATGGGGCGGCTAAGGCCTGAGATGGTTTTAACTAAATTAGCCAAACGATTTTGATAAGAATTTCTAGGGCTTAGGCTCATAAGGTAGATATACCGTTTAGTTTGGTGTAGTGAAAGAATAGCAAAATCTTGATTAGACTAACATATGAATAGACTCGGATTTTGATGCCTGTTTTGCAGTATCAACATGGCGAAGTAATGAACGGGCGTCATCATGATAATGCAAAGCATTCATCAGGATCTATTTTGAGTATCTTGTTTATTTTAAGGTGATAACCAGTAGCTTTGGGGTATTTTTAAATCAACTTTATGTGATAGTATTTTTCAGTCAAGGAAATTATTGATAGGTGCACTATGGCTAATGCTCACCGTTCTAAGCAAGCAGTAATAGCATTGTTAGATCTTGCTAATGTGAAAATAAATGGTGAGCATTCCTGGGATATACAAGTACATGATGAGCGCTTTTATAATCGAGTTCTGGCCGATGGTTCATTAGGGTTGGGTGAATCCTATATGGATGGATGGTGGTCAGCGCAATCAATTGATGAGCTCATATGCAAACTTCTTGAGGCCGGAGTAGATAAGAAAGTTAAGCGTAATCCAACCCTACTATGGCACTTGCTCTTTGCCCGTTGCTTTAATATGCAAACTAAGGCTCGGTCTATGAAAGTGGCTGACGTGCATTATAATCTCGATAATGAACTGTATGCTTATATGCTCGGTAATCGCATGAGTTATACCTGTGGCTATTGGAAACATGCAGATAGCTTAGAGCAAGCCCAAGACAATAAACACGAGTTGGTTTGTCGCAAGTTAGGCCTTAAGCCAGGAGACCGGGTTTTAGAATTAGGCTGCGGCTGGGGTGGGTTTGCCGAATATGCAGCTAAAAATTATGGAGTTACGCTGACCTCAGTCAATATCTCTCGGGAACAGATTCATTATGCCAAAGAGCGCTGTAGGGGCTTGGCGATTGAATTTTACCAGTGTGATTATCGCGATGATAAAACCTATAACTCAAGCGGTAAGTTATTTGATAAGGTGGTGAGTATTGGCATGTGTGAGCACGTGGGCTATAAAAATTATGGCATCTTGCTTGAAGTGGTAAGTCGTAACCTTAAAAAGCATGGATTGTTTTTATTGCATACCATAGGGGGCAATCGATTTGCTCGTCGATGTGACGCATGGACCCATAAATATATTTTTCCTAATGGGGTTCTGCCTTCAATAAGTGGAATTGGTCGGGCCATGGAAAAAGACTTTGTGATGGAGGATTGGCATAATTTTGGAGCTTATTATGATCTTACCTTGATGGCTTGGCATAATAATTTTGTGGCCAATTGGGACAATATCAAAAGTCGGTATGATGAGAGATTTTACCGCATGTTTACTTATTATCTCTTGTCTTGCGCTGGCATGTTTCGCGCCCGTGGTGCGCAGCTTTGGCAAATTGTCATGTCTAAGGGCGGGGTTCAAGGGGTATATGAGTCTGTACGATAATCAAAATCTTATTCATGTTCGAAGGGATCATCGTGTTCTTTGATGATTTTAGGGTAGAGCCGGGCTGTTTTAATTGAGTTGTTTTCCACATCAACAATTTCGATCGGGTAATGCTCAATTAAAATCGTAATACCGGCGCTTGGGATGTCTTCCAAATGTTCAATCACTAGGCCTGCTAGTGTCTTAGGCCCTTCAACTGGAAGTTGGAGAGCAAGATGGCGATTAATATCGCGCACAGTCATTTCAGCATCTACTAAATAAGAACCATCCGCATACTGTTTAATGCCCTGTTTAATAGAAGGTTGGGTCAAGTCATTAAATTCGCCGACTATCTCTTCTAAGATATCTTCCACCGTAACAAGTCCTTTAATGTGACCATATTCATCAACTACAAGGCCAACTTTTTCAGCATTTTTTTGGAAGTTTTGGAGTTGTTTTTGTAAGTTGGTGGTCTCGGGAATAAAGTAGGGGGCGTCGGCTAGTTTTTCCATGACTTCAATAAGGTTGGAGGAACGATCATCAATCCCAATTATTTTACGAAGCGAAAGAATGCCAATAATATTATCGATGCTATCGTGATAAAGCGGTAAACGAGAATAGGGAGAGGTCTTTAATTTGTGAGAAATTGTCTTAATGTCTGCATTCAAGTCAATTCCCATAATGTTATGCCGTGGCACCATAACATCTTCCATAGTGACATGGGCCAAATCTAATACTCCAAGCAGCATGTTTTTATGCTCGCCAGGTAGTTTATTAGCCGAGGCATGTACAACGGTGCGTAACTCCTCAACGCTAAGTGGGTCAGTTCGATGGGAATGAAATTTTACTCCGCAAAGCCGCAATATGCTATTAGCCAAGCCATTGACTAACCAAACTAAGGGATAAAGCAGTTTTAGCAAAATCTGCAAAGCCATCGAGGCAGGGAAGGCGCATTTTTCAGGATGTAAAGCGGCAAAAGTTTTAGGGATGACTTCACTGAAAATCAGTATGCTTAGGGTTAAAAATAGAGTGACAATTAACACGCCCAAATCCCCAAATACTTTAGCCGCTAATACAGTAGCCAGGGAGGAGGCCAGGATATTTGCAGTGGTGTTGCCAATTAAAATAATACCTAACAAGCGATCAGGGCGAGTTAACAGGCTTTGGGCTCTTAGTGCTGGCTTGTAATGATGTTTGGCAAGATGGCGTAATCGATATCGGTTTAAAGACATCATGCTTGTTTCTGCACCTGAAAAGAAGGCGGATAATATTAAGAGTATTAACATAGCGAGCAATAAAAAGAGGCTGGTCACGGTTTTATCCTTATGTGCGATCTTATTATAGTAGCATTAGATCACGGCTTTTACAGGGGCTTAGATAAGTTGAGCCTTTAGCTAGAATTAAAATGCCTAGAAGAATCCCCGTTGGTTTGCATAGTTCCTGGCTGCCAGACTAAATTTTGGCGGTACACTTTGTTTGAAATTCCAGATATAATGCCGCCAAACACTATGAGGATGCTTCCATGTTTCAACAGCTTTCCGATCGCTTAGGTCAAACCATCAAAAATATTCGTGGCCAAGGCCGTTTAAGTGAAGATAATATCAAAAAAGCCATGCGAGATGTGCGTCAATCGCTGTTAGAAGCGGATGTGGCAGTTGACGTGGTGCAAGACTTTACTGGTAAAGTAAAGCGCAGAGCTATGGGTCGAGAGGTTGCTAAAAGCCTTAACCCAGGGCAAGTCTTTATCAAGATCGTTAAGGAAGAATTAACTGAATTAATGGGTGAGACATGCCAAGAGTTAAATTTGGCAGCCCAGCCTCCAGTGGTTATTTTGATGGCGGGCCTACAGGGTTCGGGCAAAACCACTACCTCAGGAAAATTAGCCCGTTGGTTAAAAGAACAGCGCAAGAAAAAAGTATTGCTAGTCAGCACTGACGTTTACCGTCCTGCTGCGATGGAGCAGCTAGCAACTTTGGCCAAGGAGTTAGACATTGAGTGTTTCCCCTCAGAACCTAGCCAAAAGCCAATTGATATAGCTAAAAGAGCTTTAGATGTCGCACGTAAACAGGCTTTTGATGCAGTGATTATCGATACCGCAGGCCGCTTGCATATTGATGCTGAAATGATGGATGAAATCAAAGCCCTACATGCAGCCACCCAACCGGTTGAAACTTTATTTGTAGTCGATAGTATGACCGGCCAAGATGCGGCAAATACCGCCAAGGCTTTTCATGAGGCTTTAGCCCTAACTGGAGTGATTTTAACGAAAGCCGATGGTGACGCAAGAGGCGGGGCTGCTTTATCCATCCGTCAAATTACAGGTAAGCCCATTAAATTTATTGGAGTTGGTGAAAAGCTCGATGCCTTAGAGCCTTTTTATCCCGATCGTATGGCATCTCGAATTTTAGGTATGGGTGACGTCTTAGGTTTGATTGAAGGCATAGAGCAAAAAGTTGACCGAGAAAAAACTCAAGCTATGGCTAAAAAAGTCATGTCAGGCAAAGGTTTTACTTTAGAAGATTTTGCCGAACAATTAAAACAAATGAGTAGCCTAGGCAGCATCAGTTCCTTGTTAGAAAAAATGCCCGGTATGAATAATATTCCAGAAAAAGCACTCAATCAAATAAATGATAAAATGTTCGTACGCATGACAGCTATAATTGGCTCAATGACTAAAAAAGAACGCAGCAATCCAGATCTGATTAATGGCTCAAGAAAGCGTCGCATAGCTGTAGGCTCAGGAGTGGAAGTGCAAGAGGTAAATAAGCTTTTGAAGCAGTTTGATCAAATGCAGAAAGTTATGAAGAAGATGGGTAAGGGTGGGATGGGTAAGATGATGCGGGGCATGGGTGGTATGATGCCTCCACGCTTTCCATAGCGCGCCATTTTTTTGTTAAAACTTGCTTTACAGATCGTTACATAGTAGTTCTATGCTGCCTCCTGCTCATTGGGTTTTGCCTCAAAATTGCTGCACTATGAAAAGCGTGGCACTTAATTAAGCGCGCCATTTTTTTGTTAAAACCCGCTTCGCAGATCGTTACATAGTAGTTCTATGCTGCCTCCTGCTCATTGGGTTTTGCCTCAAAATTGCTGCACTATGAAAAGCGTGGCACTTAGTTAAGCGCGCCATTTTT
>Ga0208510_100025_pt1 | contig 107149 bp, 82 predicted proteins | sample LakWasMet33_HOW6_2_FD_183875 | JGI IMG/M metagenome (GOLD analysis project Ga0208510, IMG submission 183875) | Freshwater sediment methanotrophic microbial communities from Lake Washington under simulated oxygen tension - Sediment Metagenome... | ecosystem: Environmental > Aquatic > Freshwater >...
GTAATGACGGTGATCATCAATGCCGTCAGGACAACGCCTTTGCGGAACCAGAGAAGGTAAATAAATTGTTGGAAATTCATACTGTTCCTTTATTGCGCTATTGATTCAAGCTATGTATGGAAGCCGAAGTTTTTGAACTGCCCTCACCCTAGCCCACACCCAAAGAGCGTAAGTATCTACACAACTTTTTTGCATTGGAAATACAATGAGTTACAAAGCGGTCTAACTCCCTCTCCTGCTGGACGACTGCAAGGATCCAGGAGGTGTAGAGCAACCTTCTCCCTCAAGGGAGAAGGAACCGGTACTTATGTAGATACTTACGCCCAAAGAAAGGGCGCTTTGTGTCGCTTTATCAGCTTCGTTATCTATAATCGAATGAGGCACTACCTTAAAACCACCGTTCGCCCACATAAATCACATCATCTTTTAATACCGCGTCGCCCAACTCCACATCGACTTCCTGTAAGTCGCCGCGTCCATTCTTGCGTTTAACGACGATGCCGTTTTCAGTACCGCGCAAAGTCAGGCCGCCGCCGATCGGCAAGGCCTTCACCACCGAAATATCCGGTTCAATGCGATAGCCGCCGGGACGCTGGACTTCGCCATAGATATAGAACAAGGGCGCCTTGGGTACATACACCACATCACCTTGACGCATCTTAAAGGGCGCGATGTTTTGGCCGTTTTCCATATAAGTCCTTAAATCCAGCTCCTGCTTTTGCGGTTTGCCGTCCACAGCGCGGGTAACCACTACCGTGGTATCGCCTAATTCGTCAATGCCTTCGGCCATGGCGATCAAGTCGACGATTGAACTATCGGAATCCAGAGGATAACGCCCCGGTTTATTGACATAGCCCAACACCGAAACCTGCTGGCTGACATGCTCCGACACCGTGACATTCACCTGGGCATCCTGAATAAAACCGCCGCTGATCAGAGCAACCGCAATCGCTTCCTCCAATTCCATAGTGGATTTTCCGGTCGCCGCCACTTCGCCAATGAGCGGAAAGCTAATCCGGCCATCGGCGGAAACGCGTGTTTCAGTTTTTAAGTCGTCATAACCGTATACAGTGATATGCAAAACATCGTCAGGACCAATGTTATAAGCGGCAATGCTGTGCTGAACAGGCAACAGCAGCAACACTGCCAACAGCAAGGACAAGGAATAGTGTTTATCGAGCCACTTAACTCTTTTATCAGTACGCATTTTTATCCTCGATTACCACGCCGATGGTTTTAAAAATGATTAATAAGTCTAGAAATAAAGACCAGTTGCGCAGATAATCCAGATCGTAATCGATCCGGCGCTGCATTTTTTCCTCAGTATCGGTTTCCCCCCGAAAGCCGTTGACCTGCGCCCACCCGGTAATGCCGGGCTTTACCTTATGCCGGACCATATAGCCTTTGATGAGATTGCGATATAACTCGTTATGGCTGATAGCATGCGGTCTCGGGCCGACCACGCTCATACGTCCTTGCAGCACGTTGATAAACTGCGGCAACTCATCCAGCGATGTTCTGCGTAAGAAGCCGCCAAACCGGGTGATGCGTGGATCGCATCGAGTTGCCTGCTCAATTTTCTCGCCGTCGTCCATCACCGTCATGCTACGAAATTTATAAACCACAATTTCCTTGCCATCAATCCCGTAACGACGCTGCTTGAATAACACCGGGCCGGGCGAGCTGAGCTTTACGCCAATGGCAATCAACAACATCAATGGCGCGATCAACAGTAAAATCGGAAGCGACAACAACACATCGCTGATCCGTTTAATCGCGCTGTTGATACCCACAAACGGCGTTTCGCAAACTGTCACGATGGGAATGCCATTGATGACGCTGATGTTGGCCTGAATTAAATCAAACGGACGCATATCCGGTACAAAGTAAATCGATGCCGTGGTATCGCGGCGTAAATCATCCAACAAGGCCAAAACCCGCGGTTGCGCGGACATTGGCAAAGCGATGTAAATGTGCTGAACGTTATGGGTTTTAACAAACTCGGTAGCCGAATCAATGTCGCCCAGCAGCGCTTCGGGTCGGCGCTGCTCATTTTTCGACCTGCGGCGGCGTCCAGGGCGACGGTCGTCGAAAACCCCCAGGCAGCCCACTCGCAATAACGGGTTTTGCTTAAATTGATAGCTCAGTTTGCGGCTTAAATCACTAACGCCGACAATGACCGCTCTAGTCATCCCGGTCTCGGCCAATGGCCATCGATGCAACAATAAGCCATCCATAATTTCATCCATAAAGGTTTTGTCGTCGGCCTTAAAAAACAGGTTGTCACTTGCAGAATTTAAATGCCATGCCGCGCTCTCGCCCCTTGTACGACGCTGATCGATACGTGCAGGTACGAGCGGGGTTACAGACAACAATCCTGCTTTGCTAGATTTCATAATACGCTCCTAAAAGAATTATGAAAAAGTCCGCTGCATCCACTAATCGGCTTAACGTGGGCCTAGATTGGAATCTAACCGCTAAGGCTCAATCAGACATGATGCAAAGATTCCTTTTATCCTAAAAAAGCCGCTTGGCAAGATTAGGAACAGGTCTCCAGATTATAGAAAGCAGCCTTTTTGCACAATTAGTAGAAACACTTAGCGGCAGACAGCAGGGGATTGCGCAAGCGTGTAGAACAACGGGAGTATGCCTAGGTGGAAGAAGATTATGATTCGCTAATCGTCAGTTAATGAAGTTCTTTTTTCGACTTATTTCAGACAATAACTCAAGCTGTATTTCTTGAATCTTCACTAAGCGTTCCCATTGATGGGAACGCAGATGGTCCTTTTTTTCATGGCGATGGCGTATTTCCAGTTCCGCCTTCAGATTAACCTGGTAGTCGTGTTGCGAACGAATCCGGTCTTTCGCTTCCTGGCGATTTTGACTCATCATAATAATCGGCGCTTGAATGATAACTGATGTTACGCATGCTCATAATAAAAAGCGTAGTCCACGGAAAACACGACAATAGTTAAAACACATCAGAACGTTGCCAAGCAGACCTTCCAGGTTTTAAAAAATCTGGAAGGTCTGCCTATCGGCCTGCTTCTTGCCCAACGCTAGGCCAGGGACTATCGGAATGACGACGCATCCCGTAAATACGTGTGTAACACGAAGTTTCACCTCCCTGTGCCTGGGTTCCGGCATAACCCACAGGGATGTGGGGAATGCAGATATTGCAGGAGCAAATATCTGTCCCTGCCGGAACGACGGCATCCCACAGACCTGGGTGTATGTCATAAGGAGCTTGTCTTGGGAGTCTGTAAATGAATGCCGGGTATGACGCCGTCAGCGAGAAACCTACAGCGGATGTTTTTTTCGTGCCTTTCGTGCTTTTCGTGGACAATGCGTAACATCAGAACATAATTAAAAATATCCAGCTGCCCCCGAGTCCAAACGCTCACCGAATGTCCAAACCCGCTCGAATTCCATTTCTATAGTTATGCGGCACACACTTCCCATTGTTACTGATACCTGCTCAATCGATGCGACCAGATATAATCCGCCGACTGGTAATAAGCCATATTTTCCGTGACCAACGAAGCGGCCGCATCCATATCCAGCTGTTGGTGTACGCCTAACGGATCGTCAATCACATCGACTTTTTGCTGGGGTGACAAATACACCAGTTTATTGTCTTTAAACAAGCCCAGTTTCTGGTAATTACTGACCAAGGCCCTGCCCTCTTCCTTGGGCATCTGCATAATATCGCGCCCATAAAACTGGCTTTCATAGTTGAGGTTTAAAAAACCGAGCACGGTCGGCGCGACATCGATCTGGCTGGACAAGACGTCATTTCTTATTGCCGGCACATGTTTGGGCGCATAGATAAACAAAGGGATATGGTATTTATCCACCGGCAGCTCGGTTTTGCGCGCGCTACCGGCACAGTGGTCCGCCACCATCACGAATACGGTATTATCGAACCAGGGCTTGGTTTTGGCCTGCTCGATAAATTGATGTATTGCATAATCGGTATACTTAACCGCGCCTTGCCGACCGCTGCCTGAGGGCAGATCGATCTTGCCTTCCGGATAGGTATAAGGACGATGATTGCTGGTGGTCATGATCTGAAAGAAGAACGGTTTGTTGTTTTGAAAATCCTTGTCGGCTTCTTTGATTGTACGGTTAAAAATGATGTCGTCGGAAACGCCCCAGGCGTTGGTAAAGGTGAGTTCCTCCGGCGTGAAATCGGTTTGATCGACAATACGGTAACCGTTGCCGGAATAAAACGCGTTCATATTGTCGAAATAGCCGCGGCCGCCGTATAAAAACGCGGTATCGTAGCCCTTTTGCTGCAACACCCGGCCAAAGCTGAATAAGTTGCCGTTGTCGGGTCGCTTGACGATAGCCTGGCCGGGCGTAGGCGGAATGGACAAGGTTAACGATTCAAGGCCCCTGATAGTACGGGTGCCGGTCGCGTAGAAATGGGTAAACAATAAACCTTCCTTAAACCATTCATCCATATACGGCGTGATGTTCTCCTTATTGCCGAAGGTTGCCAAGAAATCGGCGCTTAAGCTTTCGACGGTAATTAAAACCACATTCAGGCGTTTTTCCGCCCCGGCCGGTTTAATCATGCGCTTGATGTTATATAAACTCCCGGATGCATCCTCCGCGCCCAGTTGTTTTTTAATCACGGCGGATAACTGTTGGTCGTCGCCCACCTTATAAAAATGCCGGTAATCCAGCTCGTTATTTCTAAACGCCGAAAAAAATTGATAAGGGCCGTTGGCGGCCAGTTCATTAAGGTAGGTATTGGCTGAAAACTGATACCAGCTCGAATCGACCGCGGCGTAGCTTATAACCGGCAGCAACAGCAAGGCTCCGCTAATTTTCAAGCGCGATGCAAACGATTCTTCGGCATTAAAGGTATGCGCCAGGGCTTTTCTTACCCGCAAAAAACAAAGCGCGGTAATGACTAAAATACCTGAGAGCAACCAACCCAGCGGATAGGATTCAATGATGTTGCTGACCACCTCATGGGTATAAATCAGGTAATCAACGGCAATAAAATTAAACCTGACCCCGAATTCATCCCAGAATGTCCATTCCGACAACTCGATAAAAAACAGGACGTATAAACAAACGATAAAGACTGCAAAACTGATTATTTTATGGATTTTGCTTTGGTAAATACGATTGGGCAGCACCAGCAAATACAGGACAAAGGGGATTAACAAGTAACTGAAAAAAGCCAGGTCATGCACCATCCCTATCGGGAAAGCCAGCGCTATCTGGTAAATCGGCGTGTCGATGTCGGCCAGTTGTTTGATCAGCAAGGCTACTCTCAGCAATGTAAAAGTACCTAAATTAATCAATAAAAACAGCAATACAATAGTGAACCGTGATCTTGAAAACAATGCGTTTACGCTCATTTGAGTCGTTTCCTGAAAAAATAAAGGGCGACCGAAGTCGCCCTTTAGTGTCGCTGATAAATTAATTGCTATTTTACACTAACGTTACTTAATTGCTCAGGGCTAAAATCATCCGCTAATAATTGCACATCAATATCTATCAAAACTGATCCCCTTGATTAAGGACGCAAAGAATATCCGTTTGTATAAAATCATTGCCTTTGAATAATAAAGGAAGATCCAGATGTTTTGCTAAAGCATAGCTGCAACAATCACCGAAGTTTAGTTTGGCCGGATGGCGGCTTTTGCCATATTTTTGCCAAGCAATACAGGCTAATTGGGCTTGAGTTTTGTCAAAAGCAATAAACCGGACCGCTAAACCGGCAAGTAATTCATCCAATTTGGCCAATCCCAAACTCCCAAAGCGGCTATATAAAACCAATGACGCCTCGGTATAAGTCACAGCACTGATTTTGAGCGTGTCTGCCTCGTACATCAGGCGTAAAAACAATTCAGCTTCGGCTTCTTTTTCCAAAATGGCAATCAATGCAGATGAATCAATGACCATTTTCGTCACCAAACAAACCGAATGGGCTGTTATCGTAACCCAATATTTCATCAGGCGAACGCGCATCAAGAACGGGCAGGTTTGCACATTCTGTAGCAATTTTAACCGCCTGCTCAAAACTCATAGGCTTGGCTTTTAAGTTATTGCTTGATGCTTCAGTATTGCCCGTTAATTTAGCCATTAACATCATTTGCTGTTCAACGTTATTAATATATTGCTGAACAATAGATAAGGGTAAGTTATCGGGTACATTAATTGTAATTTGCATGATTGAGTTCTCTTTAAGAATTATCAAAACGCGGCATTAAACCCCATTGACCGATTTCTTCTATGCGGGTTTTGGCTTTTAAATGCATAGGCTGAGTCACTCAGCTTTAGAAAACCGGATGCGGAGAAAAGTCATGGGTTAAATCAAGCCAACGGAGTGATCAATTGCCGGACTTGTTCATGCAACACCGGTAAATCGTCGTGGATGGTTTTCCAAACCAGTTCAAAATCCACTTTGAAATAGCCGTGAGCAACACGGTTACGCATGGTGTACATGAATATCCAGGGTATTTCAGGATGGGATTGGGCATAAGCCGGATGATAACGCTCAATGTTGCGCGATGCCTCGCCAATAATCTCAAAGTTTCTGATCACGGCATCCTGTGTTTTTTCATCCTGTAAAAACCCAACTCCATCCAAATCCTCAACGTAACGATGAATGCGCTCAATAGCTTCGACAATATAACCAAGGTAATCGGGAATACGCTGGATGTCTTTTTTGCTCATACCGGCTGGGCCTCCTCTATCACTTGGTTGCGAAATTTGTCGGGTAACGCTCTAGGCGTCAACACATCAACCGTAATATTAAGCAACTGGGCAACTTCAACCTGAATCTTGGCAATATCCATCAATGTGGTTTCCGGCGTAGGATCGACCAGCAAGTCCAGGTCGCTGTCTTCGGTGTCATCGCCGTGCAACACCGAACCGAATACCCGCACGTTCTTGACCCGATGGCGCAGGGCGATTTCGCGGATCGCATCGCGGTGAGTTTGCAGGGCTATTGATGGGCGCATTCAGAGTTCTCCACGGAAGCTTGCCTATAAACATAATAGCATAGCTCATAGGCTGGGTATGACTGCACGGACAGATTTTTGCTCCATGCAGGAAGTAGAGCAATGCACGGAGCCGTTGCCGAGACCGGCAACGAAACCCATCCTATGCCTGTTGTTACGGCTTATGCGATGGGTTTCGCTGTGTTCTACCCATTCTACCGCCGCCCTAATTCCTCAGGACTAAAATCATCCACGCTGATAACCGCGAATCTGGCCTTTTCAGCAGCCACTATCAACTCTGCTTCTTTTTTGCTGATAATGGATTTGCTGACCGCCGCATCCAGCACAGCCGAAATCGCGCCTTTGGGCAGCTGTTTTTGCTTTTGCGCGGCCTGGATTTTGGCTTCCACCGGCATTGCCGCTAACACGGCCTGGAAGGCGACTTCAATCCTGCCGGTCGCATCGTCGGGCTTACGGTTGATGTAAATGCCGTGGGTTAAGCGGTCGCGGGTCGGGGAATTTTTCAGCAGCAGCACCGCAACCTGATGCAGTAAATAATCGGCGGGCGGCGAATACGGCTTACCGCCGGGGAACAGCGCGGCTCTTAACAGATAAGCTGGAAGACGCATAGGCAAGGCGTAGAAAACAGCCAACAAGGATTGCTGGGCGCGATGCAGGGTTTGTTGACAAGCCCAATGCAGCAACGGCAAGTCGTCTTGCGGACTGCCCTGATCCTGATAATGTTTCAGCACACAGGAACACAGATAAAGATTGCTCAACACATCGGCAAAGCGCCCGGAGATGCGTTCCTTGCGTTTAAGCGCGCCGCCCAAGGTCAGCAACGCAAAATCCGCGACCAGTGCAAAGCCTACGCTGAGCCGGGCAATCTGCCGGAAATAACCTTGGGTATCCTGATCGCCCGGCACATCGACAAAGCGGGCATTGCTGAGTCCCAACCAAAAACCTGCCGCCAGATTGTGCAGCACCGAACCGATATGCTCGAACAGCACTTCATCAAACCGGTCCGGATTATCCTGGCCTAGCGCTTCCATTTCTCTCTGAATATAAGGATGACAACGCACCGCGCCCTGGCCGAAAATCATCATGGTGCGGGTCAGGATATTGGCGCCCTCGACGGTAATGCTGACCGGAATCACCTGATAAATCCGGCCGAGATAGTTTTTAGGCCCCAGGCAAATACCGGAACCGCCTTGTATGTCCATCGCGTCGTTAATGACGCGGCGCATTCTTTCGGTCAGCTCGTATTTGATGATCGCGGAAATAACCGACGGCTTTTGCCCGTCGTCCAGCGCGGCTGCGGTCACCGTGCGCGCGGCATCGATAATATAGGTCTGGCCGGCGATGCGCGCCAGCGACTCTTCAATGCCCTCGAACTCGCCGATCGGCAGGTTGAATTGCTTGCGGATACGGGCATAAGCGCCGGTGTTACGGCAGGCCATTTTCGACGCGCCGGTGCTGAGCGCAGGCAAAGACACCGCCCTTCCGGTAGCAAGGCATTGCATCAGCATCTTCCAGCCGTTGCCGACCTGCTCTTTGCCGCCGATAATCCAGTCCATCGGGATAAACACGTCCTTGCCCCAATTCGGTCCGTTCTGGAATCCCGAATCCAGCGGAAAGTGGCGTCTGCCGATCGAAACGCCGGGGGTGTCGGTCGGAATCAGCGCGACGGTAATGCCGATGTTTTCCTGATCGCCGATCAGGTGTTCCGGGTCGTAAAGCTTGAATGCCAAACCCAGCACCGTGGCGACCGGGCCTAAGGTGATGTAGCGTTTTTCCCAGTTAAGGCGTATGCCCAGCACCTTGTCCTTGCCACTGGTTCCCAAGCTCGAGCTTGGGAACCAGCCGTAGCAGACCACGCCGGTGTCGGGCATGGCTCCTGCATCGCTGCCCGCATGGGGACCGGTCAGCGCAAACGCTGGGATTTCCTCGCCTTTTGCCAGACGCGGCAGATAATGATTTTTCTGCTGCTCGGTGCCGTAAGCCAACAGTAACTTGGCGGGACCTAAGGAATTGGGCACCATGACCGTGACGGCGGCAGTGCTGCTGCGGCTGGAAATTTTCATCACGATTTCGGAATGCGCGTACTCGCCGAACTCCAGACCGCCGTAGCGTTTGGGTATAATCATGCCGCAGAATTTATGCACCTTGATATAGTCCCAGACTTCTTCCGGCAGATCGCGGAGATTGTGGGTAATGTCCCAGTCATCCAGCATGCCGCACAGCGTCTCTACCGGGCCGTCGATGAAGGCCTGCTCTTCGGCGGTCAGTTTTGCGGCGGGTAAATCCAGCAAGACTTTCCAGTCGGGATTGCCGGAAAACAACTCCGCGTCCCACCAAGTATTGCCCGCTTCCAGCGCTTCGCGTTCGGTTTGCGACATTGGCGGCAACATTTTTTTCATGATCTTGGAAACCGCGCGGCTGAATAATCTTTTGCGGATAGCCGGAACATTGAGCGGGATAAAAACAGCGTCGAAAACAACCCATAACAAAAGTACAAAGTTGCCGCCCCCTTTCGCCATCGAATAAAGCCCTAACCATCCGAACAAAACCAGCGTAGTCCAGCGAAGGGATGCCCGGCCATAAGCCAAAACACCGACGAGAATGAGTAATGAAATTAACCAGATCATGGGATGTTCCTTAAATAGTTACCAATGTTTCATATTTGTCCACGAAAACCACAAAAAGCACGAAAAACACAAATTTTTTATAATACAATCCGTTGAACAGTAGCTTTTGGGTGACAACCGAAGTTGACTAACAAACCCAGATGCATTCCTGTTGCTTTCAGGTAGTTCAGCACCTGTGCCTTATGCGCTCCTGTTGTGACAGAAAGCGCTTTAAGTTCAACAATAATGGAATCATGGCACACAAAATCAGGGGTATAGGTTTACTGCAACGACTCACCCTTATAGCAAAGCTTGAGTTCTTGGTGTGCAACAAACGGAATGCCGCGTTTTGACAACTCCTTTTCCAAGCACTCTTGATATACAGCCTCAAGAAAGCCACAGCCCATTTCACGATACACATCAAACACAGCCCCCTGTATCTGATAACACTCTTCTCTAAACCAGAATTCATCCATTTTTCGTTTTTTTTCGTGCCTTTCGTGTTTTTCGTGGACAAAAAATCAATTACGCAACGGCTTACCTGTTTTAAGAAGATGCTCCAGCCTGGCCAGAGTGCCCGGCTGTTGAACTAAATGCAAAAACGCCTTCAACTCCAGATTTAACAAATCATCTTCGGTCAGCGGCTCGGTGATGTCGCACTGGCCGCCGCTGAGCACGTTCGCCAATTGCTGAGAAATTTCCACGTCATAATCCGTTATTTTTCCAGCCATCTTTAAGTTGTTGATGGCAATATCCATTGCAGCTCTGGCGCTGGTTCCCGGCAACTGATAAACGGCAGGTTCGGGCGGCATATAGCCCGGCGCCAGCCGCAACGCTGTGGCTTTAGCATCGGCCAATAAACGGTCTTTGTTCATGGTAATGCCGTCGGTGGCGGACAAAAACAGCATCTCCTTGGCTTCCGCCGCCGATTTGGATACCTTGGCCATGCCGATCGTTTCAAAAGCCTGGGCAATGCCCGGCATCGGGCCGCCGGGACGCCTCGCAAACTCCAGCCGGCGGCGCAGATATTCCTTGCATCCGCCCCAACCCGGAACCAGACCCACGCCCACTTCGACCAAGCCGATATACAGTTCGGCATGAGCTTGGATCGCATCGCAATGCAGCAGGATTTCGCAGCCGCCGCCCAGAGCCAACCCTGAAGGCGCGCCGACCACCGGGAACGGCCCATATTTCAACGCTTTATACGTCTGCTGGCCCTGTTTGATCAATTGCTCTACCGCAGGCCAGTCCTGGCTGTGGATGGCCTGCACCAATAAAGTCAAATTAGCCCCGGCCGAAAAATTGTCGGCATCGTTATGGATGACCAGTGCGGAAAAATCGCTTTCGACCTTGTCGACGCTTTGCCTAACCAACGCCAAGCTATCCATATCCAGCGTATTCATTTTGCTGTGAAACTCCAGACAGGCAACACCGTCGCCAATATCCCACAGACTGGCCGACGGGTTTTCCAGTAGCGCCGGAGCCGACAATTTAATATCGGATAACAACAGGACACCGTCTGTTCGGCGGACGGGCTGATAATTGCCGGACAAATCGACAAACGACCGCGTGCCTGAATCGATCGTGTACAGGCTGCGGCTCGTAGGGGCAATCCCTTGTGGTTGCCCCAATTGGGCAGGCACAAGGCCCGCCCCTACGGTTGCCAGTAGCGGCGGCACATCACGGCTTTCTGCGATCAACCGGTCAACAAACCAAGCCACGCCGATCCGATCCAGCAGCTCGAACGGCCCGAATTTCCAGTTATAACCCAGACGCATCGCGGTATCGACGGCAACAATATCATCGGCAATCTCGGGAATCAGGCTGGCGCTATAAACCAAAGTGTTGGACAGCACCTGCCAGGCAAAACGACAGATTATGTCGTCGCCTGACAAAAAACGCCTTAATTCATCCTGCGTTTTGGCTACCTCCGGCAAGGCGAACTTTTCGCTAGGCTGATAGCCGCCGGTTTGCAGGTTAATGGATTCCTTGACGCGCTTTCCGCTTGTTTCGTTCAAACGATAAAAACCGCCCTTGCCTTTCCTGCCGGTGTAACCGTCGGCTATCATGGACTGAACCAACGGAGGAAACGTGTTGACCTGATGGAATGCATCTTCCTTGGGTAAAGCCAATTTCATCCCGCCCAAAATATGCGGAATCAAATCGAGCCCGACCAAATCCAGCAATCCGAATATGCCGGTTTTCGGTATACCGAACGGCGCTGACATCACCGCATCGGCCTGCTCCACGGTTAAATCCAGCTTGATCGCCTCCAGCAGCCCGCATTGCAGCCAATAAATACCGATACGGTTGCCGATAAAGCCCGGCGTATCCTTGCAGGTAACGCTGTCTTTACCCAGATGGGTATCGGCAAAACGGCTGACGGCATCGACCAGTTCCGGCCGGGTCTCGGCACCTGAAACCAGTTCCAGCAGGCGCATATAACGGGGCGGATTAAAAAAATGGGTGATCATGAAACGCCGTTTGAAACTGTCCGGCATGTCGCGGGTCAGCAGTTTCAACGGCAATGTCGAGGTGTTCGATGAGATCAGGGTATCGGGGCGGCAAATGTTATCCAGTTTCCGGTAAAGTTCCTGCTTGATGGCCGGGTTTTCAAGCACCGCTTCAATCACCCAGTCAACGTCACCCACCCAGTCAAGATGGTCTTCAATGTTACCGGGAGTAACCAGCTGAGCATAGTTCTTATGCATGAATGCGGCGGGTTCGGCTTTGAGCAGCTTGGCAATGGCTGATTCGGCGATGCTGTTCCTGCTTCCAATATCCGATTGCCCTGAGCCTGTCCTGAGTTCAGCCGAAGGGCTTGGTCGAAGGGTAGGCACTCTATCCAGCAAATAGACGGGGATGCCGGCGTTGGCGATATGGGCGGCAATGCCGGCCCCCATGACCCCCGCGCCAATCACCGCGACTTTTTTGATGTCCATTAGATAGCCTCCAAAATAGTCGCTATGCCCTGCCCGCCGCCGATACATTGGGTGGCGAGGGCAAACTGCTTGTTTTCCCGTTTCAACAGGCTTGCGGCCTTACCGGTAATTCTGGCCCCTGACGCGCCCAACGGATGGCCTAAAGCAATCGCGCCGCCGTCCGGATTCAATTTTTCCAACGGAATCGGCAACTCTTTTAGTACCGCCAAAGATTGCGCGGCAAAGGCTTCGTTCAGTTCGACGATGTCGATATTCTGCAAGGTCAATCCGGCCCGTTTCAAGGCTTTTTGGGTGGCGCTGACCGGTCCTATGCCCATGATTTCCGGCGCACAAGCGGATACTGCGATAGCCCTGATACGGGCAAGTTTTTCCAAGCCGTGAAGGTCCGCGTATTTCTCGCTGCACACCAGCACCGCGGCCGCGCCGTCGGTTAACGGCGAGGAGGTTCCGGCCGTAACGCTGCCGTTTTTAAGGAAGGCCGGTGGCAATTCGGCTAATGCCTGAAGCGTGGAATCCGCCCTGATGCAGCCGTCGTATTGAACGGTTTCGCCGTCAGCGCGTTTAATCGGGATGATTTCAGTGGCGAACAAGCCGTTTTGCTGGGCCGCGCCCGCTTTTTGCTGGCTGGCTACGGCGAAGGTTTCCTGAGCCAAGCGGTCGATATGATATTGCAAGGCCAGATTCTCCGCCGTCTCGCCCATGCCGATATAGGCTTGAGGATAGGCTTTATAAAGACCGGGATTCGGCAGGTAATTAAAGCCGCCCATCGGCACCCGGCTCATCGATTCGACACCGGCACAGATAAACACCTCACCGGCATTCATTTGAATCATGCCTGCCGCATTATGTATGGCCTGCATGGAGGAGCCGCAAAAACGATTAAGGGTAGTGCCGGCTATGGTCATAGGCAACTCGGCAAGATGAACGATTAACCGCGCCAGATTCATGCCCTGCTCTCCTTCCGGGAAGGCGCAGCCTAAAATTAAATCTTCAATATCTCCCGGATTAACGCCGGTATCATTGATTAAGCCTTTGATGACCTGTGCGACAAGATCATCCGGCCTGACTTTAGCCAATTGGCCTTTTTGCGCCGGAGTGAAAGGCGACCTGCAATACCCTGCGATAACTACATTTTTCATTTTATTGCCCCCATATTTATTGTTTTCACCACGAAGACACGAAGGTCGCGAAGAAAAAATCAAGGTAAAAACTTCGTGTCTTCGTGGTGAATAAAAGACTTTTAATCACCTGTTCTGCTGGTTCCCATGAACTCCGACAGCCCGCGCTACGGGGCTACCGAAGGGCCCTCTGCATTCCCACTCGGTGCGTGGCAATGAGCAATCCTAATGCTTTCAATCTTCGTGTTCTTCGTGCCTTCGTGGTGAATCCGCCAAAACATTAATCCCGACATTTTTATTGTCTACGGCGCTTAACTCATTCAAAAAATCATCAATCACTCCCCACGCGCCGTCGATATTTTCCATTAAAATACCGTGACGCTGGGATTTGATAGCGTGGATTTGCTTATGTTTGGAACCGAGTTTAGCCATAATGATCGGCGCGCCTTTGGGAGAAACAATAGGGTCCTCGTCACCGTACATAATCAAGACAGGCAGGCTAATCTGCGGCAGTAACTCCTCAAGCTGCGCAATTAACAGTCTCAGTTCATAAAGCGCCCTGACCGGCACATTGCGATAGTTAATACCGGGATGTTCCGATTCACTGTTAATAAAAGGCTTTACGCCTTCGAAAGCCGAAACCCAAGCGACCAGCGTGTTGGTGCCATGCAGCAACGGTACCAGCATAAAAGCAGGATTAACGAACTTTAACGGCACCGAAACGGCAATAACGCCGACCATTTCAGGATACTGTTCCGCGGCCAGTTTCAACGCCAATGCCCCCCCCGTGGAAAAACCGGCAACAAAAATACGCGGACAATGCGCCTTGAGTATATTGAAACCCCGTTGTACGCAACCGTACCAATCCTCCCAGCTCTGCTCACGCAACGCATAAGGCGATGTGCCGTGGCCTTTTAGCCGAACTCCCAAAACCGTGTAACCTTGCTTAAGCAGATATTCGCCATACGCTCTTAATTCAGCGGGACCGGCAAGCAAGCCGTGAACCAGCAAAACGCCGAAGCCGTTGGCAAATTCCGGCTGAATAAGAAAAGGCATGGGATCGGCAACGGCAACTTCTTCCGGACTGATGTCGTTAAACAAAGGTTTTAAGTAAGCCTGTTTTTCCCATGCCAGCGTGCGACATTCATCCTCAAAATGCCAGGCGGCCAATTTATCTTTATCGGCCTTGGCACATTCGACTATCGCATCGATCAGGGTGTCTCGAACAGTATGCAGCGGCGCTGCTTCGTTATTGTAAACAGCAATCGGGTTTTCCAGACGGATGCTGTCAAAGTCGGATTCGACACACAGCTTGGGCAAAAACCGGTAATAATTTTCATCCTCCAGGATTAGACCGGCTTCTTTTGCAACGCACATGAAATAATCGAAACGCTTGTTAGCCGCCTTAAACAGGTCGCTATAATCATCGGGATTAAGCAGGCTTCGGTGCAGATGAATCACCGTGTTGTTCTGCAAGTGCTTAATGGCAATGTACAAAATGCTGTAAAACGAATCTTTCCCGATATACATCCGTCCCTGACCGACGTAATGCATGATCAGCGTTGCCGCCAGATGGCTTAAATTGATGGTGACATTGGCATAAATGCCTTCCATGTATCGATCGCGGGAACATTGGGCATTTTTTATAAAAGACGATCCCAGTAAACGTTGTTTCCAGTTTTTAGGCCTGGAATTCAGCGTAAAAACATCGTCTATGGTGTTAATTTCCGGAATAACCTTGTCCATCAGGTAGCGGGTTCGCCAATCCCAAACCCAGCACGGATCGACAGGCGTACCCATGCGAATATCCATATCGGTATTTTTGAGCATGATATTGCCTTCAATCAGCAATTCCTCGGATTGGCGCAAACTCAGGCCGCTAGAAAACAGCTCAACGCTTTTAAACAGCAAGTTTTCAGAGGATCGAATCGGATAAAAAGTAATATTGGCAGGAACCATCAGCGTCGGTTTGTTCGCTACCGCTATCAGCTGATCGATACTGTCGATTTGCAAAACATCCTTCCATTGCCTAAGCAGGGCCACATCGTTTTGACGATGGGCGTGACGAATAGCCGCTTTAAAAGTTTCCAAGCCTTGCGCCAAAACCGCAGGACCGGTGTGCAACTTGCGCCGGTTGCCGGTGACCCGAGAGTAAATGCTGTAATGACCGCGCTTGTCGATAACCCGCCGGTCTTTTACCATGCCGCCTTCAGGAAAAATAATGACTTTACGACCGCGCAAAATCTGCCCTGCCAGCAACGCAAACAGTCGGTCATGGTTGTGAGGAAAAACGCCAACGTGTTTTAAATACCGCGACAACACATTGTCTTCTTGAAAGAATTCCGCCGAGGCAATGGAACAACTGTAAGCCCCGGTTTGCTCGTAAATAAGAAACTGCGGTATGAACGTTTCAAACCGGGAAAAATGATTGAATAAGAAGATGTCGCCGTCCAAAACCTGTGGCTCGGCATGCAAATCAAGCTTGACGCTCAGCATGTTTTTGACGGCGTTAAACAACTTGACCGACCTGTTGTAGAGCTTGGTATCTATATCGGGCCAGTCATCGGGATAAGGTGTTTTATTCATGTCACCTTCTTTGTCTAAGGGTAGAAGTCTAGGAAATCACCATTGAGCCAAACGCGTATTTTCAGTATATCCCACGCTGAAAGCTATGGGATCACTGTAAAACTATCGGCCTGGGATTTTTTACCGGCCAGTCCGATAATAACCCTTACTCGACATAGAAGATATTATTTCTACCATCTGGCAGGTAAAGATTCCAAACCTCTAAGCACCCATGTCGGTTCCCACTTTAGCTGATCTACATTATCGATAGTCAAATTCGGTAATCGGCGAAATAAGGTTTCAAGTGCGACTTCTAACTCAATGGCTCCCAGTTTAGCTCCTAAGCAATAATGGCTGCCATGACCAAAAGCGAGTGATTTTTTAAGGGCTGGTCTCTCAATCCAGAAACGATCAGGTTCGTCGAATACTTCCGGGTCATGATTTGCCGAATCAAGAGCTAGATAGATAGAGTCCCCGGACGCAATTTGCACACCGTTAAATTCGAATGATTCTATAGCCATGCGAAAGGTAACTGCCCCCGAAGAATTAAAACGCAAGCCTTCTTCTACCGCACAGGGTAGAAGCTCTGGTCTGGCAATTAGCAATTCCCGTTGATCAGGGTAAAGAAACAGCAGTCGTAAAATATTACACAGCGCGTTGGCAGTAGTTCCGTATCCTGATATAAACAGCATGATAAGGTTACAAATAACATCGTCTTCGCTTAATCGCTCTCCATCTTCCTCGGCTGCCAATAACTTCGAAACCAAATCTTCGCCGGGTTGTTTGCGTCTTTGCTGACAAATCTCGCGGAAAAATCTATCCAACCGTAATGCGGCCGCGTTAGAGGACTCTAATTCCGTCGCAGTAAGCAAGTTAGGTTCTCCAGGCCTCAGAATTAGCTTAATTTCTTCCAAAAAATCAAGGCTTTGCTCCAGTTCGATGTTAAGCATATCGCAAGTGACTTGTATCGGTAGCTGATAGGCAAAAACAGTCATTAAATTAGCCTGCCCGCAATCTATCCATTTGTCCACCAATTGATCCGCACTTTTTTGCACTAACGTACGCAACTCGCTTATTTTGCTAGCATTAATCGCTTTGACAACCAGCTTGCGCCTATGCGGTGAATCCATTAATCCCCAGAAATTACTATGAAAGCGATAAACAGGTTCATCGCTCATATCTCGTCCATAACGTTGATTGAATATAGAAGGAATATCCTTGTTTAAGCATGGATTTTTCAACAAGTATTCGACATCCTGGTAACGGGTTATTAACCAGGTCCCAGGTTCTAACTGATAAATTGGAGCTTGCTCGCGCAATTTGGCATAAATTGGGTAAGGATTAGCTATGAATTCAGGAGATTGAACATCTAATTGCATAAGTTAAGCATCTCTTAATTAGTAAATTTATTCTATAGCGTGGGCTTTCCTGCTGTTTCCAAAGCACCGACTGCATATTACGTGAACACTGAAAATGGCGACTACATAAGCTTTTTGCCGCATATTATCGACGTTATAGCTTACAATACATCCATTATCTTGTTGAGACTATTTTATCCGAGCTAAACCAATAAAATTTTCTGTATTTAACAAAAATAAACTCCAATCTAAACAGACATAATTCGTTCAATTTAAATAAAAGTTCTTTATGCTTAATAATATTTCAATTCAAGAATCATCATTTAGTGAAGACAAATCGATAAAAAAATCAGGAGTCAATAACCACACAGTAAAAGATTTTGGTCCTGGCAATTATCAACTAATGAAAAAAGATATTAACTATATTGTATACGGCGCATGTTTTTTAGCATCCGGCGGCGGCGGACCACTTGGACTAGCCCTGCTGTTTATGGACAAAATGCTTAACGACGCCGATGTGATGCATTATGTAAATCCTGAGAACCTTGAGGCACATAAAAATATAGCTTTTGTAGCTGGCTTAGGTTCACCCGATAAAATATTTGAAGGCTTCGGGCAAACGGTTTCATTAAATGCCTTCATGGAAATGGATAATTATCTAGTTCAATCCGGTCAAGAGCCTTTAGGTTATTTGATACCCGTTGAAATGGGCGCAATGAATACGTTAATTCCCTTTATAATTTCCGCGAAAAAAGGAATCGCGATAATTAATGGAGATCCCTGTGGCCGGGCAATGCCGGAATTAAGCATGACGCTTTTCAACATTAACAAACTCCCCATAAATCCTGTTATCTTAACTTCCGATACTGACGAATCCGGACACTATCAAAAAATAATTGTACAGGTAAAAGATGCGGACGATGCAGAGAGCCAAGCCCGGCAATTTGCCAGATTACATAACAGCACCGCGGGAATGGCATGCTATCCGATGCGAGGCGCCGACTTAAATTGTTCAAGTTTATCCGATAAAAACGAGGCTAAATTTAATCAATGGACAATCGGCTTGGCATGGAATCTGGGACGGAATATGATTGAATCCGGAAATTATAATGAGTTTCTGGAATTTTTGGATAGCTTCCCACTGCCCAGTTATACCTTATTTGAAGGCATGATCGCCCATAAAGAAGAAAGAAAAATAAGCGGTTTTGACGTTGGAAAAATTACCGTAACAAATGGTGATGAAACATTTTTTATCTATTATAAAAATGAAAGCCTTTTAGCATGGAACGCAACAAGAAAATGCTATGCTGCCATGGGACCGGATTCAATTAATTTTCTTGTCAGGAAAAACGCTCAACCATTCTCAAATACCGATATAAACAGCGACCCTAAAAAAAATAACAAAAACATACCCTTAGGATCAGGAATTGGGATTGTCGGACTGTGTGCTTATGACAAATTGAGAGATACCGTACTTGTGAACTTATTTTTATCAAATATTCAAGAAACCTTGGCCGCGTTCCCTGAAGACCATATACCTGTTCCCGATAGATATATTCCCTTGCCGAATTTAATGTCGCGTTACAACGAATATCCGAAATATCATGCATAAACATCATGTTAGACTAATACGGCCTTAGTTTAGATAGCACCTTGTAAATCTGCCAGAAACGCCCCGTCTGGCTGAGTTTTTGATATGGGGCAAACTGGTACTCTCTCGCAACGAGCGATGAGTTTTCGTATTAACCTTTTTTTAACGGAGAGACTAGATGAAACTGTTCTGGTAAAAGCCTAACCCATAAGGTGGATTCGCTGATAAGCAATCCACCTTCTTATTAATTACCGGCTAAATGTCTAACGCAACGAAGTCCATTATCGCGTAGACCTATAAGTCATCCCCGACCTTTCCCACGCTATATTCTCTTTTTCCTACGCGTCGCTTAGGAATGCAATCAAAGCTCGCTACGCCGCGAAACACAACCAGTAATTACAAATATGAGACGCGTCCATGGCACTGGATACCGGCATCCATGCCAGCATGACGGTTCTAATTAGATTTTCTTGCTGATCAAGTATCAGGAAATACCGGGGAGGGCAACTCATTTTCCCATTCTATCGCGCAGCAGTCATCGTTATACACTCATGTCTGTGAGACGCCGTCGTTCTGGCAGGGGTGCCGGAACCCAGGCACAGGGAGGTGAAACTTTGTGTTACTCAAGTACCTGAGAACAGCCAAGTTACCGTCCATGGCACTGGATACCGGCATCCATGCCGGCATGACGGCTCTAATGAGATTTTCTTGCTGATCAAGTATCAGGAAATGCCGGGGGCGATCAACTCATTTTCCCGTTCTATCGCGCAGCAGTCATCGTTATACCCCCATGTCTGTGAGACGCCGTCGTTCTGGCAGGGATGCCGGAACCCAGGCACAGGGAGGTGAAACTTTGTGTTACTCAAGTACCTGAGAACCGCCAAGTTACCGTCCATGGCACTGGATACCGGCATCCATGCCAGCATGACGGTGCTAATTGGAATCTCTTGCTAATCAAGCGTCAGAAATTTTCTATGACACAACAGGTATATTACCAACGAAATCTCAATATAAGGCCAAGTATCAATTAGCAATTAAATCTTCCCATAAGTCCCTCCATTCGGGATTAGCTTGTTCAATTAATCCTAATTTAGCAACGCGACGCCAACGCTTAAGCTCCTTTTCACGCAAAATGGCGCTTTCCATACGCTCATGAGCTTCAAACCAAACCAGATTATGGACATGGTAGCGTTTGGTAAACCCTGCTACAAGGCCATTGCGGTATTGATAAACACGCTTGATTAAGTCCGAGGTCACTCCTACGTAGAGAGTCCCGTTCCTATTACTGGCGAGGATGTAGACATAAGGCTGTTTATTCATCAGGGTTATGCGGTATTGGCCGAGTCATGCATTCACATCCATGTGACTGGATACTGGCGAAATCCTAAACTACCCTGCCCGACTAAAATTTCAAGCTGACATGTCCAAAAAATGTCCTTCCGGCCATTTGATAATCACCGATAAAACTTAAGCCGGTAGGCGCCGGGTCGTAATAACGTTTGTCAAATACGTTGTAAACATTAAAACTGATGTCAACTTTCTTACCGAACATGTTTTTCCCCAATAAGCCCATATCGAATAAAGCGTACCCAGGCGCATCGTTGCGGGTATCTCCCGGATTACGCAAGGTACTGTCCTTAATAAGAACATGAGCGAAACTGCTCCAAGTATTATCGATGGCCCAATTTGCTGTCAGGTTAGTGCGATGCCGCGGCACATCCGCTAACTGCCGATTAAGCTGGGTGCTATGCTGCAAGACATAATTGGCGCTCACATAGGAACCTTGCCAATTGCCGTCAAAGTCATAACGCGTCTCCAATTCAACACCCTCTGAGACCAAACTGCCATTATTGGCGTACTGCAAAGCCGTTGTTTGACTGGCAACCGGTGAGATAATTTGATTAATTGCCGAGTGATAATACGTCGCTTGAGTTGTCAAGCCCACCACAGGATGAGCAATAATGCCCGATTCAAAAGTTTTAACTTCCTCCGGTTTAAGCGTTGGATTACCCAATAACACAGGATTGTTGACACTCCCAAGCTCACCAAAGGCAGGTGCTCGGTACGCGGTACCATAAGAAAATTTCAGCGAATAGTTCTTAATAAATTCCCAATTAAATCCCATCCTGGGATTGAATGTGCCGCCAAAATCACTGTACCGATCATAACGAGCCCCCAATGTCATCCGTACATTCTTTAACGGGTCCCAGACATCTTCAATATAAACTCCCCAGCGTCTACGAGTTCTTTCTTCCGTAGTAGACAGTGCTTGTATCAAGTGTTCCGGATCGGGGCCCGATTCATCAATAAGATTACCCTGTTGCTCTTTTGCATAAGAAAACCCGCTAATTACTGTTTGGACATCGCTGATATGGTAGTTAGCTTGAATTTCACCACCGGTACGTGTGTCCTGAAGGCCGAACCGAGCAAATTGAGTTGGTGCGAGTTGCCATATATTATCAATGCTAAAAAAATCGTGAAATATTTGGGTATCTAACGTGAAATTATCTTGAATCTTCCAGGTTCGACTTAAGCGCAGGAAATAATTGTTATGATCTTGTTGAGTCCTGTCATCGCTTAAAATAGTTGCTGCACCAAAAAATGTGCCCGCTTTTTTATTGATATAACGCCCGTCCAGTTTAAAGTCCTGATAACCTAACTGCCATTCCAAATCATAGCGGCCTTCTGTAAGCTGGCTTTTACCGGGCGCGACAGAATTGAGGCCTTGTACGCTCAAGCTGTCGGCGGGAATTGACGAATTAATACCGTTAGTATCGGTAAAATTAAAATGCAACGCCGCCTCAGCGCTATTATCGAATTGCTTGCCCCAGGATGCCCGGTATTGCTGGGTATCGAAACTTCCCCAACCGGCTGAAGTTTGCACGCCATTCAAATCCTTGGCGTTTTGGGTAATGATATTGATAACGGCAAGAAAGGCATTAGCGCCATATAAGGCCGAACCCGGACCTCGCACAACTTCCACACGCTTAATCGTATCCACCGGCAAATCATCATAGACCCAACCACTACCGGCGTTCTGCAGATTATGATCCAGCGGATGGCCGTTCAACATAATCTGCACTTTTTCAGACGTTAATGTTTTAACACCGCGAACTTCAATTTCACGCCAGCCAAACTGAGTTTGCGTAATACCGATCCCCGGAACCAAACGCAGCACATCCAACAAATTGCGGGCCCCGATATGCTGAATATCGTTCTGGGTAATGACTGTCGTTGTCGCAATAGTCTTATCCACATGCTCTTCTATTTTCGAGGCGGTAATGACGACTTGCCGTTCTGCGGCAAGATAGGCCAATTCCTTTTCCAGATCGTCATTCGAAGCTGCCGCTGCAAAAGCACTCGAATCCAAGACCAAGACGCCGACCAGTAGGGTGTATAAATATTTAATCATTTATTGCACTCCACGATTTTATTAACCGAATCCAGGGCATCTTGGTTGAAATTGAGCTGCAATGCATCGAGAGCGCATTTATTTAAAGTAACCGTTGAGCCCGCCGGGCTTTGCACCGTCCCCTCCGGCACTTTATCTTTATCCATCATCAGGGCTAAACTTGCCGATTGTCGCCCAATCGTTGCAAGATCGGCAGAAATTGCCAAAACCGCGCCTTGTTCTATAAACACGTCGCTGTAGGCGTAAACCGGCTTTTTTTGTTGTTGCGCCGCTTGAAAAATTTGCTGCACTGACGCTTTGCTGCTTAAAACAACCGGATCGGAAATAATCCAGAACATATCTATTTTCGGCAGCAATTCATTGAGTGCATCGCCAATCTCTTGCGCATCGTTAATAGGCTGATTAATGATATTTATGCCTAAGGCTAAGGCGTCTTTTTTAATGGTTTCTACGTATTCGCGGCTGAATTTATCATTGTAGAGTAAGCCGATGTTTTTAATCGTTGGAAAGAAATAGCGTAACAACGATATTTCTTGTGCGGACGACAATTCGTTGGCTACACCATAAGTTCCTTCGCCAATATCCAGTCTTCGCCAATTAATAGCGGCTGAAAATAACAATTTTTTGTTAGCGGCATAATTACGCGCTAACGAATAGGCTTTGGTTCCGATGCAATAAATAAGTTCGGGGTTTTCTTGCTGGATCAGCTGTTTCAGCTCCGCTTCGGCATCGGCATGACTATTTAAAGTAAACTCGGACCATTGATAAGCGTTTTGCTGCAAGACTTTTTTAAATTCTGTCGCGATTGTTTCATACCGAAAAACTGTATTATCGCTATTAACGATCAGCACCTTGCTCGACTGGGCAAAAGCGGCGCTAACCCAAAACAGAGCCAAGAGGATTAAGACCTTACAAAAATTTATTATTTTCATAGCGGGTTCCAGTCTATATAAGACGCGCGGCGATTATTAAAGCATTTCATTGCATTGCCCTCCAGCCATCTATACCCAGTAACTTTAAGTTTTCCCCGCCGGCCTCGGCCTCCGACATTGTTCGTAACACTTCGAGCAATTCCACTTCCTGTTGCTCCGGTTTTTGCAATGTTGCCGCAACCAATAAATAGTCCTTTTCGCTAAAACCTAAACTGTGTAATTCTCGAAATTGATTGGGATTAATCATCGCCAGCTTATCTAGGCCGCTTTCTGCGCAAATGGCGGCAGTCGCCATGCCGAAACCCACCGCCATAATCGCATCAATGTCTTTAGGCACAATGAGAATTTTGATGTCTTTAAGCAACGCTTCCTGTTCTTTGCCGAGTATTTGTTTCAATACGCTGTGAATGTATTCTTCACTGCCTGCGCCGGCAACCACGGTATTCTTAAGCATAGTGACATCGGCAATGTCTTTTTTGGTGCTTAATACCTTTCTTTGCATGGTGTTGCCCTTTGAGGTACCGACCAAGGCGATTTTCAACGGCACATTTTTCTGCTGCAAGGCCTTTAAATGCCAGCTGGATAATAGATAAACATCGCCTTTTTTTTCTTGAATTACCGATTCGAAATTTTCCCTGCTATCAAACGGCTGGAAATAATAACCGCCATGATTCACCAAATACGTATCAAACGCTGTTTTTAACGTCGCAAAGTTATTGATGTTCGTTTCCGGATTATAAAAATAGATAATCGATCCTACATTGGAGCAGGCAGACCAATAGCCTCCGGTAATAAATACGGAAATGATAAGAAAAACAGGCAGGATGCGTTTCATTTCCGGTATCTTTCGTTAAAACCGCACGTTAATACCGAAAAAGAAACCTTGGGATTGAGCATTTAAGATTCTTTAAAATTATATGAAGCCGCAATAATAGCCTTTAAAGAAAAATAAAGCACCGGAAAAATGCCACTGAATTATCTTCCAATAAGCCATTACACCGTCGTTTGGAAGCTCAAAAAAGCATCGAAGCGGATTTATTTTTTTTAACGCCCATCACAGATTCGTTATTTAAAACAGTCTCATCGACGCTGGCGGCCTTCAAGTCCCGCTTCACGAATCGCGCAGCTGCAATGCCAGTTGCGGATAATCGGTGATCAAAATATTGACCTTCAGATCCAGCGCTTTTTGAATGTTCTCAACACTGTTGCAGGTATAAACCCCGACGCCTTTGCCCTGCTCCCGCAAAAGCCTGGCAATAGACTCGTTATGGATGTCGATGGGCAGACAAAAACCGGCAAGAAAACTGTAATCTTTCAGGAAGCGCTCAATATCGGCCTGGGTGTGATGGCCGGACAGCAGATAGTAAAGCGGCAAATCCGGCGCATGTTGATAGGCGAAAATCAGGCCGGGCAGACTGTATGAGGAAATAAACACGCCATCGGCAGCCGATGTGCCGATGATCGCCAGCATTTTCAGAATCTTGCTTTCCAAGCGTTGCAAAGATTCCCCGTCGCGGCTTTTAAGCTCAATATTCAAACCGCAACACCCCCGGAAACTATCGACAAACTCCTTAAGGCTTAAGGCGCCTTCGGGCAGCGCATCGGGCGAGCTGTAGCCGGCAAAATCCATTTGTTCAAGCTGCGCGAAGTTAAAATCGTCGATGCATTTTCCCGGATGCCCCAGCTTATCCAGTTCCCAGTCATGCCAAAGCACCGGCACCTCGTCCAGACTCAGCTGCACATCGGTTTCAATACCGTCAATCGGGTATTGCAGGGCTTTATTGAAAGCGGCTCGGGTGTTTTCGGCAATGGCTCCATGCATTGCTCTCGGCAACTGCTCCATGCGTTGTTCTACCTCCATGCAATCGTCGGCCGCTTCCCTGTTTGCGCCACGGTGGGCAAAGATCATGCATGTGTTCCGGTTGCTCATTGTGTTACATCTCCGTTAACAGGATTCCGCAGCTAAAAATATACGCCATGCGTACTCAACTGAGTTTTACCTTGTTTATGCTCATTTAAAGCCTCATCAGCCAATAATTCATCTTGCCAACATGTTTTAGACAACATTGATGCTTCTGTAAAGACTCTTTCAAGTAGTCGAGCAAAGTATTCGCTTTAGAACAAATTCAAAGAGTTCGCCACGAAGACACGAAGTTTTCAATACATTGAATTAAAAACAATTATTTTTCTCTGTACACTTCGCGCCTTCGTGGTGAATATGTTCTTAACTGATGTTACGCATTGTCCACGAAAAGCACGAAAAAAACATCCGCTGTAGGCTTCTCGCTGACGGCGTGATACCCGGCATTCATTCACAGACTCCCAAGACAGGCTCCTTACGTCATACACCCAAGTCTGTGGGATGCCGTCGTTCTGGCAGGGACAGATATTTGCTCCTGCAATATCTGCATTCCCCGCATCCCTGTGGGTTATGCCGGAACCCAGGCACAGGGAGGTGAAACTTCGCGTTGCACAAGTATCTACGGGATGTGTCGTCATTCCGATAGTCTCTGGCCTGGCGTTGGGCAAGAAGCAGGTCTACCTGGCAACGTTCTGATGTATTTTAACTATTTTCGTGTTTTTCGTGGACTACGCTTTTTATTATGAGCATGCGTAACATCAGTTAAGAATATCTACAGCCCGTTGTTTTTCTTGATCGTTCATGTCGATGCTCCTGTTGATTATAGAAATAATGCCACCTAACATTTAAGCGACGCCTACCCGGATGTTTGATAACAATATATAACAACGCCCTCCACCTACTGCGTTGATCCGATACTATAGCAACAACAATTTTCCTCAAAATGAATTGATGAAAAAATGACCCAAAGCTTGAATCCAGCGCTACTCCGCTTAAACGCGCTATTTGGGGATACAATAAGAGCATAACCTGCCTATAACGCGATGCCCACACTGGAGATTTCTCGATGAACTATACAAACATGCTGGCCGTGGCGTTCGCCGAAGCGCAAGCCGGTTTTGATGAAGGCGGCGTACCGGTCGGCGCGGCGCTGTTCGACGCGCATGGCAAGCTGCTCGGACGCGGCCGCAATCGCCGGGTGCAGGACAGCGACCCGTCCGTCCACGGCGAAACCGACGCCTTTCGCAAAGCCGGCCGCCAAACCTACTACCGCGACAAGATTTTGGTAACGACATTGGCGCCCTGCTGGTATTGCTCGGGTTTGATCCGGCAATTCAATATCGGCACGGTGGTGGTCGGCGAATCGGTCAACTTCGAAGGCCATCTGGATTGGCTCAAAGACGCCGGAGTACGGATTATTGAAATGAACGATGCCGATTGCATTGCGCTGATGCGGCGCTTTATCGAGCAATCGCCGCAAATCTGGTTTGAAGACATCGGCGAATGCGCTTGCGGTTAACGCCCGCAGAAACCTTTTCAATCGATAACCCCTGGCGAATCCGCCTGTCTAAATATGCATCGCCCCAATCTAACGATATGCCCAAGGGCGGTTTTTCAGTTATAATCGCCCACTTTTTATTGCCCAAGAGCGTTAATCCGTGTCCAGCATAAACAACGACTTATCTACTTTTCAGGGACTCATCCTGGCCTTACAGAAATACTGGTCAGATCAGGGTTGTATTTTATTGCAACCGCTGGACCAGGAAGTGGGCGCGGGGACCTTTCACCCCGCCACCTTTTTACGCGCCATAGGCCCCGAGCCTTGGAACGCAGCCTATGTACAGCCGTCGCGCAGGCCGACCGACGGCCGTTTCGGCGAAAACCCCAACCGCTTGCAGCATTACTACCAGTTTCAGGTGGTGTTAAAGCCGTCGCCGGATAATATCCAGGAATTGTATCTGGGTTCGTTGCGCCATTTGGGCCTGGATTTGCTCGAACACGACGTGCGCTTTGTCGAAGACAATTGGGAATCGCCCACTCTCGGCGCATGGGGCTTGGGCTGGGAAGTCTGGCTGAACGGCATGGAAGTGACCCAGTTCACTTATTTCCAGCAAGTCGGCGGTCTTGAATGTAGGCCGATCACCGGCGAAATCACCTACGGTCTGGAGCGCATCGCGATGTACTTGCAGGGCGTTAAAAGCGTTTACGATCTGGTCTGGACTAACGGCCCGTTCGGCACCGTTACTTACGGCGACGTGTTCCATCAAAACGAAGTGGAAATGTCCGCTTACAACTTCGAACACGCCAATGTCGAGTTCATGTTCCAGTGCTTCGAGACTTACGAGCGGGAATGCACCAAGCTGATCGAATTGAACTTACCGTTACCGGCTTATGAGATGGTGCTGAAAGCTTCCCACGCCTTTAATCTGCTGGATGCGCGACATGCCATTTCGGTTACCGAGCGGCAACGGTATTTGTTACGGGTCAGGAATTTGGCTAAATCCGTTGCTGAAGTTTATTACCAACGCCGGGAATCGCTGGGCTTCCCGATGTGCCAGAATAACTAAAAGACTGGATTGTCCATGTTAAAAAGACTTTATGTTCATAATTACAAATGTTTAGTTAATTTTGAAATTAACTTTGACAAGGATATTAGTCTTTTTTTGGGGGCGAATGGTTCGGGTAAATCAACGATTTTTGAAGTTTTAACTAAATTACGTAGAATAATTATTGACGAAGAAAAGGTTGAAAATGTATTTAATATTAATGACAATCCTCGCTGGTTAAGCTGGACTAAGTCTACTGAATACAATACACATTTCGAGTTTGACATTGAAATTGGAAATTCTATTTATAGATATTCATTGGTAATAGATAGCCTGCCTATTTCTCCCATAATTAAGGAAGAAACTTTATACCGCAATAATGAAATACTCATTGAATCTAAAGAAACTTTAACTACTCTAGTTGATCATGAAAAGTTCTATTCATTTGATGAATCACGTTCCAGTATAAATCGTTATTTTGCATATGCATCAGTATTTTTACAGTACCTACGCACCTTATTTGTAGTCCGTATTAATCCTTATGAAATGACTTCTACTATAAACAAAGCTAATACGGATATAAAAACAGACTTTTCAAATTATGCAGAATGGTTTGCCCACCTCAATGAAAAAAATAGACGTGGAGTATCAACATTTGAAGAAGCAATGCGTGACATCCTTTCAGGATTTGATTATTTTAGAATTGAACAAGCCGGCCAAGCCAAGATATTACAAGTAGACTTTGAAAACGATTCCAGCAAAAAAGAAATTATCACTTATTACTTTAATGAACTCTCGGAAGGTCAAAAAGTCTTAATCGCGCTTTATGCCTTGGTTTATTGCACACCCGAAAACTCACTTATTTGCATTGACGAACCTGAAAACTTTTTAGCCTTACCGGAAATTCAGCCTTGGTTTAATGTTCTCTATGACCAATGCGATGAAAGAGGCTTACAAGCTTTATTAATATCACATCATCCTAAAATCATCAATATGTTGGCAAATGATTCGGGATTTTGGTTTAGCAAAGAAAATAACTTAACCAGAGTACAAAACATTACCCCTGAAGATGAAAGCGGACTGTCTATTGCCGATTTAGTAGAAAGAGGTTGGATTTATGAGCAGTAATAAATCGCAACTTATTATTTTGTGTGAAGATACCACTCACTTCCATTTTGCCAGGAAATATTTAGATCAAATCCTAGAATTTGATTCCCGGAATATAAGAATCAAGCATAATCCTAAAGGTATAAGTACAGGCTCTGGAGCTGAATTCGTTAAGAAAAATTACGAATTTGAAGTAAAAGAATTTCGTAAACGCCCAAGCTGTGTTTTGGTTGTGATTATTGATGATGATACTAAAAATCACCTCGACACCCTGCGAAAAATTTATTCGCCTGATCCCACAGAAAAAATTTTGCTAATTTCGCCCGCTAGAAATATAGAATCATGGTTTCACTATATTGAGGGAAATGAGATTGACGAAAAGGAAACTTACAAATATTTGTACAAAGAATCTAAACCAGCCAGGTTTGCTAAAAAACTAAAAGAAGAAATCTGTCTTAATGGCTTACCTCAAAATGCCCCGTCATCGTTGCTTCACGCCTGCAACGAGCTAAAACGTCTTAAAAATTAAAGAGATTACCGTGATAGAAAAACAGAATTTACTTTTCGAATTAGGTTCGGAAGAACTGCCGCCCAAGACCTTGCTAAAACTGAGCAACGCCTTACTAAACGGCATCGTTCAAGGACTTAACGCCGCAGAACTAACCTTTACCGGCAGCACGGCTTACGCGACCCCTAGGCGTCTGGCGGTTTTTATCGAAAATCTGGCTAGCGCACAGCCCGATAAAACCGTCGAAAAACGCGGCCCGGCCATACAGGCGGCATTTGCGCCGGACGGCACGCCCAGCAAGGCGGCTTTGGGTTTTGCAGTCAGCTGCGGCACTACATTCGACCAACTGGAACGCTTAAAAACCGACAAAGGCGAATGGCTCAGTTTTACCCAAGCCGTCAAAGGCCAAGCGACTGAAGCCCTGATCCCGGACATCATCCGCTCCAGCATCGCCGGGTTGCCGATTGCCAAACGGATGCGCTGGGGCAGCTTCACGACCGAGTTCGTAAGGCCAGTACATTGGGCCGTCTTGCTTTACGGCGACAGTGTCATCGACACCGAAATTCTGGGGCTCAAAACAGATTCGACGACCCAAGGCCACCGCTTCCACGCACCGCAAAAAATCACCCTGGCCAAGCCTGAAGATTATGCGGATACCTTGTACAAACAAGGCCGGGTCATTGCCGATTTTGAACAAAGAAAAGCACTGATCCGCGACGCCGCGCAAAAAGCTGCCGACGCAGTAGGCGGCATTGCGCACATTGAGGACGATTTGCTCGAAGAAATCGCCGCGCTGAACGAATGGCCGGTGCCGATTACCGGGACTTTCGACCCGCGTTATCTGGAACTGCCGCCGGAAGTTTTAATTACGACGATGCAAACCAACCAGAAATATTTTCCGGTTAAAAATGCCGACGGCGGTTTGCTGGCGAACTTCATCACTTTCAGCAACATTGAAAGCAGCAACCCCAAATCGATACAGCAAGGCAACGAACGCGTGGTAACCCCGCGTCTTTCCGACGCGGAATTTTTCTGGAACCAGGACCGGAAAAAAACCTTGGAAGATCGCGTGGAAAGTTTATCCAGCGTGGTTTTTCAGGAGAATCTGGGCACGGTTTACGACAAAACCATCCGGGTTCGAAATCTCGCCAAATTTATTGCCGGACACTTGGGTGTCGACGTTGAACTGGCCGAACGCGCCGCGTTATTGGCCAAAACCGACTTGATGACCGAAATGGTCGGCGAATTCGGCAACCTCCAAGGCATTATGGGCCGTTACTACGCAATGGCGGAGCACGAACCGAAAGCGGTCGCCCTGGCGCTTGAGGAACAATATTTCCCCAAACAATCCGGTAGCCCTACTGCGGGCAGCACGATCGGGCAGATTCTTGCTATTGCGGAAAAAATCGACACGCTGGTCGGCATCTTTGCCGTCGGCTTGATCCCTACCGGCGATAAAGACCCTTATGCCTTGCGCCGCGCCGCATTAGGCATCCTCCGAACCATCATAGAGAATAAACTCAACCTCAATATCATTGAGTTGACGGAATTCGCCGGCGCTCAGATTAAAACAACTTCCGATCAATCGGCAACAGCCGACCGGGTTATCGATTTTATTTTCGACCGCTTGAAAGGTTATTGTCTTGATCAGGGCTACACTGCCGATGAATTCGATGCCGTCATCACCGTCACACCCGCCGAACCGCTGGATTTTATGCAGCGTTTGCAGGCTGTTAAAGCGTTCAGGCAGCTGCCCGAAGCTGAAAGCCTGGCGGCGGCGAACAAACGCATCCGCAATATCCTGAAAAAATCGGAATCCGAACCCGCCGCCAGCGTCGGCGCACTGCTTGAAGCGCAAGAAAAGCAGCTGTTGCAAGCGGCGCTGCAATCCGCCGATGACATTAAACCGTTACTGGCGCAACGCGATTACCAGGCGACGCTTAACCGTTTGGCAGGTTTGCGCAATGACGTCGATGCCTTTTTCGACCATGTGATGGTGATGACCGACGATCTCGACTTGCGCGCCAACCGGCTGGCCTTGCTCAACCTGTTGTCCGAGCAGTTTTTGACCTGCGCCGACATCTCCAAATTGCAATCGTAAATGCACATGCCACAGGGTTCATCGCTCCCGCGCTCCAGCGCGGGAACGCAATCAGCGCCGCGCTGGCGGCACGGGAACGCACTATAATCCATGCCCGAAAACCGCTACGTATTGCTGGATCGTGATGGCGTTATTAACCATGATTCGGATGACTTCATAAAATCCCCGGAACAATGGCTGCCGATTGAAGGCAGCCTTGAGGCCATCGCCCTGCTCAACGAGCATGGCTATAAAGTCGCGGTGGTTACCAACCAGTCCGGCGTAGCCCGCGGCTTACTCGATGCCGCCACGCTGGAAAAAATCCATGCAAAAATGCGGCGCATGACCGCAGAAAAAGGCGGAAAAATCGACGCCATCTATTTTTGCCCGCACGGCCCGGACGACAACTGCAACTGCCGCAAACCCAAGCCGGGCTTGCTTGAAGCCTTTGCCGCCGACCACCATGTCAGCCTGAGCGGCATGGCGGTTATCGGCGATTCGCTCCGCGACCTCCAGGCAGCGCAAGCCGTCGGCGCCAGCCCGATACTGGTCAAAACCGGTAAAGGCCGAAAAACCCTAACTGAAAACCCTAATCTCGATATTCCTGTTTTTGAGAACTTATATGACGCTGCAAAACACCTCGCATCAAGACCCCAGACCTAAAAACTATATAGGCTCGGCCCTGTTATTTTTGGGTATTTTCTCTACCGCTACCATCGTCGGAATTTTGCTTATTTTAGGCATGCTGACGACCTTTAAAATACGCTGGAAAATCGGTCATGCCTGGTGCGCCATCATCGGCTGGATAACCCGAGTGACGTGCGGCCTCACCTATGAAGTGGAAGGCCTGGAAACCATCGATCCGCAACGGCCCGCCATTATTTTGAGCAATCATCAGTCTGCGTGGGAAACGCTGGCGTTAAGATATATTCTGCCGCCTCATTCAGTGGTCATAAAACGTGAACTACTTTATCTCCCGATCTGGGGGTGGTCGCTGCTCACCCTGAAATCCATCGTCATCAACCGGAAAAATCAACGCGCGTCATTACGCGCCTTGCTCGAACAAGGCACTAAATATTTAAATGAGGGCTTATGGGTACTGATCTTTCCTGAAGGCACTCGCGCTGGAGCCAGGGAAGTATTGAAATTCAATATCGGCGGCGCGATGTTGGCGCATAAAACCGGCTACCCGGTCATTCCGGTCGCGCATAATGCCGGTGATTTCTGGCCGCGCTATAGTTTTTTAAAGTATCCCGGCGTCATCAAGCTGAAAATCGGCCCGGTCATAGAAACCCAGGGACGCAAAGCCGCCGACATCAATGCCGAAGCGGAGGCCTGGATAACGCAGGCAATGAAGGAGATGGACTGAGGAACTCAAGGTAAAAGGTTCAAGGTGCAAGGTGCAAGGTAAAAAACCTTGCACCTTGAACCTTTTACCTTGTACCTGGCGTATAATGCCGCACAGCGCATTTTCAATTTAATAACGGTAACTCTCACATGAAAAAACTACTGCTCATTTCCCTTTCTGCATTATTACTCTCCGGTTGCGCAGATAGAAAACAATATGAAGAGACTGTATTGGAGCAAATGCAGCTGGAAAAAGACATTAAGGACTATAAATTGTCCCCCGAACGTATGGCTAAATGCGTCGTTGATACAACCTCGAATAACATGCCCGGCATTTTTGCTCTCGACCCCAAGCGCTTAACGGCTTACCGCAACTACACAAAAATGTTGACGCTGTCTTCGTCTAAAGATCCTAAAAAGACGCTTGAAGAATTACGCGCCGATTTCGGTTCGGCAAAAGAGCTTGCAGAAGCCCATTCCAACTATACCGAAAGCCAGATGGATTGTTTATCCGCGCTGATCGGGGAGTCGGAAGAACCGACAAAAGATGAAAAATAACGCTGATTTAGTCTGATCAGACCAGGGCGACCGTCGGCCGGTCGCCCTTTATGTCCCGCCTCAGCCGGCTCCGCAACACCGCTTAAACTTCTTGCCGCTACCGCAGGAACACGGGGCATTCTTACCCAGATTAGTCTGCAAACCTACCTTGCCGATCGACTTAACCAGCCCATCCAGATAAAACCAGCCGCCCGCGCGTTTGATAAATTGGCTGATCTCCGTCATGACGTACTCTTCGCCATCTTCCAAATAGTACGCCTTAAACTCCACCACACCTTTAGCATCCTTGGCTCCGCCTTTTTTAGTGTTGCCGATTTCCAAGCGTTGCCAATCGACTTTTTCCTTGGAAAAATCGATCAATTCAGGCCGCACCGTGGCATCCCAGGTATCCTGCAAATAACCGGCATTATGCAAAGCGTAAGCAGTAAAGCGCGAACGCATCAAGGCTTCGGCGGTTACGGGCTTTTTTTCGCCGGAATGGAATGAGCCGCAGCATTGAGCGTATTCAATGCCCGATCCGCAAAGACAGAAGGTCTGTGTATTCAAAAGAAACTCCTTATTAAAATGTTGGCTTATTTTACATGGATCCGCATTCGATAGTGGGGAGAAAAACCTGGCAATTCAGGCTTCGCTTGTTCGCCTGATTTCTGTTTATCAATGGGCTCCCGTTATAATGTTCCGGCGGATGAACCGCATAAATGCCCACCTACCCGCCGCCAATCCGTAACCTAACCCATTACCCCCCCATAAGAAATTGATAAGCACACAAAATAAAAACCCTCAGGCCAGCAGAAAATTCTGCGTTGCCCCGATGCTGGATTGGACCGATAGACACTGCCGTTATTTTCATCGGCTGATTTCGCAACATGCGTTTTTGTATACCGAAATGGTCACGACCGGCGCCTTGATTCACGGCGACCACCACCGATTCCTGCAATTTAACGCCGCCGAGCGTCCGGTTGCATTTCAGTTGGGCGGCAGCAATCCCCGTGAACTGGCTATCTGCGCCAAGATGATTGAAGATTACGGCTATGACGAGGTGAACTTGAATGTCGGCTGTCCCAGCGACCGGGTCCAGAACGGCCGCTTCGGCGCTTGCCTGATGGCGGAACCCGAGCTTGTCGCCGAATGCGTTGCGGCAATGGCTCAAGCGGCTTCAATTCCGGTCACGGTTAAATCGAGAATCGGCATTGACGAGCGCGACTCTTACGAAGAGCTGGTGCATTTTGTATCGACGGTTGCCGATGCCGGTTGCGAAACATTTATTATCCATGCAAGAAAGGCGTGGCTGAGCGGCTTGTCGCCCAAGCAAAACCGCGATGTTCCGCCGTTGCGTTATGACGTGGTCTATCAAATAAAACAGAACTTCCCGCAGCTGGAAATCATCCTGAACGGCGGCATCACCAACCTAGATCAAGCCGAAGCTGTTTTGGCCCATGTTGACGGCGTCATGGTTGGCCGGGAGGCTTATCACAACCCTTATCTGTTGGCCGAGGTGGATCGGCGCTTTTATGGCGAATCCAAAGAACCCCGGTCACGGGAAATGATTATGGATTTGTTGATCCCCTATATTCAGCAGCAACTTGAACTTAACGATGGCGTCCGCTTAAACAGCATCTCCCGGCATATCTTAGGCCTATTTCATGGCGAACCGGGGGCCAAGGGTTGGCGCAGGCATCTTAGCGAAAATGTCTGTAAACCCGGCGCGGACATCAAGGTGATTTTGGCAGCGCTAACGTCCCGGCAGTGATTGCTCCCGGCAATCATTCTGCATTCCCCCCATCCATGGAGGTCAAATATAGGTAATTGACGGAGCTTAAATTTCACCACATCATGCTGTATACTGAACCGCTATTTTTATAACTGGGATTGAAATAATGGAAGAGCATTTTGCCAAGATTATCGAGGCAGTCGGTGAAGATTTAACTCGCGAAGGGCTGATCGATACGCCAAAACGCGCAGCCAAGGCTTTCAAATTTTTAAACAACGGCTACGAAAAAAACCTGGAAGAAGTGCTGAACGGCGCGATTTTTACCGCCGACACCGAAGACATGGTTATTGTGAAGGATATTGAACTCTATTCTTTATGCGAGCATCATTTGTTGCCGTTTATCGGCAAATGTCATGTCGGTTATTTGCCGAAAGGCAAGGTGATGGGCTTATCCAAAGTGGCCCGCGTTATCGACATGTACGCACGCCGCCTGCAAATCCAGGAAGTACTGACCAAGCAGATAGCCGACGCGATTGAACTGGCAACCGGCGCCCGAGGCGTAGCGGTGGTTATTGAAGCCAAGCATTTATGCATGATGATGCGCGGCGTTGAAAAGCAAAACTCGGTGATGACAACGTCCGTAATGACAGGGATTTTCCGTAAGGAAATCAGCACCCGTTCGGAATTCTTAAACCTGATCAACCGATAAGCCTGAAATGACCGCAAAAAAGACCGGCGTATTACTGGCAAACCTGGGCTCGCCCACCGCGCCGACCACATCGGCGGTCAGGCGCTTTCTTAAGGAGTTTCTTTGGGACCCTCGCGTGGTCAACCTGCCCAGACCGTTGTGGTGGGTGATACTGCATTTTTTCGTGCTGCCTTTTCGCCCCCGAAAATCGGCAAAGGCCTATCGCAAAGTATGGGATGAAAAAGGTTCGCCGTTAATCTTCCTGACCCTGCAATTAACCGAGCGGGTTGCCGAAAAGCTGCATGCCAAAGGCGTCACTACCCAACATGTGATGCGCTATGGCGAACCTTCCATCGCCAAGCAGTTAAAAGCCTTCAAAACGGCGGGCATCGATAATTTAATCGTCCTGCCGTTGTATCCGCAATATTCCTCAACAACCACGGCATCGATCTACGATGATGTGATTAAAGAGCTGAATCAGTGGCGGCATCTACCCAACATTCACTTTATCAGCGATTATCACCAGCACAGTCACTATATTGCCGCGGTTGCCGAATCCATTGAACAAAGCTGGCGGGAGCACGGCAAAAACGAGCTGTTATTGATGTCCTTTCACGGCTTGCCCGAACAACTCACTAAATGGGGCGACCCTTATTTTCATCAGTGCCACAAAACCGCCGCCCTGATTGCAGAAAAATTAGGCATCGATGAAAAACAATGGATGATTGTGTTCCAGTCGCGTTTCGGCAAGGCGCAATGGCTGAAACCTTATTGCGTGGACACGTTAAAGGAATTGCCGGGGCAAGGCATAAAAAAGATAGATGTTGTTTGCCCCGGCTTTGCGGTGGACTGCCTGGAAACGCTGGAAGAAATAGCCATGGAGAACAAGGCTGTTTTTATGGCGTCCGGCGGCATGGAGTATCGTTATATCGCGGCGCTAAATGATTCGGAAAGCCATGTTGATGCTATAGTTAAGCTGCTTGAGCAGAAGTTGTAGAGTGGGCAGTTTTTTTGCCCACCCTATTGACTATGATTGACATCGTTCCCATGCTCCGGTGTCACTACTATTAAGTTAAGCACAATGACAACGTAGGAGCGGGCCGCGCCCGCGACATTTAAGCAGTAATTACAGCGTTGTTGCACCTTCCATCGCGGGCATGGCCCGCTCCTACAGTGCTTAATGACGCTCTGATGTGGGAACGATAAATAAAGGGCTAAACAGATGAACCAAACACTATTACAAAACTGGCAAGACAGCAGTTGGCCGACCATCAAATCCAGCAAAGCGCCGGATACCGGCGACGGCGTTATCGACCCAAGAACCTTCAACACCATTGAAGTCGACGAACTGTTCGACGCCGTTAATCACGCCTCGACGATTGCCGGTCAGGCGGTGCTATACCGTTCTTTAGCTCAACCGCTGAATGACTTGGAGCAGATCAAGGCCAAACAACAAGCCGTTGAAGAGCTGCGCAATAATCCGGCGCTCAAAGAGCAGCTGGAACAGATCGTGCAATACGCTGTTCCCGATGAAAAAAACTTCTATTTACTGTTGTTCGGCGAATTTCTGGGAAGCTTCGGCACAGCCCGGGAAGAGCATGAAATTGAAGGCTACGGCTATCTGCAATATAAACGCGGCATCCGATTTATGCTGGAACTGGTCGACCGCATTCAATCTGTCGAAGCCCCGCAAAGCCAGTATCTACAAGGCATTTGCGACAAAATCAAAGCCTTTGCAGAATCGCGGCCTTATTCGCTGATGCAAGGGCCGGTTTACATCACTGAAAACAATATTCAGTGCAAAGAACAAAGAAAAGGCTTAATCTCGCCTGCGATTATTTTCAAGCCCCGGCTGTTCAAACCGCTGCTGATCAGCCTGTTTTTCGGAGCCGTCTGGACGCTGGCGCATTTTTTCCCCACCGACATGTTCCAGGTTTCAGTCGAAGCCATCCCGACCGCAACGATTTTCTTCGTGCCTTTCTTGCTGGTTTATTATCCGATAGTCGGCGGCTTCGACCGCGACAGCTGCATCATCCCGTTAAGAAACGAGTTCAAAAAATCCCCGGCGGTCGCCGAAACCTTGGATGCGCTGGGCCGGCTCGACGAATTGCTGTCGTTTATCAAATTTGCCGAGGCATTCGGCGGCAGCAAGGCATTGCCTGAATTGATTGACGCGCCGCACCACCGGATAAACCTGACGGACGCCAGAAATCCTGTCCAGGGCAAGCAGAATCCTGATTATGTCGGCAACGACTTTGTGCTGGAAGACGACAAACTGGTGCTGGTCACCGGCCCCAACAGCGGCGGCAAGACGGCTTTTTGCAAAACCGTCACCCAAATCCAGCTGCTCGCTCAAATCGGCTGCTTTGTTCCGGCCCAATCGGCAACCCTGACTGTCGCCGACCGGATTTTCTACCAAGCGCCCGAAATCAGCCATCTGGACGACGGCGAAGGCCGCTTCGGCACCGAACTAAAACGCACCAAAGACATTTTCCTGGCCGCAAGCCCTAAAAGCTTGGTGATACTGGACGAATTATCCGAAGGCACGACCTTCGAAGAAAAAATGGAATCGTCGTCGAATGTACTGAACGGCTTTTACCGGAAAGGCAACAGCACCATTTTAATTACCCACAACCATCAACTGGTCGATCATTTTGTCGCTGACGGCATAGGCCTGCCAAGACAGGTCGAGTTTGCCAATGATGCGCCGACCTACAAACTGGTTCCCGGAATTTCCCGCGTCAGCCATGCCGATCGCGTGGCTAAAAAAATCGGCTTTTCCAAAGAAGACATCGACAACTATCTGGCAGACTCACAATGAAAATAGGCACCGCATTATCAAACAGCGCAACCAAAGCCCTGCTGCTCGGCAGCGGCGAACTGGGCAAGGAACTGGCTATTGCCCTGCAACGCTACGGCGTGGAAGTGATTGCCGTCGATCGCTATCCGAACGCACCGGCGCAACATGTCGCGCATCGCAGCCATGTGATCGACATGACCGACACCGCAGCGGTCAAAAAACTGATTGCTCTGGAACAGCCTGATTTCATCATCCCGGAAATCGAAGCGATTGCAACCCAGGCCTTAATTGACATTGAAGCGGAAGGCCAATGTACTGTAGTACCCAACGCCAGGGCGATTCAGTTGACCATGAACCGGGAAGGCATCAGAACTCTGGCCGCCGAACAGCTTAAAATACCCACCTCGGCCTATGCGTTTGCAGAAAATTTTGAGCAAATGCAGGCCGCGGTAGACGGCGGCATCGGTTATCCGTGCTTTATCAAGCCGACTATGTCATCATCCGGCAAAGGCCAGTCGATGGTAAAAAGCGCCGACCAACTTAAAGCAGCCTGGGATTATGCCAAATCCAGCGGCCGGGTTGATACCGGCAAAGTCATCGTCGAAGCAAAAATCGACTTCGATTTTGAAATCACCCTGCTGACGGTACGCGCCCTGAATCAGCACGGCGAAGTCGAGACTCACTTTTGCGCACCGATAGGCCATGTGCAGGAAAACGGCGATTACCGCGAGAGCTGGCAACCGCAAGCCATGAGTGACGCGGCCATCAAAGCCTCGCAGGACATCGCTTTTAAAATAACCAATGAGATCGCCGGACTCGGCCTGTTCGGCGTTGAACTGTTCATCCAGGGCGATGCCGTCTGGTTTAGCGAAGTCAGCCCCAGACCGCACGATACCGGCATGGTGACCCTGGTCACCCAGAAACAAAACGAATTTGAATTGCACGCCAGGGCCATCCTGGGTTTGCCCGTCGATACCGGCATGCACAGCCGAGGCGCCAGCGCCGTTATCCTGGGCGGCCTGAATGCACAAGGCGTGACTTATGAAGGACTGGACAAGGCGCTTAGCGTTCCGACCAGCGAAGTCAGATTATTTGGCAAGCCTGAAGCATTTACCAACAGGCGTATGGGTGTTGCGTTAGCTACCGCTGAAACTGTCGATGAAGCCAGGAACAGAGCGGTCAAAGCCGCAACGATGATCGTTATTAAACCTGACCGATAGGTGACAATATGATGAGAATGCACGTCAGGCTATCCTGCCTGCCCTTCGGGTTAATGCAAAGCTGTCCCAGACCGATTTGTGCCGTTATCTTGACCACATTACTCATCTCAGCCGAGGCGCAGGCCGACATTTATAAATTTATCGCCAATGACGGCCGCATCTACTATACCGACAAGCCTAAAAACAGCCTGTACAAACGCATCATCCGAACCAGGCCGATAAATTATGCCGCCGCCCTGCCCTATATGGGCACCAACAAAAAGAAATTCGCCGATCTGATTGCCGAGGCGGCCAACCGACATCAGGTTGACGCCAGACTGCTACACGCCGTTATTCAGGCCGAGTCCGCTTACGATGCCAACGCAATCTCCACCGCCGGAGCCGTCGGTTTAATGCAGCTAATGCCGGATACCGCAAGGCGCTACGGCGTTGTGAACCGGAATGATCCGGTCCAAAATATCGACGGCGGCACCCATTATTTGAAAGACTTGCTCAGGATGTTCGATTCGAACCTGGACTTGGCCGTTGCAGCGTATAACGCCGGTGAAAATGCGGTGATCCGGCACAACAACTCCATTCCGCCCTACCCCGAAACCCAAAATTACGTCAAAATAGTGAAGGCTTTGTATAACAGGCGCTCTTGAGCTGGATCATAAGCTGTTGGGTAGCTCGCCAAGGAGCCAAGCATGATAAACGCAAGCGACACCGTCGACTTAAGTCGTTTCACGAATGCGCAAGAAAGCGTCTATGACAGCGTCCTCGCAGAGTTAAGAAACGGCCGGAAACGCACTCACTGGATGTGGTACATATTCCCGCAAATTGATGGCCTGGGGCACAGCGCAACGTCAAAACACTATGCCGTTAAGAGCATAGAAGAAGCTCGGCAATACCTGAATCATCCCGTTCTTGGACAAAGACTGCTGGAATGCGCCGAAGCGGTTTTTGTCATTGAAGGACGATCAATTTCAGAAATCTTCGGTTACCCTGATAATCTAAAGCTTAAATCTTCTATGACATTGTTTGCCTATGTGGCAGCGCCATGCTCCGTGTTTGCCCGCATCGTTGATAAATATTTTAATGGCGAGCAAGACGCTTTGACGCTCCAATTATTAGAGAAACTTAAGGCGAAATGAGCAGGAGCCGGTTTTATATGTCCTGAATGCACGTAGACGATACAATTACCTTTGAAACGTAGCCCGGCAGGGTACGCTACGCGTACTGTGGCCGGACGGGGTTTGCAACCCCGTCCGAAACGTTTGACGGATAAAGATATGGCAGTCGTTATCAAAAACGGTAGGGACGGGGTGCAACCCCCGTCCCGCTCGGTCAGTACACTTCACGTACCTTTATTGAACTTGAAATAATTGAAAAATGGTACGCAAAGCGTACCCTACATGATTATGCAACCTTATTGATTTATGGAGCGTTTATATGAAAACAGTCAAATTCACATCGTGGCAAGCCCGGTAGGGTACGCTTCGCGTACCTTTATTGAACTTGGAATAATTGAAAAATGGTACGCAAAGCGTACCCTACATTATTATGTAACCTTACTGATTTATAGAGCGTTTATATGAAAACAGTCAAATTCACATCGTGGCAAGATGACACATTTTTTATTGGTTTTCTTAACGAATATCCTGATTACCAGACTCAAGGCACAACCAAAGAAGAGCTGATCGAAAACTTGAAAGATTTACTGCTTGATGTTGAATCCGGCCAAGTGCCTTACATCCGTAAAGTCGAAGAGTTATTGGTTGCTTGAGTGAAAAGACGCGATTTAATCAAGTTGCTTGAACAAATGGGCTGCATTTTAGTCCGTAATGGCGGGCGACACGTTTGGTATACCAATCCCCGGACCAAGCAATCACAGCCTGTGCCTCGACATAACGACATCAATGAAAACTTGGCTAAGTCCATAATCAAAAAACTAGGCGATGCTTAACCATAGACTATGGCCGGACGGGGTTTGCAACCCCGTCCGAAACGTTTGACGGATGAAGATAGGGCAGTCGTTATCGAAAACGGTAGGGACGGGGGGCAACCCCCGTCCCGCTCGAGTCAATTAAGGCGCCATAGTCAGACCACTATTCCAGAGCCGGTACTGGAAGCCCTGAATCTGCATGGGGGCGATACAATTATCTTTGAAATTGATCAGGCCGGTGTCCATCTGCGCAAAGCGCCGCTCATTGATACAGCCTTTACAAAAGCGCTGCAAAATACCTTGAGCGAATGGAATTCTGCGGCGGATAACAAAGCGTATGCTGATCTGTGAAACATTCGCTGGTTCCCCAAGCTTGGGGAACCAGCGCTAACTCAGGCCTATTGAAGCGCCTGTTTTAAAGCCGCATTGAACCGATCCGGCGCTTCCTGCGGGATAAAGTGCCCGACATAAGGCACAACAATAATTTTTTCCGCCGCTGAGGGTTGGTTGGTTTGGGCGGCATTAATATGAATCAACGGGGACTTCAACCGGCCCCTCTTGTTTTGATAATCGCCGGATACCCATTTAAAGATATTTGTTAATGCGCTGATGCCGACTTCCGGAGGCGCCAAAGCCATATCATCGGCGATATGTTGAACGATAGCCGGGTCTGCGGTCGGCGCAAACATGCTCTTAACCATCTGATAGGTGGTTTTATAAAAATCGCTTTTAAACGGCGCAAGGACTTCGGCAATTTTATTTTCCGGCGGCCATTGGAATTGAGTCTCGAACGAATCCACCGCAACCAATTTAATAACACGTTCCGGCATCCGCAGCGCGGTTTCGATAATGACCGCCCCGCCCATCGAATGCCCGACCAAAACTACTTTTTTTAAATCGAGACTGTCGATGACGCGCTCTACATCATCGGCAAAACCGGAAATCGTATAGTCTTTCCTGCCCATTCCCGATTGGCCGTGCCCCGCTAAATCGATAGCGACCACCCGATAGTCAGCGGCAAAATCATCCATTTGCGCCTGCCAGTAACGGCTGTCGCAAGACCAGCAATGCACAAACACCAGCGCGGTATCGCCGGTGCCGCGCATCGTATAGTGAATGGGGACGCCGTCCGCCGATTTGATATTGCTTTCAACAACCTGAGGCTGTTTTACCGGCAATTCCTGACAAGCCGGTAAACAGGCGGCCAAGATGAATAAGGTTATTATTTTCTGGTAAAGTTTCATCGTTTTTCCTTGTTAATAAATCATTTAAGCCTTAGCCCGACTGACCACATAAACGCCGATCAACACCAAAGCAGTCCCGGCCAGTTGCGCCGCCGTCAAGGTCTCGTTTAACAGCAAGAAGGCCAGCGCCAACGTACCTATCGGCCCTATAGAGCTGATAATGGATGCCGAACCGGCGCCGATGCGCCTGATCCCTGCATTCATTAAAAACGCCGGAAGCACGGTGGAAAAAATCGCCATGATCAGCGCCAGCCAATAAACATCGGCCGGTAAATTCAATAGCTTGACGCCGTGCTGAATGACGAAATGCAGGCCGGTAGCCAGGCAGGCGACGGTCATCGAATAGGCGGTAAAACGCGTCGAGCCTATCCGTTTGACCATCATGCCGCTGCCCATCAGGAAAAAAGCAAAAGCAATGGCGCTAGCCAAAACCAATGCCGAACCTAACAGCAATCCCGATGACGCCATTTCCGCCCTATTGTCGGCAAACACCAGAATCATCCCCGCATAGCTTAAAGCCAAGGCAAGCGCCTGATGCCGATTAATGGCCCGGCGTTGCAGCGCCGCGGTGAATAAAACCACGAAGGTCGGATAAAGAAACAAGATCAATCGCTCAAGACCTGCCGAGATATATTGCAGCCCTGCAAAATCAAGGTAGCTGGCAATGTAGTAGCCCAATATGCCCAAGCCGAAAATCATCAGCCAGTCCTGCCTGTTCAAGCGTTGTGTCTCTTCCGCTTTTGCCGAATTATTGACCGGCCATAACGCAACCGCCAGAAAAAAAGGCAATGAAATTGCCATGCGCAACACCATCAAGGTGATGACATCCAGTTGATGACTGTAGTCGTAAGCTAATTTGATCAGCACCGCTTTGGCTGAAAAGCCGAACGCGCCGAGTAAGACAAACAGGCAACCGATAATAGCCTGGCGATTGTTTTGCGGTATAACGGATTCGGGTTGATGCACAAACTTCTCCTTAAAATGGAAAAACTGCGAATCTTGCCGGAAAGACTACCAAAGCAACGGGGACAAGACCCGCAGTTGCTTTGCTAAAATGGGATTAATGAACCAAAAAGACAGCACTGCGGTGAAAGCTAATAATCTTTCGCAGCCATCGTTTGCTAATTTTCAGGGATGAGGTTATCTGGTTCATGGTTTGTATTCTATGAGCACGGCTGTACGTTGTCAATTTGTGCGGTCGAACAATTCTCGCCTGAGCTGCCGCTCGGCTCCTCCGTACAACAAAAAATCCGGATGAAAAACCGGTAATGCCTTGTCAATTTACGTTGCATGATAAAATCCCCCGACCCCGCTAACAAAGAAGCTCAAAACCATGAATCACATTGCCATAAAAATGCTGATGGGCGATCGCGGCAAATATCTCGGTATTGTCATGGGGCTGACCTTTGCCTCATTGATCATGACCCAGCAACCGGCTATTTTTTTGGGGCTGATGGCGCGTTCTTACAGTTTTATATCGGATGTCGGTTTGCCCGACATCTGGGTGATGGACTCGAAAGTGCAGTTCGTCGACGACATCAAGCCCTTGCAGGACACCGAGCTTTACCGGGTGCGCGGCATTTCCGGCGTAGAATGGGCGATGCCGATGTACAAGGGACTTTTAAAAGCACGGCTTGCCGACGGCACGTTTCAAACGTGTAATGTGGTCGGCCTGGACGACGCTACCTTAATCGGCGGGCCGCCGGTCATGCTGGAAGGGGCGATTGAAGACTTGCGCCGTAGCGACGGCGTTATTGTCGATATAGACGGCGCCCAGGATAGACTGGGCAAGCCTGCACCCGGCGGCGAACGCATTCCGCTTAAAGTAGGCGACAGCCTGGAGCTAAACGATCACCGCGCCATCGTTGTCGGCATCGCCAAAGTCACCCGCACCTTTCAGTCCCAGCCCGTGGTTTATACCACTTATTCCCGCGCTAAAAGCTACGCGCCCAAGGAACGCAAACTGTTGTCCTTCGTTCTGGTTAAAGCCAAACCGGGACAAGATCTTAGCGAATTGGCCCGGCGCATCCGCGCAACGACCGGTTTGGCGGCTTATACGCGAGAGGAGTTTATGTCCCTGACTTACGAATATTTCATGCATAACACCGGCATCCCGATTAACTTCGGCATTTCGGTGCTACTGGGTTTCATCGTCGGCGCAGCCATTGCCGGTCAGACTTTCTACAACAGCACGCTGGAAAACCTGCGACAATTCGGTGTGCTGAAAGCGATGGGCGCCAGCAACTGGGTTTTGCTGCGCATGATTTTGCTACAGGCGGTTTTAGTGGGTACTATCGGTTACGGTTTAGGCGTCGGTTTGACCGCAGTGTTCGGCTATTCGATGCGCCATTCGATACTGGCGTTCAAGTTTACCTGGCAACTGCTGCTGTTTAGCGGCGCCGGTGTCAGCCTGATTTGCGTTTTTGCTGCGCTGCTCAGTATCGTTAAAGTGATCCGCTTGGAACCGGCTATCGTGTTTAAAGGTTAACCCATGAATACATCATCATTGGCAGTGCGCTGTCAAAATGTAGTCAAGATTTACGACACCGGCGATCAAAAAGTGACCGCGCTTAACGGCGTTAATCTGGAGATCGCGCTAGGCGAGCTGATGATGCTGGTAGGTCCCTCAGGTTGCGGCAAGACCACCTTGATTTCAGTCATCGCCGGAATACTCGATCAGGATGACGGCTATTGCGAAGTGTTCGGCGAGGATTTGCTGAACATGAGCAACCATCGCAAACTGAATTTCAGGGCGCGCAATATCGGCTTCGTTTTCCAGGCCTTTAACCTGTTGCCTTCGCTCAATGCCGCCGAAAACGTGTCGATACCGCTGATCATCAACGGCATCAAACGCGCCGATGCCGAACGCAAAGCCGTTGCCATGCTGGAGCAAGTAGGCTTGGGACCCAGAGCGACATCCTTACCCGCGGAGCTTTCCGGCGGCCAGCAGCAACGCGTCGCCATTGCCCGAGCGCTGATTCATAGCCCGAGACTGATTGTTTGCGACGAGCCCACCAGCTCCCTGGATCATGAAACCGGGCGTACGGTGATGACCTTGCTCAAGGAAGTAGCCTTACACAACGACCGGGCATTGGTCATCGTTACCCATGACGCCAGGATTTTCGAGTTCGCCGACCGCATTGCCGAAATGGATGACGGGCATATTGTTGAGGTTAAAAGTGCTAAAGGCTAAAAATTATGCTGCAAAACAGTTTCGTGCTTTTCGTGGACAATACCCATTAAGGATATGGCCGACAATAACTTCCCGAAACATAAACGCATTGTTCCCACGCTCTGCGTGGGAATACAGTTTGAACCGCTCTGCGGTTCGGGACGCCGGAGCGTCTCTGACTGGGTTACCCGCAGAGCGCTCGTCGTTATACACAAATGTTCAAGCACACCTCGTTCCCACGTGCTACGTGGGAATGCAGGGCTGGACGCGCTGCGTCCCGTATACGCGACGTTGCCCGTAACTCGCAGCGCAGCGCGCCTTGACGGCATTCCCACGCGGCGCGTGGGAACGAGAATTCCGGCATCCCTGCCAGAAGACGGTGTCTCGTAAACACTTGTGTATAAAGACTAGCGCAGAACGTGGGAACCATAAACGGAAGTTATTATTGACGGAGTTCTAAGTTCGTGACCGTCGGGACAACCGAATCATAAACCTAATCTACAGGAGGTGGTATGCAAGTTAAATACACATTACCGATACTGGCGGCTGCCGGATTCCTTTTTGCGGCTTATACGGTGGTCAGCAGCAATAAGCCGGTGCCGGTTGCTCCCGCCGTTGCAGCGCCCGCCTCCGCGCCGTTTAAATCGTTTATTGCCGGGGCGGGCATTGTCGAGCCGAACAGCCGGAACATCGCCATCGGCACGCCTTTGTCCGGCATCGTCAAAACCTTGTCCGTCAAGGTTGGCGATAAAGTCAAAACAGGAACGCCGCTGTTTTACCTGGACGACCGGGATACCCGTGCCGAACTGGCCGTTAAGCTCGCCGATCTTAAAAAAGCCCAGACCGGCGTTAACGAAGCCAATGCCTCGCTCAAAGATACCCAATCGCTGAGCGACTTGGCCGAAGCCATAACCGACCGACGCGCGATCAGCTCCGAGGAATTGCTTAAACGCCGCAATGCCCTGTCGATCAACAGCGCCAAACTGGGCAGCGCCAAAGCCCTGGTGCAACAGGCCGAAGCCGCTCTGGCAACCGCGCAAACCACGCTGGCCCGGCTCGTTGTCCAGGCTCCGGTAGATGGCGAGGTGCTGCAAGTGAACATCCGGCCCGGCGAATTCGCCCAAGCCGGAGCCTTGACCACGCCGTTGCTGGTGATGGGCAATATGGATCAGCTGCATGTACGGGTAGACATCGACGAGAACGATGCCTGGCGCTTCGACAAAAACAGCAAGGCCGTGGCTTACCTGCGGGGCAATCGAAACTTCAAAACCGACCTGGTCCCGGCTTATGTCGAACCCTACGTGGTACCCAAAAAATCGCTGACCGGCGACAGCACCGAACAGGTCGATACCCGCGTATTGCAAGCGCTGTACAGTTTTGACCGGAATCAACTGCCGGTCTATGTGGGTCAGCAAATGGACGTTTTCATTGAAGCCAAGGATTATGCGGTCGACGGCGGTTCGCCGTTATGATCGGTCGCCCGCTTACGCTTTTTGCCGCCTTGCTGTTATCCGGCTGCTTGGCTGTCGGCCCCGACTATCAGCGCCCGAGCATTGAGGTTCCCCGGCAATGGACCGAACCGGCCGGGCTTACCGGCGCTCAAACGGATACCTGGTGGAAGACTTTTAACGATCCGGTGCTCGACAAGTTGATCAGCGACGCGATCACATCCAACCTGGATTTGAAGCTTGCCTTGGCGCGAATTAAAGACGCCCGCGCCCTGCGCTCCGCGACCGTTGCCGCGGGCTTGCCCAGCTTGGCCGCCAAGAGCAATATCAGCCGACGGCTCAACAATTCCTCTTCATCGGCATCCCAAACCGGCACAGCCTCGGCGGGCGGCGGTTTTGGCTTCGGTAATCAGTCCACCAACATTTTCCAGATGGGCTTTGATGCCCAATGGGAACTGGATTTTTTCGGCGGCATCAGACGTGCGGTAGAAGCCGCCGATGCAACGCTTGAGGTCGAAGTCGAGAACAGCCGCGCTGTGCTGGTCACCCTGCTCGGCGAAGTCGCCCGCAACTACATCGAACTGCGCGCCAATCAACAGCTGATCGCAATCACCGGTGAAAACTTACGCGCGCAGCAGGAAACCTGGGAGTTGACTCAAATACGGCAGCAGACAGGACTTTCAGGCATGCTGGAAGTAGCTCAGGCCCAAGCGCAAGCGGCAACGACGGAAGCGCAACTGCCCAATTATGAAACGGCAGCCAAGCAATCGATACACGCACTCAGCGTATTGCTCGGCAAAGAGCCGGGAGCGTCGGCTATTCGGCTGGATCGACAAGGCAGCGTCCCCGCCGTTGCCGCTCAGCTAATAACCAGTCTCCCATCCGAATTATTACAGCGCCGGCCGGATATTCGCCGCGTCGAACGGCAACTGGCCGTCGCCAATGCAGCGGTCGGCATCGCCACCGCCGAGCTGTACCCGAAAATCAACCTGGCGGCGTTCATCGGCTTGCAAAACGCCACCATCACCGACTTCACGCCAATGGGAAAATCATGGTCGGCCGCCTCGTCATTATCCATGCCGATCTTCAACTGGGGAAAACTGAACGCCAATATCAACAGCAAAAAAGCCCAATTCGAGCAAGCCTTGCTGACTTATCAAGCCACGGTTTTATCGGCTTTCAAGGAAGTGGAAGACGCGCTGATCGCCTATAGCAAAGCGCAGCAGCGGCACCAAGCGCTGGCAAAAGCCGTTGCCGCCAACCGGCTGGCCGTCCAATTGGCCAACGAGCGCTATCAAAAAGGCCTGACCTCGTTTCTCGATGTACTGAGCAGCCAAACCGCGCTTTATCAAGCCCAAAGCTTACTCACCACCAACGAATCACAGCTTGCCGGCAATCTGGTCGCCCTGTACAAATCGCTAGGCGGCGGCTGGCAAACCGAGGCTACCGCAAGTGATGTTAAATGATCGCGCGTAATGTTAAGCTCAAGTGCATTTTTTATTTACCCTCGCCCGCATGTCAACGCAACTGAAACAGGAGTACAAAAATGAAATCGCAAGCGTTAATTAAAGTATGGGATCTCCCGCTTAGAATTTTTCACTGGCTGCTGGTTATCGGTTTTTTTATCGCCTATCTGACTGAAGACGATTTATTAACCATTCACGTCTGGGCGGGTTATCTGGTCAGCGGATTATTGGTATTCAGGTTGATCTGGGGATTTATCGGCAACGACTACGCCCGGTTCTCGAATTTTTTATGCAGTCCGGCCAAGTCGATTGCCTATATTAAAGACCTGATCGCATTAAAAACCCAACGTTACATCGGCCACAACCCGGCGGGTGCAGCGATGATTGTCTTATTGCTGATCAGCTTATTAGGAACGGTTATCACCGGTTTTGCGGTGTACGGCGCAGACCAGGCCGCCGGGCCTCTGGCGGCGATAGGTTCCGCTAACGAAAAAATGTGGGAAGAAGTGCATGAGTTTTTCGCCAACTTCACGTTGATTCTGGTGCTAGTGCATGTCGCAGGCGTGGCTATAGAAAGCTATATACACCGAGAGAATCTGGCCAAGGCGATGGTGCATGGGTTTAAGAAAAAATAATCCTTTTGCGCAGGTCGGGTTACGCTACGCTAATCCGACCTGCATGGCTATCACTGCCAGAATCTATAGATGATCGATATTTAAGTCGATAATCCGTTTTCGTGCATTTGCCAACTGTATTATTTTCTGCTTTTGCTGGGCTGTTGCATTGCTCCACTGAAGAATTTCATCAATGCTGCGAAAGCAACCAAGGCAAATATCTTCTTCATTTAAGCAGCAGTTCCTTACGCATGGCGAGATGATAGTTACCAATGAACAAGCCTCCTGAGCTGAAAGGGCCATGCGTCCCCATTCAAAACATTTTGCATTGTTAATGCGCAGCCTTTCGCAAACCCCGTTCCGGGTGGGAAAAATACGCCTTAGTATTCGGATGAACCATAGTCAAATCGCCGTTTTTTCCCACCCAGCGATATGCGCTATGCTGATCCATCGGAAGCCGCTCCAGATCAATATCAATCTGTAGTTCGTAAGCAAGCACGACGTAATGCGTACTGATACCCGGCATATGAGCAAAATTCGTCGGGTATTTATGAGTAAATGCGCCCAACAGCCGGGCATGCTCAATTGAGTGGGAAGCCCCTAACTCTGCTTTGGTTATCCTTAAAAATGCATTCTCAATCGATTCGTCTTTTCTGATGCGTCCGCCGGGTGTAAACCACCAGCCCGCGGCCGGCTCGTTTACCCGCATTCCCATAAGTAATTCGTTATCCCCGGATCGAATAACCAGATCCAGCGCTACCAGCGGCGTATTCTTCACCACTCTAATAAATTCGTCGGTTTCGAGCATTTTCTCAGTTCAAAATTTGTCCTGATTAGTAAGCTGCTTCAGCTAGCGCCGTCATGCTGGCATGAATGCCGGTATCCACTCACATGGATGTGAATGTATGACTTGGCATAATGCCTAAATCGGATACGAGTGCCATGGATAGTCACCCTCCCTGGCTCTAGATTCCGGCATCCATGCCGGAATGACGGCGTTTTTTGCGTTAGCTGAAGCAGCTTTATAATCAGGAAATTTGTTAGGTTAACGCCTAATTTGGTCAATACGAGGTCAATTATCTTATAAAAAGCCTGAGTCCCATATATTTCTCTTCTGCCGGCATTAATTTATGTTTTGCTTTCTCGCCTTTAGCTGCGGCATATTTTTCAAGTTCCGCTTTGTTTTGCGCGTCGTCGGAGCAGGCGGTAATCGAGCTGCCCAGTGTTATTGTCAGTAATAGCAAACCGGATGATCTGTTTCGACCGTACTTTACTTAACGTCTGCGAACGACTTGATAAGGGCGAGCGACATAGCCCAACGGAACGCTCCAAACATGCACCAAGCGACTGAACGGAAATACCAAAAACAAAGTCTGACCTAAAAACAAATGCAATTTGAAGATGATACCCATCTCGCTGACTTGATCCGCCGCGCCGCTACGAAACGTCACGATGCGTTGGGCCCATTCCCCCAGCAGCAGCATATTGGCGCCGTCGTAATGGTACAGCGAAATAGGCAAGGTCAGCAGTCCCAGCGCCAGCTGTACGCCGATCAGCAGCAGGATGAAAATATCCATACGGCTGCTGGTGGCGCGAATACGGGCATCGGTCAGGCGACGGCGAATCAGGATGATGATGCCTTTTAAGCATACGCCGCCGAACACGCCGCCTGCGACTACGGCCAGGATTTGTTTGGCCGAAGTTGATAAACCTAAGGCATGATAAACAGCAGGCGGCGTCAGCAGGCCGACGAAATGGCCGACGAACAATAGCAGGATGCCTATATGGAATAGATTACTGCCCAGCCGTAATTCGTCGGCGCGCAAGAATTGGCTGGAACCGGTGCGCCAGGTGTATTGGTCGCGGTCGTAACGCGCCAGACTGCCGATGAAAAATACGCTGATGGCGATATAAGGGTAATAGCCGAATAGTAAGGTATTGAGATAATCCACGATTGACTCCTTCTTAAAGAGAACGGTTTTGCGCTTTTAAATACTCATCGCGCGGCGTGATGGTGATCGGACTGACAGCGGCGGTTTGGCTTTTGCACGCATCCCCTGCCCCCATAAAACTGACGGTTTCTTCTTCCCAGATTTCATCCATGTTGACCAGGGTCTCATCCTCGCCTTCGGTTGAGACTTGTCGGCGGATTTCTTCCAGTTCTTCGGGTTCGCCTGCAAAACCTGCCAGTGCGTCGAACACTGCGCTAAACTCGCTGCCGCGTTCGGTAAGCCGTGCGCCCAGCAAACTCAATACAGGCATCGCATCGTGCAGTAACTGCACGGCTTCGGCCTGTTCTTGCTGCGAGAGGAATTCCAAAAATAACGGGATATAGTCCGGCAGTTCATGGGTGGACATTTCAAAGCCGTGCGCTTCGTACATTTGCAACAGGTTAACCATGGCTTGGCCCCGGTCTCTGGATTCGCCGTGGACATGCTCGAATATATGCAGCGACAAAAACCGTCCCCGGTCGAATAGCGCTACATAGTGCTCTTGGCTATCCAGCAGGTCTGCGCCGCGATAGGAATCGATCAGCGCCAGTACGGATTTTTTATGGTCTTGCGGCAACAGGTTTTCCTGATCGACGACTGCGGCCATTTCGTCTAAGGCTTCGAGCATCTCGGCTTCGGGATAACTCAGCAGTAGCGATAGAACTTTTAGGGTTTGTAGGCTCATGTTAGCTCCTGTTGGACTATCGTTCCCACGGTCTCCGTGGGAATGCCGTGTTGGACGCTCTGCGTCCCGAGCCGCTGGAGCGACCCCGACTGCATTCCCACGCCGGAGCGTGGGAACGATAAGATAGATTGATGCATCACCACGAAGACACGAAGAGCACGAAGTTCTTACTTAGTCTTTCTTCGTGAACTTCGTGTCTTCGTGGTGAAATGTCTTTTATCGTTCCCACGGTCTCCGTGGGAATGCAGTCAGAACCGCTCCAGCGGTTCGAGACGCAGAGCGTCCACCACGGCATTCCCACGCTGGAGCGTGGGAACGATAAGATGTATGGAAACGATGAGACTATTTTTAAGGTAAGCATAATAATTCCTTATTTTGCCGGTTCGACTTTAATCGGAATCTTGATCGGGATGCCGCCTCTACGCTGAGGCTTCTTGTTGCCGCCAAACAGGTTGGTGTCATTACTGCCCGAAGAACATCCGCTGCCGAAACTGAATCCGCAGCCGCCTTGCTCGCCGTAAGCATCGAACGTAGCGCTTGCATATTCGCGATGGCTGGTTGGAATCACAAATCGGTCTTCGTAATTGGCAATCGCCATGTAGCGGTACATTTCTTCAACCTGCAACTGGGTCAAACCGACGCGTTCCAGTACTTCGGTATTGACTACGCCATCGACGGTAAGGCTGCGCATATAGGCGCGCATCGCCAGCATCCGTTCCAAGCCCAACACGACCGGTTCTTCCTTGCCCGCTGTCAGTAAGTTGGCCAGATACTGCACCGGAATACGCAACGAACGCACGTCGGGAATATCGCCGTCCATGCCGATCCGGTCGCTTTCCGCCGCCGATTGAATCGGCGATAACGGCGGCACATACCAAACCATCGGCAATGTGCGAAATTCGGGATGCAACGGAAACGCGACTTTCCAGTCTATCGCCATTTTATAAACAGGCGACTCCTTTGCCGCCGTCAACCAGGACTCGGGTATGCCGACTGCCCGTGCTTCCGCAATAACGTCTTCATCATTGGGATCGAGGAAAACATCCAGTTGTTGCTGGTACAAGTCCTGCTCGTTCTCGACGCTTGCCGCGGCTTCGATACGGTCGGCGTCGTACAGCAATACGCCCAGATAACGAATCCGCCCGACGCAGGTTTCCGAGCAAACCGTAGGTTCCCCGGCTTCGATGCGCGGATAGCAGAACGTGCATTTTTCCGATTTGCCGGTTTCCCAGTTGTAGTAGATTTTTTTGTACGGGCAGGCCGAAACGCACATCCGCCAGCCGCGGCATTTATCCTGGTCGATCAGCACAATGCCGTCTTCTTCGCGCTTGTAGATCGAGCCGCTGGGGCAGGCCGCAACGCAGGTCGGGTTAAGGCAGTGTTCGCACAAGCGCGGCAAATACATCATGAAGGTGTTTTCAAATTCACCGTACATGTCTTTTTGGATGTTGTCGAAGTTGGTGTCGCGCGAACGCGATGAAAATTCCGTGCCCAGGATTTCCTCCCAGTTCGGCCCCCCTTCGATTTTTTCGATGCGCTCGCCGGTAATCACCGAATACGGACGCGCAGTCGGCGGGTTTTTCGATTCCTTGGCGTTATGCAAATGCTGGTAATCGAAATCGAACGGTTCGTAGTAATCGTCGATGGCTGGCAAATCGGGGTTGCCGAAGATATTACGCAAGATCATGCGCTTATTTCCTTGACGCGGCTCTATCTTGCCGTTGATTTTGCGCACCCAGCCGCCGTTCCATTTGTCCTGGTTTTCCCATTGCTGCGGAAAACCGACGCCAGGCTTGGTTTCGACGTTATTGAACCACGCATATTCAACGCCTTTGCGCGAAGTCCAGACGTTTTTGCAGGTAATGGAGCAAGTGTGACAGCCGATACATTTGTCCAGGTTCAGCACCATGCCGATTTGTGCTCGGATATTGCGCGGTCTTTTGCTTGGATTAGTCATTACACGGCCTCCTGCTGATTGGCATCTTGACTAGGTTCATCCAGCCAATCGACTTTGCTCATCTTGCGCACAATCACAAACTCATCCCGGTTGGAACCGACCGTGCCGTAATAATTAAAGCCGTAACTTTGCTGGGCATAACCGCCGATCATGTGCGTGGGTTTAAGCGTCGCCCGTGTTACCGAGTTATGAATGCCTCCGCGCATACCGGTCATTTCCGAACCCGGCGTATTAACAATCTTTTCCTGCGCGTGATACATCATGCATAGGCCTTCCGGGACGCGCTGACTGACGACCGCCCTCGCGACTAATGCGCCGTTGACGTTGTAGGCTTCTATCCAGTCATTGTCCTTGATGCCGACTTTCGCCGCATCGACTTCGCCCATCCACACGATCGGCCCGCCGCGCGACAAGGTCAGCATCAACAGGTTATCGGTATAGGTGCTGTGGATGCCCCATTTTTGGTGAGGCGTCAGGAAATTCAATACCAGTTCGTCGTTACCGTTGGGCTTTTGGCCCAGAATCGGCGCAATGGAGCGGGTATCGACCGGCGGCTTGTAAACGCACAAGGTCTCGCCGAACGCCCGCATCCAGCTGTGATCCTGATAAAACTGCTGGCGGCCGGTCAGCGTGCGCCAAGGAATCCGCTCGTGGACATTGGTGTAGCAGGCGTTATAGCAGACTTGCTCGGACTCCACGCCGCTCCAGGTTGGCGACGAGATAATCTTGCGCGGCTGCGCTTGTACATCGTGGAAACGGATTTTGTCGTCTTCGCGAGGCCGCGCCAGATGGGTATGATCCCTCCCGGTGGCTTTACTTAAGGCTTCCCACGCTTTAACCGCGACATGGCCGTTGGTTTCAGGCGCCAGCATCAGAATCACTTCAGTCGCATCGATGTCGGATTCGATGCGCGGCAGGCCTTTGCTGATGCCTTCATCGGTCACCAAGCGATTCAGTTCGCCCAGTTGCTTGACTTCGGTCTCGGTATTCCAGCTTATCCCTTTGCCGCCGTTGCCGATTTTGCTCATCAACGGCCCCAGCGAGGTAAACATTTTATAGGTGTTCGGATAATCGCGCTCGACCACAACCAGTGTCGGCATGGTTTTACCCGGCACCGGATCGCATTGTTTTTTCTTCCAATCTTTGACCTCCAGCGGCTGGGCCAACTCTGCCGCCGTGTCGTGCAGAATCGGCACGGCGACTATATCTTTTTCCACGCCCAAATGGCCTACGGTCAATTCCGAGAATTTCTTGGCGATACCTTTATATATGTCCCAATCGGAACGCGACTCCCAGGCCGGATCGACGGCTTTGGACAACGGATGGATAAAGGGATGCATATCCGAAGTGTTCAGGTCGTTTTTCTCATACCAGGTGGCGGTCGGCAGAATAATGTCCGAATACAAACAGGTCGTGGACATCCGAAAATCCAGCGTGACCAGCAAATCGAGTTTTCCTTCCGCGGCGGTGTCATGCCATTCGACTTCCGAAGGCTTATCGCCGGAATCGCCCAAGTCCTTGCCCTGCAAGCCGTGTTGCGTACCCAGCAGATATTTCAGGAAATATTCATGGCCTTTGCCGGAAGAACCCAGCAGATTGGAGCGCCACACGAACATATTGCGCGGGAAGTTTTGCGGGTTGTCCGGGTCTTCGCAGGACATCTTCAACTTGCCGCTTTTCAGCGATTTGACGGCATATTCGATCGGGTCTAATTTGGCTTTTTCCGCATCCCTGACCACCTGCAACGGGTTGGTTTGCAGTTGCGGCGCGGACGGCAGCCAGCCCATGCGTTCGGAGCGGACGTTAAAATCGATCAAGCTGCCTTGCCAATCTTCGGGCTTTGCCAGCGGCGACAAAATCTCGCTCACTTTAAGTTTTTCGTAGCGCCATTGGCTGGTGTGATTGTAGAAAAACGAAGTGCTATTCATCTGCCGGGGCGGACGCTTCCAATCCAGGCCGAACGCCAGCGGCAGCCAGCCGGTTTGCGGGCGCAGTTTTTCCTGTCCGACATAATGCGCCCAGCCGCCGCCGGACTGGCCGACGCAACCGCACAGCATCAGCATGTTCATGATGCCGCGATAGTTCATGTCCATGTGGTACCAGTGGTTGATGCCCGCCCCCAGAATGACCATTGAGCGGCCCTTGGTTTTTTCGGCGTTGCCGGCGAATTCACGCGCCACCGCGATTACATTTTTCCGGGTAACGCCGGTGATTTTTTCCTGCCACGCAGGCGTGTAGGGAACATCTTCATCATAAGACGCTGCGACACGACCGCCGCCTAAGCCGCGATCTATGCCGTAGTTGGCAACCAGCAAATCGAATACCGTGGTCGCCAATACCTCGGTGCCGTCGGCCAAGGTGATTTTTTTGACCGGCACGTTGCGCCGTTGAATCGCGTCATGGGCCGAATGGGTAAAATGCGGATGCTCGGAACCGCCGAAATACGGAAAGCCGACGCCGGCGACATCGTCTTTAATATCGATCAAACTCAAGCGTAACTTTACCGCCTGATTGTCTGCGGTTTTTTGTTCGATATTCCAATGCCCGCTTTCACCCCAGCGGAAGCCGATGGAGCCGCAAGGGGGGACGATGTGGCCGTTGGTTTCATCGTAGGCGACGGTTTTCCAGTCGGGGTTGTTGTCTTGGCCCAGCCAGCCTGAAAAATCCGAGGCCCTGAAGAACCGGTCCTGCACATAATAGCCGTCCTGCTCTTTCAGCATGACCAGGAAAGGCAAATCGGTATTTTCGCGCACGTACTGATTGAAATACGGGCTTTGCCGCTCGACATGAAACTCCTTCAGAATCACATGCCCTATCGCCATCGCCAATGCGGCATCGGTGCCTTGCTTCGGGTGCAGCCACAAGTCGGCGAACTTGCTCGCTTCCGAATAATCGGGACTTACGACCACGACTTTCGCGCCTTTATAGCGCGCTTCGGTCATGAAATGGGCGTCGGGCGTCCGGGTTTGCGGCACGTTCGATCCCCACAACATCAAAAATCCGGCGTTGTACCAATCCGCCGATTCGGGCACGTCGGTTTGCTCGCCCCAGGTTTGCGGGGACGCGGGCGGCAAATCGCAATACCAGTCGTAAAAACTCATGCTGACGCCGCCGATCAGCGATAGGTATCGGCTACCGGCCGCATAAGACACCATTGACATCGCCGGGATCGGCGAGAAGCCGATAATGCGGTCGGGGCCGAAAGTCTTTGCCGTGTAAATATTGGCCGCCGCGATGATTTCATTCACCTCCTCCCAATTGGCCCGGACCAAGCCGCCCAGGCCGCGCACCGACTTGTATTCTGCGGTTTTAGCGGGGTCTTCGACTATCGACGCCCAGGCATCAACCGGGTCTAAAGTCAGCCTGGCCTCGCGCCACAATCTGACCAAGCGGCCACGTATCAGCGGATATTTAAGACGGTTGGCGCTGTACAGATACCAGGAATAACTCGCGCCGCGAGGACAGCCGCGCGGTTCGTGATTGGGCAGATCAGGCCGGGTGCGCGGGTAATCGGTTTGCTGGGTTTCCCAGGTCACCAGGCCGTTCTTGACGTAGATCTTCCAGCTGCAAGAACCGGTGCAATTGACGCCGTGCGTGGAACGCACGATTTTGTCGTGCTGCCAGCGCGATCGATAGCTGTTCTCCCAGCTGCGGTCTTCGTTTGTCACCACGCCGTGATTGCCGGAGAAGGTATCTACTTTTTTCTTGAAGAAGAGTAAGCGGTCGAGGAAATGGCTCATGAGATTTACCTATTATGTAGGGGCAATCCCTTGTGGTTGCCCTTGGCGTTTGTTTGGTTGAGGGCAACCACAAGGGATTGCCCCTACGTCATTTTAACAAGGCATAGCCGCGGTCTTTCGCGCGTAAAACCACCAGGTGATGCCGATACACACCAGATAAAAAGATATAAAACAATACAATGCCGCATCGGGCGTACCGGTCATGCTGATCGCGGTGCCGTAACTCTTCGGGATAAAGAACGCACCGTAAGCGGCAATCGCCGAACTGAACCCCAGCACCGCTGCCGCTTCTTTTGCCGCATCCTTCTTGGCTTGGGCAATCGCTTCCTCGCCCTGCCCTTTTGCCGCGCACAAGCGTTCCGTCATAAAGATGACCGGAATCATGCGGAAGGTGGAGCCGTTGCCGATGCCGGTGGTGACAAACAACAGCATGAACATCGCCAGGAAGCCCCAGAAATCGCCGGGATTACCGACCGAAGGCATAAAATGCAATACGCCGAACACCGCGCCAATCATGATGACAAAATTCCACAACGTCACCCTGGCACCGCCCAGCTTGTCGGCCAGCCAACCGCCGACCGGCCTGATCAACGCGCCGACCAGCGGCCCCAAAAAGGCGTATTCGGTCGGGTTAACCTCGGGAAACAGGATTTTAATCAACATCGGGAAACCCGCCGCATAGCCGATAAAGGAACCGAAGGTTCCGGTATAAAGCCAGCACATCAGCCAGTTATGCTTGCGTTTGAAAATGACCGATTGTTCTTTAAATGACGCTTTAGCGGAGGCAATATCGTTCATGCCGAACCACGCCGCGATGCTGGTGGCGATGATAAACGGCACCCAGATAAAACCGGCGTTTTGCAGCCAGATCGACTTGGTGACTCCCGCCTTAACCCATTCTTGCGGCTCGCCGCCGAATGAACCGAACACCCCGGCAGCGATAACCAGCGGCACCACAAACTGCACGGTGCTGACGCCCAAATTGCCTAACCCGGCATTCAAGCCTAAGGCCGTGCCTTTTTGGGATTGCGGATAAAAAAAGCTGATATTGGCCATGCTGGACGCAAAGTTACCGCCGCCGAATCCGCATAACAAGGCCAATACCACCATCAACACATAAGGCGTTTCGGGGTTCTGTACCGCAAAACCTATCCATACCGACGGCAACAGCAACGACGCGGTGCTGATCGTCGTCCAGCGACGGCCGCCGAAAATAGGCACCATAAACGAGTAGAAAATCCGTAAGGTAGCCCCCGACAGACCCGGCAATGCCGCCAGCCAGAATAATTGGTTGGTGTCGTATTTAAAGCCGATGCTGGGCAGATTGATGACCACCACGCTCCAGACCATCCACACCGCAAACGCCAGAAGCAACGCGGGGATACTGATCCACAGGTTACGGGTCGCAATACGCTTGCCGGTCGTTTCCCAAAAGCCTTTATCTTCAGGATTCCAATCGGTCAGCACCAGCGGCGCAGGATGACTCAGTTCATGCAAATCTTTGGATATTTTAGCCAGCTCAGGCACGACGCGGCGTTCCATCCTGACAATCGAAAAATGCATCCAGGTCAGCGCAATGGTCATCAACACGAACAGCAACATGAAGCAGCTGCTCCAGATGCCGGTCAAATCGTTCAACATGCCGAAGGTCAGCGGCAGCAAGAACCCGCCCAGACCGCCGATCATACCCACTGCGCCGCCGACAGCGCCGACATTATCGGGATAATAAACCGGGATATGCTTGTACACCGCCGCCTTGCCGAATGACATGAAGAGTCCCAATACCGAGACCAACAAGATAAAACCCATCGGTTGGATCGCCAGACTAAAAGCAATATCGCCCTTAATGCCGTGAACAATGTAATCGGTCGGCGGGTAAGACAGGAAAAAAGTACAGACAGTGGCGACAATAAAGGTCCAGTACATCAATACCCGCGCCCCATAGCGGTCGGACAACCAGCCGCCCAACGCGCGAAACAGGCTGGCAAAAATGGAGTAGGCCGCAGCCAGCATACCCGCCGATTTAACATCAAAACCGTAAGCGCCGACCAGATAGCGCGGCAACCACAACGCCAAGGCGACAAAAGCGCCGAATACGCAAAAGTAGTACAGCGAAAAGCGCCAGACCCGCATATCTTTAAGCGGCTCCAGTTGCTTTAAAAATGAATCAGGTTTGACGCCAGACTTGCGCCGCTCTTTAAGCATCGGTTCGTCATCGGTCACGTACCAGAACACTGCCGCCATCAACAGCAGAGCTGCCGCCCAGATTTGCGCGACAGCATGCCAACCGAATGCGACCATCACAAAAGGCGCGACGAATTTGGTCACCGCCGCGCCGACGTTGCCGAGTCCGAAAATGCCTAAGGCCGTGCCTTGTCGTTCTTTTGGGAACCAACGCGACACATAGGCGATGCCGACCGCAAACGAACCGCCGGCCACGCCGATGCCAAGCGCCGTCACCAGGAACATGATATATGTTTCAACAGTAGTCAACAGCAAGGTAGCAATAGCCGCCGTCACCATCACCAGCAGATAAACGATACGGCCGCCGTACTGGTCGCTCCAGATACCCAGCATCAGGCGGATTAACGAACCTGAAAGTATCGGCGTGCCGACCAGCAAGCCGAATTCGGTTTCGCTTAAGTGCAGGTCTTTCTGGATTTGCAAACCGATGATAGAAAAGATAGTCCACACCGCAAAGCAGGTGGTGAATGCTATAGTGCTCGCAGTAAGCGCGTGTTTTTGTTGGGAGGAATTAATGACTGGCATGGTATTTCATCCTTTTGTTTTTATTATTATCGGCGCCTACACTACCATAAAACGTGTGGTATTTATCCACCTAAAATAAACCGCTCCCTTACTTTCTTGCGTTATTTCTTATGCCTCTGAAAATTAACACATAGTTTCCATTTCCAACTACACATAAGAAATGCCATATACCTTGGCAACGAACAAATAGCCTACCCCCCAAAGCCATTGAAAACGCAAAGATCGCCCTCTACAAGCCTAGCTATAGAATAGATTCGCGCCGTTTATCTTTTCATGTAGAATATTAAGAGTTTAACCTTACCTAAAAATCTACCATGGCTGCGGACAATTCAGTAAAAAAGCTTTTGATCGTCGACGACAGCAAGGTATCCAGGATGTTAATCCGCACCCATATTCTCGCTTTACACCCCGAATGGCTCATATCTGAAGCGGTCTGCGGCGAAGACGCTATTGAACTGGTTGATAATGAGCGTCCTGACTATTGCACTATGGATATTAACATGCCGGGAATTTCAGGAACCGATGCGGCGGAGCAGATACTATCCAAATATCCTTTGATAAAAATGGTTATTTTCTCGGCAAACATTCAAGAAACGCACAGAAAACGCGCTCGTTCGTTTGGGTCCATACTCGTTGCCAAACCGGTCACAGAAGCGTCGATCGCTCTGACGCTAGACTATTTTACAGATTCCAAATGAGCACTCTCAGCGAACTTCATCTTGATGCCTTGGCTGAGATATTTAGCATCGGCGCAGGTCGCGCAGCATTAAGCCTTAGCGAGATTGTCGGAGACGAAGTACATATTTCCGTCCCCTATGTGCAAGTCATTAGCTCGGAAGAGATGACCTCGACAACATTATCATTAACTAGTGGACGATTCGGTGCGGTAAGTCAGTACTTTAGCGGCCCGTTTAATGCCGAGGCGGTGCTTTTATTTACCGAAGAGCAAGCTTTAAAAATCGTCGGCGATATGATGGGATCGCAGATGAGCATTGAAGAACTTGCGGAATTTGAGCACGAAGCCATGTGCGAGTTGGGCAATATCATTTTGAATGCCTGCCTCTCGGCAATGGCTGACATACTGCACTTCACGCTGGAAAGCTCCTTACCCAGTTACAGAGTCGCATCGGCCGCTGAAATATTGCATCGACTCAAAGAAAGCTCCAATCAACCCTATGTCATGGTATTGCACATCGATCTCACCATCGAAAAGCGCCATACCACCGGTAATCTCGTGTTCCTGTTAAGCTCCACCTCCCTAACTAACCTTATTATCCATGTCGATCAATTTCTCGGTAGTATGTCATGAGCGCCCTCCGTGCAAAACGTTTTGATATGGAAGATATATTTAATTCGCTTAACCTCGGCGTGTGCGTTGTCGATGCCGATAGCAAAGTCTTGCTTTGGAACGATTGGCTTGCCAAACATAGCCATATTAAAGAAACCGACGCCCTTAACCGGCAATTTGAAAACGTGTTTTCAGAGTCGGTGTCGCCGGCATTCCTGAGCGCACTCAAAAACACCTTGGCGCACAGGCTGCCCGTGGTTTTGTCGACCGCTCTGCACCGCACGCCGCTGCCGCTGTTCAACGCATCCGAAGCCAATCAACAGCAAACCCGGATGTATCAATCGATCACCATCACGCCCATTCAGTCGCAACTGAGTGAATCGTGCTGTCTGATTCAAATAACGGATTCCAGCACCTCGATCAAACGCGAAAAAATGCTCCGCTCGCACTCGGAAATCCTGAAGAAAGAAGCGACCACCGACAGTTTGACCGACATCTGCAACCGCCGATTCTTCGATGCGCATTACGAAATGGCCATCGCCGAGGCAAAGCGGCAAAAACACCCCTTATCCATCTTCATGGTCGATATTGATTTTTTTAAACCCTATAACGATTATTACGGACATATAGCCGGCGATAATGTAATAAAGCAGGTCGCGAACGCATTAAAATCGCAACTATCGCGCGCCACCGACATCGTGGCGCGTTACGGCGGCGAAGAATTCGTTCTGGTAATGCCGCATTTACCCCAAAATGTCGCCGAACAATTTGCTGAAAAACTAAGAAGCGCCGTGTTCAATCTGGCAATGCCGCATATAAAATCCAGCCCTTTCAATCAGGTAACGATTAGCGTCGGTCTTTGCACCGGCATTCCGGAAAACAACGACAACCTGCTAAACAAAGCCGACGCGGCGCTCTATCAAGCCAAACTGAAAGGCCGCAACCGGTGCATCTGCCTCCCGCTTTGCGAAACCGAAGAATACCTGGAACAATAGACCGCACCCGCCGGATAAAACTCAAACTCATGATCCCGACCAAACATCATGAGCAAGCCGCCAACGATCCGATTAATCCCACGTTAAATTTTATTCAGTCTCATCGTATGAAATTCAAACCATCCGCCATGACCCTGGCTTTAAGCCTCGCCCTCTTCCCGGCCCCTCAACAGGCCGTTGAAATTACCAAAATCGAATTGCCTGACATGGGCGACTCTTCCGGCACACTGATTACGCCCGCCGAAGAAAAAGAATTTGGCGAGGCATTTTTTCGCAGCCTGCATTCGCAAATTTCCATCAATCAGGATGCCGAAATTCAGCAATACATTCAGACTATCGGCGAAAGACTGGTAACCAATAGCGACGCGCCGAGCAACCCGTTCCATTTTTTCGTGGTGCTGGAAAATGACATTAACGCTTTTGCGGGACCCGGCGGTTATATTGGCGTAAATTCCGGGTTAATTTTAATCACTGAAGCCGAAAGCGAATTGGCATCGGTGATGGCGCACGAAATTGCCCATGTTACCCAGCGCCATTTATACCGCGCTTACGAGGCCTCCAGTCGCTTATCGATCCCTACTGCCGCAGCGACCTTGGCCGCCATTTTATTGGGCACCCAATCCCCCGCGCTTGGACAAGCCGCCATCGTGGCTATCCAGGCCGGTAACGTTCAGTTTCAAATTGATTTTACTCGCGAAAACGAGGCGGAGGCCGATCGCGTCGGCATGCAAACCTTGGCAGGCTCCCAATATGATCCGCGCAGCATGCCCACTTTTTTCGAGCGCCTACAGCAATCCAGCCGCTATTACGGACAAAACATCCCTGAATTTCTAAGGACCCACCCGGTTACCGCCTCACGTATTTCCGACACCCGCGGCCGCGCTGAAACCTACCCTTACAAACAATATCCCGACTCGCTCGGCTACCAATTAGCCAAAGCAAAAATTCGGGTGTTAACCGGCACCGACAATACCGAGGCGCTTAAATACTTTCAAGCCAGATCTAGCCAAGGCACCGTCGAACAACGCACCGTTGCTCGCTACGGGCTGGGGCTGTGCGCACTTAACTCGCAAAAATTCAATGAAGCGGAAACCATTTTCCAGCAACTCGGCAAGGAATACCCAAACCAGGCCCAATACGCTACCGCGCTTGCCCGCACTGCGCTGGACTCGAAAAACTACAGCACAGCGTTGGCCCGCTATAAAAAACTGACCGAGCAATTTCCCGATAACGAGGCCATTAAGCTCGAATATATTACCTCCCTCCTAAAGGCCGGTAACGCCGACCTGGCACGGAAGAACTTACTCCTGCTAAAGCCTAAAACCCAGCAACAACCGATTTATTCGCAACTGTTGGCACAAGTTTATAGCGATTTAAACCAACCCGCCGAATCTCACCGTTATCTTGCCGAATACTACTATGCAACGGGGCAAACCAGAGATGCAATCCTGCAAATAAAACTGGCTCAAAAATCAAAAGGCCTTAATTTTCAACTATCTTCCATCCTTAATGAACGACTCAACTTCTTTACCAATGAGGAAGAAGAGGCCAGGCGCAATCGGTGATAATCCTGAACGCTACCTGAACAAAAAGCACTGCCTGCCTGTCATTTTGTTTATTAGCGGCCGCTAAAACTCCGTAATAAACTGTATTTGTTATACATTTCCGAGACGACGCTATTTTTCCCGCCAAAGCCTATTTTTTAAATAGACAAGGCGAGTTCATTTGAATAAAATTCGCACCAGCTTAAGGGACTGAGCTCGGTTTCATTACCGACTAAGAGGGGGAATTAGTCTTTTAGACTAGCTGATAATAATAATAAAATAAGTGACACTGCTTGGGTCAAGTTGCAAACGACAACTAAATAACAATAATAACAGCACTCAGCGCGCCCGCTTTATGCGGGCTTTTTATTGCCTGAAGAAATGTGATTGGAAAGCGACTTTTAAAGCACGTCACTCAGCAGTAGCCCGCGGGAGAAAGTAACTTCAAACCAAGCCGGATGGGGCATGTTGCTCCGCTCGAAACCTTGCAAGTCAGACCTTCCAGGTTTTAAAAGCCTGGAAGGTCTGACTTGCTTCCCACCTAACGCTATGCCGGAATAACGACGAACGCAAAGCGTGAGAATGATAAGTCCAGGTTTCGGGAAGTTATTTCCGCTCAAATCCTTACATGCTCAAGCGCACCCCAATCCAACCCGCCCTGGGCGCACCGGGCGATACAAACCGGCCATCGTCAAAGCCCGGCAACACCTCATTGGCCTGCCCGTAAACTCCGAAAGAGTTGTAGTTCTTGTCGAAGATATTATCGACCTTGCCGAATACCGCAAAATTCTTGGTGACCTTGTATTCCGCCTTGGCGTTAAATAGCCAGTAACCGGCCAGCGGCGCTGTGGAATTAGCCTCGTCGCCCCTGAAATACTTATTGCCGCTATAAGTACCGTCAATACCCAACGACACGCGCTGCCATAAATCGACACCCACCGAGGCCTTATAGATATGCTCGGGGATGCCGGGAATTCTGTTGCCTTTGGTAACCGCCATCGCCTGAGTGGTATCGAGCGGGTTTTGAATATCGAAACCATCCATAAACCGGGCGTTCAAATAGGTATAGTTGGTCGAAAAATGCCAGTCGTCAATCGAGCTGAACAGCTGCGGATAATTAACCGTAGTACCCGCTTCTATGCCGTAACGGCGGGTCTTGCCTACATTACTGAAATAGCCTTGGCTGATAATGCCGCTGGCGGCATCGCGGCGAAAAATAATGTCATTGTGGTTAATGGTGTTGAAATAGCCCAGATTCCATTTCAAATCGCCCTTACCCAACAGCTCATCCAAATCCCCTCTAAAACCGCCTTCCCAGGTTTTGGCGACCACCTGTTCCAAAGGCGGATCGGCCACAAACGAGTTGGGCAATTTGCACGGCGCGGTCGGATCGGCGCAGCTTAATTCCATCGGCGTCGGAGCCCGGGCCGACTCGCTATAACTGCCGTACACATTCAGGTTATCCCGGATTTGGTAAGTCAAACCTGCGGAAGGGTTAAGCCGGTCAAAGGTATGCGACCCGTTCAGGGTTTTCAAAGGATCCTTTATATACTGATCGTCCATGTTGATATGACTGTAGTTGTAACGTCCGGCTACGGTCGCGGTCAGGTCGTCGGTAATGGAAAAACTGTCGGTCAGGAATACGCCTACCGTTGAGGTATTGGTATGCAGACGGACTCTTGATTCATCGACAAGAATCCCGCTTTGGGTTGTGCCCCGCGTGTCGGTCAACGAGCCAAGCTCGGTATCCGAGCCGAAATGCACTTCGGCATAATCGTAACTTGTACCCACCGTCAGGTTGTTTTTATGCTTGAACAAATCCTGGGCAAACGCCGTCTGCAAGGTGCCGCCACGGCTGCGCATATGGGTTTGACTGGTGTTGTTGATTGCGCCTTCAACCGCATCGTCGGCAAGCACTTGATTACCACTTATATCTTCAACAATTGCACCGCCGTGGTCGCACAGCAATGTCGGATCGGCGTCACAGACGCCGTAATTACTGTTATCGCCATTAAAAGTCCTGATCCGGTTCTGTCTGAAATAGGCATTGCCGCTGACTTCAATGTCATCAGCCACATCATAGCTGCCGGCCAATTCGGAAAAGAACATCCGGGTCACGGTTTGGTCGGGATGAGTGAACACCGCCGCCCGGTCTTGTTGCTGCAACTGGATAGGCGCAGCGCCGTTACCGCGCATATTGTTATCGTTACCGCCCAAGGTCAGGTCCAATGAACCTTTATCGCCGCGCCAGCTCAGGGTGCCGAAGGCCTGATCGGCCTTGGTCGGCGAAAAATCCCGCCAGCCGTCTTCCTCAAAGTGATGCAGGTCTAAAAAATAGCCCCAGGTACCGTTATTCCAGCCGCTGCTTAATTCCTCGGAATGCCTGCCCCACGATCCGCCGTAGGCTTCAATCTCATGCTTGGGCGCGGAAAACCCGGTCTTGGTCTTGATCGATATGGCGCCGCCCAAACTGTTCAGGCCGTAAACCGGGTTGGACCCCGGATATAAGGCCATCGAATCGATCGCGCCTTCGGGAATCAAATCCCAGTTAACGGTGTCGCCGAATGCTTCGTTAAAACGGACGCCGTTCACATAGGTCGATAAGCCTTGCGGCAAGCCGAGCAATGGCGACGCGACAAAACCGCGATAGGAAATGTCCGGCTGCAACGGGTTATTTTGCGCTTCATTGATATGAACGCTGCCCAGATAACGATTGATGTAATCCGCCAAGGTGATGCTTTGGGCTTTTTCCAGCTGTTCGGAAGAAACGGTTTGGATATTGGCCGGTATTTTGTTGGCGGCAATATCGCTGCCTTGCAACGGCGTAACGCCGACAACATCTATAATACCCAGATCCATCGGTTGATCTTTGGCAAAAACCGCTCCGGCCGCCGTCAGGCCTAACCCGAGTAGTGTGCATGTAAGCTTTTTCATTGTTCGCTCCAGATAAATGATACCGCCATCATAGCCAAACCATTACTCAGGCACTAGACAATGGCCGACAAAAGGAAATATTCCTATATCTCTGAAAAGCGAACGCATCCGCCACAAACAACCCCAAGCTATGGGTATTTGGTTATAATGCCTGGCGCACATTCCAAAACAAGCCGATGCAGGTAAACCTTATGACCTTAACAACGAAGACTATAACTAAATTGCAACGCTATTTTGAAGACCGGGTAGACGCAATAAAATCCAGCGAGAATTATCAAAAACTGCTGGCGATGCCGCCGCTAAAACGCTGGGCGACAGTGGCGGGATTATTCCTGTTGTCGCAGTTGGTGGTGTTCGGCGCTTTGTATTTAATTTTCGGCCGGATTGTTGTTATCGGTTTTTTTGCCAGCATCCTGGCCGGACTGGCGACAGGCCTTGGCGCTTTACCCGCGCTGTTTTTCAAAAACATTTCCCAAAACCTGTTCAACAGCATGCTCGGTGCCGCCGCCGGCGTCATGCTGGCCGCAACCGCATTTTCCCTGCTGGTTCCCGGCATGGCATACGGCAACCTGGTATCGCCGGGAAAAGGTATTTATATCGTATCTTTCGGCATGCTGATCGGCGCCCTGTTTTTGCATTACGCCGACCGCCAGTTGCCGCATGTACATTTTGATTCAATTTCCGATACCCATCTGAGTTCACTAAAAAAAGTGTGGCTATTCATCATTGCGATCACTATCCATAACTTTCCTGAAGGCATGTCGGTCGGCGTCAGCTTCGGTTCCGGGGAGATGAAAAACGGCGTGGTTCTGGCGATTGCCATAGCCCTGCAAAATATCCCCGAAGGCTTGGCCGTCGCCCTGCCCTTGGTCGGACTGGGCTACAACAAGTGGCGAGCCGTAGGCATTGCCACGCTAACAGGCCTGGTGGAGCCGGTAGGCGGCTTGCTCGGCATTACCATGGTTACCCTGTTCCAACCCATCCTGCCGATAGCCATGGGCTTCGCCGCCGGGGCCATGCTGTTTGTGATCAGCGAAGAAATCATTCCCGAAACCCATTCCAACGGTCGTTCGCGCTACGCTACCTTTGCCTTAATGATCGGCTTCATCATTATGATGACGCTGGACAATATGCTGGGTTAATACCTTACCGAAATACTGCCGTTGCAGGGTGAGCTGTACGCACCTGACAACGGCGCATGCAGGAAAAATCGTTCCCCGGAAACAAAATGGATCATCTTCAAAGCTATTTACAACATTTTCTAGCTTCACTGAGCAGCGCACCTCTTTACGAAAATCTTCAAAGCGCCTTGCAGCATTTTTTATCGTTGCTGAGCAATGGCAACTTTGGCGAAATATCAGCCACCGCGGCAACCAGTTTTGCCCTGATTGCCGCGGCTGAAATCGGCGATAAAAGCCAGCTGGTATGCATGACATTGGCATCCCGGCACAGAGCCATGCCGGTTTTGCTGGGCGCTATCGCCGCCTTCGCCTTTTTAAATACCTTGGCCGTTATTTTTGGCATCGCCATTGCCAGCTGGCTACCTACATACATCGTCGCGGCTGTCGTCGCGATACTGTTCGCCGCCTTCGGCATTCATTCCTTGCGGGTGGAAATGGACGATGAAAATGAGGAAATTAAGGAAAAAAGCGGCAACAGCATTTTCTTCACCACTTTTTTATTGATTACCGTGGCTGAATTCGGCGACAAAACCCAGTTGGCTGTTGTCGGTTTAAGCAGCACCGCCGCACCTATTGCCGTGTGGTTCGGTTCGACCGTCGCGCTGGCCTCAACCTCCGCGCTGGGAATTCTGGCAGGCCGCACTATTTTGCAAAAAGTCCCGTTAGTGTTGCTGCACAGGATCAGCGGAACGATCTTCCTGATGCTGTCGGTTTTTGCGGGTTATCGGGCTTATGTCAGCTATGTAGGTTTAACCTAAAAAGTTAAAAATCACCACGAAGACACGAAGAGCGCGAAGTTTTTCGCTGTCTCTCGTGGTGTTAACTGTTAGGTAGCGAGCAATATAAAGTTAAGCGGATTGATTAATCACCATGAAGTTGGCGAAGTTACTTTATTTTTCTTCGCGCTCTTCGTGTCTTCGTGGTGAATAAAAGACATTAATCCGCACTTATTGCCACCTGACTACACGCGCGGCATCTGCCTCAGTTTTTCAACAACCTTGTCGCCGAATTCTTCGGTGCTGATCATGGTAACGCCGCTGCCCGGCTTGGACAGGTCGGCGGTTGAGTAACCGTCGCCAAACACGCCTTGCATCGCAGCCCAAACATTCTTGGCTTCTTCGGCCATATCGAAACTGTTTTCCAGCATCATCGCCACCGAACCGATCATCGAGTAAGGGTTGGCGATATTTTTTCCGGCGATGTCCGGCGCCGAACCATGCGACGGCTCGTAGTAAGCTTTTTCATCGCCTATGCAGGCGGAAGGCATCAAGCCCAAAGAGCCCAGGATACCGCCGCCCTGGTCGCTGAGGATGTCCCCGAACATGTTTTCCATGACCATCACGTCGAACTGGGTGGGCTTTAAGCACAGATTGGTCGCGGCCGAGTCAACCAGCTGATGGATGACTTCCACTTCGGGGTATTCTTTAGCCACTTCATCGAGTATTTCATTCCACAACACGCTGGATTTCAGCACATTGCTTTTATGAATGTTATGCAGCACTTTCTTGCGTTTTTGGGCGAGCTTGAACGCCTGATGCAAAATCTGGCTGATTTGGTGCTCATCGTATTCCAGGGTTTCTTTGACATAACGCAAACCCTGCTCGTTAACGCCGGTTTCCTTGCTACCGAAATACAGGCCGCCGACCAGTTCCCGAACCATAATAATATCGATGCCCTCACCGATGATTTCAGGCTTTAACGGCGAGAAATGGGCCAAGGCTTTAGGCAGGAAGACCGGGCGAAAGTTTGCGTAGGTGTTGTACCGACGACGCATCGGCAGCAACGCGCCGCGCTCGGGTTGCTTATCGATGGGAATAGTTTTGGATTGTTCATGGCTCAAACCGATCGGACCTTTAAGGATCGCGTCGGCCTGGTCGCAAATATCGATGGTCGATTGCGGAAAGGCATCGCCGAATTCAAAATAGGCGCAGGCCCCAAAAGCTGCGGGCAGCAGTTCAAAAGAAACATCATTACGCTCTTCAACAAGCTTGAGTACTTTAATGGCTTCCCGAGTAATTTCAGGCCCGATACCGTCACCGGCTAACACTGCGATTTTATAATTCTTCATTATGTACCTTTGCTGTCTGCTTAATATCTATGGAATGAGATTTTGAAAAAGCGGCCATTTTACTTTATTTTTTTTAATAAAGCCGGGCATCCTTCATTATTGATCCAAACTATATTAATTCGCTTGGGCGTGACGGGCTCCCGCTCGGCGGATCATCCGTATGCGCATTAGACGTAAAGCGCAGGGTTGTTTGTTGAATGTTCGTCATGCCATGAAATATCCCGATCCTCGTAGTTGATTAGAAACGCAGATGATCCGAAAACCTTCATTCGCTTCGCACATTAACCCACCCCCTCTCTACCGGACTAACCGGCTTTCAGGCACTAGCTGAGACAGCTTGCTAATAAGGATACCGGTTACAGAATTCTAATAGCGTTCCCTGTTTTAAAAAAAACACACTCATCTCTTACCAAGACCGGAGACTATTTTTTAACCACATAAAGTAAAATGTATTTTAACCATACAAAATTAAATGGATTGTTTTAAAATAACCGCCTTTCCAATCCACAAGCCTTCTTTTCAATCACGTCTACCCTGACGTTTTTGACTAGCGACCCTATATAAGCACCACTCAAAATAACGAAAAGAACTAAGAGACAGTTTATGAAGACCAATATGCCGGTAACCGACCTGGAATACTCGCTTAAAGAAAGCGACTCCATCGTATCCAAGACTGATTTAAAAGGACTGATTACCTATATCAACGAAGACTTTCTTCGCGTTAGCGGATTTACCAAAGCCGAGCTGATCGGCTTTCCGCACAATATCGTGCGCCATCCGGACATGCCGGCGGAAGCGTTTGCAGATATGTGGAAGGCATTGAAAGAAAATCGCCCGTGGACCGGACTGGTAAAGAATCGCTGTAAAAACGGCGACTTTTACTGGGTGTTAGCCAATGCCACGCCCTTTTATGAAAACGATCAACTGGCCGGTTATCTGTCGGTGCGCAGCAAACCCGGCCGGGATCAAATCAATGCCGCGGATGCCGCCTACCGGCTGTTTAAGGAAGACAAAGCCGGTAATTTAACAATCCGAGACGGCAAAATCGTCAAGTCGACTTTTTTGGGAAAACTTAACCCCTTCAAGAATCCCACCATCAAAAGCCGCTTAATAACCGTTCTCGGCCTGCTGGGCGTATTGCTGATGATCATCGGCGGCATGGGCCTGCACGGCATGGATAAGGCCAATGCCGGCCTGCGCACCGTGTATGAGGATCGCACCGTGCCGATGAACCAGATATGTTTTATCAAGGAACTGATGCTGACCAACCAACTGAAAATTAGCGCCGCCTTGATTACGCCAACGCCCGAGTCGATCAGCAACAACATCGTTGACGTGGAGCAAAACATCGCGGCAATCAGTAAGATGTGGGCATCCTACATGGCCACCTACCTCACCGTAGAGGAAAAAAGGCTGGCCGACAAATTCATCGCAGACAGAAATCTGTTTGTGGAAGAAGGTTTGAAACCGACCCTTGCGGCGCTGAAAGCGCATGACCTCGCACTCGCCAACAAGCTAGCCGTCGATAAGGTTAACCCGCTTTTTACACCCGCTAACGAAGATATTAAGCTACTGATGCAATTGCAGGTCGATGTCGCCAAGCAGGAATTTGAATTGGCGCAATCCCGTTATACCCAAACCCGTAACATCGGCATCGGCTTAATCGCTATGGGGGCATTACTGGCCTTATGGCAAGGCTTTCTTCTGATTCGCGTTATTGTGCGCCCGCTTGATGCCGCTATCAGCGATTTCGGCCGCATCGCCCAAGGCAACTATAACAACACTATCGATATTGAACACCATGACGAAATCGGCAAGGTGATGGAAGCGCTGAAATCGATGCAGACCCAGCTCGGTTTCGACGTTGCGGAAAGCAAGCGCATTGCCGAAGAGAGCTTGCGTATCAAAATCGGATTGGACAGTTCCACCTCCGCGATCACCATATCCGGCACCGATGCCCTGCTAATCCACATGACCCCTGCGGCCAAGAGTCTTCTGGCTTCGATCGGCGGCCCAGACTTCAATGTCGAAGGCCTTTACGGCAACAGCCTCTCCAGTCTGTTCAACAATCCGGAAGCTGCCGCCAAATTCGATCGCGCCGCCCAAACCGGCGAAGACGTGGATCTGTTCTTCCGGAATCATCACCTCCGTCTGGCCGCCCGCCCCATCATTGGCGAAAGCGGCAACTCGCTGGGCCGGGTCACGCAATGGCAGGATCGCACCGCCGAAGTCGAGGTAGAACAGGAAGTGGCCGCCATTGTCCATGACGCAGTCATGGGCAATTTCACCCGGCGTATTGACCTAAAAGGGAAAAAAGATTTCTTTAAACAATTGGGCGAAGGGCTTAACGAGCTACTGGAAACCACCGAGAGCGGCATCAACGATGTGGTGCGCGTACTGGCCGCACTCTCCCATAACGACCTGACCCAAACCGTTACCAACGATTATGCCGGCAGTTTCGGACAACTCAAGGACGATGCTAATACCACGGTGGAAAAACTCAAGGACATCATCAGTCAAATCAAAGCAGCCACTGACGGCATTAACACCGGGGCGAAAGAAATTGCCTCGGGTAATAACGACTTGTCGCATCGCACCGAGGAGCAAGCCGCCAGTCTGGAACAAACCGCGGCCAGCATGGAACAACTAACCTCGACCGTGCAGCATAATACAGCAAACGCCAACCAAGCCACCCAACTTGCCGTTGACGCATCCGAAATAGCCGGCAAAGGCGTCGAAGTGGTCGATCAAGTGGTTCGGACCATGGACGATATTAACGATTCGTCACGCAAGATCGGCGATATTATTTCGGTCATCGACGACATTGCTTTCCAAACCAACATCCTTGCCCTCAACGCCGCTGTCGAAGCGGCGCGCGCAGGCGACCAAGGCCGCGGCTTCGCCGTGGTCGCCGTCGAAGTGCGCAACCTTGCCCAACGCGCCTCCACGGCTGCCGGAGAAATCAAAACCCTGATCGATGATTCGGTCATGAAAGTCTCCAGCGGCAGCAAATTGGTCACTCAAGCCGGTCAAACCATGGAAGAGATCGTCAATTCCATTCGCGACGTTACCGTGATGATGTCTGAAATCAGCGCCGCCTCAACGGAACAAACGGCCGGCATTCAACAGGTCAATCAAGCCATCACCCAAATGGACGACGTAACCCAGCAAAATGCAGCATTGGTGGAACAAGCCGCCGCAGCCGCGGAATCGCTGGAAGAACAAGCCCAACGCCTATCGAATACAGTAGCGCAATTCAAAGCCGACGAAGTCGTGTCTTTTCATGCAGCCCCGCTACGAAAAGAAACGCGACAAGTAACAAGAACAGCGGCCGCCCAAAGACCGGCAGCCGCTCTGCCAAAACCCATCCCGCTGTCTTCCAGCGACGAATGGGAGGAGTTTTAGTTCAAAACCTTAGCGGCTTACGAGATGCGCTTCATCAGTGCAGCGCATCCCGTATTTCAAACGATACATCCTTCGACTGAGCCCAGTACGCCCTGTCCACGAAAAGCACGAAAGACACGAAAAAACAGAAAGCCTTTGTTTCCCTGCTCCTCCCGTTTTTTTTCGTGCTTTTTGTGTTTTTCGTGGACTACGCTTTTTTATTAGATACATACTCAACACCAGTTGTTAATATCCACACCGCCCGGAATTAAAACCGACCCGATCATTGGCTCATGCAGCGAATTAAACCTGCTAAGTAACCGCACTTATTGATTGATAAAGTCGAGTTCTCTATCCTAACGACATCTACACAACGCCAACCGAATTTTTGGATTAACGCATTTCGACTTCGTGAAAACAAATGACAGCCTATGTTCAATTTCACTAAAAAATACAACACGGCCCTGGTCGACGCACATGAAAAAACCGTCGAAATCAGCGAAAAGTACAACGCCGCGATAAAAAAAATCGAACGGCTTGAGGACGAATTATGCCGAAAAACCTTTGAATTAAACCATAGCAACAAGGCTCAAGCGATAATGACTGACGGCGTAAAAAAATGCGTTGAATCGCTTTACGCCGTTCAAACCCAACTGCAAGCCGTAGCGGCGCACTTAGACCATTCAAACAAACGCATTTTTGAGTTAATGCAAAAAAACAAGGCGCTTAAATTATCAGGCGACGAGTGGTTCAAGCGTTCCATCAAACTTGAATTTGAAGTGTTAAGAGCTAAGGACGAGCTTAAAAAAATCGAAAATGAGCGTGATTCGGCGATAAAAATGTGTGAGCATCTTCAAACCGAGTTAATGTCCAACAGCCCTGGCAGAAAGCAGGGTTAAGCCCTACGCATCCGCTGAACGCGCAACTCGTCCGGCAAAACAACCCTGTTGAATAAAATACAACGCCTGTTCTATGACAGCCTCGCGCCGCATGATAAATGAATGCGAATAAGGCATCACGATAAAATCCTTCATGCCGTCCACTTGCGCCCGGCTCACCGACACCTTGCCGTCGTTGACGTCGGGGATTAGCCTGGACAACAAAAGATTAACGGTTTTACTACCGGCAATAACCCCAAGCTGAAAATTAACCGGCCCCAGCCGATTCGGCACGCTGTTGTTATCGGTGCCCAACTGCAAGCCGGCCGGGCCGTTTAAAGTGTAAAACAGCTTCCATCCGCCCAGTTTATCCACGACTTCGCTGCCTTGATTGGGCGGGGCCAACATCACCACTCGCCCCAGCTTATCGATAGTTTGTCCAGCCAAATAATCGCGCAGCAAAATACCGCCCATCGAATGGGTCAGGAAATGGATTTTTTTAATGGCTTCCGACTCGCACTGCTGCAATGCCTGAGCTATGTATTTTTGCGCCAATGCGCTGATGTCGGCGCTTCGCGAAGGATAATCGACATTGACGATTTTATAGCTGTAAGCCGCCAGCAGTTTGGCCGCTTTGTTCATGCTGCGGCTGGTTCTGGCCAAACCGTGCAGCAGAATAATCGCTTCCGAATCTTTATCTATCGATTTCAGCTTGGCTGTTAAATTTTCCATAGCGCAGCAAAATGGCGGGCAGTAATAATAAGTTCAGCAACGTTGAAGAAGCCAGGCCGCCGATAATGATCGCCGCCATCGGCCCCATGATCTCGCGGCCCGGATTATCACTGTTGAATGCAATCGGGAACATCGCCAGCGCAGTGACCAGCGCCGTCATCAGGATCGACGGCAAGCGTTCCTGCGCGCCCAGCACGGCGGTGTTCAGGTTCCAGCGCTTGCCTTCGACTTCGACCAGATAGCGATAATGCGACAGCAGCATGATGCTGTTGCGCACGGTAATGCCGAACAGCGTCACAAAGCCCACGACCGAACCGACCGATAAGGTGGCCCCGGTCAACACCACGGCGGCCACCCCGCCGATCAGCGCAAACGGCAGATTGGCGAGGGTCAGCAACACATGCCGGATGCTGCCGATAGCGATATAAATAAAAATCAGCGCCCCGGCTCCGGCCAACAGCGAATGGAGGACCAACTCCTTTCGCGCCTGCGCCTGCTCAACCGCCGCGCCGGTGAATTCGGGATAAATATCCGCCGAGAACGGAATCTCTTGCAATACCCGCTCTTTAAGCTCCGCCATAAAATCGTCCAAATCCCGGTCGATCACATTGCCGGTCACGGTTTGCCGCCGCTGCGAACCTTGATGAAGAATGTTGTAGCGGCTGGCCGAATGCCTGATTTCCGCGACCTGCTCCAGCGTAATCATCGTTCCGTCCTGCGTCCTGATCGGCAGCTTGGCTATCGATTCGGGTTGCTGTCTCAGCTCCGGCGTCAAGGTCACCGCGACGTTGTAGATTTTGTTGCCCTGAATGTTTTTGCCGACCACGCGAGTTTCGTAAGCGGCCTGCAAGGTATCGACAATCTGGGCAGGCAATACACCCCAAAAACCGAGCTGGTCGAGATTCAAGTTGATTTGCAGCAACGGCGTGCCGGGCGGCGAGCGCAACTGCACATCGGTAGCGCCGTCTATATCGCGCAAAATATCGGCGACCGCCTGCGCTTTGGCATCCAGCTGATTCAGGTCATTGCCGTAAATATTCACCGCCACCGGCGAGGTGTAGCCGGAAATGGTCTCATCGACCCGCTCCGTCAAGAAAGTGTTGGCTTCAAACAAAATACCGGGGAAACCGACCAGAATCGCCCGCAGCCTGTCCTTGACCTGTTGTTGCTCCGCACCCGACATCGGCTCCAGCCGCACTTCATATTCGCTGTAATGGCTGCCGTAAGTGTCCGCGCCCCGCTCCGCCCTGCCCGCCCATTGCGATACCGATTGTATGCCGGGAATCGCCATAAACTGCTCGGTCAGCTTGCTGCCGATCCTTATCGACTCCTGCAACGCCGTGCCGGGAATACTGGTGGTATGGACGATATAATGGCCTTCCCGCAGTTCGGGCAGGAATTTGCTGTCCAGACTGAAAAAAGCCGACAAGCCCGACAGGCAAACGATAACGCTGCCAATCATGACCGGCTTGAAATGTCTGGAAACCTTGCTTAGCAAATCCTTGTAAAGCGGCTTGATGCGTCTGATCAGCGGCGGATCGTCATTGGCGACCACCGCAGTGCCGAGCAAGGCGTAGCAGAGTGCCGGCGTTAAAGTCAGTGCCACCAGCAATGAGGTTAAAATCGCCAAAATATAGGAATAGCCCAGCGGCGCAAACAAGCGCCCGGCCACGCCGTTCAAGGTCAACAACGGCACGAACACCAGCGCGACGATAAAGCTCGCGTAAACCACGGAACTGCGCACTTCCAGCGAGGCGCTGTAAACCACGTCGGCAACCGGCAGCGGCCGGGCTAACAAACGGTTCTCGCGCAAGCGCCGAAAAATGTTTTCGGTATCGATAATCGCATCGTCAACCACCTCGCCCAGCGCGATAGCCAAACCGCCGAGCACCATGATATTCAGGTTAATGCCGCTTTCCAGCAGCACAATCACCGAGCCGATCAACGACACCGGAATGGCCAGAGCGGAAATAAACGCGGTGCGAAAATTAAACAAAAACAGGTACAGGATAATCAGCACGAACAAGCCGCCGATCAGCAAATGCCCGGACAAATTGCTCAGCGAGCGTTCGATATAATCGGCAGGCCGGAACAAGTGCGAGTAAAAATTAATCGCCTGCTTTTTGAAAATCGGCTCGAACTCTTGCAGCGTCTGCTCAACCTGCCGGGACACCGATAAAGTATTGGCCCCGTATTGGCCGATCACCATCATCACGATGCCGGATTTCCCCATAATCTGCGCCGCGCCGATCGGCGGCTCCGGCGCATATTGAATCGTGGTGACTTCGCCCAACGTCACATTGCGCCCCTGATCGCGCTTGACGATAATCTTGCCGAATTGCTCCGGCGTGACGGGTTGCCCGGTCATCTGCAACGTAAAACGCTGGTTGTTATTTTCGATAAAACCGCCGCCCTGGATATTTCCAGCCTGTGACGCGGCCTGGATAATGTCCTCCAGCGTCAGGTTAAAGCGATGCAATTGCAGTGGATCGACCTGAATTTGCAATTGCTGAATATCGCCGCCGAACACGTTGACATCGGCGACACCCGGAACAGTTTTCAAGCGCGGCACTATCGTCCAATCGACCAGACTGCGCAAAGCCATTAAATCGGTTTGATCATCCTTGTTTAAACCGATAGTTAATACGGTCGCGGAAGATGAGGACAACGGTATCGCCACCGGCGTAATGCCCAGCGGCAGCTGTCCGGCCAGAGTGGTCAAGCGCTCGCTAATCAACTGGCGATTGCGGTACACATCGCTGTTTTCATCAAAGATCGCGGTAATAATCGACAGCCCCTGGATCGATTCCGAACGTACCGACTTCATGCCGATCAAACCGCTGATCGAGGTTTCGATTTGCTGGGTCACCAGCACCTCAACCTGTTCTGAAGAAAGACCGGGCGATTCGGTTTGGATAATGACCTGCTTGGGAGAGAATTCGGGAAAAATATCCAGACCCGCCGTGGCGAAGCGGTAACTGCCGTAGAGCAGGATCAATACGGCAAGCGCGATGACGATGCCGTAGAAACGGATGGAAAAGCGGACTAGGGTGGCTAGCATGGGTTAGTTGTTTGATTACGAAGATAATACGATCTTTAGCGCGTCCGCCGGAACAAATTGTTATACCGCACCATATTTCGCTTGTGTTTCAAACAGCGAGTATTGAATTGGGCATTCTTTTTTTCGCTCAATAGAAATGGCATTGAAATTTGTAACTAAGGCTTCAATAACAGGATTCCTATTTGTTTCCTTGCCACCGACATGATAGAAATGCTCACGGGTAAGAACGGAATGCTTAGCCCATAGGGTTTTAATATATTCGTTTTCCCGGTAATCATTGTGATGCCATGTCGATAAAATAAACTTTCCTTCAAAATCGGAAAGTCTATCGAATAGCTCTTGTTCGTGTGACTCGTCCCAACCATTGTAGTAGTCAACATGCCTACCGATATAGGGCGGGTCGCAATAGATAATATCCGATGACGATGCTTCGGAAATGGTCTGGTTAAAATCCTGACACTTGAATACGAATTCTTTGGCCTTGATGATTTTGCAAGCCCAAGCAACTTGATTAGAGATTTTAGTTACATACGCTTGCGCAAAACGTTGCGGCTTTCTACAGAACGGGATGTTGAATCCCCCTTTTCGATTGAAGCGAATCATGCCGTTAAACCCGGCGCGATTAACGAATAGAAAATCCAGTGGCGAGTGTTCGGAATTAAACCTCTCTCTTATAAAATAATAATGCTCTTCGCCTTTTGATAAGAGTAGCTCGCCTTCCCGTGTCAGGTATTCCTTAACTACTTCGGGCGTTATTTCACCGGAAGCGATACCGGAGTAAAAATTAATCAAATGAGGATTGGCGTCACACAAAATTGCACATTGAGGCGCGACATTAAAAGCTACCGCTCCCGTACCCATAAAAGGTTCAATCCACGCACCGTTAAAATCATTTGGAACGATACTCTTAATCCATGGAACGAGCTTGGTTTTTATGCCCTGCGACTTGATCGGCGGCACACCAATTTTTACGGTCATTGCTCGCCATTCCTTTTATTTACAACCAACGACAGATCGCCGTTTTTGTATTCTACGAATTCACGAAGCGTGGAGATTTTCTTTGTCCCGCCTTTTCCGTCCTGGACGGTTATTTTTTGGTAGTTCATCCAGTACTCATCAAACCAGTGTTCTCCAAGTCTTGAAAACATGCCCCGGCCATTGATTATATCGGCGATATTGTTGATGCTTCCGATGTTGGCGGTGTTACCGCTACCGCCTTTATCGCTGGCAATCTGCCATTTTTCCGCAACAAAGAATTCGAAGTTTTTTACTACTGAGGCAATGGAATGCAGTTCATCAATGCTATGCGCTTTTGTCTCATCAATAGTTGAGCCATCAGCTCTGTCGTAGATAATACCAAGACAGAAATGCCCCGAATACGAACTATAGGGAAACTGGATGTTTTTGGTGCTGGTGCGATGTTCAAAATATTTACCGTGCGAACCCAGCGTAAAGCCATTACATAAATGAGGCTTCTTTGGATTTCGATAGGTTGTCTTAAAATCAACGGCAAATTTGATTGATTCATCAGTGGCTTTGACAAACGATATGTCGGGATAGTAGTTCTGGTGATCGGCAAGAACTACCTTGTAGCCATTAGTTTGTGCAAAATGCAGAATTTTAGGGAATAGATGAATTTCAAGAATTTTCGACACAATTTTGGTATCTGAAGAGATTGTGTATACGTTTTTGAAAATATCAATAAAACCTTTTACTGTCCATTGACCGTCATCTGTACTGATATGCTCTTTAAGCTCGGTGACAAATTCTTCGAGTTTCGCTGCAAAATTTTCTTTTTCGGTCATATAGATACTGTTTTCATTTTCTGATTGCTCATTCTACAGGTTCACTCACCTGATAGGAATCAGTGTGATTTTCGCTGGTTCCCAGTCTCCAGATTGAGAACCGGCTCTCGTCGATGTGCTAAACGCAATGAAATACATCGATCGCGAACGATACGCTTCCTTTGCCAGCCTCGCAGGGCACGCTGTACGTACCTTTCGGCATTCTGAGCAGCCACGAAAAGCCAAGTAGGGTACGCTGTGCGTACCTTTCGGCATTCAATGCTACGCATAGCGTACCCTACGCTCCATTATTCAAACTGCCAGCTCATCCTTTAACTCTGGATGATCGTGCATCAATTTTAACAAACATATTACGCCACCCGGAGGGTTAAACCTGCCTTGTTCCCAGTCGCGTAATGTCGCCACCGGAGTTTTAATCAAATCAGCCAAGTAGGGTACGCTGCGCGTACATTTCAGCTGAGTCGGCACGAAATGCAGCCCCCTAATCAACCTGATTATTTATTTATCCCAAGCCTGCTGCGCCTTTTCCGATAAAGATTCCACCGTTTCATCCGGCCAAAGTTCCCGTTGCCATTGGGTATAATCGAATTTGTCGCGTTTGAGCAAGGCGATAAAACGTTCCGCATCCACCATCCCTAAGCTGGAAAAAATAGACTCAAAACCGGTGTTCATTATTTCGCTATCTGTTTTCATACGCTGTTATCTTCTTGAATAAACGTGAGAGGATTCACCACATTAAGATCGGTTATTTTACGTGCCGTCTTTATCAATTGCTTATCCGTCGTTATAAAATAATCGGCCTTAACCGAAAACGCACAGGCACAGTGCAAGGCGTCTTTAACGTGCAAACCAATCGCCTGATATTCCTGCGCTTTTTTAACAATGTTTTCTGAAGCTGACACCCAATGACTGGACTGACTTTTCCATTTCCTGATTTCATGCTTGTGGTTGATATAGGGATTTTGGTCGTTTTCAAATTGAAGAATATATGACCAAACCAGCTTAAACCTGCCTGCTAAGACATTTTCCTGGATGTAGAGCTTCGCCTGCGTCTCCAAAAAAACATTAACATGCTCCTGATCATCGTAAGGCCGGTTAAAGCAACAGTTGTCTAAATATATCAACATAATAAATTGCCTGTTAGTCTCGTAGGGTACGCTGTGCGTACCTTTCGGCATTCAACGGTACGCACAGCGTACCCTACAACTTGTGGTTGATATAGGGATTTTGGTCGTTTTCAAATTGAAGAATATATGTCCAAACCAGCTTAAACCTGCCTGCTAAGACATTTTCCTGGATGTAGAGCTTCGCCTGCGTCTCCAAAAAAACATTAACATGCTCCTGATCATCGTAAGGCCGGTTAAAGCAACAGTTGTCTAAATATATCAACATAATAAATTGCCTGTTAGTCTCGTAGGGTACGCTGTGCGTACCTTTCGGCATTCAACGGTACGCACAGCGTACCCTACAACTGCTGTTGTTTTTTCTCGTCAATCGCCTGTTGCATCAATCGGGTTAAGATCGCGCTTTTGTTTTCCTTTTCAAACAGCTGGTTGAATTCCTGCCTGATGTCATCGGGTACGCTAAAGTTTACGGTAGCCATGATGTCGCTTGGTTGTTGAAGTATTCAACAACCGTATAGCATTATTGAAATTTGTATCTCGCAACTCATCTGGAACAATATCAAAAGTCTTGAAGGTAGATTGCGGATGTCTCGAATCCTTGTTCCGGTGTCCCTTCAAAACTCCCGGTATTAAATACGCTCGGCTCATATTTTTCGTTGCTGTAAGTGAAAAATGCCATGCTCCATCGCTCTTCGTTTCCGAAAAAACGTAACCGGCACAAATGTAGCGGTATGTTGCTGCACCGCTCAAGGTACTGTTCACGCGTCTCCCCCGTAATAAGAAGCAGTGACTCAGCGGGTTCCGTAGGCTCAGTGTAAGCGTCTATGTAACAGAACACTCCGCGAAAGCGTATTCCTAAGCGGGTGAACTTTCCGGCATAATGAGCCTCAGCATAGGAGCGAATCCGCCGCTCGGTGCGCTGCTGAACAGCAGCAGGAATCTTGACTCCGCCAGAGTGTGGATCGGACACCCATCTATACATGGTATTTCTCCGTTTTAAAATGTTTCGTCTAGTTCTGAAAAGTTTATATTTTTACTTCAACGGTCTACAGCGTTATTACCCCTTTACTGCGATTTTCCATGCGCCGCAGCAATTCGGTCATAATCAAGCGATACAACTCGTCGCCCAGATATTTATCCTCGACGCCGCTATCGATATTGGGGTTGTCATTGACTTCTATCACATAGCCTTTGCCGTCTTTTTCCTTTACATCCACGCCGTATAATCCGTTGCCTATCGGCTGGGTCGCTTTTAATGCGGCGTCCAGCACGGCTTTGGGGACTTCAAAGGTCGGCAAGGTGGCAAAACTGCCGGTATCGATTCGGCTGCTGCCGTGGCGATAAATCTGCCAGTGGTTTTTAACCATGTAATAGCGACACGCGTATAAAGCTTTGTTGTTGAAAATGCCGATACGCCAATCGAAATCGGTGTAGAAAAACTCCTGCGCCAACAATAGCGCGGATTTTTGGAACAGTTCATCGACCTTGAGTTCCAGCTCTTTCCTGTCATTCACTTTAACGATGCCGCGAGAAAAAGAGCCGTCAGGGATTTTTACCACCACCGGAAATCCGGCTTCCGCTTCCACTCTGTCCAAGTGGGCGGCATTGCCTTTATGCAGCAGCCAAGTCTTGGGCGTCGGCACGCGATGGGTACGGAACAAATCGGCCAGATAGACTTTGTTGGTGCAGCGCAGCATCGAAGTCGGATCGTCGATAACCACCAGACCCTCGGCTTCGGCTTTTTTGGCGAAACGGTAGGTGTGGTGATCGATGTTGGTGGTTTCGCGGATGAACAAGCCGTCAAACTCGGGCAGACGTACATAATGTTGCTGGGTTATCAGCTCTATTTCAATACCCAGTTCCCGGCCGATTTTGATGAATTTTTTCAGCGCGCCGCGGTTGCTCGGCGGCAATTGTTCTTCGGGGTTGACCAGTATCGCAAGATCGAAGCGCGCCGCTTTACGGGCTCGACCCTTGCGCCAGACTTTGGTGCTGAATTTATCCAATGCGTCGGCAAAAACGGTTTGCATCGCATCATCCAGATGACGGTGCGACACGGCCTTTAAGCCGACGATTTCCCACTGTTGCCGGCAGCGTAGCGTTACTTCCAAAATGGGACAGGAGAAGCGTTCGAACAGCTGTCTGGCAAGTTCTTGAAAGACAGGATCGGGCGTGGTGCCGAAATAACTCATCAAGGTTATTTCCCTGTCCTTGTCGGCGCTTTTAAATGCGCGCTCCAGCGTCTGCGACAAATCGTCAAGCTGAAGCCGGTACAGCGATTTTTTGCCCAAATCGTTCAGCGCCTTCACCGAAGGAATAACGTGATGCCCCCTGGCCTCGGCCAGCAGCGAGCAGTAATAGCCGTCGGAAAGATAACGATAGCTGCCGCAAAGATTGATGATGCGGACGCGCTGATGCGACTCGCCCTGTTCGGTCGCAAGATAATTTTCAAAGGTGATGACTTGGTCGCTGGGATAATAGGGATTCCAATCGGAAAGATCATCGACAACCAGCAGGGTGCGCGCCATAGCAATAAGATCCTGTAGTAAGTTAAGCCATAATTCTGGAACCTGTCAGTTGTTTGCACAAGGAGTTTTTATGGCTATTGATAAATATTTCCTGATTGACTTAACTGGAGCTATGCTTAAGAAAAACTTCAGGTAACCGTCATGTCCTATTGTCTTCCTCTTGCCGCTATCGATACCGCCGTTTTTCCGGGCAGCTATGCCGCCGCCCGGCGACGCTGGCTGGCGCAGTTAAATGATCTACCCCGCCCTACGAGATGCCTGCCTTATCCCTGCGCCGGCAGCGGGCCTGAAGGCGAACAGCTGGTGACCGACACGGTCTGGATCGGCCCGGAAGACGCCTCTCGGGTACTGGTTTTGCTCGGCGGAACGCACGGCATTGAAGGCTTTGCCGGTAGCGCGATACAGATCGATCAGCTGGGTTTGCTTGCCGAAGCGCTGGTCATTGTTCCGGCCGATACGGCAATTTTGATGATTCATGCGCTGACGCCGTGGGGTTATGCCTGGCAACGGCGCTGCGATGCGGACGGCGTTGACCTTAACCGCAATATCGTCGATTTTTCGGACCCCTTGCCTGAAAACAAAGACTATGACCTGCTCAAAGATGCGTTTTATCTAGCGGATGCCGCGCAACGGAAAATCGCCCTGGCCGAATTTGAACAACAGCATGGCCGCGTGGCGCTGGAAAAGGCGGTCAGCGCCGGACAATACAGCGATCCGTCCGGGCCGTTTTACGGCGGAACAGCGCCCGCGCACGGCAGGCGGGTCTGCGAAGACCTGATGCGCCGCTATACCTTGCAACAGCGGGATTTGGCGGTCGTCGATCTGCACACCGGGCTGGGCTCTTACGGCTATGGCGAAATCATTTGCGACCATCAGCCGGACAGCGCCGGAACGCGCGCCGCCCAAAACTGGTACGGCGATTCGGTGGCATTGCCGCTGCTGGGCACGTCCACTTCGGTTCCGAAAACAGGGCTACTGGATTATGCCTGGCATGCGATCATGAATGAACGCAGTTGCTACATCACCCTGGAATTCGGCACTTTCAGCACCGATCAACTGTTTGAAATCCTGCTGCGCGACCACCAACTGTGGGCGCAAGCCGATAACCGACAAGCACGCCTGGAACACAGCAAGGTCATGCGCCGTCATTTTTGTCCCGACGATCAGGCTTGGCGGGAAATGGTGTTGTTCCGCGCCAGACAAGTCATTGCACAAGCCTTGCGGGGAGTATCGTCTTGAGCATATTAATCCGCCCCGCCCTGTTAGCCGATCTCGATCAGCTGGTCGCGCTTGAAAAAACCTGCTTCGACACCGACCAGTTAAGTCGGCGCAGTTTCAAACACTGGATAACCACCGAACATCGCGCCTTGCTGGTTGCGGAGCAGGCAAACGTAATTAGCGGTTATGTGCTTATTATCTATCACCCCGGCACCCGGCTGGCCCGCGTCTATTCATTGGCCGTAGCGCCTGCGCAACGAGGCGCGGGCACCGCCAAATTACTGATGTCGGCAGGCGAACAGGCCGCCAGTGATGCGGGCAGACTGTATCTGCGTCTTGAAGTCAGCGTCGATAACACTGCGGCGATCAAGCTTTACCAAGCGCTGGGCTACCAAAAATTCGGTATCTACCGGGATTACTATGAAGATCACAAAGACGCGCTGCGTTACCAGAAACGCATCCGCCGTTATCGCGATACCTTGCAGCACCGCTCGGTGCATTGGTTAAGGCAAACCACGCCGTTTACCTGCGGCCCCGCATCGCTGATGATGGCGATGCACGGCTTAAACCGGGCGTATCAGCCCTCGCAGGAAGAAGAGATCAACTTGTGGCGCGAAGCCACAACCATCTTCATGACCTCCGGACATGGCGGCTGCCACCCGATAGGTCTGGCGCTGGCGGCAAAACGCCGGCACTTTACCGTTGAAGTCTGGGTCAACCAGACCGGAACGCTGTTTATCGACGGCGTGCGTAATGAGGAAAAAAAGCAGGTCGTGGAATTGGTCGACAACTGCTTCAAGCGCGAGGCGAGGGAGCAAGGCATCAAGATACATTACGCCAATATCAGCCAAAGCGACCTGATCGGCGCGTTCAAGTCGGGGGCGATACCGTTGATCCTGATCAGCACCTTCCGAATGGACCGAAAAAAAGCCCCGCATTGGGTAGTGATGAGCGGCTTCGACGACGACTGCCTGTACATGCACGATCCGGACCCTGAAGAAGGACGGCAAAGCGAAATCGATTGCCAGTTTATTCCTATCGCCTGCGAGGATTTCGATAGGATGTCCAGTTTCGGCAAGAACCGGCTCAGGACCGCGGTGATTATTTGGCCGGGTTATGGTTCAAGTCTACCAAACATGTCATTATGAACAATTTATATGATGGCTCTTAAAAACTAAGCCAAGGGCTAAAACGCTACTTGCAGTAATTCGTAGCGCCAAATGTATTCAAATTTAGACCCTCGGTTAGCCAATCATTTTTAACGTGAGAAAAGGTATGAATATTAACGCCAGCATCATTGACCAACGAATTACCGGGATTATCGAAGATCATCCCGAATGGTTAACGGAAGGAAATGATCTTGATAAAAAGAAATCAGCGGCATTTGTTCTACTTTGCATGGCAACCGCTCTTGATATCACTCTGGAAGAGTCTGCTGAGTTATTAACGGATGGCGGGCAAGATGCCGGTGTCGATGGCTTGCATGTTGGAGAGGTGGAAGATGGAGAATTTATGATTACGATATTTCAAGGAAAATATAAAGTTAAAGATTTGTCCGGTGCAGCAAATTTTCCTGAAAATGGCGTGCAGAAAGCCACGAATACCGTGCAAGTGTTATTCGACCCTTCTCGTAAAGTAGCGTTGAATAAAAAAATCGCGCCTAAAATTGAAGAAATTCGCTCATTAATCAGGGATGCATATATTCCAACCGTCCGAGTCATTTTATGTAATAACGGCGCATCATGGAAGGATGAGGCACAACAATGGCTGGCTGAAGCTGAAAAGAACTACGGCGATAAAGTGAGTTTTTCTCATTTCAACCATGATTCGATAGTCAAAATTTTACAGCGCAGTAAATCAGTTGATACGCAATTGGTTTTGAATGGTAAGGCCATCATTGAAGACATGAATTTTCTCCGTGTACTGGTCGGCAGAGTGTCCGTTCAAGAAATACAAAGACTGTTTAATCAGCACGGAGACAAGTTATTAGAAAGAAATATTCGCCGTTACTTGGGATTACATTCAAATCGGGTGAACTTGGCGATTCATGAAACACTGACCGATCCAAGCAAATCGGATAAGTTCTATTTCTATAACAACGGAATCACCGTGGTATGCGATAAATTTGATTACAACGCTTTCCAAAGAGAAGACTATCAAGTTCAAATCAAAAACATGCAAGTGATAAACGGTGGACAGACTTGTCGTACTATTCAGGAAACGTTTAATGATGCCTCGTTTATTGTTCAACCTGAATCGGCCTATGTGATGATTCGTATTTATCAGCTGGCTGAAACAGAAAAGGATTTTGTCAGAGATATTACCTATGCCACAAACAGCCAAAATCCAGTCGATCTACGCGATTTACGATCAAACGATGACTTACAAAAGCAGCTCGAAATAGGCATTCAAGATTTGGGTTATACCTACAAGCGGCAACGTGAAGAGGGTTTAGGCGGTTCTAGCGTAATTAGCAGTTCAATTGTTGCCGAGTCGGTTTTGGCGATCTGGCGAGCAAAGCCGCATCAGGCCAAGTTTCGACGCAAAGAGCATTTTGGCAAACTCTATCAAGAAATATTTTATGATTTGAATGCGGCACAGGCTTTATTAGCCGTGATGATTTTCCGTGCTGTGGAAAATGAACGAAAAAGACCGACGCAAGCAAACCCAACCGAATTTTTACCGTACGCATCTCATTACATAAGCATGTTAATCGGCAGAAACTTATTGTCGGATCAAGGAATCGCTTTCTCGGAGATTTCCCATCGAACAATTAAGGCATTGGTCGATGCTTTTGATTCACAACAATATCAGTATCACCAAAATGCTATTACAGAAATCGAAAAAGCACTGTCAGCTTGCTATGGAGAAAGACACATTTCCCTTCAGCAATTGTCGGCGACGTTCAGACGCGGTGATTTACTTGAGATGCTGAATATTTAAACCATGTTCACTTTAGCTTTTTCAAAATATATGCCATTTTCGGCTTGTGTTATTAAACCGATTCAACGATAATAGCCGTCCTTTAGCCAGTACGGCTAATGTTTAATGGTGATCGTGTCGGTCCTCTCGCAACGATACGCTGTAAACCCCGCCAGGCCCGGAAGGGAGCAACGGTAGCAGCAGATTCGTGTGCCGGGATGTGGCTGGCATGATCGCCACCCAACTCATACTTGCCTTTTGAGCCTGCCATGAATTATCAGGTTCTCGCCAGAAAATGGCGTCCCCATAATTTCACAGAAGTTGTCGGACAAGAACATGTAGTCAAATCGTTAATGAACGCTTTGCAACATGATCGGCTTCATCACGCCTATTTATTCACCGGAACGCGCGGCGTCGGCAAAACCACCATAGCCCGGATTTTAGCCAAAGCCATCAATTGCGAAAATCTACAGGACTTCAATCCCTGCGGCGAATGCCCTGTGTGCCGCGATTTGGATGAAGGCCGGTTCATGGATTTAATCGAGGTCGATGCGGCATCGCGCACCAAGGTTGAAGATACCCGCGATTTACTCGACAACGCGCAATACGCGCCCAATCAAGGCCGCTATAAAGTCTACCTGATCGACGAAGTACACATGCTGTCCGGGCACAGTTTCAATGCCTTGCTAAAAACCCTGGAAGAGCCGCCGCCGCACGTCAAATTCCTGCTCGCCACTACCGATCCTCATAAAATCCCCGTCACCGTACTGTCCCGCTGTTTGCAGTTCAATCTCAAACGTTTGCTGCCCGGCCAGATTTTTACCCAAATGGAGTTCATCCTCCGGCAAGAAAACATTGAGGCTGAATCAGGCGCGTTAAAATTGTTATCCCGCGCCGCCGACGGCAGTATGCGCGACGCTTTAAGCCTGCTCGACCAAGCCATCGTTTACGGCAACGGCAAAGTCGCCACCGAAGAAGTCTACGCAATGCTGGGCACCGTGGCGCAGCAACCGGTTGAGGCTATTTTAACGGCGCTGGCCGAAGGCGATGCTGCGGCGATACTCGATAAAATAAACGAGATAGCCAATTTGACCCCGGATTTTAGCGATGTGTTGCAACAAATATTGCAAGTCCTGCATCGCATCGCCTTGCTGCAACAAATCCCTAACGCCATCGATCATGATTTCGACGTGGACATGATTGCGGCATTGGCAACCAAGCTCACGCCCGAAGATGTACAGCTTTATTACCAGATAGGCCTGATAGGACAACGCGACCTGGATTTAGCGCCCGATCCGCGTAGCGGTTTTGAAATGGTCATGTTGCGCATGCTGACCTTCAGGCCGGTCGGCGCAACATCGGCGCCGGTTAAACCGGTTCAGGTTCGCCAGTCTATTAACAAAGCCCAGGCGCAGCCTGCTTCCAATCAAGCGCAACCTGTTTACAATACAGCGCCAACAGCGACGCAACCCGTCGCAATCGCTGAAAAAAAACCTCCGGAAACCGCGCCCCAACAACACGATGCCAATTGGATGGACATGATTGCCGCAATGAAGATTAGCGGTTTAACCCGAGAATTGGCCCATAATTGCGTACTGGAAAATATTGACGATAGCGTCTGCACCTTGATTCTGGACCCTGGACACAAACAACTGCGCAGCGCCCGCACCGAAGAAAACCTGCAAAAGGCGTTACAGGCTTATCGTAGAACACCCTTGAAATTGGTCATCACCACCGAAAAAACCACCACAGCCACACCCGCCGTGCAATTGACCAAGGCCCGCGAAGACAAGCAGCAGGCGGCGATTGACGCAATTAATGCAGACGAAAACATTCAAGCTTTAAAAGAACACTTGGGGGCCAGAATCATGCCCGGCACTATAGAACCGATTTAACGAGACAGGAGAGAAGCAAATGAAAAACGCACTCGGCAACATCATGCAGCAAGCCCAAAAAATGCAGGACGACTTAAAAAAAGCCCAGGAGGAACTTAACGCCATGCAGGTCATGGGCGAGTCCGGCGGCGGCCTGGTAACCATCCTGATGACCGGCAAACGCGAAGCCAGAAAGGTAACCATCGATCCGTCCCTGCTCGGCGACGATAAAGACATGCTGGAAGATCTGGTTGCCGCGGCCATCAACGACGCGGTCAATAAAGTCGCAAAAATGAAAAAGGAAAAAATGGCCGACGTAACCGCAGGACTGCCCTTGCCTCCCGGATTCCAACTGCCTTTTTAATATGCACAAAAAAGGTTTATTGGGGCAGTTGATACAGAATTTATGCTGTTTGCCCGGCGTCGGCCCTAAAACCGCCCAGCGCATGGCGTTTCATCTGCTCCAGCGCGACCGCAACGGCGCCAATATGCTGGCCCAAACGCTGTTGCAAGCCATTGAAAAAATGCGCCATTGCAGCCAATGCCGCACCTTGACCGAAGGCGAACTGTGTGAAATCTGCGCCGATAATTCCAGAGACGACGCCATCCTCTGCATCGTGGAAAGCCCTTCCGACGTCTGGATTGTCGATCAGGCAACGGCATTCAAAGGCCGTTATTTTGTGCTGCACGGGCGATTATCGCCGCTGGACGGCATAGGGCCCGACGAACTTGGTCTGGACCGGCTGGAACTACAACTGGCGACCGGCCATATCAAGGAACTGATCCTGGCGACCAACTCCACAGTTGAAGGCGAGGCCACCGCCTACTTCATCAGCGAGCTGGCCAGGAAACATCAAGTCCCGGCCAGCCGGATTGCCCACGGCGTACCCATGGGCGGCGAGCTGGAGTTTACCGATAGCGGCACCTTATCGCATGCGTTTAACGGCCGCATAGAAATGTAAAAGCCGCCCGGCAACCTGCCCCTGTCGCCATAAAAACTCAAGCACAATTAAAGCGTTATCCTGAAAACCGGCAAAATTCAATCAATCCTTAAACAACGCACAAAACCATCGCTTTAAATGTTAATATAAGGCAATGCTTGAGAGAAAACAGCCTACTCAATACGGAGTTGATTTTCATTATTCATCGACAAGCGCGATTGCAAAAGCCTTCGATAGGGCATTTGCATATCATGCCGATTTTTAAATCGCCTCCGCACGCCGCACCTGCCGGAGAGGAGGACAAAAGCACCGACCATGCTCGATGCGTATAATTCATCTTAGGCTCAAGACTTGCGCTCTTGCACGCAGTGCAACCGGCACAAACACCATAACATAACTATACGCGTCCGCCATGACTAGATCACACCAAGAGCCCCCCATTCATTTAGGTTCTCCCGGCGAAGAAATCAGCATGCAAGATCTTCAGTCGATCAAGCATCGATTTAAACGCTTGAGTCAACTTCGCGAACAGCGCGTTCAAAAGTTTCTGCATCCTCGACAACGGGTATTTTTAGAATTATTGCCTTTGCTTTTTCATGGCAACTTTACGATGTTGCCGGGATTTATTTCCCAGACGACGCCAGCCGGAATACCTGAATACCATCCTGACACTCACACCTTAATCAGCGCCAGGCAGTTGGCATCGACTTTCAATTATACCCGTCCGCCATCGCTCCTTTATCCTATCGAAGGACTCTTTTTGATGAGCGGTATCGGCGGTATTGTATTTTCGGAAACCAGCGATATGAACATCTGGTTATGCCATCAATCCGACTTATTGCCTGACGCCATTAATGAACTGCAACAAAAAGCCTCCGCTATAGAAGAGTGGTCTAAATCGTTAGAACTCGACGTGCGTTTTTGGATCATTGACAGCAAGCAATTTCGCCTCGGTAAAAACGCCCCTTCCGCTACGGCCTTCCCCCATCACGCACAGCATCATTTGCTGCTTGAAGAATTTTACCGGACGGCAATCTATATAGCCGGAAAAAGCCCAGCCTGGTGGCTGGTTCCGCCTCATGAAGAAGCCAATTACACCCACTATATAAAACACCTCGTAACCAATCGCTTCATTCCCGAGCATGAGCTGATCGATTTCGGCGGCTTAGAAGACGTCCCTGCCGACGAATTTACCGGTGCAACCCTCGGGCACATTTATAAGGCACTGCATTCGCCGCACACGTCGTTCTTAAAACTATTGTTGATGGAGAGCTATGCCAGCGAATATCCAAAAACCGAATGGCTATGCCAAGACATAAAAAATGCCATTTATCAGGGCAGTTTTATGACAACCGACCTCGACCCGTATTTACTCATTTACACCAAAGTCGAACGATATTTGCAAAATGCCCGTAACCAGGAAAGATTGGATTTCGCTCGGCAAAGCTTTTATTTAAAAGTCGTGGGACCGTCCGACGCCACCCTGAATACCACGATCCGTTCATCCAAAGATCGCTATATCCAACAGATTGCCCAACTATGGCATTGGCCTGCATCGACTATTGATGAGATTAAACAGGTTCGCTCATGGAACATACAAAAAGCAACGGCGGAACATACCATTATTGTGCGGCAATTGACCCACTGTTACCGCATGATCCTAGGATTCGCCAAAAACCATGCCAGCCAAGACCAGATAAATGACAATAACCTGAAACTGATCGGCAGAAAACTCCATTCATTTTTAGAAAAAAAACCGGGTAAGATTGAAATCATTACCACGCATGCCGACATTCACTCAAAAGAAAGTGCATTATCTATCGTAGAAAACAGCGCCGCCAAAATCGATGGCTGGGCTTTATATCCAAAATATGTACAGATGACGACAGCGGCAGATTTTGAGCCCATTCAAAAATGCCGGACCTTAATAGAAACGCTTTGCTGGCTGCTTATCAACGGCCTTTATCACAAGCATCTACTGATCAATTTCAGTTCGCATTCCCTTAAAATACCGGATTCGGAGCTGCGTTCGATTTTAAGGCAGATTAACCTTTTCTTTAGCCATAACTTTACCTTCGACGCCCCGCTGGACGTCTACCAAACCCAAAAGATCCCGCTGCATTCAATGATTCTTATCAACATGGGAATCTCGGATGGCGAGCGCCTATGCGTTATGAGCGAGCGGCGCTCCGACCCATTGAGTTACGGCATAACCCGGCAGTGCTTTATCCAAACCATCAGCTGCATATCATTATCCAGCTGGAGCGAGATTACCACCAGCCATGAGGATGGCCTGGATGGACTGTTCAAGTGTTTAGTGGACATCATCAATCACAACCAAAAGCCGCTGTCTTTGAAAAACGTAAAGTTTGTCTGTCATATGCCAAAGCGGGCTAGAGACATTATTTTTCGCGTTGAAGTCATATTCAGCATTTTGGTCAAGCTTTTTTCCACGCCGCAACAAAATCACTCGCCCCGTTACATTTTACCCGGCGGAACTTCATTTTATGTTTTCCAATCGATAAATCAGATCCTGAGCTACAAAATGCTGGCAACCGAAAAACTGTTGTTAGACGAAATAAACCGTCCTCAGGAGCAGTTCAGCTCCATTCATTTTGACCAGGCCGTCTTCGAAAACACCCCAATTCGCCTTATTTACACCATGAATAAGCCGCAAGCGATCCAGCTTTTTTATTATGACAACAAGACCGACATCAGTGTCTATATTGTCGACGAAAGAGGAGCCTTGTATACCCAGCAACATCGCAAGGCGAGCGCCGTCCATCTACTCAAGCACTACGCCGCTTTTCTACAGTCGATCATCAGCCGTACTCTGTTTGAAAACTTCGTGGATATTGAATATTACGAACTAGAGAAAAATGCTGACGACCTCTTTTCCTGTAACCTTGTGCAGCTGAATAGCGTTGCTTTAAATCAAGAATTAAGCCTTCGTATCACCGGCGAAGACACCGATGACGGCATTATCTATACGATTTACTGCAACGAAAAAGAGTTTTCGTCGCTTGAACACGGCAATAAAGTCTTTTACGCAGCGTATCAGCACATACATCAACTCAGAAACGTTAAGAGTAATTACCCGATTTATATTACCGATATAGACTTGCCCCTGACTGCATTTCGGATCAACAACCCCGCGCAACTGCAAACCATTCATTATTTGAATTACAAACAAAAAATTGAAGACAAATTTAATATTTAACGTAACTATTCAGCGTGTCTGAAAAAACCGCAAATTGCTGAAAGAACTCCCCCTCTCCCGCTGGAGAGGGATGTTGTACTTCGCGCTGAATAGTTACTATTTAACACTTTGCGGCGTCCCAAGCGCCAGGGAATCAAGCGGCCGCAATGCCTCAAAATATTCCGTTAACAACGCCTCGCCATACCTCCGTTCAAGGACAACATGCGCAACCTTTTAGTCTGAAGCCGATGGGGAGATCCGCCCCGAACCCTTGGACTGCGCAGTAGAAGAAGCGTATATTCTAAAACCAGCAATTCTGACCGACCGGTCGCTCATACAAAAAAGGAAAAAAATAATGACTGATTGTTTATTTTGCAAAATGGTTGCCGGGACTATCAAACCGGATGTGGTTTTTGAAGATGAAAATATCCTGGCTTTCAGAGATATTAACCCTCAAGCACCGGTACACATATTGATCATCCCGAAACGCCACATTGCAACGTTGAATGACATCGATGATGCCTTGCAGGCAGGTCGACTATTACAAACCGCGGCAAAACTGGCTAAGCAGGAAGGCATAGCGGAAGCGGGTTACAGAACCGTATTTAACTGTAACAGGAAAGGCGGACAGGAGGTTTATCACCTGCACTTACATCTGCTGGGCGGCCGGCAAATGACTTGGCCTCCGGGTTAAGCACATGAAAAAATGCACCGGTCGCGTTCGCATGGACATCAAAACGCAGTTTATATTCTTCATGGCGCTATGCGGCCCGATTACTGCGTCGGCGCTGGACGAAAATTCAACCCTCACTATTACCCCGCTGCTCAAAACAACCACCAGTTGGGACGGCAAACCGATCGTCTATCCCAAAGGACAAAGCGAAGTCACTGCGCTGATCGTTGAAATTGCGCCGGGGGGCGAAACCGGCTGGCACGAACACCCGGTGCCGGCGCTCGGCTATATCCTCGAAGGCGATCTGGAATTAAGGCTTGCCGGCGGCGCGGTTAAAGTGCTCCATCAGGGCGATGTCGTACCCGAGTCGATAGATGTACTCCACAATGGCCGCAACATCGGCGAAGAGCCGCTCAAAATCCTGGCGTTTTTCATAGGTGCGGTCGATAGTAAACTTAGCGTTGCACATCCTGAATTTGCGCCGCCGGCCTTGCCTGACAAGGAGTGATGACATAAAAAAAAGCCCGGCAGGCTTTATCGCCTCCGGGCTTTTTTGCGTTAACAACAACGCGTTATTTCTTCATTTCTTTTTTGAATAGCGCATCCAACTTCTGGTTGGTTTCCTGGCTGTACTGCTTTGAATTATCAATCGCCTCCGCTTTCGGCGCTGCTACGGCAGGCGCGGTAACGACGGGTTCCGGGCTAGGCGCTTGAACTACCGCGGGCTCTTCCTCCTCGGACTGATCTAAACGAAATACCGGCCCGTAAGAAGTGTCCACATCAAAATTATCCCAAATATACAAAGGTTGGGCGATTGGCTTGGTAGGAATCGGCAGGGTAAGCAAATCGGCAATTCCCACTCCCATGCGTCCGCCCATGTTTACCAGGCCTTTAAACGCGCCCCCGACAACGCCGTAAAAAATGTTGCTTTTATTGGTCGTGTTAATGATGTTTTTGGGGATTTCCAGCGCACCGGCGGTCAGATTGGCAAAAGCATTCAGCGCCTTGTTGCCAACCTTACTGCCATAACTCCGATGTTGCGTGTCAGTCGCTCGGTTAACCGGCGCCGTGTTGCCATAACCCTCCTGCATATCGGCTTGAGCGATAGGCGTATAGGCAGTCGCCAAGCCGGTGAATAAAAAGAACACAAAATAACGACTGAGTTTACGCATAGCAAATCCTGTTGGTTAGTTCAAATAGTGAAATCAGTATAGCAGAGCTGCAACTATTTACCGATCCGCGCCTTGGCAAAGGCGCTAGCCATTGAACCCTGCGCAGGAGCAGGTTGTTTGGGTTTGTGTATGACCGGTTTTTGATGGCTCCGTTCAGGCTTGGCTTCGCCCAGCTCGGGACTGGTTTTCATCGACAGCGAAATGCGTTTGCGCTCGACATCGACCTCCAGCACCGTCACCTTGACCATCGCACCGGTTTTAACCGCATCCCTGGGATCTTTGACGAAAGTATCCGATAAATGAGAGATATGCACCAAGCCGTCCTGGTGTACGCCGATGTCGACGAACGCCCCGAAATTGGCGACGTTGGTAACTACGCCGTCCAGCCTCATGCCGACTTCAAGGTCGGTGATTTTCTCGATGCCCGCCTTGAACTCGACGCTTTTAAATTCCGGCCGAGGATCCCGGCCGGGCTTTTCCAGTTCCTGCAAGATGTCGGTCACCGTCGGCAAACCGAAATGCTCGTTAGTGAAATTGGCGGGATTCAAGCCGCGTAGAAATTGGCTCTGGCCGATCAGGTCGCGGATCGATTTCCCGGTCCTGCCGATAATGGCTTCAACCACCGGATAAGCTTCGGGATGCACCGAAGACGCATCCAGCGGATTATCGCCGTTCATAATACGCAAAAATCCCGCCGCCTGCTCATAGGCCTTGTCGCCCAACCTCGGCACTTTTTTCAATTGCTTGCGGTTGGTAAACGGGCCGTTTTCATTGCGGAACGCGACGATATTTTCACTGATGCCGGCGGACAAACCGGACACCTGTTTCAGTAAAGCTACCGAAGCGGTATTCACATCGACGCCGACCGCGTTGACGCAATCCTCGACCACGGTATCGAGGCCTTTAGCCAACTGAACCTGATTCACATCGTGCTGGTACTGGCCGACGCCGATCGATTTGGGATCGATCTTGACCAGCTCCGCCAACGGATCCTGCAAGCGTCGGGCAATCGAAACCGCGCCGCGCAAGGACACGTCCAGCTCCGGAAATTCCTTGGCGGCCAATTCGGACGCCGAATAAACCGACGCGCCCGCTTCCGACACGGTGATCTTGGTAAACCTCAGTTCGCTGTGCCGTTTCATCGCATCGGCCACCAGTTGGTCGGTTTCGCGGGAACCCGTGCCGTTGCCGATGCTGACCAAATCGACGCTGTGTTTTTGAATCAGTTTTGCCAACGTATTTATCGCCCCATCCCAGTCCTTGCGCGGCGGATGCGGATAAATGGTATCGGTCGCCAGCAGCTTTCCGGTCGGATCGACAATCGCAACCTTGACCCCGGTGCGTATGCCGGGATCCAGGCCCATCGTCGCTTTGGGACCTGCCGGTGCGGCCAGCAGCAAGTCTCTTAAATTGCTGGCGAACACCCTGATTGCTTCCAGCTCGGCGGCTTCGCGCAACCTGAGTTTCAAGTCCAGGTCGATGCGGGTGTACAGCTTGATTTTCCAGGCGAAACGCGCCGTTTCCGCCAACCAGGCATCGGCCGGTTTTGAGGTATCGGTAATCTTAAGATGGCGGGCGACAAACTGGGCGCAAAGATCGTGCTCTTCTTTGTCCTCAGCGCCGGGTTTAAGCGTTAGATTCAGCAAGTCCTCGTTGCGCCCGCGAAACAACGCCAAAGCCCGGTGCGAAGGGATTTTGTTGATCGCTTCTTCGTAATCGAAATAGTCCTTAAACTTTGCCGCTTCCTGTTCTTTGCCGGTCACAACCGTCGCATGAACAATGCCTTTTTGCCAGATGCGTTCGCGCAGCTCGGCCAACAATTCGGCGTCCTCGGAAATGCGCTCCATGATGATCTGCCGTGCGCCATCCAGCGCCGCGGCAACATCCGGCACGCCTTTATCCGCATCGATATAGCTTGCTGCGACTTGCTCGGGAATCAGGTTGCGGTCATCCAATAACGCATCGGCCAACGGCTCAAGCCCTGCTTCGCGGGCAATCTGTGCTTTAGTGCGGCGTTTGGGTTTATAGGGCAAATACAAATCTTCGAGCAGCGTTTTAGTGTCGGCATCGATAATCGCTCTTTCCAACTCCGGCGTCAGCTTGCCTTGCGAAGCGATACTGTCCAGAATGGTTTTTCGCCGCGCGTTAAGTTCGCGCAAATAGCCCAAACGCTCTTCCAACAACCTCAATTGAGTGTCGTCCAGACCGCCGGTGACTTCTTTCCGGTAGCGGGAAATAAACGGGACAGTCGCGCCCTCATCCAACAAATTCACAGCAGCGCTGACTTGTTTGACATTAACGGCTAATTCTTCGGCAATGCGTTGTATTACATCCATTTCTTGAATTCTTGTGCAGTTTAAGATGAGCGCATTGTAGCAGCAAGGCATGGCTTAGATAAAAATAAGCGCATCATATCGAAGCCATATTAGGATATGCCCGGCAATAACGTGAACTTATCGTTCCCACGCGAAGCGCTCATCGTTATACACAAGTATCTGCGGACTGGGGCTGGACGGGGTTTGCAACCCCGTCCGAAACGTTTGGCGGATGAAGGTATAGACGTAGTTATCGAAAACGGTAGGGACGGGGTTGCAAACCCCGTACCGCTCGGTCAGCGCTGCTTGCAAAGCAGGCAAAGCCTGCACTCCGGCTTTAAACAAGAGCTGGAAACTTATATTCAGGCACTTATTTTCAGCTTTATTGAGGCGACGCAGCCTACTTATCTACACTCGAATCAACAGCCGATAACGTGCCTGCTTCCGGTTTCGCTGCCGTCGGAAACTGGCCGGCCTGCCAGTTTTTATCCACGGATTCGATGGAGTTCGCCAGGGTCTTAATATCGTAATTCTCAATAAAGGCCGGTAAAGGATCGAGCCCCAATGAGACATAAACCCGGCCCAGCGAACTTTGAATGCTGGCATAGGCTTCAAGCGTTTGTAAGCGCGACATTAAGGCGTTGGTCGTCGCGCGAATCCGTTCCAGCTGGGTTTTGGCGTCATTTTCGGCATCGGTAGCGATATGCTTTGAAATCTTCTGGTTGATGCCATCCAGTTCCAAGGTGCGCTTATACTGCTGATCCGCCACTAAAAACTGCTGGTAGGCTAAATGAACCTGCGTCAATACCGCCATGTACACCGATAAGCGACGGGTATCCCCCAGTTTTTCCTGGGCGTCTATCTGGCTAAAGCGCGCCGGGGCCGAGATCAACTCCATCAAGTTCTGGCTGATGATGCCGCTTAATTCCAGCCAGTTGTTGTTTAACAGGTAGGAGTTGCTGTCATGGTTATAACCAGTCTTGAATTCAATGCCGGGCAGCAAGCGCAGCATGGCTTTATGGGCCTCTTCCGCGGTAATGCGGTTGTTGTAGATTTCCTCGCGCAATTCAGGACGTAATTGCAGCGCCATATCTTCCATTTTGTCGATCGGCAATGAAAATCCGGGGGCTTCCAGCGCGCTGTTTTCAGGCAATTGCAGCTCAAATTTCTGGCTGGGCGAGAGGCCCAACAATGAAGCCAGTTCGGTTTTGGCGAGACGCAGCGTTTCCGAGAGTTCTTCCAGTTTGCGAATGATTTCCAGCAGGTCTTTTTGATATTGCAGTATTTGCAGCGGCGCGGCCAATCGTTCGCCTTCGATGTTCTGTGCGTCTTTCAACGCTTGTCTGGCGCTATCCAGGATTTTATCGATCTCGCTTTCCAATTGTTGGGTGCCGGCCATCCGCCAAAATGCGGTGCGGACATCCTGCATCAATAATTGAGCGGTTTTTCGGCGGCTTTCTTCGGCAACCAACACCCGGTTGGCATCCTGCTTGGCTTGAAAGTAGCTGACGCCGAAATCCAGTACATTCCAGCTGAAGGTGAAGTCGTACACTTTGCGCGACCGGTCTTGGGAGGTCGATGTTTCCAGCGACTGACGGCCGGTGGTGGTGGAACGGCTGCTGGATGCGCTGAAATTATCGCGCCCCCGGTAACCGGCCGAAGCAATCAGGTCGGGCAATAAGTTGTATTTTGCCAAATCGGACTGTCCGTCAGCCACGGCATGTTCCATCATTTTAACACGGTGATTAAGGTTGTATTTTAGCGCTCTGGCCATCGCTTCGTAGACGCTGATGGGCGCTGAAATAGGTTCCTGCTTGGCAAAAATGACCTGCTTATCGGCATCCAGCGATGTCTTTTGTTCAACTTGCGTAAGGGGTTCCGGCATGATGGCGCAACCGGCTAACAATACAATACCGGAAAGTCCGGCGACAAACTGGGGGGTTGGATAGTTCATGATGATTTTTTATTGATATTATGTTGAAAGAATTACAGGCGGCTCTACCGCCTTGTTTTACTGCCATCAGGTTAAAGCATAACCTCGGTAAGGAGCCACCCCGAGCGGTGATCGTCCCTTACGCGAAAGCTATGCGTTATTTTAAATTCCCGCTTTTTATATTATATCTCAAGCGGCGTCCTTATCCTCGCCAACCAGGCTGGCCAGACTGTCCAGCAGTTTTTGCCGCTGAAGCTCAAAACCTTTACTGCCCACTCGCTGCAACTGCTGAGTCAGGCCGGGCCTGCCGGCATGGACCAGTTGCTTATCGGTTTGCTTGAGTTGGCCTTGCTGGTTTTGCCCTCGCCCTTCCTGTCCCTGCGGATTGTTCTCTTGGCCATCATCCGGCTGTTGATCTTGCTGCCGATTTTGTTGCGGCGCTTTGTTCTTTTGCGGCTGCACCTTGATCAAAACCACCACCTGTTTGCCCTGGCTGTCCTTGATGGTGACTTTCACGGTTATCGGGCTGGTCACCACTGCGCCCTCTTTGACCGTAACGGCTCCGGTGCTGGGGTTAACGCTGATAAACGACGGCAAACTTTGTCCGCTGGACTGTGCGGCGGTAATGGTTATCGTCCCGGAGGTGTTCAACCCGGCAAAGGCGCTGGACGGAAGGTTAACGGTGCCGCCTGTGGTACCGTTGCCTCGCGCATCGATGCTCAGCTTCATATCTACAACGATGGTCTGATTGGCATTGGAGCCGGAATTGCTGTTGCTGTTATTACCCGAGTTGTTATTGCCTGAAGTATTGCTGTTGCCGGTATCCGAACTCTGCGTATCACTCGCATTGTTGTTCCTGTCGGCGTTGCCGGTATTATTACCGGTACCGGTACCGGTATCGGTATTGCTGCCGGTATTATTACCCGTACCCGCGTTGCTCCCGCTATTGTTGCCTGTATTGGTATTAGCGTTGTTATTGACTGAGCCCGAGCCTGAATCAGAGACGGGCCTGCTGTCGCTATTCCCAGTCTGTTGATTAAGGTTGATAGCGGTTGAGTTGACGATGTCGACTGCCGCGCTAACGACGCTTTCAACCGTGCCTTGAGCGTCCGTGTAACGGGCGACCACTGTTATCGCTTTGCCTGCTTGAGCTTCTGTCGGGACATAGCTGTCGCCGGTTGCACCCGCGATGTCAATACCGTCCGCTTGCCATTGATAACTGACGACGCCCAGGCCGTCACTATCAGCCAAGCTGTTGGCGGCAGTCAAGGCGGTTCCGACCGAGGGCGTTCCGCTAATAGTGACTGCTCCGGTCGGTAAAGCATTGACCGGATTCACTGTGATGGTAAAGGTCTGGGCGACGCTGGTATCGACGCCGCCGTTAGCCGTACCGCCGCTATCTTTGATCGATACCGTTACCGTTGCACTACCGTTGGCGTTGGCGGCCGGGGTGTAACTCAGGTTGCCGTTGCTGTCGATAGTCGGCTGTACGCTGAACAATGCGTTGTTGTTATTGCTGATGTCAAAGCTCAGGGCTTGGCCGTTTTCATTGGCTGGGCCGTTGCTGAGTCCGGTCGCCCAGCCGCTGACGGTTTGCGCGCCGGCGTCTTCGTTGACGGTTTGGTTAGCGCCCTTGGTAAAGGCGGGGGCATCGTTGACTGAATTCACCGTGATAACGAAGGTCTGGCCGGCACTGGCATCGATGCCGCCATTCGCGGTGCCGCCGCTGTCCTTGAGCGACACCGTTACCGTTGCGCTACCGTTGGCGTTGGCGGCCGGGGTGTAGCTCAGGTTGCCGTTGCTGTCGATAATCGGCTGTACGCTGAACAATGCGTTATTGTCATTACTGGCGGTAAAGCTCAGAGTTTGACCGCTTTCATTGGCAGGGCCTGTACTCAAGCCGGTCGCCCAGCCGCTAACGGTTTGCGTACCGGCATCCTCGTTGATAGTTTGGTCGGCGCCCTTGGTGAAGCCAGGAGCTTGGTTAACCGCGCTCACCGAGATGATAAAAGTCTGGCTGGTACGGGTATCGACTCCGCCATTGGCAGTGCCGCCATTGTCCTTGAGCGACACGGTAACCGTTGCGCTGCCGCTGGCGTTGGCCGTCGGGGTGTAGCTCAGGTTGCCGTTGCTGTCGATAGTCGGCTGTACGCTGAACAATGCGTTATTGTCATTACTGGTGGTAAAGTTCAAGGTCTGACCGCTTTCATCTGCCGGACCTTGGCTAAGGCCTGTCGCCCAGCCGCTGACGGTTTGCGCGCCGGCGTCTTCGTTGACGGATTGGTTAGCGCCTTTGGTAAAGTCGGGGGCATCGTTGACTGAATTCACCGTGATAACGAAGGTCTGGCTGTCGCTGGTATCTATACCGCCATTCGCGGTGCCGCCGCTGTCCTTGAGCGACACCGTTACCGTTGCGCTACCGTTGGCATTGGCGGCCGGGGTGTAGCTCAGGTTGCCGTTGCTGTCGAGAGTCGGCTGTACGCTGAACAATGCGTTGTTGTTATTGCTGATGTCAAAGCTCAGGGTTTGGCCGTTTTCATTGGCGGGGCCGTTGCTGAGTCCGGTCGCCCAGCCGCTGACGGTTTGCGCGCCGGCATCTTCGTTGACGGTTTGGTTAGCGCCCTTGGTAAAAGCGGGAACATCGTTGACGGCCGTAATACTGGTATTAATGGTATTCAGGTTAGTGGAAACGGCTGTTATGCCGCCGTTAATCGCACTATTGGCGGTGACGCGGGTTTCAGTGCCGCCGGTAGTGCTGCTGAAACCGGCTTCATAGGTATTATCCAGAACGCGAATCGTCAAGCCCGCCGGTGTGCCGTTAAAATTCGCTGCCGGAACAAAGCGTAACCGGGTGGAGGATGCCAGCGCCAAGGCTGTCGCATTGTCGCTGACCGCACCCACGGCTTTCCAGTTAACCCCGCCGTCGCTGCTGTATTGCCAAGCGCCTTCCAGGGCGGCGTTGGCAGTGTTACCCACTACCACAATACCGGGGCTGGTAGCCGCTGCATCGACATCCTGAAAGTTATAGCCGGTTAAAGCGCTGATTGCGACGCCCGTTGGGTTAGCCGTGTCTTCGTTGACGGCAATCAAGCTTAGCGTGCCGACACCGGTTGGGGAATCATTAACGGAGGTCGACACCACGGTGGTGACGGCGTTATTGGTAGCCACTACGCCATCATTAACGCTGATAGCGAAAGTGGTGGTTTCAGTCAGATTCGAGCTGACGCGATTAACAGTTGGCGTAAATACCAGCGCACGGATTGCCGTAGTCGCCTGCGCCGCCGTGCCGGTAAAGCTGTACACGCCGGTAGCTGCATTGTAACTGCCGCCGCCCAGGTTCGACAGTGCGCCCTTGGCTGCGTCATCCAACGTTACGGTTACGGTTTGGGTTTGCGCCGGGCTGTCCACATCATCGATAGTAACGGCAGTAAACGGCGACTGGGTCGCATTATCGTTGACCGCTTGGCCTGCGCTTGCTCCGGCGATAGTCGGTGCGTCGTTAATGGAAGTCGATACCATTGTGCTGACGGCGTTGTTCACCGTATTGCCGGCTGCATCGGTAGACACGACGGTAAAGGTAGTCGTTTCAGTCAAGCTGGGAGTAACCCGGTTAGCCGTTGGCGTGAACACCAGCGCATTAACCGCGGTGGTTGCCGCTGCCGCTGTGCCGGTAAAACTGTAAACGCCGGTAACCGCGTTATAACTGCCTCCGCCCAGGTTCGACAGAGCACCCTTAGCAGCAGTGTCCAAGGTAATGGTAACGGTTTGGGTTTGTGTCGGCACCCCGGTGTCGGCTATTACCAACGCGGCAAAAGGTGCTTTAGTGGCATTATCGTTAACGGCTTGAGCCGCTACGGCACCTGAAATAGTCGGCACTACGGTGTCGATCGTCATGTCCAGTCCGGTCGAGGCGGTGCCGGTATTACCCGCGACGTCGGTGGCTTTGGCGGTGAGGGTATGCGTACCCGCCGCCAATACGGAACTGGTTATGCTCCAGTTGCCGCCCGTAGCGACCGCAGTGCCGAGTACGGTCGTGCCGTCAGTATCGTACAAGGTCACCGTGGAACCCGCCTCCGCCGTACCGGTGATCACCGGCGTAGTGACGTTGGTGATTTTGTCGCTGTTTAGGATGCCGCTGTCGCTGGCTGCGGACAGTACTGGCGTGGAAGGTGCTGTCGGGGCTAATGTGTCGATGCTGATGCTCGGCGTGGCGCCCGCGCCGCCGGCGTTGCCCGCAGCATCGGTATAAGTGGCGCCCGCTACGGTGATGCCGGCGTTGCCCGAGGCCAAGCCGGCGGTCGGCGTGAAGGTCGCGGTGCGGGTCAGTCCGGTGCCGCTGATCGCGCCCAGGCTTCCGCCCGTCACCACGACGTCTCCGCTGCTGCCGTCCCAGCTAAAGGTTACACCCGGATCTTCGCTGAAGGTAAAGGTCACGGTGGCGGTTTCGCCCGCTTTCACTGCCGACACGTTGCTGGTAATCGCCAGGGTCGGCGCGACGGTGTCGATGCTGATGCTCGGCGTGGTGCCGTTGCCGCCGGTGTTGCCCGCCGCATCGGTGTAGTTCGCGCCCGCCACGGTGATGCTGGCGTTGCCGCTGGCCAGGCTGGCGGTCGGCGTAAAGGTCGCCGTATACACCGTGCCGCTCACGGCGGTGAAGCCGCTCAGCGCGCCACCCGTGGTGACCACATCACCCGCCGCAAAATTGGCGGTCGCTTCGCTTAAAGTAAAGGTGATCGTCGCGGTCTCGCCGATCTTGACCGCGCTGACATTGCTGGTAATCGCCAGGGTCGGCGCTAATGTGTCGATGCTGATGCTCGGCGTGGTGCCGTTGCCGCCGGTGTTACCCGCCGCATCGGTGTAGTTCGCGCCCGCCACGGTGATGCTGGCGTTGCCGCTGGCCAGGCTGGCGGTCGGCGTGAAGGTCGCCGTATACACCGTGCCGCTCACGGCGGTGAAACCGCTCAGCGTGCCACCGGTGGTGACCACATCACCCGCCGCAAAATTGGCGGTCGCTTCGCTTAAAGTAAAGGTGATCGTCGCGGTCTCGCCGATCTTGACTGCCGACACATTGCTGGTAATCGCCAGGGTCGGCGCGACGGTGTCGATGCTGATGCTCGGCGTGGTGCCCGCGCCGCCGGTGTTTCCCGCCGCGTCGGTGTAGTTCGCGCCCGCCACGGTGATGCTGGCGTTGCCGCTGGCCAGGCTGGCCGTCGGCGTGAAGGTCGCGGTATACACCGTGCCGCTCACGGCGGTGAAACCGCTCAGCGTGCCACCCGTAGTGACCACATCACCCGCCGCAAAATTGGCGGTCGCTTCGCTTAAAGTAAAGGTGATCGTCGCGGTCTCGCCGATCTTGACTGCCGACACGTTGCTGGTGATCGCCAGGGTCGGCGCCAGGGTGTCGATGCTGATCGACGGCGTGGTGCCCGCGCCGCCGGTGTTGCCTGCGGTATCGGTGTAAGCGCCGCTGGCGACGGTGATGCTGGCGTTGCCGCTGGCCAGGCCGGCCGTCGGCGTGAAGGTCGCGGTGCGGGTCAGTCCGGTGCCGCTGATCGCGCCCAGGGTTCCGCCCGTCACCACGACGTCTCCGCTGCTGCCGTCCCAGCTAAAGGTTGCACCCGGATCTTCGCTGAAGGTGAAGGTCACGGTCGCGGTCTCGCCGATCTTGACTGCCGACACATTGCTGGTGATCGCCAGGGTCGGCGCGACGGTGTCCAGCACATAGGCAGTGCTGCCGGTGGCGCTGCTGTCGTTGCCAGCCGCGTCGGTGATCTTGAACGTAATCGAACTGCTAGCGGTCAAGGTAACGCCGTTCCAGGTTAGCGTCGTGCCGGTAACTTTGTTGGTGATGTCCGTCCAGGTCGTGCCGTTATCCAGCGAACCGTAAACAATATCCGTTCCGGCCGGCGCTCCGCTCAAGGTCGCGGTGATTGTTTGTGCGGCCGTGCTGGTGATGAAGTCGGTCGAGCTGGTACCGGTGTCGGCGGAAAAAGCCAAGGCGCTGAAGGTTATGGTCGGCGCCGTGGTGTCGAGCACATACGCTTGGCTGAGTGCCGTGCCATTATTGCCCGACGCATCGGTGACTCGCACTTTGAGGGTGTTGCTGGCGGTCAGGGTTTGGCCGGCCAACGACCAGGTATTCTGGCCGGTGGTGTTGGTCGCCGTGGTCCAGGTGCTGCCGTTATCCAACGATACTTCGACAATCTCGCCGGTTACGGTGACGCCGCTCAAGGTGCCGCTGATCGTTTGCGCCGCGGTCTTGGTGATGAAGTCGGTGCTGCTGGTGCCGGTGTCGGCCGAGAATGCGGCCGTGGCTACCGTTGTGGTCGGCGCCGTGGTGTCGAGCACATACGCTTGGCTGAGTGCCGTGCCATTATTGCCCGCCGCATCGGTGACTCGCACTTTGAGGGTGTTGCTGGCGGTCAGGGTTTGGC
>Ga0208510_100027_pt1 | contig 94936 bp, 74 predicted proteins | sample LakWasMet33_HOW6_2_FD_183875 | JGI IMG/M metagenome (GOLD analysis project Ga0208510, IMG submission 183875) | Freshwater sediment methanotrophic microbial communities from Lake Washington under simulated oxygen tension - Sediment Metagenome... | ecosystem: Environmental > Aquatic > Freshwater >...
ACCAATACCTCATCAACTATAAACTAGCCAAAAACCAAGGCTTAAATTTAACACATTGATTTTAATATGGTAATAATATTCATATTAAATTCTTAGGTAGCGCACAAGTAAACTGATAGGTGGTGAGGCCGAATCCCTTCGGCTGCGTCCAGAAAGCCGGACCTTTCGGCTTACAACAATGCCCCAAAAATGCCTGTTTTGCGTTGCGCTCAAACAGGCTTATTACGATCCACAAGGCCTCGCAACATCTTAAAACTCTTCCCAATTATCGCTGCCGGCCATCTGCAACTGCGGTTTCTCCCGGAGCGCTATTGGACTTTTACTGACCTTAGGCACTGCACGAGGAAAACTTTGGACGCTAATTGAGCCGCTATCCACAGTAAAACGCCCCACCGTAAGCGATAAGTTTTGCGCCTGTTCTTCCAGCGATTCCGCTGCGGCGGCCGCCTGCTCTACCAGGGCGGCATTTTGTTGCGTCACTTCATCCATTTGTCCGATAGCCTGGTTAACCTGTTCGATGCCGGACGCCTGCTCAACAGAAGCCGTCCTTATCTCGGACATAATCATGGTAACGCCGCGAATGGCGCTGACAATTTCTTCCATGGTCTTGCCGGCCTGGGCAACCAACTTAGTGCCGTCCTCGACTTTTTCCACCGAATCGCCAATCAGGTTTTTTATTTCTCCTGCGGCAGCGGCAGCGCGTTGGGCAAGATTGCGCACTTCCCCAGCCACCACCGCGAATCCCCGGCCCTGCTCGCCGGCGCGAGCCGCCTCTACTGCGGCGTTGAGGGCGAGTATATTGGTCTGAAAAGCGATGCCGTCAATGACCGAGATAATGTCGACAATTTTGCGCGAGGATTCATTAATGCCTTCCATAGTCGTCACAACCCGGTCGACGACTGCAACGCCCTTGCCGGCAATATCGGTCGCGCCGACCGCAAGCTGATTGGCATGCTTGGCATTTACGGTATTTTGCTGCACGGTAGAGGTTAGCTCCTCCATGCTGGCGGCAGTTTGTTCCAGGCTGGCGGCCTGCTCTTCAGTGCGATGCGACAAATCATTGTTACCCGCTGCGATTTCCTTGGCAACCGTGCTGAAAGTATCGGTGGAAACCTTGATTTCGCCGATCAGTACCTTAAGATTTTCAACCGAGCCGTTCACGCCGGCTTTCATTTCACCAAAGGAACCGGGGTAGTCATTACTGATGGTTTGGGTCAAATCTCCCTTGGCCAGTGCATGAGCGACGCGCACCACATCGTTAATGCCGGTTTCGGTGACATTGGAGAGCTGATTGAGCAATTCGGACAAGGTCTTGGTGTAGCCCGCCTTGCCGTTCATATTTATCTTCTTGCGGAAATCGCCGCGGTTGGCGGCCTCGACGATGTTCTGTATTTCACCGGTAATCCCGATCAGGGAGTCGACAGTGGTGTTGATGCCGGTTTTCACCTGATTATAGACGCCCGAATATTCTTTGCTGATCTTCTGGCTAAGGTCGCCTTCCGCTAAAGCATCGGCCACGCGGATAACATCCTTAAAAAGGTTGTCGGCAATCATATTCGTGTGATTTAACTGGTTGAGCAATTCGGACAGGGTCTTGGTGTAACCGGCCTTACCGTCCATGTCCATCGCCTTGCTGAAGTCGCCTTGCACGGCAGCTTGTACAACACTCTGAATCTCGGAAACGATAGCGCCCAGGCTGTCTTGCATGATCTTCATCGAATATAACAGACTGCTGGTATCGCCCGGCTTGATCGCCAGGGTCATTGACAAATCACCGTCGCCGATCTTACGCACCATCTCTGTGGCGTAATCCGGCTCGCCGCCCAATTGCCTGAGCAAGCTTCGGGTGATGACAAAGGCCAGGAGGGTTGACAGGATTATCGCTAATATTCCTGCCGCCCCCAGCATCCGTTGCGTCATCAACACCAGTCCGGAAAATCCTTCGGTTTCTGCTTGAACATGACTCTCCGTCAGTTGGAATAATTGGGCTAAGGCCTCCGAAAGCGCTTTGTCGGCCCCCTTCACCGCCTTGTCGAGTTCGGTAATTTCGGTTTCCCGTGATTTCAAATCGACCAGCTTGGCCATGCCTTCGCGATAGACACGGGTACCTTCATTAACGACCCTAATCAGGCGCTCTTCGTCGACAGAGACGACTCCGGTAGCGTCGTATGTCTGCCCGATTTTGTCCAGAGCATCCATGTCCTGCATGAATTTAGCGTTATAGTCGCCGCCGCGCAGGATATAGTTTTTAAAGTGGTGTACGCCGTTCCCCAAATTAATGTATCCGTCCATGACGGCGCTTTTTTTTACCAAGGTAATTTTCTCGAAATCCTTCCATCGGGTTTCAACCGCTCCCAATCTTTCCCATGCTATCAGTACAACTGCGACCATCAGCAAGGTGATTGCACCAAAGCCAATACCCAAACGGGTTCCCACTTTCATACCAAATCTCCTCAAAGTTTCAATTCAAAATCAAACTGCTGCTATTTCGACCCAATCGATGTTGCGACGCGAGCAATCTCGATTAAATTATCCCTATCGCGCAAATTTTATTTTTATATAAAAACCGCACGACAATTCCTGAAATGCCGAATCTAAGCCCGTTCTTGCTTTTATTGGGACGGAGAGGCAGTGTTACCTCTCCTTGTAGTATGGAAAAAAGCCTGCGGCAATCAACCTCGGCTTAGTATAGGTGGCGGTTATTACAACCTGAAGACAGTTTAAAACGTTCAAATATCCTGAAAAAAAACATGCAGGGACGACCAACCGAACCGGCCGCCCTTTTTATAGCCATTGTCGTTAAAACTCCTCCCAATCATCGCTGCTCGCCATCTGCAACGGCAGTTTCGTCCTAACCGGTATTGGACTTTTACTGACCTTAGGCGCTGCACGCGGAAAATTTTGGACACTGACTGACCCCGTATCAACGGTAAAACGCCCCACCGTAACCGACAAGTTTTGCGCCTGTTCTTCCAGCGATTCCGCAGCGGCGGCGGCCTGCTCTACCAGGGCGGCATTTTGCTGCGTCACTTCATCCATTTGTCCGATAGCCTGGTTAACCTGCTCTATGCCGGAGGTTTGTTCGACCGACGCGGACCTGATCTCGGACATAATCATGGTAACGCCGCGAATGGCGCTAACAATTTCCTCCATGGTCTTGCCGGCCTGGGCGACCAACTTAGTGCCGTCCTCGACTTTTTCCACCGAATCGCCGATCAGGTTTTTTATTTCTCCTGCGGCAGCCGCGGCGCGTTGGGCAAGGTTGCGCACTTCCCCGGCCACCACGGCAAAACCCCGGCCCTGCTCACCGGCGCGAGCCGCTTCCACTGCGGCGTTGAGGGCGAGTATATTGGTCTGAAATGCGATGCCGTCAATGACCGAGATAATGTCGACGATTTTGCGCGAGGATTCATTAATGCCTTCCATAGTCGCCACAACCCGGTCGACGACTGCAACGCCCTTGCCGGCAATATCGGTCGCGCCGACCGCAAGCTGGTTGGCATGCTGGGCATTTTTCGCGTTCATCTGCACGGTGGAGGTCAATTCCTCCATGCTGGCGGCAGTTTCTTCCAAACTGGCGGCCTGTTCTTCGGTGCGATGCGACAAATCATTATTACCCGCGGCAATCTCTTTGGCGGCGGTGTTGATATTATTGGTGGAGTCCTTGATTTCGCCTACCAGCCCTCTAAGATTTTCCACCGTGCCATTCATGCCGGCAATCACCGCGCCGAAGGTGCCTGGATAATCCTTGTCGATAGTCTGGGTCAGATCGCCTTCGGACAAGGCGCCGGCAATAAGCGATATGTCATTCAAACTACCCAAGGCATCGAGCGAACGATTAATATCCTCTTTTAATTGGCCGAGGTCGCCGCGTCCTTCGGCCCGAACCCGCTGACTGATGTCGCCCTGAGCAACCCCACCCATGACTTTGCCGACATCCCCCAGCATCGTCTGCATCGTCCGCATGGCGCGCATCGCGTCGTCTACGGCACGCTTGTATTCACCTTCGACATTAACATCGACTTTTTCGTTAAAGTCGCCCTCAGCCATGGCATTCATAAGTTTGGTGATGGCGCCGGTAGTGGACGATAGCGTTCTTGCAACCGCATTAAGCTGTTTCAACGCCGACGCAAATCCGCCATGCAACCCCTGCGGATAGCTCTTTCGAGTAAAATCGCCATAGATTACGTAGGCCATAGAGTAATACAGGTCGACCTGGGCGGTTTCCACTTGATCCATCAAATTATTCAACCGCCAAGCAAGCTGTTGAAGCGGGCGTTCTTTACCGCCGATATAGGTAAGCCGGACATCCACCGATCCTTGCGCCCATTCATGACTTGCATCGACCAACTTGTCCAGCAATTGTCGATCGGCTGAACTTGATTTACGCCACCAAACAATAGATAACGCTGAGCCGAGGGTCAGCAAAGACGGAATCGCCGCCCCGCCGCCTCCGGCACCGCTCAGCAGCGAACTCAGGACAGGCATCCACGCGAAAATCAGCGAGCCGATCCAGCAACAAGCAACTGCCGTTAATGCGGCGGATTCATTATTCTTAAAGCGACTGTAATACATTGATCAGCTCCTCGTAAGTAACGCCCTTGTCTTTTAATACATTGCCCAATACTGCGCCTGAAGCCGCCATGGCATCCTTCGGACCCGCGTTCCGCTCGGCATCCAGCATGGCGCGATACACCTCGGTCACAATCGGAATGGCCTTGGGATTAGGCATGCGGCGCACCGAGCTGTAGCCGATCTTTTGTTTGTTTTTATCTTTCATAGGCGCGACATGAGTAAACACCCAATAGAATCCGCCGTCTTTCGACATGTTCTTAACATAAGCAAAGATCTCCTTATCTTCCGCCAAATAATCCCACAACAACTTAAACACCACCCTCGGCATATCGGGATGGCGGATGATATTGTGCTGACTGCCCAGAAGCTCGTGCTCCTGGTATCCCGAAAACTCGATAAAAATCTCGTTCCCGTAGGTAATCCGGCCGGTCAGGTCGGTTTTGGAAACGATGAAATCATTTTCCCGCATCACCCGCTCCTGACTTGTCGGGACTATATCTTTGCTCTTCATTATTCTTTCCTGCAATTGCTGCCGCATCCGTGCAGTCGTAAATTAATTATTTTGACTAACAAAGCCTTTGCCTTGTTCAGCAAACTTGTTAGCCAGTTTGTTTTTATGTAAACGTCGACTAAATAGTCTTGTCCCTATTTAAAAAACCCGATCGATCTTAATCTATCCGAGAGCTTTCAAAAGCTCGTCTGCTTGTTACCCTACAAATTAGCTGCCGCAACCCATGTAAAAACAGTCCGATGCGGAGATTTTCAGCGCAGGCAACTTAATACCATACATAGCCGCTTTAACCCTACTTTTTTTAATGCTGAGCAAGCGCCGCTCTCCCACCTGTTCGAGCCGCTTGATTACGCTGTACATTAAAAAGCACTTATTTTTGCGATAACGCCAAACTTCGGATGATCCAAATAATAGAGCTCATTCAGTTTAACGGATCGTTTTTCATTTAACCGATAAACCACTGCTTTTCCCACAGAAACCGGGTAATGAGCATCAGCAGAAACGGAAGCCTTGTCGATGCCATCCTCCGAATCGGCGGCAAGCTCCAAATCAACCGTCATTTGCAAGGCCTGATCGCCTTGCACTTGCAAATAGCCATCCAACTTGGCATCGCCGCCCTGAATATGAACAGGTGCGCTTAGCCCCCCTTCCCCAACCGGCTGAACCCAGGCAACATGCAGAACAGGCCGATAACCGGGCTCTCTAGCCAATGCCGCATAACCGTCATCAAGGTCGGTAGTCTCCGCTTGCTTATAAGACGATAGCTCAGTCAAGCCGGACGGCCACTGTATTTGACTGACGGCTTGCTCAAACGTCTCGGTATTGGGCATGGCCTGTAAGAAAACGATCAACTCTATTCGATAGGCGCGGCCCTCCGCGACAACAGGACCGCTAAAAAAACCCAGCATTGCCGCAAAACTGCAAACCATTATTTTAAGCATCGTCATTTTTTAAGCGCCGCTTTCAGGGTCAGCTTATCCAGCAGCTCGGTTATAAACTCAAGTTTCTGCTCGGTCGTTTCAAACGGCTTGATAAACCTCAACTTATCCGCGCCGTCGAACTTATACAGCTGCGCCTGGGTTTGTATCAGCGAAATCAGCTGATCGGTATTAATGTTAGGCGTCGCCGAAAAGATAATGCGCCCGCCGCCCGCATTGGCTTCTATTTTCTTGATGCCCATTTTTTCGGCTTGCTGCTTTAATTCGGTGACGCTGAACAAGGTCTTTACCGGCTCCGGAAACAAACCGAAACGGTCGATCATTTCCACCTGCAACTCGCGCAAATCGTCCTTGGTTTCGGTATTGGAGATGCGTTTATATAACACCAGGCGGCCATGAATATCCGGCAGATAATCTTCCGGGATCAGCGCCGAGGTTTGCAGATCGACTTCCGGCCCTCTGTCCATCGGCGCATCGAGTTCCGGCTGTTTGCCGGATTTCAGCGCGTTGACCGCGCGCTCCAGCAACTCGGTATACAGGGTAAAGCCGATTTCCTGGATCTGGCCGCTTTGATCATCGCCGAGCAATTCGCCCGCGCCGCGAATTTCCATGTCGTGCGATGACAGCATAAATCCCGCCCCCAAATCGCCGGACGCCTCGACCGCTTCCAGCCGCTTAACGGCATCCTTGCTCAATAAGCTAAGCGGCGGCACGACAAAATAAGCATAAGCCCGATGGTGCGAGCGCCCCACCCGGCCGCGCAACTGGTGCAATTGCGCCAGTCCCAGTTTATCGGCGCGATTGATAATAATGGTATTGGCGCTGGGTATATCGATACCGCTTTCAATAATGGTGGAACATAACAGTAGGTTAAAACGCTGATGGTAAAAATCCAGCATGATGCGCTCCAGCTCGCGCTCCGGCATTTGACCGTGGGCGATCTCGATCCGCGCCTCGGGCACCAACGCTTCCAGTTCCCTGGCCATTTTCTCCATCGACTTTACATCGTTATGTAAAAAGAACACCTGTCCGCCGCGCTTGATCTCGCGCAAACAGGCTTCCCTGATCTGGGCATCTATCCATTGGCTGATAAAGGTTTTGATCGCATGACGATTCGGCGGCGGACTGGCGATAATGGAAATATCCCGGAGGCCCGACATCGCCATATTCAAGGTGCGCGGAATCGGCGTTGCGGTCAGGGTCAGCATGTCCAGCTCGTTGCGCAGCTTTTTGAAATGTTCTTTTTGGGTCACGCCGAAACGGTGTTCTTCGTCAATCACCACCAAGCCCAACGCTTTGTATTTGATCTCTTTCGACAACAGCTTATGCGTGCCGATCACTATATCGACCTTGCCCTGCTCCAGGTCGTCGGTAATCTCTTTTTGCTGCTTGGGACTGACGAAGCGCGACAACACTTCGACGCGCACCGGCCAGTCGGCGAAACGGTCGCGGAAATTCTGGTAATGCTGCTGGGCCAGCAAAGTGGTCGGCACCAACACCGCCACCTGCTTGCCGTTTTGCACCGCAATAAAGGCCGCGCGCATCGACACCTCGGTTTTGCCGAAACCGACATCGCCGCAAATCACCCGGTCCATCGGATGCGGGCTGGCCATATCTTCGAGTATCGCCTCGATGGCGGTTTGTTGGTCCGGCGTTTCTTCAAACGGAAAGGCATCGGCAAAGGCCGCATATTCGACATTTTCAACCGAGAAAGCATGGCCTTGCTTAACCGCTCTTTTGGCATGAATCTCCAGCAATTCGGCGGCGACATCGCGGATGCGCTTGATGGCTTTTTGCTTGGCTTTACTCCACTGGTCGCCGCCCAGCTTATGCAACGGCGCATTTTCCGCGCTCATGCCGGTGTAGCGGCCGATCACATGCAAGGCCGAAACCGGCACATAAAGCTTGTCGTGATTGGCGTATTCCAGGGTCAGAAATTCCGACGCGATGCCGCCGATCTCCAAAGTCTGCAAACCCAAATAGCGACCGACGCCATGCTCCTGATGCACCACCGGCGAACCGATGGTCAATTCATTGAGGTTATTGACGATATTTTCCAGCTCGTGCGCCGCGGACTTACGCCGTCTGCGCCGTTGCTGCACTTTTTCGCCGGACAGCAAGCTTTCGGTGATGATCGCGATGGAGGGATTCTCAAGCCATAAGCCATGATCCATCGGCGCGACAAGAAGGCACGGCGACACTTCGGACTGGAGAAACTTGTCCCAGCTTTCAACCTGCTTCACGGTAATGTTGTACTGCCTTAATCTCTCCATTAAGGCTTCTCTGCGCCCCGCCGATTCCGAGACAAACAAAACCTTGCCGGCAAAACCGTCTACAAACTGCTGCAATGCCTGGGCAGGCCGATCCAATTTTGCATCGATGGTGACATTGGGCAGCGGACGGCAGTTGAAAATAATGCTGTCCGCGTCTTCGCCGGCTGTGTCGCCCAACGTAATGCGGGCAAAGACCCCGGTTTTTTGCGCCAGCTCATCGGTCGATAGAAACAACTGCTCCGGCTTCAACAGCGGCCTATCCACATCGTATTTCCGTTGCTGAAACCGGTCCTCGGCTTCGGCATAAAAAGCCTGCGCTGTCGCGGCAAAACTATCGGGCGTAACCAACACCGCCGATTTCGGCAGGTAATCGAACAATGTCGCCATTTGGTCGACAAACAGCGGCAAATAATATTCAATGCCGCCGGGCGTGATGCCTTTGCTGACATCCATATAAAAATGATTTTTAGGCGAGGTTTCCGGGAAAGCATCCCTGAAAGCCTGGCGGAAATGCTTGATCGCTTCGTCGGTAAACGGAAACTCCCGAGCGGGGAACAACTGAATCCGGTCGATTTTTTCCAATGACCGCTGCGTTTCAGGATCGAAGGTGCGGATCGATTCAATTTCCTCGTCAAATAATTCAATACGATACGGCGCCTTGCTGCCCATCGGAAATAAATCGACTATCGACCCCCTGACCGCAAACTCGCCGTGCTGATAGACCTGCGAAACGCAATGATAGCCGACGCTTTCCAGTTTGAGGCGGTTCAGCTCCAGATTAAAATCATCGCCGACATTAACCGCAAAACTATTGGCCAGCACATGTTCCCTTGGCGCCAATCGGTGCATCAAAGTAGTCACCGAAACCACCAGCGCGCCGCGCTTCACTTGCGGCAACAAAGCCAGCGTTTTCAGGCGCTCCGAGATAATTTCCGGCAGCGGCGAGAACACATCGTAAGGCAACGTTTCCCAATCGGGAAAATGTAAAATGGGGTGCTTATCCTGTAGAAAAAACGATAACTCATGTTCAAGCCGTAACGCGGTCTGATTATCCGGCGTGACCATGACAAACAGACGATCTTCATTTTTAATGGCCGAAGCCAGGGCCAGAGAATCACCGCAGCCGGTTAAACCCGTCCAGACCAATGTTTGATCTTTTTTTTGCGGGATTTTAGGGGAGAAAATTAAATTGTTAGCCATTAAAAAATCTTATATCTCGTTCCCGGGGCATCGCTGCCATTAAGTGAAGCGTTGTAGGAGCGGGCCATGCCCGCGATGAAGGTGCTACAACTCTACAATCGCGCCGCCAAAATACGCGGGCGCGGCCCGCTCCTACGGTGTCATTGCACTTAACTTTAAATGGCAGTGACATGCCGCATGGAAATATGCAGTTACGGCGCACTGCGCCACGAATCACAACCAGCCCAAACTAGAACATTATAGCCGCATAAGCAGACTAATGTACGAGCTATAAACAATATACCCACTCATTGCCGACCTGCATGCAATTCATCGCATCGCCTTTTAGTAACGGCTTGCAATCGGGTACAATAATTCCGAGTTGTGCTAAGTACATCCCACGACGATATGAACGGCAATACACTATCGCCTGCCGCCCTATCGATCCCATTCCAATCAAACAAGAGGTAAGATCATGAAGAAAAGTTTGTTTCTGACTATTGCGCTGCTGGTTTCCGGCAACGCGTTCGCCGCCACCGATCATTATGTATTGCGCGACGGCGACTATGTCCGCCACCTGAAAGTCACTAAAATCAGCGACGATTACAGTGTCGATGCCGATGTAGACTTTGACTCCGCTGCCGACGGCGCTCACTGTTCCGAGGCTATTTCAGGCAAAGCCAAAAGCACAGGCGAAAACGAATTGCTGCTGAAAAAACATTCCGAAAGCGCCGCCAGTTTCTGCGAGCTGAAAATCAAGCTCAGCCCGAACGGCGCGAAGATTGAAGAATCGAAAGATTGCAGTAGCTTTACCGTAAACAAATGCCATTTCTCCAGCGGCGACAAGGAACTGGTTAAAGTTAAGTAGGCCGGGCGATAGGGTGTGCTGCGTACCGCGGCACATCCCAATGCACTATGGACTGTGCCCTACCGCGTTGTACAATAATCTCAATCGACATAAGCATAGAGAAGAGCCATGAAAACACTTAACATCATACTCATGCCAACTATCATTGCCTTACTGGCCGGCTGCTCAAGCGCCCCCACACTAGGCGACCAGATGGTTACTCGCGGCAAAGACCTGGTTAAAGAAGGCACTACAGAACTGGAACAAGGCGCAATCATGGTCGAGCAAGGCAAAGCCAAAGTTGAGCGGGGCAACCGGATGATCGAAGACGGCAAACAGGTTGACGCCAAATAATCTTGCTTTGCTGTAACCGAAACCTGCGCAACTGCCCCAAAAAACGCCGCATGGCGATGCACTAAGACTATCAGCATCTGTCGGGTAGAAACCCAATCAGGGCAATACGCCTAAAAAGGCCGTCCGGTTCATTGACCGCCATTTATCGATTTTTTGGGATACCTCCGTTCCATACGCTTGCCAATCGCCGGTAAAAACGCCATCACCTCACAACGACGCTATCCGGCTTTGCCGAAGCCATATTTTTTAATTTAAAAATGGCTGTATAGGAAATCGATTAATCGTATATGATAGCGGCCGGAAAACAAGTGTCTTTCCAATCATTAATTTTCAGACGATGTCTGGAAATCACACCCAAACACTTCATAGGTATATGATGAATTTAATCAAAAAAGCAGTACTTACTTTTATTATGGCTATCTCTTTTGGTGCAAGTAACGTTGCTTTCGCTGAAGATGCAAAAGCCGCTGAAGTTATTGCACATATTGAAGCCGCTATAGCTGAAATCGGTAAACACGACTTCAACGCCGCTTATATACATGAAAAAGCGGCACGTACCGCTTCTGATGAGATCACAGTCGGCGAAGCTGCCGTGAAACAAGGTCTTGCAAGTCTTATTAAAGCGCAAATAATCGGCAAAAGCGCAGATGAAGAAAAAGCGATTGCCGAATTAAACAAAGCATTAGGCTTTTACAAGTCAATCTAACCATTAGATCCGGCTTTTAACTGGGACAGGGTTAACTTAAGTTGATCCTGTCTTCCAATAAAAACGACCGCCCCACCCTTTTACACGGCTTAGCCGAGTACATGCATCAACCTCACCAGCCAATATCCTGTTATATATGTCCGCTGTGCGCGGCCTCGCTACAGTTAAGTCAAAAAAGCTACGTTTGCGAGCATAACCATCGCTTTGATCTTGCCAAGGAAGGTTATTTGAATCTTTTGCCTGTGCAGTATAAACACTCCGGGGAGCCGGGCGATAACAAGCCAATGATGCAGGCCAGACGCGCATTTTTGGAAGCAGGTTTTTATCAGCCGCTAGCCAAAGCCGTAGCGATGATAATCAATGCCCATCAACCCGAACAGCTGCTGGATCTGGGCTGCGGCGAAGGCTACTACAGCCGGGCCATTGCAGCCGACTGCCCGGACTCGCTGAACCTGCACGGCGTCGACATTGCCAAATTTGCGATAGCCGCTGCCGCAAAAAAACAACCCGCTGCGAAATTCATAGTCGCCAGCTCGAACCGGTTGCCTTATGCGGATCGGTACTTCGATTTTGTGCTGAGAGTATTCGCCCCGTCAAACGCCCAAGAACTGGAGCGGATACTGAAACCGTCAGGACTTTTGCTGCTGGTGACGCCAGGCCCCAGACATCTATGGCAATTGAAAGAATTCATCTACGCCGATGTCAAAGAGCATGCCTTGGAGAACGAGCTGCCTCAAGGCTTCGACCGCCTGGACGCGCAACGCATCAGTTATAAAATAGCCCCGAATCCCCAGCAAAGAATCGCCCTGTTACAAATGACGCCCTTTGCATGGCGAGCCAATGAAAGCGTTCAGCACGCTATTCAAGCTGTTGACGAACTCGAAATAGAAACCGACTTTATTTTGACGCTGGCAATAAAAACAACGACTTAAAGCCATCGCCTAAATACTGCTCAACCGGCCTGTTTTTTACCGCCCCGCCCTTCCGGCATTGCGCCCATTGCCATGACGTAATACCATCTGAGCATAGCTTGCCTAGGAGGTTGTCAACATGAGCAATAATACCGCGCCGGATTCAAGCCTCGCCCTCATCGAAGCGTTATCGGCAGCCAATGCCTGCACCCTCATTGAAACCCATATTTCCTGGCTGCTGCTGACCGGACAATACGTCTACAAAATCAAAAAACCGGTTAACTTCGGTTTCCTGGATTTTTCCACATTGGCAAAACGCCGCTTTTGCTGCGAGGAAGAATTAAGACTCAACAGGCGCTTGGCCGCCGACCTGTATCTGGAAGTGGTGCCGATAACCGGAACAGCGCAGCATCCGCAAATAGGCGGCAGCGGCGAAGCGATTGAATACGCCGTCAAAATGATTCGCTTTCCTTCCGGACAGTTACTAAGCGAGCAGGCCGAACGCGGTCAACTGAGTGTAGATACAATCGATCAGCTTGCCGGTATTGTTGCCGATTTCCATCAAACCGGCGAACAGACCGACGAAAATTCCGCCTATGGCGATAGCGCCAACATCAACCATTGGTTTATCGAAAATTTCGACCATATCCGACCGTTATTGGTCGATGACGATCAAAAGCGGCAGCTACAGCGCATTCAGCACTGGGGCGACAACGAATGGCGCAAGCACTCCGGATTAATGCAGCAACGGAGACAACAAGGCTATGTACGCGAATGCCACGGCGATTTGCATCTGGGCAACATAACGCTGATCAACGGCAAGGTCGCCCTGTTCGATTGCATCGAATTTAATCCGCTGCTGCGCTGGATCGATGTGATCAGCGAAGTGGCATTTTTATTTATCGACCTGCTGCACGTTGGTTGCGACCGCTATGCTTACCGATTTCTGAATCGCTATTTGCAATACACCGGCGATTATCGAGGACTGGCGTTATTGCGTTATTATCTGGTTTACCGCGCCTTGGTCCGGGCTAAAGTGTCGTTATTGCGCATGGCGCAGCAAGCCGATGATAACGATGCCGCCGCTAAACAGGCGCATTGCGAATATGCGCTTTTTGCCGACTTGGCCGAACGCTTTACCCAGCGCCGCCCAACCATACTGATCATTACCTACGGCTATTCCGGTTCCGGTAAATCCACGATGGCCGCCCAACTCGCCGAAAAAATCGGCGCGTTCCAGATACGTTCCGATATAGAACGCAAACGGCTGTTCGGCTACCGGGCATTGGTGCAAACCGGCAGCGGCATTAACGACGGACTTTATACCCAAGAGGTCAGCCTAAAAATCTATCAACATCTTAAGGAACTCGCCAAAGCCGTGCTTGACGCCGGTTTCCCGGTCATTATCGACGCGGCCTTTCTTAAAACCGGGCAACGCGAGCCGTTTCGACAGCTTGCGGCAGACTGCGGCGTACCGTTTCATATCATCGCGTTTCAAGCGTCCGACCGGGAACTCTGCAAGCGCATCAAGCAACGGCAAAACGATGCATCCGAAGCGACTGTAGCCGTGCTGCGCCATCAACAGCAATCGGCACAGCCGCTGTCGGAACAAGAGCAGTCCGATGCAATAGCGGTTAATACCGAAACCGACAATGCCGCGGAAACCTTGTTGAATAATTTTGCCCTGTATTTGCAATAAGCGGATGCGGGTCTTTTAACGCGGCTTAGGACTTCGCTAAAAATAACGCCCTAGGGTTCCACCGCTCCGCGCTCGTCGTATGCACAAGTACCCCTCGTTCCACGAGCTGCGTGGGAACGAGAACGAAGTTAGACCTTCCAGGTTTTTAAAAACCTGGAAGGTCTGCATTCTCGCCTAACGCCAGATAAGAAACTGTCGAAATAACGACGTCCCTAGATATTTAATGTATAAGTACGGATGCGTTGCATGGAAACGGTAAGTTCATGTTTCGGGGAAATTATTATTGACCAAATTCACCTATCGGATGCTGTCGGCAACTAAAAAAAACGGTTGCTTTATCAATAAGTTACAACTTCATCTTTAATTTATAAGCAATTGCTTTTTAACGATTATTATTGGACATATCAACAAAACATAGCGTTATTTTTTTAAGCTCCCTATAATTCAAATCGATAGAGTTTAGCTGTTAAACCAAAAAATATCGCCCTATCCAACTACGGAACACCCATGTCAGAGATCACTCTCCAAACGATATTAATCGTTGACGACTCTCCCGAGAACCTCACCGTTTTAAACGAATTACTGCAACCGACCTACCGGGTGCTCGTCGCCACCTCCGGCCGTAAAGCCTTGCGCATCGCCGTTACCCCGCCATACCCTGACCTGATTATGTTGGATGTGATGATGCCGGGCATGGACGGTTATCAAGTCTTCGAGCATCTGCGCGCAGATCCCTCGACCCGCGACATCCCGGTGATATTCGTGACCGCCATGGACAGCACCGAAGCCGAGCTGCATGGCTTGGACGTGGGCGTCGTGGACTACATCACCAAACCCATCGTGCCGCCTATTGTATTGGCCCGCGTCCATACCCAACTGGAATTGAAGCAGGCTCGCGACTGGCTCCGCGACGAAAACAGCTATCTGGAAGCCGAGATCGCAAAGCGCATGGCCGAAAACGAGTTGATCCAGGAAGTCAGCATCCGGGCATTGGCCCACCTGGCGGAAACTCGCGACCCCGAAACCGGCAATCACATCTTGCGCACTCAGGGTTATGTGCAGCTACTCGCCCAGAAACTGCAAAGCCACCCGCTCTTTGCGGCGACTATGAGTGACCGGTACATCCAGCTGCTGGCACGTTCAGCGCCGTTGCACGACATCGGCAAGGTCGGCATTCCCGACGCCATCCTGCAAAAACCCGGCAAGTTGATGCCGGAAGAATGGGAGATCATGAAAACCCATGCCCGTCTTGGCGCCGTGGCCATCGAAGAGGCCGAGCGGGATGTAGAAAGGCCGGTGGTATTTTTGACCTTGGCCAAGGAAATCGCCCACCGACACCATGAGAAATGGGATGGCAGCGGTTATCCGGACGGACTCGTCGGTGAAGCCATCCCGGTTTCGGCGCGCATCATGGCCCTGGCGGATGTATTCGACGCCTTGATTTCCCGCCGCGTGTATAAAGAACCCATGCCTTACGACGAAGTTCGCAGCATCATTGCGGCCGGACGGGGCCGGCATTTCGACCCGGACATGGTTGATGCCTTTCTCACCCATTTCAGCGCCTTCTGCGACATCGCCGAGCGCCATCGCGATCCCCTTCCGGATCACTAATATAACAAGCTGCCCAGCCAATGCCACCCGATACCGTCCCCTTGCCGCCGCGACAGGAACCCGCCAACCGTGGCGGAATTCTAGCCGTCGTTCTGGTCTATGCCGTGTTCGCCGCCTGCTGGATACTGCTGTCCGACAAATTAGTACAGATATTCTTCAACAATCCGAACCAGATCATCCTGGCCAGCATGCTCAAGGGCTGGTTATTCGTCGGCGTAACTTCATTGCTGCTCTATGGCCTGATGCTGCGTTGGACCGGCGGCGATACGACGTCTACAGCACTACCGGCGGGCTCACGCGGACTGGGATTACCTTTCCTGTCGCTGGCCGCGATCATCGTCATGTTCACAGGTGCCGGTATATTCCATACCTTCACACAGCAAAAAGAAGAAGCGATTGTCCGGTTGCAGGCCGATGTCGACATCAAGGCCCGTCAGATTGCCGACTGGCTCAGAGAGAGGCAGGCTGATGCGGATTTCATCCGGACCAGCGATTTTTTCACCGAACAATACCGCCGTTGGCAAGAATCGGGTGATCGGCAGAGTGGCGAACGACTGCAAATGCAGTTGGAACAATTAAGCCGGAATCGCGGATTTGGCGCCGTCGTACTGCTTGACCCAAGAGGCAAGAAACTGTGGGGGAACGACAGGACGCCGCTTACCGTTGCCCAGCCATTGCAAGCCGCAGCCTCAGCAGAGCGTATAGTGCGGCGAATCGGCCCTTACCGCGATGCGGCCGGTAACCTGTGCCTGGATTTCATTACGCCCTTGACGACCCTCTCCGGCCCCCCGCCCTGGGTCATCCTGCACGTCGATTTGACGGACCGGCTTGCGCCCATTTTGCAAACCCGGCCGGTACCCGGCGCCGGAGGCGAGACGGTGTTGTTCCAGCGCAATGGCGACCGAGTGCTGTTCCTCGACAAACCAGGAAACCAAGAAGAGACAGAAGCCAGATTATCCGTGCCCGTGACAACGGAAAAACGGCTTGTCGAGCTGCGTAATAGCGCGGTATCTCCGGGCAACCCGATTGAGGGCCTGGATTACCGCGGCATTCCCGTCATCGGTGTGGTGGGCGCTATCGCCGATACAGACTGGTTCCTGATGACCAAGCTGGATCTGTCTGAACTTTATGCCGAAGCCGTCGGAGATGTTACGTGGACCGGTTTTGTAGGCTTGCTGGCCCTGTTCATGGCCGGTGCCGGTTTTTATCTGTTGCGACAGGCTCAACAACTTACCCTGGCCCAGGCCGTACAGCAATCCCAGACAGAGCGCCTTCGCGCACTGCACCTGCTTGCCGCCATTGCCGACAGCTCCGAGGATCCTATTTTCGCCAAAGATTTGGAAGGCCGCTACATCCTGTTTAACCGAGCCGCCAGTCGTTTCGTCGGCAAGCCGGTGGAAGACGTGCTGGGCGGCGACGATCGAACCCTCTTTCCTTCCGAACAGGCCGATCTCGTGATGTCCATCGATCGCAGGGTGAACGCCGAGAACCGTACGATTACTCAGGAAGAAAGACTTAACACATCGCAAGGCGAGAGGGTATTTCTCACCACTAAAGGCCCCCTGCGCGACAGCGAAGACAACATGATCGGCATCTTCGGTATTTCCCGGGATGTTACCGAGCGTAAGCAGGCCGAGGCGGCATTGCACGCGAGCGAACTGAATTACCGATCATTGTTCGAGAACATGATGAACAGTGTCGTCCATGCCCGCGTCATCTTTCAGGGCGAGACGCCGGTAGATATGGAATACATCGCGACAAACCCGGCATTCGCCACTGTCACAGGCATTACCGAATCAGTGATCGGACGCAGGATCAGCGAAGTCATCCCTAGCTATTGCGAGAACAACCAGGAATCGCTTGAGCTCTTCGGGCGAGTCGCGACAACCGGCATATCGACAAACTGGGAACATTATCTGCGCGAACTCAATCGCTGGTTCTCATTCATGATCTACTCGCCCAACCACGGCGAAATCATTATCGTGACCGAAAATATCACCGAACGTAAGCAGGCCGAACTGGCCCTGCGTGACAGCGAAGGCCGTTTTCGCGCCTTGGTGGAACAATCTCTGGCCGGTATTTACATTATTCAGGATGACCGCTTCCGCTACGTCAATCCCGGCTTTTTGACCCTCTTCGGTTACGACTCGCCGGAAGCTCTGATCGACAACGTATCTGTCGCCGATCTGGTTAGCCCGGAAAATCGTGAACGAGTGGAGGAAATCATGCGACGGCGTATTGATGGCGAGGTTGCGGACCTGCATTACATTTTTGTCGGTCTGCACCGCGACGGCAGTCGCATCGACGTTGAGCTACATGGACGCACCTTCGACTATCAAGGTCGCCCGGCAATTATCGGCTTTATCCTCAATATTACCGAACGCAAGACTGCCGAAGCGCAACTTCGCATCAGCGAAGAGCGTCTTAAGTTGGCCCTCAATGCTACCAGCGACGGTCTTTGGGACTGGGATTTACGTAGCGGATTGGCCTATCTGACGCCACATTACTACGAAATGACCGGCTACCTGCCTAATCAAGTCACGCCGGATTTCGAGTTTTTCAAACAGACTGTGCATCCGGATGATCTGACCCATGTGCTGGAAACGATGGAAGCTCACCTGCAAGGCAAGACGCCGTCCAGCGATTTCGACTACCGTTTGGTCACCTCTTCCGGGCAGATCAAGTGGATACGGGGCAGAGGCCGGGTGGCCGAACGTGATGCCGAGGGCGCGCCACTCAGGATGATCGGCACCATCGCAGACATCAGTGCGCGCAAAGCCGTCGAAGAGGCACTGCGCCGACAGACCCGGGAACTGGCTCAGCGCAATGCGGAACTGGAACGTTTCAACCGCGCCACGGTGGGCCGCGAGTTGGACATGATTGCGTTGAAACAGCAGATCAACGAACTCTCTCGTCAACTCAAACAAGAACCGCCCTACCCGCTGGCCTTTCTCGATGCCCTTCCGATACCACCGAAAGGGCATACAGCACCATGATCATACGTTTGGTGCCGGCCATCTTACTGCCTTTCCTGGCGCTGGCGCTGCAATGGCTACTGTGGCCCTGGATAGCACCTTTCGTCTGGTTTCTATTCTTCCCCACCGTGTTTTTCAGCGCGCGCCTGGGCGGCCTCTGGGCCGGACTGGCCAGCACCGTGCTCAGCATCGCCATCGTCTGGTACTTTTTTATCCCGCCCCAGTTGAGTTGGACGATGAACACCCCGTCCAACCTCTATTCGGTAGGCCTGTTTCTGGTCATGGGCTATCTGTTTAGCGAGACCCAGGATCGTCTGCGCCGCGCGCAACGAAGCACCGACATCGCTCTGGCGGAAACCCGCGCCGCTAACGAGAAAATCACCCTGCTTTATCAGAAAACGCTCGAACTGGACGAACTAAAAACCCAGTTTTTTGCTAATGTCAGTCACGAGCTGCGCACGCCATTGACCTTGATCATCAGCCCCCTCGCCCGGCGCTTGACCGCTACCGACCTGACCGAGCCGGAACGACGCGAAAATGAAATGGTGCTGCGCAACGCGCGCTTACTTTATCGCCACGTCACCGATCTGCTCGATACCGCCAAACTTGAGGCAGGCCGTATGCCCCTAATCTGGACACGGCTTGATCTTGCCGCTCTAACCAGGGCAATGGCCAGCCACTTCGAGTTGTTGGCTGCGGAACGGCAAATAGACTACACAGTGATAATCCCAGACACACTGTCAGTCGAGGCGGACGGTGAAAAGTTACAACGCGTCTTGGTGAATCTGCTGTCCAATGCCTTCAAGTTCACCCCCGATGGCGGCGCTATTGCCCTGCGCCTGTCGCAAGAAAATGGTCGCGCGCTGATCGAGGTGCAGGACAATGGCCCGGGCGTGCCGGTCAACTTGCAGGAAGCTGTGTTCGAGCGATTCCGCCAGGTAGAGGGCGGAACACAGCGCCGTTTTGGAGGCACCGGCCTCGGACTGGCCATTGTCAAGGATTTCGTCGAACTGCATAACGGTACGGTCAGCTTGGGAGAAAATCCAGGCGGCGGCGCGCTCTTTTCGGTACGGCTGCCATTGGCGGCGCCGGTCGGCGCCGTGCTCGGCGCTCCGGTACCGCTCGACGAAATAATCGACCGTCAGGCCGTCGAGGAACTGGAACTGCGCGCATCAGTCATTCCCTTGAACGAATCATTGGCCGCAGCCGACGCGCCGCTGGTGCTGGTAGTCGAGGACAACATCGACATGAACGAGTTCATTGCCGCCACGCTACGCCCGTACTACCGCGTTTACAGCGCCTTCAACGGACGCGAGGGCATGGAAAAAACGCTGGCGCTGCATCCCGACTTGATTCTCACCGATCTGATGATGCCGGAGATGAGCGGCGATGACATGGTTTACGAATTACGCCGCCAACCGGCTACGCGCGACATACCGATCGTCATGATCACCGCCAAGACCGACGAGAACCTGCGTGTGCGCCTGCTCAAGGAAGGCGTGCAGGACTACCTCAACAAGCCCTTCTCAGTCGATGAACTGCTGGCGCGAGTCAGCGGCCTGGTGTTATCGCGGCGACGCACGGTGGAGGAATTGAGCCGCAGTGCGCAACTGCTGCGCCGACTGGCTGAAACCGTCGAGAAAGTTGCCGCGGTGCGCGACCTGCCGAGTCTCACGACCATCATTCTCTGCGCCGTGCGTGAACTGACCGGCGCAGACGGAGCTACCCTGATATTGCGCGACAATGGCCAGTGCCACTATATCGACGAGGACGCCGTTGGCCCATTGTGGAAAGGGCAACGTTTTCCGCTTGAGTCCTGTGTTTCCGGCTGGACCATGCTCCACGCGGAAGCGGCTGTCATCGAAGACATCACTGCCGATCCGCGTATTCTTTATGCCGCCTATCGCCCCACTTTCGTCAAGAGTCTATCCATGACCCCCATCGGCAGGGAAAACCCGGCGGGCGCGATTGGCTGCTACTGGGCCAACCGGCACCTGGCCGGCGAAGAGGAACTTGAGTTACAGCAAGCATTGGCCGATGCCACGTCGGTAGGACTTGCCAACCTTGACCTTTACCAAGGCATTACCAACGCCCGGCAGGATGCGGAACAGTTCGCCGCCACGCTTGAGGAGGCGCAGCACTTGGCCGGGATCGGCAACTGGATATGGGACCTGAAAGCCGACCGCCATACCTGGTCGGAGGAAATTTTTCGTATCTATGGCCGCGATCCCGCTTTGCCCCCAGCCGTTTACCCGGAAATCCAGACTTACTTCACGCCCGAAAGTTGGGTGGGCCTCGCCGCCGCCGTGGAGAAGGGCTTGTCGGAAGGGGTGGAATACGAATGCGATGCTGAGGTGGTGCGTCCCGACGGCTTCCATCGGTGGATCATCGCCCGCGGCAAAGCAAGCCACGATGACGGAGGCAACATCATCGGCCTGTACGGTACCGTACAAGACATTACCGAGCGCAAACGGACCGAGCAAGCACTACGCGAAAGCGAGAAGCGGCTGGCGGGCATTATCAACTCGGCGACGGATGCGATTATCTCCGTGAACGAGCGGCAACAGATATGCCTGTTTAACCCGGCCGCAGGGCAAGTGTTCGGCCTGAGTGCAGCAGAGATTATGGGCCAGCCCTTGACCCGCCTCATCCCCGAACGTTTCCGCTCTCAGCATGAAAGCCATGTCCGGAATTTCGCACAGACCGGCATAACCGCTCGCCCTATGGGCGTAGGCGAAATCAGAGGCCTGCGCGCAAACGGCGAGGAGTTTCCCATCGAGGCATCCATCTCCCATACCCCCACTGCCGGCGGCGAACTGTTCACGGTGATCTTGCGCGACATCACCGACCGCAAACGGACCCAGGAAGAAATCCGCCGCCTTAACGCCGATCTGGAGCGACGCGTCGACGAGCGCACGGCTGAACTCACCACCGCCAACCGCGAGCTCGACAGCTTCGCCTACGCCGTCTCCCACGATCTGCGCGCGCCGCTACGCGCCATGAGCGGGTTCAGTCAGGCGCTGGTTGAGGATTACGGTAGCCAGTTACCGGGCGAAGCTAAGGTTTACCTGGATCAGATCGACCTCGCCAGCCGCAAGATGAGCGAATTGATCGACGGCCTGCTGACGCTTTCGCGCAGCACGCGGGGCGAGTTGCGGCACGATGACGTAGACCTTGCCGCCCTGTCCGAGCGTCTGCTGGCCGAACTGATGCAAAGCTCACCTGAACGGCAAGTGGCGATACAGGTAGAGGCCGGGCTTCAGGCCTATGGCGATGCGCGCATGCTCGAAGCCGTCATGCGCAACTTGCTGGACAACGCCTGGAAATACAGCGCACACGCGGCAGCGCCGGGTATTCGCGTGTACGCCGAAGAACGGGACGGCATTCGCCGCTACTGCGTCGCCGACAACGGCGCCGGTTTCGATATGGCCCACGCCAACCGGCTGTTCCAGCCGTTCCAACGTCTGCACCGCCAGGAGGAATTTCCCGGCATCGGCATTGGCCTGGCCACCGTACAGCGTATCGTACACCGCCACAACGGGAACATCGAGGCACGAGGGGAACCGGGCAAAGGCGCGGTATTCTGTTTTTCTTTATCAAACATGCCCGCGGATTCAACACGCGGCGAAAAGGAGGTTTAACGTGATCAATAGCAAAACCATCTTGCTGGTAGAAGACAACCTACAGGACGAAATACTGACCTTGCGCGCCTTACGCCGCGCCAACCTGATCAACCAGATAGACGTAGTGCGCGACGGTCAACAAGCGCTGGATTACCTGTTCCGGCAGGGCGAATTCGAAGGCCGGGAAGGCCCCGACCTGCCCACCGTAGTACTGCTTGACATCGGCCTGCCGCGCCTGTCCGGCCTGGAAGTGCTGGAACGACTGCGCGCCGACACCCGCACTGCGCTACTGCCGGTCGTCATTCTCACCTCGTCGGATGAGGATCGTGATCGCCTGAAGAGCTATGAAGTCGGCGCCAACAGCTTCGTGCGCAAGCCTGTGGATTTTGCCGAATTCGCCGAGACTGTGGCGCGCCTGGGCGTGTACTGGCTAGCGACCAACGAATCTCCCCCGCAGCGATGAAACAGCCATGAACAGCCCATTGAAACTGCTCGTCATCGAAGATGTCCCTGCCGACTTCCTGCTGCTGGAGAGGCATTTACGCCAACATAGCCTGGATGCCGAGTGTTTCCGCGTCGGTAGCGATGCAGAGCTGGATGCCGCGTTGCAGAACGAATGGGATGTGGTGCTCTCGGATTACAACGTGCCGGGCATGGACTTTATCGCGACCCTGCAACGGATCCGCACATATCGTCCCAACCTGCCGATCATCCTGGTGTCCGGCAGCGTCGGCGAGGAAACCGCTGTGGAATTGCTGCATCTGGGCATGAGTGATTTTGTCCTTAAGGGCAGCCTAATTCGCCTATTGCCGGCCATCTTGCGCGCCTTGAATGAGGCCGACGAACGTCGCGCCCGTCAGTCCGCCGAAACGGCGTTGCGCGAAAGCCAGACAGCCATCCTCGAAGAGCAGCGCCAAGCCAGGTTGGCTGCGCTGAACCTGATGGAGGATGCCCTCGCCGCCCGGACCCGGGCTGAGGCGGCTCATGCCGCATTGCGGGACTCGGAGGCCAAATACCGACTGCTGGCCGACAATGCTGCCGATTGCATTTTCTGGATTGACATCGACGGACGTTATAAATACATCTCTCCGGCTTGCGAACAAATTTCCGGTCATGCGCCTGAGGAATTCCTGGCCGACCCCGAGTTAATGGTCAACATTATCCACCTTGACGACCGCATGGCGTACCGGCAACATCTTAAGGACAGCACGAATACCGATAGAGGCGAACTTGAAGTGCGCATCATGCACAAGGACGGGGGCGTACGTTGGATCGGCCACCATTGCAAACCCATCCGCGATGAGAACGGCGAATACTTGGGCCAGCACGGCGCGAATCGGGACATTACCGAGCGCAAGCAGGCCGAAGAGCAACTGCGCAAGCTCGCCCAGGCCGTGGAGCAAAGCCCGGAGAGCATCATCATCACCGATCTCGACGGCAATATCGAATACGTTAACGAGGCTTTCGCGAAGAACAGCGGCTACCGCCACGAAGAAGTAATGGGACAAAGTCCGCGACTCCTGAACTCCGGCAAAACGCCGAAAGAATCCTATACGGCGCTCTGGGATGCCATATCCAACGGGCAAACCTGGAAGGGTGAATTCATCAATAAACGCAAGGACGGCAGCGAATATGTGGATTTCGCCATCATTACGCCCATCCGTCAGCCGAATGGGGGCATTACCCATTACGTGGCGGTGCAGGAAGACATTACCGAAAAGAGGCGTCAGGGCGAGGAGCTGGATCAGCACCGCCATCACTTGGAAGAGCTGGTAGCCAGTCGAACGGCGGAACTGGAGTCGGCCCGGACTTTGGCGGATGCAGCCAATCAGTCCAAGAGCGCTTTCCTGGCCAATATGAGCCACGAAATTCGCACCCCCATGAATGCCATCATCGGATTAACCTATCTCTTACGTCAAAACACGCCTACGCCTGAACAAAGCGTGCGGCTGGACAAGATCGATGCCGCCGCCCTGCATCTGCTGTCCATCATTAACGACATTCTGGATCTGTCGAAAATTGAGTCAGGCCGCCTGGAATTGGAACAAACCGATTTCTCCCTGGCGGCGGTGCTGGATCACATCAGCTCATTGATTACCGATCAGTCCCGAGCTAAAGGACTAACCATCGAAATAGATAATGACGACGTACCCCAATGGTTGCGCGGCGACCCTACCCGGCTACGTCAGGCCATGCTCAACTATGCAGGCAACGCCGTCAAGTTCACCGAACAGGGCGTCATCCGGTTACGCGCCAGATTATTGGAAGAAACCGACCAAGGGTTGCTGGTGCGATTCGAGGTTCAGGACACCGGTATCGGTATCGCGGCGAAGAATTTGCCGACGCTGTTCGAAGTGTTCGCCCAAGCCGATATTTCGACTACCCGCCAGTACGGCGGCACCGGCCTGGGGCTGGCCATTACCCGACGCCTGGCGAACATCATGGGCGGGGAGGTCGGCGTGGAAAGCGCGCTGGGCCAAGGCAGCACCTTCTGGTTTACCGTCCGGCTCCAGCGGGGCCACGGCGTGATACCCACCGAAGCGCGGATAACATCGGCGGATGCTGAGAGCATGTTGCGTCTAAATCATGCCGGCGCCCGCCTGCTGCTGGCAGAGGATAACCCCATCAACCGGGAGGTGGCGCTGGAATTGCTGCACGGGGTCGGTCTGTCGGTGGACACGGCGGAAAACGGTCGGGTCGCCTTGGATAAGCTCGGTACGAATAGCTACGATCTGGTGCTGATGGATATGCAGATGCCCGATATGGACGGCTTGGCCGCAACCAAAGCGATTCGCGCCCAGCCCGGCTACGCTTCCTTGCCGATCTTGGCGATGACCGCCAACGCCTTTGACGAAGATAGGCGGATCTGCCTCAATGCCGGCATGAACGACTTTGTTGCCAAACCCGTGATTCCGCAGGTTCTCTACGCTACGCTGCTGCGTTGGTTGTCGCCGCCTGACCTAAACTATCGCCCAGCAGAACTCACGGAGGACTTAATGCCGATCTCTCTCCCGGTCGCCTACATTCCAGACCGGCTGGCAACCGTTCCGGGACTGGAAGCCGCACAAGGCCTGGCTGTCGTCAGGGGCGACACTATGAAATATCAGCAGCTTTTGCAAATGTTTGCCAACTTCCATAGTAGAGACATGATTCGTGTACAAGAATTGCTGAGTACAGGGAACATCCAAGAGGCGCAACACCTGACTCATGGTCTGAAAGGCGCCGCCGCCACTCTGGGCGCTCGCCGCGTTTCCGATCTGGCAACCCTGCTGGATAAGGCATTGCGCCGGAATTCCAGGTCAGCCGAATGCGCAGAATTAGCCAGGCTGTGCGATCGCGAATTGGCTCAATTGATTCAGTACATCCTGAGTTTGCCGGAAGACGCTGCTCTTATCGAAAACACTGCCTGCAATATTGATCCCGAATGCTTAAAACATATACTCTCGGAATTAGAAAACCTGCTTATCGAAAACAACGCTCGCGCCAACGGCTTAGCCCGTGAATCCGCTGATCTGCTGCGAGTTAAGCTGGGTAGCCGCTATGCCGACTTTGCCCGCCAAATCGAGGTGTTCGAGTACGAAAGCGCGCTGGCAACGCTACACGGAATAGCCAATTCCAAAACGGACTCTTAAGGGCTTCCCACACCTTCCATCTGTAACGGACAGCGCCTAACATCGGTTAATACGCTGTTTCCGCGGGTTTTTGATATTTTTTGACCGGCATTTTCGTAGCCGACAAAATAATTATTTTTGGCAGTGTGCGTAACATCAGGACATGGTACAGTTCATAAGCGGTTTTTATAATTACAAAATGATACTTTCATTACAAAACAAATTCCATTGCTCGTACCGATGGAATCTACTTTGCCTTTAGGAGGTCAAAATGAATGAAGACACATTAAATTTAGAAATCAGAAAATATCTCAAACATGTCGGCATCACATCGCAACGCGAGATCGAGCATGCCGTGCTCAAAGCCGTTGAAGCCGCCAAGCTGAACGGCTCCGAAACCATAGACATAAAAATGACCCTGGAGGCTCCCGCTCTCGGCGTCAGCCATTGCATTGAGGGAAAAATAGCGCTTGAATAAATCGCGTTAAAAAACTTTTAGTTGGGTCTGGTTATTACATTAATTCGACATAAGTCGACGAGGATAAAAACCATGAATAAGCACTTAAAGTTAGTTAGAGAATTCAACGACACATTTTCATTGCCGCAAGCGGCACATGGCGCAAATGAGCACTTATCCGACATGGATATTGTTATGCGTCAAGCGTTACTGATGGATGAGGGCAGCGCGGCATTAAAAGCGATTAAAGCGGGCGACATGGTTGCCATATTGGCCGGACTGGTTAACCTTGCCTACAGTGCATTGACCGCTATTGCGATGCGGGGAAGCGATGTGGTGGACCATCCGGTAACGTGGCGGCACGATGGCTTTATACTCTCCATCATCCGCATCCTGTCCGACCGAATCAATAATTGCACCTCCGGCAGCGCCGATGATTATTCAGCCGTTTATTGCTTGTGCACTCATTTAGCGAATAGTTTTATCAACGCCGATTTCAACAAAGCCTTCCAATCCATCCATGACGGCAAGATGTCCAAACAGCTTAAAACGCCCGATTTGAGCGATTGTCTTTTTGAATGAACTCAAAACAAAATGCTAAGTAGTTGGGCAAGAGTTTTCCGGCATGTGTGGGAGCGGCTTTAGCCGCGATTGTCGCGGCTAAAGCCGCTCCCACACATGCCGCTCATGTTAAGAAACTTATAAACACCTACTTACCTGATTAGCAGGATGCTTCGCCAGAGACAAAACATTCGACCTGTAGAGACGCGATAAATCGCGTCTCTACAGTTGGTTGAAGCATCTTACTACTCAAGAAATGCTATCAGCATAGTCGCTCTATTCTTGCTCTATTTAGGGAAAATCATATCCTCAGGACGAACAAGCCTGTCGAATTCCTGTTCAGTCACAAAGCCGCCGGAAACCGCCTCTTCGCGTAGTGTGCTGCGATTTTTAAACGCCAGTTTCGCAATCTTGGCCGCGTTGTCGTAACCGATACGCGGCGCCAACGCGGTCACCAGCATCAACGAACGCTCCATCAGCTCGGCAATACGGTCGATATTCGGCTCAATGCCGACCACGCAATGATCGGTAAAACTGACCGCCGCATCCCCGATCAGCCGAATCGACTGGAGCACGTTAAAAATGATCACCGGCTTGAACACATTGAGTTCCAAATGCCCTTGCGCCCCGGCAAAAGTGACAGTGGTGTGATTGCCCATAACCTGCGCGCAAACCATCGTCATCGCTTCGCATTGGGTCGGATTGACCTTGCCCGGCATGATCGAAGAACCGGGTTCGTTTTCAGGCAGCGACAGTTCGCCGATGCCGGAGCGCGGCCCCGAACTCAGCAAGCGAATATCGTTGGCTATTTTATTGAGGCCGACCGCGATGGTGTTTAACACCCCGGAGATTTCCACCATCGCATCGTGCGCGGCCAATGCCTCGAATTTATTGGCCGCAGAGACGAAAGGAAGCTGGGTAAACTTCGCGACCTCTTCGGCAAACCGGTCGCCGAAACCCGATTTCGAGTTCAGGCCGGTGCCCACTGCTGTGCCGCCTTGCGCCAGAGGATACAGCCGCTTGAGACTGTCGTTAATCCGCTCGATACCCAGTTGCACTTGGGCTGCATAGCCGGAAAACTCCTGCCCCAAAGTCAGCGGCGTCGCATCCTGCAAATGCGTTCGCCCGATCTTGATTATTTCACTCCATGCCTCGGATTTGTCGGACAGCGCGCCGTGCAAATGTTGTAGCGAAGGAATCAACAAATGGTGCAACTGCTCGACGGTGGCGATATGCATGGCCGTCGGGAAAGCATCGTTCGAAGACTGGCTGCGGTTGCAGTGATCGTTCGGATGAACCGGCGTTTTAGTTCCCACAACCCCGCCAAGGCGCTCGATAGCCAGATTGGCAATCACCTCATTGGCGTTCATGTTGGACTGGGTGCCGGAGCCGGTCTGCCAGACAACCAGAGGAAAGTTGTCGTCCCTGTTGCCATCGATAACCTCCTGAGCAGCAGCCGCTATGGCGTTGCCGATTTTTTCATTGATGTTGTCCAGCGCGATATTCGATAGTGCGGCGCAATGTTTGACTATGCCCAGTGCGCGGATCAACGGCCTCGGCATCCGCTCATTGCCGATTTTAAAATTAAGCAACGAGCGCTGGGTTTGCGCGCCCCAGTATTTGTCGGCGGGCACTTGGATCGGGCCGAAGGAGTCGGTTTCGATGCGAGTATTATCGGCGTTTGTTTTCATGCGTTGTCCTTTTGTCGTCGCAGAAACTTATTCAATACCGCCCAAACGGGACGGAGTGATAGAACGACGGCGGGCAAATCAGAAAACCGTCGCACTCTTAAACAGAGGAATATCAGAGATAAACACCATGTCCGACCTATAGATATTAATCTTCAGGACGAGTAACATCAATCACAACAACTGCCAGCCTATTTTGATCATCAGCTTTTATAAGTGATCGTAAAGCATTTTCTAATCCTTGTGCGGTATTGGGCTTTGGTAATGAATGGGGCGGTTTGGGCATAGATCGCGGACGCTTGTCGCCAAACCAAAATACCAGATAAATTCCATAACCCTCGGCTTGCGGATCACGGGTATATAATCTGTCCAATTGATTTTCACAGGCTGTCCACAAATCTGAATGATAATCCCGCTTCACTTCAATCGGTAGTTTTTGCTTGGCTGAGTTCAACAACACTATATCGGCGCGTTTATCGATCACCATGTGGCCTTCCGGTTCCACATTGATTTCTAAAGGCGAAAATCTTGGTCTTAACAAATCAATCAGTCTGTTTCGACAGCTGTTTTCATTTTTCGGCTTAAATTTATCGTAAGAATCGGCTTCGTTCCAAAAGATCTTAAAAATATCAGTGTTTTCGGTGCGAATTCTATTCACCACATCTTTTAAATGCTCAATAGTCAAGGCATGAAGGTCGGCAATATGCGCCGGTTTGCCATTCGATAAAGCTTCAACGGCTTGTTGCCAATTGGGTTGCACAAATAGCTGCTTTCTACGCAAGGCCGATTGATTGGCGACCGCATGTTTTAAATAATCACGATAACTAGCCAGTTGTGGCTCACCGATTAAATCATTTAAAGCCCTGATTGACTCATCATCAATTTGTGTAGATAGGTGGGTTACTCGATTTTTTACAAACTCTGCGGCATTCCAAGAATTTTCCGCGCCCCAACTGCCTCCAGTTGGACGCTCAGTATCTGGACACTGGTTACCGACCAAACGAATCACAAAATCTAATTGTGCAACTGAAAGTTTATAAGGTTGATTTTGGTCATCATCAGAACGGGCATGTCCAATAATCGATATTAATGTCCAAATAAAACTCTCGCGCTTGGCAGCACAATGACTGACAGCATCCTTAAACGGATCGAAATCGATTAAGAAACCAATGCTTAACCACAACATTTTTTGTTTCAACCGCACTCTGGTACGCGGTTTTAATATAGATTGGGTAAGTGATAGCAATTCCTTCTTAATTTTAGGAAGCGTGATGGCTGTTAACAGCAAAGTTTCCAGCTCTTGTGATGGAACGTTTGGATAATCGGTTAATAGCCGTAAAACGATGGCCGCTCTGTTATGAGTGAGCTGCGGATGCTGACAAAGCTCTCGGATGCCTTGAACATACTCTCTTTTCGTTTTTAGTAGAGTTTCTATGACTTCCAGATAAACCGCTTGCACCAGTTCCGGTTTGTGTTGAAAAAGAGCTTGTCGCCATTCAGGTTCAATTTGTTGGCTATGATTACCTTCTGTTCGATAAAAACTCGGCAATAGAAGATTTAGTGCTAAAGCTGCTTTTAGTGCCTGTTCCGAATAAACCGCGAGGTCATCCTGCTTGCCCCAACATTCGGACATTCCGGCTAAAATAGAAAACCACCAACGCTGGTATTTATTTTGGCTATATAAGTTTGCTATTTCCGATGGCGTAGGCAAATCATTTCGGTTAAGAGCAGCTTGCAGCCCCTCCAAAGCAACGCCTACATTTTGTTCGCCTAATTGCTGTTCTAAGCGTTTTTCGGGTTCCAGAGTGCGATCATCATCTGTAAACCTTGCAAAATAAAGATTGGCTAACCATTCCAGCCAACCAAGATGCTGCCCTGTGCGAATTAAGTCCCTTTGTTTTTCAAAATCACTACGATTTTTTTGTTGGCTATTTTGCTGTTTCTTCTTGTACTTAACATTTCGATTTATATCTTTCCAACGCCAATCCTGAACTTCTGATTGGCACGAACGCGCCAATACATCGGCTAATTCAGGATGGACGCTGCCATAGTTAAATAGCAAATTAAAACATTCGAGATTTGTAGTTCTCGTAACGGTTAAACTCAAAGCCAGCTCAAAAATAAACTGCTCTTTTGCATTGCAATAATCTTTTTCAACAATTAAAGAGAATGCAGAATTAATGATTTGGTCGATATCAAATTCAAATTTAACCAATTGCTGAAAATTATTCCAAAATCTCCAAATACTGGTTAGATCATTCTGTTCACGCAGAGCTATATTAAACAGCGCCATTACGAGCTGTTGATTTTCACCAAGCCAGTCTTTGATAAAATCGTTGCGCTGACTACCATAGCGGGGGCTGAACTTTAGCTTTGAGACCCATAACCAAAGCCTGTTAATCTCAATATTATCGGTACTGGACAAGGTCCGCTTTAAAAGATCATAAACGAAATTCCAGACATTTCTATTTTCTTTACCCTCAGCTAGCTCAATTTGCGTAAGTCGATCAAGAAGTTCAGGCAATGAATTAAGCGGCACAGTATGCACCAGAGTCCACAACCCACCTATTGAGTGATTTTTAGGGTCTCGGTGGTTGACATAGTCAATAACAAGTTGAACTACATCCTCAACTTTATAATGGTCTATGTAAACGCGTTTCATCATCGCTTCTCTTAAACGAAGATTATCACTGCTTATTTGAAATTGATCTTTAGCCGCTTTAACGGCGAGGTGCTTCCCATCTGGAATAGCATTGATTAAACCTTCAAACGCATCGTGCCTTTCGGCATAACCAGCAGCATCATCACAAAAAATTTGCAGCAAATCGTCTTTAAGTTCCGGTTGCTGCTCACCGTAGCTGATGGCATTTAAAACAACAGAACGCAAATGAAATTGCTGCGGTTGTCTTGATAATATTGCTTTAAACTCGTCCGCCATTTCTGGCGTCGATAACGCGCCCAGCGGTTCGCTTGTCCAATCCTGAGCGCGAAACCAAGGATCTTTTTCTGCAAGTTTCACCAGAGCATTAAGTAACGCTTTACGGCTGGACAGCGAAAGACAACTGACATCACCGAGCACCAAAACACCATAAGGATCGCTTGCCATTAAAGCGTCGGCATATCCGTCGGGTAGCAATTGCACTAACCACGCATATAAGCCTCGCAATTCCAATGCAGGATAATTTTCAAAGCACAACAAGCTGCATACACGGGAAACAGGTAGTCCTTTACGAATGGAACTGACCAGCCAACAGGCTGCCAGATATTCGGCGATAGTGCGGTGTGAATAATTAACTTGTTCTTGATCTATTGTGACAAAAGCTTGTTTAGTCAATGCAGCCAATACCGCCTCTGAGTCTGGATAAGGGATTTCTGCGTAAGAATGCCTGCCTTTTAATAAAGAAATTCCTTCAACATCCGCAATCAGCAAGACAGCACAAGCCGCGCCCGCGGCATCTTTTAGCTGACTTGGTGTAAAACCTGCCAACGGCTTACGTTTATGCTTGTCGTTGTGTTCGGTTAAAAGCAACTCAGTAGCGTTTTCGTATAATTCTTTTTTGGTCTTCGGCCATTGCCCGTTTTTTACCGAATCGACCAGCATTATCAATGTTTGTGGGTTGGTCAGCAGTGAACCCACGCCCTTGTTATAGGCTTGTTCCCTAAACTCACTCGGATTATCAATACTTTTCCCGCTCAGTATCTGGTCTATTTCTGCTTCAGTCAGTGCTTCAAGCACTACTACGCAATAGCCGCAGTTAGCTTCAAAATAGGGTTTAAATGATTCGAGGTCTGTCTCGCCCAACCAATCCGCCACACGACAAGATAATCGGACTTTTGATGGCTTGATTAGCTTGATATGTAGGATTATTCCATCGATTGAACCAGTCTCGACGCGTGATCGTTTTTCATCAAGTGCATCGATATACACAGGTTTATTGGTATAGGGTTCGTCGGCATAAATCGTAAAGTTTCTAGCGGTTATGTAGTTGCCGTTCTCGTGTTGACTTGCGTGATTGAATAGGTAGCTCTTACCTGCACCTGGTTCACCCAATAAAACGATATTCGGTATTTCTAAAATATCGGCAAAAGTCGGGCCTTCGCTGTCTTTACTATTGTCACTAATAGGGTAAATTTTTTTAACTGAGCGATTTAGCATGACTTAAATTTAACAAGAGTAGTGGTACACAACCTGTACCTTAAAGAAACTTCGTTCGCAAAATATTCAATGCTGATTAATGCCTACAGGTGTTGGGAACGGTTACATAGTTTAGACACGTTGCTGTTAACAGTCATCATCTTCCGCCCCCAGTTCCTGTCGGGCATAAACAGCATGCTCGAACTACGTTACTTGGAAAACCAGCGTAAAAAAAGTTATGCTAGGATGACAACATTGATTTACTGAGGAATAATCCATGAACCTGGCCGAAACTATTTATCAACACAGCCTCAACCTCCCAGAAACCGCTGCCCGTGAAGCCTTGGATTTCATCGAATTTCTGGAACAACGTTACGCGCCGGTACCGGCCGACACAAAACAGCAGAACGATACCGAAGCCTTTCTTGCTGCCATAGCGGGTGGCTTGAGCAAAGATTTCCCCGATGACATTAATGATGAAGATTTGGGTGTTGATGTGCAGCGCGAGGCATTGGACTAATGACTTATTTGCTGGACACCAATGCGGTCATTGCATTGCTGAAAGAGCATCCTCAGATACTACACCATGTGCGTCATGTCGGCCGATCCGCGTTACAAGTCTGTGCGCCGGTTGAAGCTGAGCTATGGTTTGGCGTGGCCAAGAGCGCGCGACAAGAACAGAATCGCATCCGTTTGCTAACCTTGTTGGAATGGTTGCCAAGTTTACCTTTTGCGGGTCAAGCGACACGGCACTTTGGCGACATTCGCGCCCATTTGTCCAGCCAAGGCACACCGATCGGCCCCTATGATTTGCAGATTGCAGCCATCGCCGTTGCCCACGACCTGACCGTTGTCACCCATAACACCCGCGAGTTTGCCAGAGTACCCGGTTTAAAGCTGGAAGATTGGCTGTTGTGAATCTTGCTAATATCGCACTCACGTTGCACCGTTTCATTCAGATGAATTTTTAAACAAAAACTAAGCTCTCGATTACCTCAAGATAAAATCAAAATCCTTGACGCAACTACTGATACGGGTAAAAGCTGTTTACATTTGTCGAGCCCATCAGCGAGGTTCCGATCATGACTAACCACGATCCATTTGGTGCGCATCAACAACTGAAAACCGATAGCACCGGCTCAATTTCCTATTATGCCCTGCCCCGGCTTGAAGCTGGCGGTACTACAAATATGTCGCGCTTGCCGTTTACGATAAAAATCCTGCTCGAATCGTTATTGCGCAATTGCGACCACGACATCATTACCCAAGAACATGTCTTGAGCGTCGCCAACTGGCAGCCGCACGGCGCACGGTATGAAATCCCGTTCAAACCGGCCCGAGTGATATTGCAGGATTTTACCGGCGTTCCTGCGCTCGTCGATCTGGCCGCGATGCGGGATGCGATGAAGCGACTGGGCGGCGATCCGAAAAAAATCAATCCGCTTATTCCCTGCGATCTGGTCATCGATCACTCGGTGCAGGTGGATTATTTCGGCAAGGCCAACGCCCTGCTGTTAAACGAAACCGTCGAGTTTGAAAGAAATGCCGAACGCTATGAGTTCCTAAAATGGGGGCAATCGGCATTTAAAAATCTCCGCGTGGTGCCGCCTTCTACCGGCATCGTCCATCAGGTCAATCTCGAATACCTTGCGCCGGTCGTGTTCCATAACAAGGCTAAAAACGTCTGTTATCCCGACAGCTGCGTCGGCACCGATTCGCATACGCCGATGATTAACGGCTTGGGCGTGTTGGGCTGGGGCGTCGGCGGCATTGAGGCTGAAGCGGTGATGCTGGATCAACCTATCTACATGCTGGTTCCCGATGTGGTCGGCATTAAGTTGACCGGCCTGTTGCCGCCGGGCGTGACCGCGACCGATTTGGTGTTGCGCATTACCGAGCTGTGCCGGAAGTTTGGCGTGGTCGGTAAGTTCATCGAGTTTTACGGTTCCGGCCTGACTAACTTGAGCATCCCGGACCGGGCCACGCTCAGCAATATGGCCCCTGAGCAAGGTTCGACAGTCAGTTTTTTCCCTATCGACGACGAAACGCTCAGCTATATGCGCTTTACCGGGCGTCATGCGGATTTGATCGACCTGACCGAGCGCTATGCCAAGGAACAGGGGCTGTTTCGTACCGACGAGACGCCGGACCCGGAATTTACCCAGGTTATGGAACTGGACCTTAGCACCGTTGAACCGTCGCTGGCAGGCCCCAAACGTCCGCAAGACCGCATCGCCCTCAGTGAAGTCGGGCCGACCTACCGGCAAATGCTGATCGAGCCGAGCGGCATCAAAGGCATGGGGCTGTTCGAGCGCGACTTGGATCGTAGCGGCATCGTATCGAAAAATAACGCCGATGAGAAAATTACTCATGGCGCGGTCGTGATCGCGGCGATTACCTCCTGTACCAACACCAGTAACCCATCGGTCATGCTGGCCGCAGGCCTGGTTGCCCAAAAAGCGGTGGAGCGGGGCTTGAAAGTTAAAAACTACGTCAAAACCTCGCTGGCTCCCGGCTCATTGGTCGTAACGGAATATCTAAAACAATCGGGGCTGCTTGGCTATATGGAACAGCTGGGCTTTTATCTGGTCGGCTATGGCTGCACCACCTGTATCGGCAACTCCGGTCCGCTGGATGAAGCGGTTGAAAAAGCAATAGTGGACAACGATCTGGTCGTGTCGGCGGTCTTGTCCGGCAACCGGAACTTCGAAGGCCGCGTACATCCCTTGACCAAGACCAACTATCTCGCCTCGCCGCCGCTGGTCGTTGCCTATGCGTTGGCAGGATCGACAGCGCTGGACATTACCCGCGAGCCGCTGGGTACGGGCAAGGATGGCCAGCCGGTTTACCTGAAAGACATCTGGCCTACGCCCTGGGAAGTGGCTGAAGCGATCAGGCAATTTGTAACGCCGGAAATGTTCCGGGAGCGTTATGCGGATGTGTTCACCGGCACCACAGCCTGGCAAAAAATTGAAGTCCCCGGCACCGAATTGTACGCATGGAATGAAAATTCGACCTATATCAGGAAACCGCCGTTCTTCGAAGGCTTGACGATAGGCCGCGAACAAATACAGCCTCTCGCCGATATGCAGGTGCTGGCTTTGTTCGGCGACTCGGTGACCACCGATCATATTTCACCGGCCGGTCAAATCGCCCCCGGTTCCCCGGCGGCGTTATACCTTTTAGACAAAGGCATAGCACAAAAAGACTGGAACAGTTACGGTTCGCGCCGAGGCAACGACCAGGTAATGGCTCGGGGCACTTTTGCCAATATCCGTATTCGCAATCAGCTGGTTCCGGGCGTTGAAGGCAATCTGACGATTTATCATCCGACCGGCGAACGAATGACCTTTTTCGATGCCGCGATGAAATATAAAGAGGCGGGCATTCCGCTGTGCATCCTTGCCGGTAAAGAATACGGCTCCGGCTCGTCTCGCGACTGGGCGGCAAAAGGCCCGTTTATGCAGGGCGTAAAAGCGGTTATCGCCGAGAGTTACGAAAGAATCCACCGCAGCAACCTGATCGGCATGGGTATTTTGCCGCTGCAATTTATCGACGGCGAATCGGCTAAAAGCCTGAAATTAACCGGAACGGAAACTTTTGCTATCGATATTTCCGATACCTCGGTTCCGCAACAGGACGTTAAGGTTTCGGCAACAGCGCCTGACGGAACCGTTACGACCTTTAAGGCCGTAAGCCGCATCGATACGCCGATTGAAATTCAGTATTACCGGGATGGCGGTATTCTGCGCACGGTTTTAAAGAAATTAGCCTGAGTTGGATACGTCAATTAGCCGCAAGTGTCGATTTTGCGTTCTATCAATGGCTACGGCATCGAGCGGTAAAACGCTATTTGCATAATCCCAGAAAAATCATTTCATCCATGAAAAGCACGAAAATTTTCAAAAAGTTGTCAATTTCCAGGCTTTCAACCAAAGGGTGAATCACTCAATCAATACAACATATTGACTGATGTTACGCACACATCTAATAAATAAAGCGTAGTCCACGAAAGGCGCGAAAAGCACGAAAAACAAAGTGGGTCCCTCTTCTGTCCGTCATGCCTGTATCAAGCCACATACCTGTCATGAACGTTGTCAAAAGGAATGTGGCTGAATGCTTGGCATTGCATCGTTAACCGAGAAATATACTGTTCTCTATTTTTTCGTGTCTTTCGTGCTTTTCGTGGACTAACCGCTGTTTTTAGGATAAAAGCCATTGCTGTCGGACCTCGACGACAGCGGCAACTCAACAGTCCCGGAAACATGGCCGGTACGCAGACCTTCCAGGTTTTTAAAACCTGGAAGGTCTAACTTGCAGCGTTTAATGGCGCAACAGGCCCCATCCTGCTTGATTTGAAAGTTGCCCGCCCCTCGCGCTACGTTCAGAACAGGCAGGGCGCTGGAACCCCTTAACAACACGAACCGCCGGATGCCGCCGATTCGCCCTGCGGTCCCGGCGTGCAGTCGAACAAACCGAAATGACGGGATTGATCGCCCAACACCTGGAAATGTTCGGCATAGCGGCCGGCGGCCAGCATGTCGGCGGTGTTGCCGCATACCCGTAGCGGGCGGCCGGTTTCGAAATGATGATGGTCGTCCAGGTCGAAAGCGTGAGGATGTTCCGGGATGCTGCCAAGATAACAAGCCACTTGACCGTAATCCTCGCAACGGTCTTCCAATGGCAGCTTGAAGGCGCGGACGGTGACCGAGTGAAACTTGACCATGCCGATTTTGGCGGCAACGTCGGGGTCGTCGAGGCTAATGGCATTTTGTTTAACGACGCGCACGTCGGGGCAACCTAGCGCTTGCAAAATCCGCCGGAAGTCTTCCCAATACAAAGCGCCGCCCAGACATTCGCCCAGCAACACCGGGTCTTGGCGCAAGGCGGCCGGGATACGGCGGTCAGCGAAGACATCGGAAAAATACAGCTCGCCGCCCGGTTTCAGCACCCGGAATATTTCCGCCAGCACCCGCGGCTTTTCCGGCGACAGGTTGATCACGCAATTGGACACCACCACGTCGATGCTGTCGTCATCGATTCCAATCGCCGCCAGGTTTTCGATATGGCCGTGCAGAAATTCGACATTGGCGTAGCCGAAGCGCTCAGCATGCCAGTCGCGGTGCCGCACGGCGACTTCCAGCTGCTCCGGCGTCATATCGACGCCGATCACCCGGCCGCTAGGACCGACCAGTTTCGACAACAAATAGCAGTCTCGGCCGGAACCGCAGCCTAGATCCAGCACGGTTTTGCCGGTTAACACCGGCGGCAGCGGCGAGCCGCAGCCGTAAAAACGTTCCAGCACTTCCGGATGCAAACCGGCCAGCAAGGCTTTTAAGTAAGCGGGCATCGAGTCGATGCTGCAACAGGCGCTGGTTTTCAGGTCGTTGCTGGATTGCAATACCTGGCCGTAATAATGGCGGACGGATTCGTTGATTTCGATGCTGGTCGTGGTCATTCGGCTGGTCTCTCATGTGTCAGGTTAAAAACAGCTGCATAGCAGCGTAATCAGCGTTGCCATTCATTACACGGGCGATCATTACGATCCTCCGGTGTCGGCCTACGATATTACCTTAACGCGTCAAGAGAACAAGAAACCCGATAAAAAATATTCAGGTCGGGGGCTACGCTATTAATAGCGGCGTTACGCATCGGCCGCGAAAAGATAGTTTGACGATAGCTGAATGGCCCTACGACGGGTATTTCTATGCGGGGAACGCTATCTTTTCGGACAATGCCAGACTGCGGTAATAGGCGGTTAATAACTGATGTTACGCATTGTCCACGAAAAGCACGAAAAAAACATCCGCTGTAGGTTTTTCGCTGACGGCGTCATACCCGGCATTCATTCACAGACGCCCAAGACAAGCGCCTTACATCATACACCCAGGTCTGTGGGATGCCGTCGTTCTGGCAGGGACAGATATTTGCTCCTGCAATATCTGCATTCCCCACATCCCTGTGGGTTATGCCGGAACCCAGGCACAGGGAGGTGAAACTTCGTGTTACACAAGTATCTACGGGATGTGTCGTCATTCAGATAGTCCCTGGCGTCAGGCAAGAAGCAGGCCGATAGGTTAGACCTTCCAGGTTTTTAAAACCTGGAAGGTCTACCTGGCAACGTTTTGATGTGTTTTAACTATTTTCGTGTTTTTCGTGGACTACGCTTTTTATTATGAGCATGCGTAACATCAGAAAGTAATCCGAACAGGGGATTATTTCAGACCGGTTTGCCGCTGATAAAAGCCTCGTCGCTGGACTTCAAAGCCGTTTTTACAGCCGGATTCGATCAGGTAATCCCTGAACTGAAGGTAATGTTGCTCAAAATGAATGCCGTATTTAAAAGGCAAGGGGATAGTCGATGCCGAATCGCCAACAAGCAATTCGACAAACTCGTCATACTGGGCATTGCTTTGTTTATTGAACGCATGCACAACTTGTCCATTAAGCAAAAAGTGTTGTCCCTGCATAAAACAAAGCGTGATTTCAAGGCGATGGTTTGTCTTTAACGCCTGATGACTACAGATGGCGATGCCTTGTTTACTGATATTAAGTATTTTTACCGGCTGTAGCCGATTGAAAAAAAATGGGGTCTTTTTAAAAACGGCATTGATGTCGTTTCTTTCATAACGAACTTGTGTTCGGGCCGTTTTTTCCGCCATAAGGTCTACTCCGGATGGGCTTATTTTCCTCAATGCCCTTTCGCTATCGAAGCAACTGAAGCAGCCTCATAAAAGTGTTATGAAGCGCTTTGAAAGGACTCGCCGTTGAAAACAGATTGATCGCTATCAATCTGTTTTCAATCATAAGAACAAAGCCGAGACTCATCTATTCGTATCATTACCTAAAAACCGCGACTCCGGTCATGTGGCGTTCGACCGGCGGTCTTTATACTCATTGCCGCACATCAACTTCTCAATCAATACATCGGCAAACTCGCTACATTTGACTTCTGTCGCCCCTTCCATTTGCCGGGCAAAATCATAAGTCACCTGCTTACCGGCAATAGCGGCATCCATCGCATTAATGACCGCATCGGCGGCTTCCGTCCAGCCCATATAGCGCAGCATCATTTCGCCGGACAGAATCAATGATCCGGGATTGACTTTATCCAGATCGGCGTATTTTGGCGCAGTGCCGTGGGTGGCCTCAAAAACAGCGGTGCCGGTTTGATAATTGATATTGCCGCCGGGAGCAATGCCGATGCCGCCGACTTGGGCGGCCAAGGCATCGGATAAATAGTCGCCGTTCAAATTCAATGTCGCGATCACATCGAAGTCTTCCGGCCGGGTCAAAACCTGCTGCAAGGTAATGTCGGCGATAGAATCTTTAATAAAAATACGCCCCTTTGCCAACGCTTCGGCCTGAACCTTGTTTGCCGCCTCTACGCCGAACTCGGCGCGGGTTTTTTCCCAGTGCCCCCAGGTGTAGATATGCTCCGGATATTCGCGCTCGGCCAGGTTATAGGCCCATTTACGAAACGCCCCTTCGGTATATTTCATAATGTTGCCTTTATGCACAATGGTCAGCGACTTGCGTTTATTGACAATGGCATACTCGATAGCCGAACGGATCAGTCGTTCCGTGCCTTCCTGCGACACCGGTTTTATACCGATGCCCGACGTTTCCGGAAAACGGATTTTTGCGTATTGTTTCGGGAAATTCTCTTTTAATAAATTTAAAAAAATCTTTACGTCCTCGCTACCTTGCTCAAACTCGATACCGGCGTAAATATCCTCGGTGTTTTCCCGAAAAATCACCATATCGACGGCTCCGGGATTTTTTACCGGCGAAGGTACGCCCTGAAACCATCTGACCGGTCGCAAGCACACATACATATCCAATAATTGCCGCAAAGCCACGTTTAAAGAACTGATGCCGCCGCCTACCGGTGTGGTCAACGGGCCTTTAATGGATACCAAATAATGCTTGCAGGCCTCGACGGTTTCATCGGGAAGCCAGGTATCAAACAATCGATGCGCTTTTTCACCGGCATACACTTCCATCCAGTGAATTTTTTTTTGCCCGGAATAAGCGCTTGCAACAGCCGCATCCAAAACACGAACGGCGGCGCGCCAAATATCCGGCCCGGTACCGTCACCTTCAATAAATGGAATAATGGGATTATCCGGCACGATCAGCTTGCCGTTTTGCAGGGTGATAGCACTGCCGTTTGCCGGTGGGTTAAGTATGAGACTAGCCATAACAACTCCTTCAAATAATATTGAGCAATGTTGCGCAAGATAGCGACGTCGGACCGCAACGCCTCCATGGGACTTGGGGCATCATAACAAAAGGCGGGCGATTTGCACCATTTAACCACTGCAACTGGATAAATACAGGCCTAAAGCACTATAATTCACACGCTGATCTATTTTTAAACTTGGAGAAATGAATGCATGCAGTTACGTTAATAAAAGGTGATGGCATTGGCCCATCGATAATGGATGAAGCTGTTAAAGTTATTGACGCGTCCGGCGTAAAAATTCAATGGGAAGAAGCGTTTGCCGGTTTGGCCGCTTATGAACAATTCGGCACGCCGCTGCCGGATGAAACCATGGCCTCGATAGACAAAACCCGCCTGGCATTTAAAGGTCCGTTAACCACCGTTGTCGGCGGCAACGGCTTCAGAAGCATTAACGTAGCCTTGCGCCAGAAGTATGAGCTGTATGCCAACGTCCGTCCCGCCACCAGCTGGGCCGGCGTCAATACCCGCTACGACAATGTCGATATTGTTATCGTCAGGGAAAACACCGAAGGTCTCTATGCGGGGCTTGAGCATTATCTAACCCCTAAAAAAGACATCGCGGAAAGTCTGGCCGTGGTTACCCGAACCGGTTCGCAACGCGTGATCGACTATGCTTTTAAATATGCGCAAGACAACAACCGTAAAAAAGTCACCGTCTGTCATAAAGCCAATATTTTAAAATTCACCCAAGGATTATTCCTGGATGTCGCCAGGGAAACAGCCGCGCGTTATCCCGACATTCAGTTTGACGAAAAAATCATCGACGCCGCCTGCATGCATATGGTCATGGACCCATCGCAATTCGACGTCATTGTCTGCACTAACATGTTCGGCGACATCCTGTCCGATTTGACCGCCGGACTGGTCGGCGGACTGGGCTTGATTCCCGGCGCCAATATCGGTAATGACGCGGCCTTGTTTGAAGCCGTACACGGCAGCGCGCCGGACATCACCGGAAAAAACCTGGCTAATCCTACCGCTGTGATCATGGCCGGCGTGATGATGCTGGATCATCTCGGCGAACATGAAGCCGCCGCTAAAATCAAAGCAGCGGTTGAAAAAGTGGTTAATGACGGTGAGTTTGTTACGCCGGATCTTAATCCGCAATCGAAATACGGAACCATTGAAATGGGTAATGCGATTGTTGAGGCGATGAAGTAGCACTATCGTTCCCACGCTCCGGCGTGGGAATGCAGTACGCGACGCTCCAGCGTCGCATGCGGCAATTAAACGTTTTAAACCATCTTCCAGGAATTCCCCATGCTAGAACAATACCGTAAACACGTAGCAGAACGCGCCGCCGAAGGCATTGTGCCCAAGCCGCTTGATGCCGAACAGGTCGCCGCTTTAGTTGAACTGATTAAACAACCGCCCGTTGGAGAAGAGCAATTCGTACTCGACCTGCTGGCTAACCGCGTTCCTGCCGGTGTTGACGAAGCGGCTTATGTGAAGGCAGGATTCCTGGCGGCGGTCGCAAAAGGCGAAATCAGTTCGCCGATTTTGGATGCGGCGCGCGCCACCGAACTGCTGGGCACCATGCTGGGCGGTTATAACATCGCGCCGTTGATCGACTTGCTGGATAACCAGGCGATGGCTCCGATTGCCGCCAAAGCGCTGTCCCACACCTTGCTGATATTCGACGCTTTCCACGATGTGCAGGAAAAAGCCGATGCCGGTAACTCATTCGCCAAGCAGGTGCTTAATGCCTGGGCGGAAGCGGAATGGTTCACCAGCAAACCCAAAATGCCGGAAAAACTGACGGTCACCGTGTTTAAGGTAACCGGCGAAACCAATACCGACGATTTGTCGCCGGCTCCCGACGCCTGGTCGCGTCCCGACATTCCGCTGCACGCCAAAGCCATGCTGAAAATGCCGCGCGAGGGCATTACCAACGCCGAGCAGCAAATCGCCGAACTCAAGCAAAAAGGTTTCCCTGTCGCTTATGTCGGCGACGTGGTCGGCACCGGTTCTTCGCGTAAATCGGCGACCAATTCGGTATTGTGGTTCATGGGCAATGATATTCCGTACATCCCGAACAAACGCGAAGGCGGGGTTTGCATCGGCGGCAAAATCGCGCCGATCTTCTTTAACACCATGGAAGATTCAGGCGCCCTGCCCTTTGAATGCGACGTGACCCGGATGGCGATGGGCGATGTGATCGACATTTATCCCTATGCCGGTGAAGTAAAGCGTCACGACAGCGGCGAACTGATCTGCACGTTCGAACTGAAAACCGATGTGATCCTGGACGAAGTACGCGCCGGCGGCCGAATCCCGTTAATCATCGGCCGAGGTTTGACCGATCGCGCTCGCAAGGTGCTGGGACTGGCCGCATCCACTGTTTTTTGCCGTCCGGTTGACGCCGAAGACAGCGGCAAAGGTTATACGCTGGCGCAAAAAATGGTCGGCAAAGCCTGCGGCGTTGCGGGCGTTCGTCCGAACACCTATTGCGAACCGCACATGACCACCGTAGGCTCTCAGGACACCACCGGGCCGATGACCCGCGACGAGTTGAAAGACTTGGCTTGTTTGGGCTTTTCAGCCGACTTGGTGTTGCAATCGTTCTGCCATACTGCGGCTTATCCCAAACCGGTCGATGTGACCATGCAGCATACCTTGCCTGATTTCATCATGAACCGCGGCGGCGTGTCGCTCCGTCCCGGCGACGGCATTATCCATTCCTGGCTGAACCGGATGCTGTTGCCGGATACCGTCGGCACCGGCGGCGACTCGCATACCCGTTTTCCTATCGGCATTTCGTTTCCTGCCGGGTCGGGACTGGTCGCGTTTGCCGCAGCAACCGGCGTGATGCCGCTGGATATGCCGGAATCGGTATTGGTTCGTTTTAAAGGCGAAATGCAACCGGGCATCACCTTGCGCGATCTGGTTAATGCGATTCCTTATGTGGCGATACAGCGCGGCTTGCTGACCGTTGAAAAACAAGGCAAGAAGAATGTGTTCTCAGGCCGCATCCTGGAAATCGAAGGCCTGCCGGATTTAAAAGTCGAGCAGGCTTTTGAACTGTCCGACGCGTCAGCGGAACGTTCCGCCGGCGGTTGTACGGTGCGCCTGAACGAAGCGCCGATCCGCGAGTATTTGAACTCCAACATCACCCTGCTGAAATGGATGATAGCCGAGGGTTACGGCGATGTGCGCACCATTGAGCGCCGGATTAAAGCCATGGAAGAATGGCTGGCTAATCCGGTATTGCTGGAAGCGGATGCCGATGCCGAATACTTTGAAATCATCGAAATCGACATGAATGAAATCAAGGAACCGTTACTGGCTTGCCCCAACGATCCCGATGACGTGAAAACGCTGTCCGCTGTGGCCGGAACTAAAATCGACGAAGTGTTTTTGGGTTCCTGCATGACCAATATCGGCCACTTCCGCGCCGCCGGTAAATTGCTGGAAAAACACCAAGGCGAATTGCCGACCCAATTGTGGGTGGCCCCGCCGACCAAAATGGATCAAAACCAATTAACCGAGGAAGGCTATTCCGACACCTTCGACAAAGCCGGAGCGCGTACCGAAATGCCGGGCTGTTCATTATGCATGGGTAATCAAGCGCGGGTCGCCGAAAACGCTACCGTGGTCTCCACCTCGACGCGCAACTTCCCCAACCGTTTGGGCAATGGCGCAAATGTGTATCTGTCATCGGCAGAACTGGCGGCAGTGTGCTCGATCCTGGGCAAGATTCCGACTTTTGACGAATATATGCACTATGCCGGTCAGATTAACGAAACCGCCGTGGATACCTATCGTTATTTGAACTTTGACCGGATGGATAGCTATCGGGAAAAGGCAGGCAGTGTCGCGTAGAACTAAACAGCCGACCTGTTAAAGTCAGACGCTGAGGTGTCGCACAATTTGTATCAACGTCAGACCGGCAGGGATTTTCTCGTTCCCACGCGCCGCGTGGGAACGCCGTGCCGGGCGCGCTGCGTCCCGTGCTTGTACTGGCTAGGTTATCAGACGTTGCGCCTGCTCCAAGGCGCAGCGCATCTTAACTACATTCCCACGCGCCGCGTGGGAACGAGGTAACACCTAACTTATGCTAAAAAACCTTCCCCAACAGAGACTCGCTGAACAATCCGGAATCCACCCCGGCTTACTGGAAAAACAATACAACAGCCTGGTAACCCAAGGCCACATCCACTACGAACCTGCGCAAATCACCGCGCTGCATCACCTGCAAACGCTACTCGACAACCTACTGACCAACGTCGACTACCATCAACAATCCCCGCTGCATAAACTCTTCCAACCCAAACCGGCCACTACCCGAAGCCTGTATATCTTCGGCAACGTAGGCCGCGGCAAATCGATGTTGATGGACTTGTTTTTCGACGCCTGCCCGATCCGCGAAAAGCGCCGAGTGCATTTTCATGCCTTCATGCTCGAAGTCCACGCCTTCATCCACCAATGGCGTAGGCAAAACCATACCGACGCCATTTCCGCATTGGCAAAACATATCAGGGCATCGGAACTGCTGCTGTGCTTCGACGAATTTCATGTTTCCGACATCGCCGACGCAATGGTGCTAATGCGGCTGTTCAACAGACTGTTCGACCTGGGCATTGTGGTCGTGATTACCTCCAACTGTCACCCTAACCAACTGTATCACGACGGCCTGCAACGGGAGCTATTCCTGCCTTTCGTCCGGCTAGTGCAACAAAAAGCCCAGGTCATCGAACTGATTGCAGACCAGGATTACCGGCTCAGCCATTTACATGCGCTGAAGACCACTTATTATTATCCGCTGGATGAACAGGCCGCCAACTTCATACAACAAAGTTATAACGAATTGACTAATTCCGCCCCGCTGAAACCGGGCGTTGTCGAAGTACTCGGCAGAAAAGTCGCGTTGTTTGCGGTACACGGCAATGTCGCGCTAAGTTCATTCGACGAACTCTGCACGCATGCCTTAGGCCCTGCCGATTACCTGGAAATCGGCAGCCGCTTCGACATCGTCATAATGGCGGGTATTCCGAAAATGGCCACGGAAAAATGCAACGAAGCCAAGCGCTTTGTCACCTTGATCGATGCGCTGTACGAGCATAAAGTAAAACTGATCTGCACCGCCGAAGTCCCGGCCCAGGAACTCTACACCGATGGCGAAGGTTCGTTCGAATTCGAACGGACGGTGTCGAGGTTGATTGAAATGCAGTCGGAGAGTTATTTGCGTAGTGAGCATGCGACTCCCTTGCTACTGAAATCGCCGCACCAAACCGAACATATAACCTGAACCCAAAAACTTAACTGAACAGCGCTATGACCTGTGTCAACAAATGCAACCAGGCCGATTTAAAATCAGTCGCTGAAATTTGGCTGGCCCTGAGCATCCCGACAATGCCGACCATAATCCAGAACACATTCAGCAAGGTATAGGCACTGTCTTTCTTGAGTATGGAGCACCAGGAAAGAATCACCGCATCCGTGGTATTAAAAGCCCAGACGAATAAAAACGGACTTTCCGGCCCCATCCAGCTAACCAATGAAAAACTGAAAATACGCATCAGCACGCCGAGCATTTCGATAAATTTAATATATTTAAGAACGAATGAATTTAATGTGTCGATGAGCATTATTTAAACCTAAGCAGTGTGTATGCCGTTTGTGTTAATGCGGCTTTGCTCGTATATTATACGGTTGTTTAAATTGCCGGAATTATTTAATGGATACGATCAGCATTCGTGGCGCCAGAACCCATAACCTGAAAAACATCGATCTTGACCTGCCCAGGGATCAACTGATCATTATCACCGGGCTGTCCGGTTCGGGTAAATCATCTCTGGCTTTCGACACCATTTATGCCGAAGGCCAACGCCGCTATGTAGAATCCCTTTCCACCTACGCCCGCCAGTTTTTATCGATGATGGAAAAGCCGGATGTCGACCATATCGAAGGCCTGTCCCCGGCTATTTCCATCGAACAAAAATCGACCTCGCACAACCCGCGTTCCACGGTCGGCACCATCACTGAAATCTACGATTATTTACGACTGCTGTATGCCCGCGCCGGTACGCCGCGTTGTCCCGAACATCAGGTTTCGCTGGAAGCGCAAACCGTCAGCCAGATGGTCGACCACGTGCTCTCGCAAAATCAAGACCAGCGCTGGATGCTGCTGGCGCCGGTAGTTAACGACCGCAAGGGCGAGCATATCCAATTACTCGACGACCTGCGCGCGCAGGGCTTCATTCGCGCCCGGATCGACGGCACCGTGTACGACCTGGACGAGCCGCCGGTGCTGGATTTAAAAAAGAAACATACCATCGAGGTTATCGTCGACCGCTTCAAGATCCGCGACGACATCGCCTTGCGCTTATCCGAATCCTTCGAGACCGCCCTGCGCATCGCCGACGGCATCGCCATCGCCGCCTGTATAGACGACGCTACCGAGCTGATGTTTTCCGAACGCTACGCCTGCCCTCATTGCGGCTACAGCTTGTCCGAACTGGAACCGCGCATCTTTTCGTTCAACAACCCCAAAGGCGCGTGCGGCAGTTGCGACGGCTTGGGCGTGCGCCAGCATTTCGACCCCGAGCTGATTATCCATAACCCGGACATCAGCCTTGCCGGAGGCGCGATTCGCGGCTGGGATCGACGCAATGCCTACTATTATCAAATCATCTGTTCGCTGGCCAAACACTACAACTTCGACCCGGAAGCGCCGTTTTCCGAGCTGTCCAAAGCAATTCAGGACATCATTCTTTACGGCAGCGGCCATGAAGTTATCGAATTCAAGTTCATGGCCGGAACCGGCTCGGTCAAGAAGAAGCACCATAGCTTTGAAGGCATCATCGCCAATATGGATCGGCGTTACCATGAGACCGATTCGCAACTGGTGCGCGATGAACTGGCTAAATATTTATCGCAAAAACCCTGTAACGTTTGCGAGGGCGCAAGGCTTAACGTGTCGGCCAGGAACGTGTTTGTCGAAGACTTGCCGCTGCACCATCTGACCCGTTTCCCTATCCGTAAATCCCTGGACTTTTTTGCCCATCTTCATTTGACCGGCAAACGCGGCGAAGTCGCGGTAAAAATCGTCAAGGAAATCCAGGAGCGACTGGAGTTCCTGGTCAATGTCGGCCTCGATTATTTAACGCTGGATCGTAGCGCGGATACGCTATCCGGCGGCGAAGCGCAACGCATCCGCCTCGCCAGCCAAATCGGCGCGGGCCTGGTCGGCGTGATGTATGTGCTGGACGAGCCCTCGATAGGCCTGCATCAGCGCGACAACCAGCGCCTGCTTAACACGCTGTTCCGGCTGCGCGACCTCGGCAACACCGTTATCGTAGTCGAGCATGACGAGGATGCGATCCGCTCTGCGCAGCATATTGTCGATATAGGCCCCGGCGCCGGTGTGCATGGCGGGCAGATTATTGCGCAAGGCACGCTGGAAGACATTATCAACACCCCGGACTCGTTAACCGGGCAGTATTTATCGGGAAAAATCGGCATTACCGTGCCTGAAAAACTGACGCCGGTCGATAAAGACAAGCAGATCGTCATCCGCAATGCGCACGGCAATAACCTGAAAAATGTCGATATTGCGTTTCCTATCGGCTTGCTGACCTGCATCACCGGCGTCTCCGGTTCCGGCAAATCGACGCTGGTAAACGATACCTTGTACTGTCATGCGGCGCGGTTAATCAACCGGGCCGGAGTCATTCCCGCGCCTTGCGACGCCATCGAAGGCCTGGAGCATTTCGATAAAGTCGTCGATATAGACCAAAGCCCGATCGGCCGCACGCCCCGGTCGAATCCGGCCACCTATACCGGTTTATTCACACCGATACGCGAGTTATTTTCAGCGACGCCCGAAGCAAGGTCGCGCGGTTATTCGCCCGGCCGGTTCAGTTTTAACGTCAAAGGCGGCCGCTGCGAAGCTTGCAGAGGCGATGGCGTAATCAAAGTCGAAATGCACTTTTTGCCGGATATTTTCGTCCATTGCGACAGTTGCGCGGGCAAACGCTATAACCGCGAAACGCTGGAGATACGCTATAAAGGCAAAACCATCAATCAAGTGCTGGACATGACCGTCGAAGATGCGGCCGAGTTCTTCAGCCCGGTACCGGTGCTGGCCCGCAAGCTACAGACCTTGGTCGAGGTAGGCTTGAGCTATATCACCCTGGGCCAGAATGCGACCACCCTGTCCGGCGGCGAAGCGCAACGGGTAAAACTCGCCAAGGAACTGTCCAAACGCGATACCGGCAAAACCTTGTACATCCTGGATGAGCCGACTACCGGCCTGCATTTTCATGACATCAAGCAATTATTGACTGTGTTGCATACCCTGCGCGATCACGGCAATACCGTCATCGTGATCGAACACAACCTGGATGTGATTAAAACCGCAGACTGGATTATCGATATGGGGCCCGAAGGCGGCGACGGTGGTGGGACGCTGGTTGCTGAGGGGACGCCTAAGCAGGTTTCTGAGAATGAGGCTTCGCATACCGGGGAGTATTTGAGGCGATTTTTTGAGTGATGGGGATTTATAGACTTCGTTCATCGTTCTCACGCTCCGGCTCTCATTGTTATACACAATCGTCTGGAGACATTACGGTCCGTCATCCCGGCAATCTGCCGGGATGACGTGCTTTTTTCAATACTTAGGTATAAAAAGACGCGCTGGAGCGTTGGGAACGATAATCTACCAATCAGGCATTTACCACAGAGGTGTGAATTTCCACCTTAAGCGCGTGCTTAATGGCGACAAAAATAGCCGAGATATTGCTCATTGTCGGGTTACCGGATTTGGAAAGCATCCGGTGCAGGCTTTTGGCTGGCTTATGGATGTCTTTTGCCAGTAATTCAAAACCCATAGTGGCATTCACTAGGTCACGCAGGATCAATTTGGCTGTATCCGGCTCACCATTGAAAAACAGAGCCACAGCCTCATCCAATAGTGCTTGCGCAAAAGCCGGGTCTGTCTGCACACGTGCGGCAACAGTTTCTTTGAAATCACGAGTCAGTGCCATAGTTCACCTACCTTTTTGGCGTCTGCAATTTGCGCCGTTTATAATCTTCCCACAGGGCGATAGCCTGATCAATGTCTTGCTGCTGGCGCTTCTTGCTCCCACCACCCAGCAATATGATGATCTTCAATCCATCCTTCGCCAGATAGATGCGATAGCCTGGGCCCCAATCAATTTTGTATTCGCCAATACCCCGAAACCACTCCACGTTGGACAGGTTACCCTGTTCCATACGTGCGGCTGCCACCCGAACCTTGGCAGCTGTCAAAGCATCCAGCGAAGCGAACCACTCCGCATAGGGGCTTTTTCCATCGGACAGCAACAATTCTCTGATTTGATAACTCATAGTAACATATACGTTTCCATTGTTTCAAAACAAACCCGTTGAAGATTTATCGTTCCCACGCTCCGGCACTCGTCTTTATACGCAAGTGTCTGCGGGACAAAGTCATTCCAGTAGAAGTGACTAACTTGCAACGTAGGCCGTGCCGTGCGCGCCTTTGGCTCCCTTTAATCACTCCTACATGATGCAACTGTTTCCGACACCTACAGTCTTGACCATTTATTTTAATGCCTTTGAAATTCGGAAATATCTTTTGTTGAGTGCTTCTCTGCCGCCTTCCATTACATCACAAACTGCAAGACGTATATCTTTATTTTGTAGAGCGTCATTCCCCTCAACGATAATTTGTCCTGAAGTGAAATTCATGTGAAACATATTGTCAGAGTTTGCGTTTACCGCAATATTAGGATTATGTGTAACAAGAATTAGTTGCCTAGTTTGTTTTAGGGTCTTGAATCCAGGAACAACAAAGTTTGAAATAAGCCGTGAGTCCAAATCATCTTCAGGTTGGTCTATAGCCAATGGAATGTTATTAAGAGCCAAAAGCAAGCCCAACATCCCCGCTGTTCTTTCACCCGCTGAACCTATTTCAATATCCTCTTCTTTTCCTTGTTTCTTAAATTTTAAAACAAGCTTATCCTCAGCTACCCACACCATTAACCGATCAATATCTTCGGGTGTATTTGCTTTGAGTGAATCAATGTGCTCTGCGGACAGCGAGGAGTTCAATCTGCCGGACAGGCTTTAAGCCTCAGGGATGGCTCGACTTCCTCGTTGCCCTCCCGATGATCAGTCGGGGATTCTGGCTCTTTGAGAGAACAGAATCAAGATATAAGAGATTGCCGGGATCCAGACTACATGGACGTACACAGCTCCCTAATACCTACTCTCCTTGTAAAAATCGGCAACCGGCGTGAAATCGACAGGAAGAAGTGAAAGGTTTTTTTACGCTGACTTTTCCTGCTACACTGATTTTCGCTGGCACGCACGTTAGCAGGTATTTCAAATAAAGCCCCCCCGTATGAAGAGCTAATCAAAATGTCTGAATTGAACAGAATTACTATCGACACACAAATATGCGGCGGTCGTCCTTGCATCCGCCATATGCGCATTAGAGTAAAAGATATTTTGGATTTATTGGCGTCCGGAGCCAGTACGGAAGAGATTTTAGAGGACTACCCCTACCTTGAGGCTAACGATATTACGGCCGCCCTCGAATACGCCGCGCATTTGCTGGATCACCCGATTTTGAGTGTCGCTTAAAATGCGATTTTTGGTCGACGCTCAGTTGCCCATAGCCTTGGCGCGGATGTTACAGCAGCATGGACATGATGAGTCCAAGCATGTTGCTGAGTTAAGGATGATGGAGACAGCGGATAGAGATATTTGGACTGACCCCAGTTATTCAAGAGGCGCAAATTTGATTTAACCACTTTTTTGTGCCGTTCTCTTTTTTATTGACATCTCAATAGCTCCAACTTAACTTGTTGAAATTAACTTATTGGGAACGCTATTATGACCACTCTAACTTTTGATACGCATCGATTTATAAGAACATTGCAAGATGCTGGTTTCGAGCAGCCTCAAGCAGAAGCCGTGGCGAATGCATTTTAAAGAAGCATCAAGCCAAGCAGAAATCGTAACCAAATCAGACATTGACTTAGTTCGACGCGACATGCGTGAGTCCGAGCTTCGCCTCGAAGCAAAGATAAGCGACATCAAATACGACCTTGTGAAATGGATAGCGGGCATGTTACTGGCTCAGGCGGGTCTAGTTGCCGCACTGGTTAAGCTGCTGTGAGTTTTCTAAAAAACGTTGCTCTTTGAGCATGATCTGGTTTTTATTTGCGAAAAATGCACAATGAAAGACCTAACCCTATGCTTGTGCAGGACCTGGAATATTTTTTAAGTAGCTGTTTTTAATAAACAACAAGACAATAATTTTTCTTAGGGGAGATAACAGAATGATTTATGCTGAACGTATGATTGTAGAAACCGACATCGCCGGGAACATAAAACAACTGCCCAAGCTTCCGGCAAACTCCCGCATTGAGGCAATCTTTCTGGTTATGAATGAACAACCTCAACCCTTACGCCAACCGCACCCGGATATTGCCGGCAAAACCCGTATTCTGGGGGATATTTTTTCGAGCGTTCCGGAAACGGATTGGAACTTGTCATAATGATTGTATTGAATACGCATCTCTGGTTGTGGTGGGAATGATAACCCGAACCTCAAGCCGAAATGGATGAGCCGTATACAGAGCTCTGAAGAAGTGGGCGTTTCAGCGATTTCCTGCTTTGAAGTGGCTTGGCTGGAACGCCACAACCGTATCGCATTACCTTGCCCCAGACAGGAATGGCTTGAAAAAGCGTTGGCGGGTTCCAGTATTTCCCTGTTGCCGACAAGTCCTATTGTCGCTTCGATAGCCGTCGATTTGCCTGAGCATCATCGCGACCCGCAAGACCGTATTATTATCGCAACGGCATTGGCTTATGAAGGCACGTTAATATCGGCAGACGGCAAATTTCCACTTTATGCAGAATTGACGGATCGATTGTTGACTTAAATCCGTAATCCGTCTTACAGCCTTACCCGGCTTAAAAGGTCATGCACAATGCAAGAGCTGGCCCCTGACTTCGCTCTACAGCCAACGAAAGCATAGCCCTGATTTGCGGCGGCTATCAAGCGTGGTAAACTGAATGCTAAATCAAAAACAGGAGGCAAGACCATGACTGCCATTACGTTTGATACGTATAAATTTATTCGTACTCTTAAAGCTGCTGGCGTTCCAGAAGGACAAGCCGAGGCATTCTCTGAAGCTTTCAAGGAAGCCCAAGGCGAGGCGGAATTAGCGACGCAACATGACATTACTGATGTACGCCGGGATATACGCGAGCTTGAACAACGCTTAGAATCAAAAATTGACAAGGTGGCATCCGACCTTAAGGTTGATCTGATCAAGTGGGTGACGGGTGCGTTAATAGCACAAGCCGCCGTCATTGCTACGCTGGTTAAGCTGTTGTAAAAGCCTAACCCAAGAATAATCGGCGAATAATCGGGGTCAGAGTAAACTTAAATTCTAAAAAGATGGGGCGGCCCGTTGGCTGGAGGAAGACAACGGCAGATGAATGATTTAAGTTTACTCTGACCCCAGTTATATGACCCCATGACCCCAGTTATTAATTCGCGAACGATGCGCTAATAGTCGGGGCAACGAAAATAAATAACGGTGTCTTGGCTTATATGCTGTTTTGATCCAGCGAAATCGGGAAGAGCCATTTTTCAGCCTGCTGAAAGTATTCCTTTCTCACGGTAACGTCACTCATATGAGGTGGAATATTTAATATTTCAGCTAAAACAAAACGAATCAGTTGAGAAGGAATATAATCAGTACAGTATGCTTTAATTTCTATTTTTTTCGAGGCATATCCAATCATAACATATTCATTAATATTGTTTTTTGATTGAATAAAGTTATATGTTTTTCTCAATGAAGAACAGCTAATTATTTCATCTAAGCCATATTTATAGAAAAGAGATTCTTGTAGCTTTCCATAAAAAATTTTATTAACTGGAATAATATGTATGTGAGCGTGATCTACGCAACCATTAGGTTTTACACATGAATTCCCCCCATGCTCAAAAAATAACAATCCTTCAACTGAAAAATTATTAACAGACATAGAACTTAGGCGCAATATTATATTAAATAATTCGACAACGCTGCAATTATGAAAGCGATTAAAATCAGAAAACGAAGTAAAATGGTCTTTAGAGCAAATAAGACTATGTCCAGGTAATAATGGCGAGCGATCTGGCATTACTGTTAATAATGGATATTTCTCAGATTGAATAATTCGACTGCCAAATTTAGGTGTAATATTAAATTCAGAGTAATCAAATAATTGACCATTAATTTCATCGCAAAATTCACATGTTCTATTTGAAGTAGTCATTTTATCTAAAATGAACCCATCCAGAAATGCTATCTGTTTCTTCTTTTGAAAGTCCATGCACAGCAACATTACATGAATTATCAGAAACAAGTCCAATTACTGTATAACCCAATATTGGGTCAGGTAGCTGAGAAAGAGTAGTTACTAACTTAAAGTCTCCTCCGCCTGAAAGCAAAAGTGTTAACGGGTTTATATTAAATAAACTGGATATTGCATAAATAGAAGGATGAATATCGACTTTGTCTAGGTTTAATTCAATGCCAACTCCACTAGCTTCGGCAATTTCCTGAACAGATATTAAAAGACCATCTGTATTATCCATACATGCAGTACAAAAACCGCTTTCATATAAAAAATCCGACTCTTCAAAACATGCTCTTACATCAACTAGCGCATTTATTAATGGTAACTCTAATTCAGAATCAATTTTGCAATCCTGTAACTTGCTATTTTTAAAATAATATTGAGCAGCTGAAGCCAAACCTAAAGCGCCAGGACTTAGCACTACATAATCTCCAATATTAGCCCCTGTTCTTTTTAAGCTATATTTATTAGGAAGTTGACCAATTGATACTCCAACAAGATTAAGTTCCTTTGCTTCTTTCGTATCTCCACCTAAAAGCGGTACTTGATATTCATTTAAAGCGTCTGTTACGCCTAAGAGAACTTCTTTAAAAACACTTACTCTTAAGTTACTATTTGCACCAATGTTAAGAAGAAAACCGACAGCTTTAGCCCCCATTGCCGCAATATCGCTTAGGTTTGATACAACACAATATTTACCATATTGCCGATAGGACATAAGCCCCCATTCTAAAGCGCGGAGGTCAGTAGGTGTGCGATCTGTTGAAATAACAAATTCACCATTGCTAATTGATGGGATTATTTGGGCATCGTCATTTAATGGAAGCGGTGTGTTATTTATCAATGGCAGTTGGCGAATTATTTTTCTAATTATTTCTTTTTCACCAAAATCAGAAAGTATTAAGTCATCCATTTTTATATCCTAAATTTTTGCTGTATAAAGTTTACTAATGGTGCAAATATCATTGTAATTGCAAATGACGCGATAACAGGGGCTATTTTTAAGAAAATGTCAAAAGTAAAACTGTGGTACACAATCAACGCTAATGCGATAGTTAAAACTATCGTAGCTACACCATATGTTAGCCAAAAAATTATATTTTTTATCTTTTTTCTTTGTATTTCTTGATCAATACTATCAAGATAAATTCTTATATCATCTCTATTTCTAGATATATCAAAATTTTGAATTTCATCAGTCGTTCTAAATAAAACTAACTTTCCTATAGGATCATCGAAAGTTAAACGTATTGGCATAACTCCATTGTTTTTTATAACGACATGCAAGCAGCCTTCGTACCCTGGGTCTATAAAAGTTGCATCCATGGATAGCTCACGAACAGTATTCCAAACTCTATTAACAAATAATCCAAAACAATTTATTGGTATATGTATATATTCTTTTGATTTAAATACTATTGTCTCATTAGGTAAAATTTTCATTTTTCCATTATTAGCATCAATATTTAACTTGCCTCGTGTATGAGAGAAGCATTCCTTATACGTAACATGATAACCATTTCCTCTTGCTTTTTGATTATTGCCGTCAGTAATCCTAAATCCCTCTGTTGAATTTATTGCTGCTATATAGTCGCTTTTTATCATCAGTTTCATTATCTTAATCCACCTTTCATGAAAAGTTATTTGTTCAAGTATAAATTAATAGCTTTATTTAACAGCGGATGAAAATGACTACTTTCTTCTAGCGGCAAAATTTTCGCAGAGCAATGTTCATCACCAATAATTATTTTGTCTAATGAAATATTTTCATGGCTAATGTAAGTTAATCTAATTATTTGCTTCTCTTCATTATTAATAATATTTTGTGCATCCAAAAGAATAGGGGCATTAATAAGCGTATATCCTATTTCTTCTAATAGTTCTCTACGTAAACCCTCTAACGGACTCTCGCCTATATCAAGTCTTCCGCCAGGAATGTCATAGCTTTCATCTATTAAAAGTTTTTTACTTTCATTTCTAGTTATTCCGAGAAACATGTGTTTATCATGTGTGGTTAAAATAACTTTTACGCCAACCTGTAAAATTTTATTCATTTTTGTTCCTTTGTTTATCAGGCTATAACTGTTAGTGTGAGCCTGTGCGAAAAATTAGAGGCTTGCGTTATGCATCGTTAATTTTTTAATATCAGAAAAATACACAACTAAAAACTCGTATTTATTGAACCGGATAAGCGTTGCCAAACCATCTTCTTATCTCCAATCGCTGGGCTATATAACGCGATAAGATCCGCCACATAGGATGTGCCGACGCCAGGAGGCGCATCATTCGGGTTACTCACCCGCATCAAAATCAAACTCACCCGAATACCCCCAGATCATGGGATAAACCCCCCTTTTTACAAACTTGAAAAAACTCGAATGCGGCCAATCTGCAACTTGGCAGACCCCAACCGTGCTTGACCGGGCTCCAATGAATGTACTCGACATGACGATTGAAATCATCTTGATCCGTTATTAAATGCGTCCAAAAACGGCGTTGCCAGAGTCCGCGCTCGCGCCGTTTTTTCCTGCTTTTAGAAATGCTTTCGCCGGTATCGATGCGGCTGGAAAAGCGCCCTTTGATCTGTCCCCAACGCATTGAATAATTAGCATCACCCGGCGGTAAAGTCCATAGGCAATGAAGAGGGTCGGGCATGATAACCGCCGCTTCAATGCGAAAAGGGTGTTTCTTTTTAACATCATAAAAGGCCGTCCGCAGTACATCTATGCTTTCAACCAATAACCGATTATTTCGCCGTTTGGCAATATTCACGGTAAAAAACCATGTCGCGCCCGGCGTGTAAATGCGGCGATAGTGGGTCAATGGATTGATTCCTTTATTTACGTTTTATGCGAATGATGCGCCTCCTGGCGTCGGCACATCCTATATTGGCGTTGCAACCGGCGAGCTGCTTAGCCTACGTATTAATACGAGGTGGCAGCAAGATAGCATTATTCCTTTAGCAAAACAAAAAATATCTAACGTCAGTCATTACCTACATGGCATTTGCTTTTTTTAAGATTCTTACGCTGTGAGTACCTTAGGTGTACCCATAAAGTTAAAAGGTACGCACAGCGTACCCTACGGGGCTTTTTCTTGATTATAATTTTGCCCAGCTTAACTGAGGCTTGAGTTCAGGTCGGCAAGCGTTACCATCAGCAGCATCGGATCCAGCGGTGACGGATCAAAACCCACCTGCTCATAAAACGCCTTGGCTTCAAGCGAAAGCGCTCGAACAATTATCCCTCGAATACCGAGGGTATCGGCAGCCTGTATAACCCTGATGCCGGCATCCCTTACCAACGCCCGCCCCAATCCTTTGCCATGCAATGACCGGTCTACTGCCAGCCTGCCGAGTACCACGACGGGGATAGGATTTGGCATATTGCGACTGAAGCGGCCGGAGGCATCATCAACAGTAATCGCGCTCGAAGCCAAGGCGTAATACGCTATGACACGCCTACCCTCGCAGGCAACAAAAGTCCGTGATGCCCCCGTAGCCTGATTTTTCATCGCACGATGCTTGAGCCAAGTATCGAGACTTTCTACACCGGACGCAAACGCCTCAATATCATGATGGACAGTCAACGGCTCAGGAGGCGAAAGCGTCACGCATTGTCCCAAGGAGCGGGAGTTTGCAGGGTCTTGCGCAGCCGCTCGTTGGAACTAGGCGGCATGTCCAATCTGGCAACAAATTCCGCATAAATTTCAGGACTAACCGTAATGGCCTTCTGATCGAGCAGCACTTCTTCGGCCGCTAACCGTGCGGCATTTAAAATAAAATCAGTGCGGTTCTTTCCCTTCGCTTTAGCTGCACGATCAATCAGCATACGTTCTTCGGGCTTAATACGGATATTCAGCGTCTCGCGTTTATTGGCTGTTTCGTTCGATTTCAACATGCTTTTGCTCTCCTATTAAAGGTGTTTTTTACTATAGCAAAGCGCACTGACAATGTCATTACATTAAATTCAGGGAAAACTTCCCCAACGCCATTAAGTTAAAAGAACAAATTGTTCCTGCAAGGATTGCCGAAACCCGGAAGCCTGGGATCGCAGCCCTAAAAATATCCTTATCATCTGGATGCCTGTATTGCCTTTCTAGCGATACCTCAATAATGCCGATTCAAGGTATAATTGCCGCAAATCCACTTTACCAACAAACCCAATGTCCACTAACGATACTCCATTAGCATCTAATTTTATCCGTCAAATCGTTGCCAACGATCTCAAAGACAACAAAAACAACGGCAAAGTCGTCACCCGCTTTCCGCCTGAACCTAACGGTTACCTGCATATCGGTCACGCAAAATCGATCTGCCTGAATTTCGGCATCGCCGCCGAAAACAACGGCGCTTGCAATCTGCGCTTTGACGATACCAATCCCGAAAAAGAAAGCGACGAATATGTGCAATCGATCATGCGCGACGTGCAGTGGCTGGGCTTTAAATGGTCGGAACTGCGCCACGCATCGGATTATTTCGAGCAGCTTTACGACTATGCCGTGCAATTGATCGAACAAGGCCAAGCCTATGTCGACAGCTTGTCGGCCGAACAAATTCGGGAGTATCGCGGCACCTTGACCGAACCCGGCAAGGAAAGCCCCGACCGCAGCCGCTCTATTGCAGAAAACCTCGATTTATTTAAACGCATGCGCGCCGGTGAATTTGCCGACGGCCAATACGTATTGCGCGCCAAAATCGACATGGCCTCGCCCAACATCAATATGCGCGACCCGGCGCTGTACCGGATTCGCCGCGTCCATCACCAACGCACCGGCAACGACTGGTGCATCTATCCGATGTACGATTACACCCACTGCATTTCCGACGCGCTGGAAGGCATCACCCATTCGCTGTGTACGCTGGAATTTGAAGACCATCGCCCGCTGTACGACTGGGTATTGGATCAACTTAAAACGCCTTGCCACCCGCAGCAGATCGAATTTGCCCGCTTGCAGCTCGAATACACCATCGTCAGCAAGCGCAAACTCAATCAGTTGGTCATGGAAAAACATGTCAACGGTTGGGACGATCCGCGCATGCCGACCATTGCAGGACTCCGCAGAGCAGGCTTTACGCCTAAATCGATACGCGATTTTTGCGAACGCATCGGCCTGACCAAGCAAAACTCATGGATAGAAATGGGCGTGCTGGAATACTGCATCCGCGAAGATTTAAATGACAATGCGCTCAGAGCCATGGCGGTTTTACAGCCGTTGCGCGTGGTCATCGACAATTATCCGGAAGACCAATGCGAACAACTGGAAGTCAGCAATCATCCGCAAAAACCCGAACTGGGCAAACGCATCGTGCCGTTCTCCAAGGTTATTTTGATCGAACGGGATGATTTTGCCGAAGCGCCTCCGCCGAAATTCAAGCGCTTGGTGGAAGGCGGCGAGGTCCGTCTGCGCGGTTCTTACGTGATCCAATGCAACGAAATCGTCAAAGATGCCGTTGGCAACATCACCGAACTGCGTTGCAGCTACGACCCGGACACGCTGGGCAAAAACCCCGAAGGCCGCAAAGTCAAAGGCGTAATCCACTGGGTTTCCGAGCAACACTCGAAACCTGCCGAGCTGCGCCTGTATAACCGTTTGTTCAGCGTACCCGCCCCTGACAATGAACCTAACTTTCTTGATGTCATAAATCCCGATTCATTGGAAATCCTGACCGATTGCAGGGTGGAAGCCAGTCTGGCCGATCCGCAACCGGAAAGCCGCTACCAGTTTGAACGCACCGGCTATTTCTGCTTTGATGCGATAGACAGCGTTAACGGCAAACTGGTCTTCAACCGCACCGTGACCCTACGGGATAACTGGGAAAAAGATTAACCGCATTATTTTATCCACGTCCTACTCGGCTAACATTTTTCATTTTAAACTTAACCGCGAAATCACTATGAACCAAGACAGCATTAACCTGATAGAACAATACTATGCCGCATTTAACGGCGGTGACATGGATACTTTTCTTAACCTGCTGACCGACGATGTCATCCACGACATTAACCAAGGCAAACGAGAAATTGGCAAAGCAGCATTCACCCAGTTCATGGCCTGCATGAACAACAATTATAAAGAACAGCTGGTCGATATGGTCATCATGGCGACAGCCGACGGCCAACGCGCGGCTGCCGAATTTATAGTGCTGGGTGAATACATTAAAACCGACGAAGGCTTGCCTACTGCACAAGGACAAAAATACCGCCTGCCGGCCGGTGCTTTTTTTGAAATCCGCGACCACAAAGTGGCCCGCATTACCAACTATTACAACCTGCAAGACTGGATTGCCCAGGTTAGCGAATAGCTTCTTATAACTATTGGGCATAGTAGATTGAGCCGGCGCTATTCCGGTTCAATCTACAAATTATCAAGGAAAATTCGCTTACGCCATCCATGAACGCTCTTTGCGATGCTCAAATAGATAAATTTAAAGAGAATAGAGACCATGCCTCAAGTATCTGATGTGACAACTGCTTTAACCTCGGGATTAACTCATATTGATGCACTGCTTGATACCGGTCCCGGATGGAATTATTTAACGCCTGCCACCCATGCTATTTCCTATACATTCTCAATTGCCTCGGGCAATGAATCGGGTGTTAGCAATCAGCAGGCTTTTAATGATGCGCAAAAAAATGCGACACAAGAGGCGCTGAACTATATCAGCAATTTGACCGGCATTGCCTTTACTGAAACATCCAACGGCAGTACTGCCGGCATTCATTTTTGCCTCATCAATATCACCGGCGCATCGACATCCGGCCTTTGCAGCTGGCATTCGGGTTATTCTTATGATGGCAGCAATACGATTACCGACTATACCGCCGAAGCTTACGTTTATCTGGATAATGTTGAGTGGCTCGAGCAAAACAGCAACCTTACGCCCGGTGGTTATGGCTACGAAACACTGTTGCATGAAATGGGACACGCGCTTGGCTTAAAACACCCTTTTGCAGGCAACCCGACTCTGCCAAGCAGCCAAGATAACACTGCCAACACATTGATGTCGTATACATCGAGTGGCGGCCCTTATTCCTCGTTTAATCCTTACGATGTGGCCGCGTTAAACTGGATTTATGGCGGCGACGGATTAAGCGGCTCGCTCGGTATTGGGTCAACCGGCGGCGGACGCTATTGGACAGGTACCGGTAACGGGGACTCGATAACAGCGGGTAGCAGTAATGATTTACTGAAAGGCGAAGCCGGTAATGATACGCTCGTCGGCGGAGCCGGAAATGATACGATCAGCGGCGGCGCCGATAACGACGCTATTGATGGCGGATCGGGGACAGATACAGTCGTTTACACTCAGACCCGCTCTCAGTACGCAATCGGTTTCAGCGCCGCCCATTTTGAGATCAACAATAGCGGCAGCGATGGCCTTGATACGCTCACCAGCGTGGAACGGCTGCAATTTTCCGATATGTCTGTCGCCCTCGATATCGAAAGCCATGCCGGATCAACGGCCAAAATCCTCGGTATTGTTTTCGGCAAGGAATCCGTATCGAACAAAACATATGCGGGTATCGGCCTGAAATATCTTGATGAAGGCATGAGCTACCAAGACCTGTTACAACTGGCTCTGAATGCAAAACTCGGTAACGGCTTTTCTAATGCAAGCGAAGTCAATCTGCTTTACCAAAATCTCGTAGCTTCTCTACCCTCCCCTGCCGACCTTAACTACTGGACAGACGCCATCACATCAGGACTGTACTCTCAGATTTCCTTGGCCGTCATGGCGGCTAATTTGGATTTAAATACGAACAATATAAATCTTGTCGGTCTTGCAACAACCGGACTGGAATATGTATAGAGAGCATGCAATGCATTTTTCGCCTGCACGCTTTAACGCTTGAAAGCCCTGCCTGGATTTTCCAGGCAGGGTTTTCGTCTACTTGATGTTGTTCATTGATCGGCAGCCTGTTCGGCTACTGTAAAACGCATCACGCCTATAAATCCACTATCCCAAAAACATCGCATCGCCGTAGCTGAAGAATCGGTAAGATTGATCGATAGCATGGCTATAGGCTTTCATAATATGCTCATAACCGGCAAACGCCGAGACCAGCATCAACAAGGTAGACTCGGGCAGATGAAAATTGGTCAGCATCGCATCAACCGATTTGAATTGATAGCCGGGAGTAATAAACAAATCGGTATCGCCAAAACCGGCTTCAAGCCGACCGCTTTTGGATGCCGATTCCAACGCCCTGACCGCCGTCGTACCTATGGCGATAACCCGTCCTCCCCTTGCCCTGGCTTGCTGAACGGCCGCTACCGTCTCCGGCAGCACGGCAAAATATTCCTTGTGCATTAAATGTTCGGATAAATCTTCCACCCTGACCGGCTGAAAAGTGCCGCTACCGACGTGCAACGTCACAAAAGCGCTTTGCACGCCCTTGACTTTAAGTCTTTCCATCATGGCTTGATCAAAGTGCAAACCTGCGGTGGGCGCGGCAACAGCTCCCGCCTCTCTGGCAAAAACCGTTTGATAACGGGTCAGGTCGGATTGATCGTCTTCACGGGTAATATAAGGCGGTAATGGCATATGGCCGATTTGCTCCAATATAGAGAGCAAACTGTTGTCGCCCTTAAATTCCAACTGAAACAGATCGTCAACTCTGCCCAACACTTCGCAGCAATAGCCGCTATCCAACTCTATCACAGTACCGGCTTTCGATGATTTGCTTGCTCTGACATGAGCAATGGCGCGGTGGTCATCCAGAATGCGCTCGATAAGAATCTCGACCTTGCCGCCGCTTTGTTTTGTGCCGAACAGCCTGGCCGGAATCACTTTGGTGTCATTAAAAATCAGCAGATCACGCTCATTGATCAAATCGATCAAATCGGTAAATTGTCGGTCGGCCATCCGTCCGATGTCGCGATCCATACATAACAAACGACTTGCATCGCGCTCTGCCAAGGGTTTTTGCGCAATCAGCGCTTCGGGTAACTGGTAGTTAAAATCACTTTTTTTCATAGCGGGCGATATTATCAGGTTAGGCTTTTTAAATACACCTTAAAAAAATCTAGCCTTTTTGATAAACGTCGACTATAATGTCGTTTCTTTGCCGGGGTGGCGGAACTGGTAGACGCGCCGGATTCAAAATCCGGTGATGGTGACATCGTGCCGGTTCGATTCCGGCCCTCGGTACCAAACATTGGTTCAGAGCCGTGCAAAGAACTATGAAAACCCGCAAGTCGTAAGGCTTCGCGGGTTTTTTATTGTCCTGCGAAGTTCAATAGAATCAGTTGACATCCTGCTATTCTAACTGTTCCAAAAAATACCGTCATACCCCTATCAGATGCCGCTATAAAGAACGCTAAGCCTACGCCTGACAAAACTTTCAAAATGCCTAACGGGAAAGGCATGTATTTGCTTGTAAATCCAAGCGGCAGTAAATACTTTCGATTCGATTGCCGCTTTGATAGCAAAAGCAAAACATTGGCCTTAGGTGTTTATCCTGATACAAGTTTGAATCAAGCCAGAGAAGCCTTCAGTTGCCCACACCGTTCGAGACGTAACCCACAAAAAAACTCAGGCGTTTTGAACTGCACATCATACCTTTATCAACTCAGACAATTACCATATTGGAAGACATCAGGCCGCTAACCGGGAATGATCGCTATGTATTCCCGTCAAGCCGTGGCGATGGCCGCCCAATGTCGGACGGCACCGTCTACATATACACCTAGATTCGACTACAGACAGCCTTGATCTGAAATTTTTCCAAATAAACCTCAAAAGCCCTATAATATCTATTCACTAATTTATTCATTAATCAATTCACTCAATGACACTTCACGCTGATCGCATCCGTATGCAACTATCTGGAGGACCGCTGTCGGCGGCGCAATTGCGCGGAAAGCTAAATATTAGCCAGCCGACAATGTCTCGTGCGTTGGCTGAGCTTGGTGGTGAAATAGTACGATTTGGCGCTGCGCGATCCATTCACTACACTCTACGCGATAACACTCGCAGATTACCGAATATCCCGATCTATCGGGTTAATGCAGAAGGGGCTATTCGGCAATTGGGAACGCTGACTCCAGTTCGGCCGGATGGGTTTGTCATGCGGCAAGAGGATGGTACGACCCTTCACAGCGACGGACTTCCATGGTGGTTGTTCGACATGCGCCCACAAGGCTATTTGGGGAGGGCGTATGTTGCTCGGCATGGCGTTGAACTGGGGCTACCGGATCGGCTTAAAGATTGGACAGATACCCACGCTTTGCGGGCGCTGCTGGTGCATGGGCATGACATAGTAGGAAATATACTACTAGGTGAAAATGCAAGGGATCGTTTTCTAGCCACTTCTACACCTGAGTCGATTTCGTTGAGTCAGAAAACTGAGGCCTATGCCCGGTTAGCGCTTGAAGCGGCTCGCGGTGAGACACCTGGATCGTCAGCCGGTGGCGAACAGCCAAAATTTACCGCTTATGCCATGACACCGGATGGGGATCGTCATGTTATTGTGAAATTTAGCGAACTGGAAGATGGCCCAGTAAGCGAGCGCTGGCGCGATCTGCTGCTGGCCGAACACCTTGCGCTTGAGACATTGCGCGAAGACGGCATTCCTGCTGCCAAAACACAAATAATTGACCACGGTGGCCAGCGTTTTCTTGAAGTCGAGCGTTTTGACCGCATCGGCAGCCTTGGACGGCGTGCGATGTATTCTTTGTCCGCGCTTGATGCCGAGTTTGCTGGGTTAGGAACGGGCGGGTGGCCGGTTATTGCGCGCATCCTTGCCGATGATCGTCAAATTCATCCGGAAGCAGCGAACAGCGCTAATGTCCTATGGGCATTCGGCACGCTAATCGGCAATTCGGATATGCACAACGGAAACTTATCATTTATAGCGGAACAGGGTCGGCCCTATAGCATCGCACCCGCTTACGACATGACGCCAATGGCTTTCGCTCCCCGCAGCGGTGGCGGGCTTCCTGATACTTTATCCGAAGCGACGATTCTCGGCAGTGTATCTAACGAAACTTGGCGTTACGCAGAAGCTTTGGCCCGTACGTTCTTAGGTCGAATTATGGCGGCAAGTGGATTTAGCCACAGATTTGAACCGTGTATGGCCGCCCTGAAACACCACATAGAGACAGCCGGCGCTAAAATCGAACGACTGGAATGACACCGATGCTGAAGCGGCTTGACTAACGGACTTTTAAAACACGCTCTTTAGTGGAAAGTTTTCAACGCCGTTTGCCAAGTCAGTTTCACCGTCCATTTTAAAGTGCGCAACCGTGACCGTCAGGTGTTGTGTTTGCTCTTCAAGCGAGTCTGTTGCGGCAGCCGCTTGTTTTACTAAAGCGGCATTTTTCTGGGTTACTTCGTCCATCTGACCGAGAGACAGATTAACTTGTTCAATACCGGAAGTTTGCTTTACGGAAGCAGCGCTGATTTTGGACATGATGGCGGTAACGCCATGAATAGAGTTAGCGATATCCTCTATAGTTCTTCCGGTTTGGGTAACGAGCTGGCCGCCATCCTCAACTTTCTCAACCGATTCGCCAATCAAACTTTTAATTTCTGCGGCGGCCGACACAACGCGTTGCGCGAGGCTGCGCACTTCGCCAGCCACCACGGCAAAGCCTCTGCCCTGTTCCCCTGCCCGAGCCGCTTCTACTGCGGCATTAAGCGCGAGGATGTTGGTTTGGAAGGCAATACTATCGATCACCGAAATAATCTCGACAACCTTGCGGGAAGATTCATTAATTCCTTCCATCATTTTTACAACCTGGCCAATTGCCATGACCCCCTTGCCGGCGGTATCCGACGCGCTAACGGCCAGCTCGCCGGCATGCTTGGCGTTAGCGCTATTTTGCTGCACAATTGAGATCAGCTCTTTCATGCTGGCGGAGGTTTGTTCCAAACTGGCTGCCTGTTCTTCAGTGCGCCGCGACAAAGATGTGTTGCCGGTTGCGATTTCTTTAGCCGCAGTGTGGATGGATTCGGCGACAATTTTGATTTGACCGATAATGTTATTCAGGTCATCCACCATCGTGTTAGCGTCCGCCTTAAGCTCTCCTAAGGTGCCCGTATAGGGATTAGTAATTTTCACGCCCAGATCGCCGTGGGACAGGACTTTAAATACGCGGGTCGCTTCATTAATCGCACATTCAGTGGTCTGCATAAGCTGATTGATGGATTCACTCAGCTCACGGAAAAAGCCTACTTTGCCTTTCATGACGATGCGTTTACTGAAATCCCCCATAACCGCAGCAACCAAAATAATAGCCACTTCTTCCTCCACCAGAACCTCGGCAGTGCGATCCAACCACTCGGCTACCGAACCTATAGTCTTGCCTTCCGTCGTGATCACAGGCGTGACAACGACCTCCATAGAGGAGCCTGCCATGCTAACATCGACAGTGCTGGAGCCGGTAGCGGAGTCGGAATGCAACAACTGGTGCTTAAAGATCTTGTGAAAGCTATCAAGATTGGTACCCACCAGATTGACAACGGAGAAATTCGGCAACTGCTCGCGGATGTAGTCTTCCGCTTTGCCAAACATGCTGACCACCGATTTATTGACGTAAACAATGTTGCGGTCGTTGTCCGCAAGAATCACGCCGGTGCTAACGTTATCCAGCGCAACCTTAATGTGCAAATTCTCATCGGCAATGCGTTTAGCTTCCGCTACATCAAAGCCCAGCTTGATTTGCATTGCCTTAAGAGCCGCCATCACCTTGCTAATTTCATCCCTGCCTCTGATGTCGATAAGCGTATTGTAATTTCCTTGGGCGATTTGACCGAAATGGTTGATGGTGTCTTTAAGCCGACGCACAATGGAGTTCAAAAGGGAGAAACTTAACCACAGGACCAGTAAGATGCCTGAAACGATCAAGACGCCGGCGATCTCTCGCGTGCTGTAGTAGCGTAACACGCTTGCATCTAACTCCTCGCTTGTATCATCGACCTGCGCTTGCAACAATTTCTGAATATCTTCCGCGACCGGTTCGTAAAGAACATTAACCTTGCCATTGACGAGCTTAGCGGCAAGCGCGGCATCATTGCTGCGCAATGCGGAAATAACGGGTTGCACACCCTCTATTAAATAGCGCTCTCTGTCGCTGACGAGCTTGTTAACTATAGCCTTTTCACCCGGACTCAACGAAGTTTCAAAGTACGTACCCAAGGTCTTGCTAATGATTGCAGTATTTTGTTCCACTTCTGCAATATTCTTCTGTATCAACGCAGAATCAAGACTTAATAAGCAGGCGCTAAGACGCACTTGATTAACCAGCATCAATTTCTGAATGAGGGACGTCTGGTTCAAGGAAAGAACGTGATGCTTATAAACAGTGCGTAATCCCTCACTATCCTTGCTCATGCCAAAGAGTCCCATTCCGCCGATAACCATCAACAGAACAAACACCGCAGCGATGATCATCCATATGCGGACTTTGACACTAATATTTTCTATGGGCGGTAATCGTCCTGACAATGTTTTTTTGACGATTTTTCCGTCCTTGATTTTTAAATTGCCGGCTTTACCTTCTCGAAACTTTTGGTAAGCATCGACAACCTCTGCAATTTGTTCTCGCTTGGGTTTGTTACGTACCGATATATAACCAATCTGTTCGTTGTTTTCATAGATGGGAGCAACATTGGCCCACACCCAGAAAAAATCGCCATTTTTACAGCGATCTTTGATCAGTGCGCTCCGTGGATAGCCCTTTTTCATAGAACGCCACAAATCCTGGAAAACTTCTGTCGGCATGTCCGGATGGCGCACTATATTGTGCGATGCGCCAATCAGCTCTTCCTTGGTAAATCCGCTGATTCGAATAAAATCGTCGCTAGCATAGGTAATCTTCCCATTCAAGTCGGTTTTGGTCACAATGGAATCAGTATCTGTGAGGACATATTCAACATTGGTAATCGGCATGTTAATTTTCATGAGGTATTCTTTTATTCAAAACTAAAAATAGATCCTGTGAAGTTGCAAGTTCTTTTGACACTAGACAATGTAGTCAACCTGCGAAGACCGTACGATCTGGCCATTCGAGGATACGCGGCCGAAGCGGATCAGGCATCCGGTTAACGCCAAGCCATAGGAAGCGGCCCTTCCATTCTCGCTAGTGAACGTAACCGCTTTTTAATCATGTATTAAATCTTGGCTTGATGAAGTCAATGGAGCTTGGAACGCAGAGAATGAGGCTAGCCGCAAAGAGGCAGAGCGGTATGGACGGGTATCCAAGGTTATCAAGGAGAACGGTTTTCAGAAGCGCCTTCGATTGATGGACGGCAGTCAGACTGATGTCGACGAATAATAGGCGTGAAACGCTAGAATCAATCAAGGAGTGGCGATGTTGACCGGAAAAGAAAATTACAATCTGTTTGAACACGCGCGTCCCCTGCTCTTTAGACATTCTTCGTAGATTCCCGCTTATCGAATAAGCCATCGCGGGCTGCTTATAGGCGTATTCTGAGCCTCAAAAATTCGGTACCGGGGTCAGGGGCGAACCGAAACGACTTATAATTTATATCCTATATTCCCCCTAAAATCAAAAGGAATTACCTTGAAACCCTTACTTTTAGCATGATCGACGAGCGCTTTGTCGGCTAATGTCTAACCGTCGCGGGCAAGCGCTCGCCAACTGGGCAAAAAGTTCCTCTCTATTTCGTTGCAGTGAACAGCCCTAGGCTCTGCTGAGCTATGCACCGTCATCTGAATGCCCGCTTTCCGAAATTGACCGGCCCGTTCCGCTTGACAACTGTGACCGTCAGCTCATGGCCGAGATGCGCCATTCAAGAAAGTTCGCCGGCTCTGAGGCCGTTGAGACTGATTGTGGAAGCTGCCAAATCAAGTCAGTGTTTTTCATAAAAAGTCCTGGGCAAATTGGCTATATAACTGGCATAACCCAAACAGACTCACAGCAACCAAGCCGCCGCCAATCCAGCGTTTAAATATCAAATCATTGCGCATAATAGCGTTATGCGCTTTCAGGCCCAGCACATGCCCTATCGCGGCAATAGGTAAAAGCGTCAGTGCCGTTAGAAAATGCAAATCAACGGATAAGGCAATAAACGTCGTCATTTTTATGCTGACCAAGATGAACCATAAGACAAACAAGGTGTCTCTCAGCTTGTGCTTGCTAACGTTGCGCATATAGACAGCAACCATCAACGGCGCACCGGTCAAGGAAATCCCGGCAATATATCCGCCTAAAATCAACAGCCCTCTATCCGCCCAAACATGTTGACTATTAATGCCTCGGTTAAGTAACCAGGTAAAACCGTAAAACAGGGTAATCGAATAAATAAAGCTATTCAGCCATAAGACCGGTAGATTCAGCAGTCCAAAAATGCCTACGAGGGCGGCGGGAATAATGTAAATCGAAGAATCGCGCAAATACTGCCAATCGACATTATGCAAGCGGTTAAGTAATGTTAAGCCGGAGAAAAATAGTAAATGCACGCTGATAATAGGTAACCATAACAGTGGATTATTATGTATAAACAACATCAGCGGCAATCCTAATGCGGCGCCGCCGAAACCAAGTCCTGTCCGAACAAAGCCGGTCCAGACGAACACAAGAGCAATAGATACTATTTGGTAAAGAGAAAAATCGAGTAACATCACAACCCTTGGTCGAACCTCAACGCCAGAAGAAATCGATTTTCTGAAAATACCGGGGTCATCGTTTTGAAAATGCCCGCCCGTACACGCTAAACTGGCGATGGCTCTTGTCGGTGTCGTGCGTCCCTTAACGGCCTGATCGAGTAACACTTTGCCTTGCAAGTTAGTGCCGCAATGCAGACCAACTCAATTGCTCGCTAGTAAATTAAGGGCTCGATGCGATTTATCGGAAACCATAAATCAAGATTGACTGACCACCGCCAAGTTAGCCAGATAATCGTTTTTCCTGGCTAGATATTCATCGACAAATGCCTGCATCGGCTCAGCTTCATAATCACTCGGCACACTGATCGCCAGTTTTTTAAAGCCTGTACCGACTATATCCCCGTCCGCTTTGATCTGAAAGTGTAAAAAAGCCGTAGCGCGTTTGCCGTTGACTTCCATCTTCGGCTCCAGCATTTCCACGGACGCGCGCCGAAAATCAAGATGATGAAATGACAGAGTCATGCTTTCGTAAATTACCAAGGGCCGATTGATGTTAAACATGACATTTTCCCGTGCTAATAACGGCACCAGCACGTAGGGGAAATTTTGCCCTGAAAAAGCCACATAATCGCGAATAAAGCTTTCAATCAATGCGGTATCCCGACTAATGTCGCCCGAACGTTCGACTTGCAAATAGGCTTTGCCCTGATTGTCGTTCACATCAATCAGCTCGGCATCGGTGTCGGGAAAGTTCAACAATACGTCATGACCGACCATGCCGGAAAAGATAAAGTGCATATTTTGGCTTAGGCCATATTTTTCCAACGCCAGCGAAAACAACAAATCGCCCGGCACGCAAAAACGTTTGGCGTCAACATCGTGTAAAGGATTGAAATCATGTGCCACTTCTTTGGCAAACATACTGGCTTGTTCGGCGGCAATACTGACATTGCCCTCATGAATATTATAAAAATCTTTTAAAAACATATTGTTATTTACTAATGCCGGGATGACCGACAATTCTACCATACTGCTTACTATGTTTCACCCAAGGTTGCCTGGCTCATAGCCGATTGCTTTAACCCGCTGGGTAGCGCATGTTACCGGCCGACTTTGGCTAAATCTCCGACTGACTGCCGAAGCCCGATCCAGCGGGTGATCATAAACTCTGGTTTTAAACGAAGGCAAAAAAAATGCCCGGTCAAGGGCTTTTTTTATTACCAATCTTTAAAACCGTTTTAACACTCACCGCTTCAGCGTGATAACGATTCCCGCACCGTCCAGCGATTTTTGTTTATCCATTTCCGGTTCTTGCGACATCAGCATTTTGCCATCTAAATAGACTGGCCGCGGCTTTTTCTTTTCAGTCGTAAACATCGTTGATGCTTCGGCTTGCCCTCCCCGGCCCGGCTCAACCTTCAGCCAGACATTTTCGGACGGCAGACTAAGGTCCAGTGTTTTTTGCAGTTCGGCGTTTTTATCGGCGCTCGCTACGGAAGGCTTATTAATGGTTTTTTTGTGGTATTTAACTTTTTTTTCGTTAGCCGATGCGACAGAACTCTTATGATCTGTCGGCTTTTGAAACCCGGTTAGCAAAACGAATGAGACCGTTACAAAGCCCAATAAAAACAGGCGGTAATTTTTCATGTTCATTTTGTCATCTCCGCTATAAATCCAAAAACTTTATATTATTTATTCTAGCCCAACATACAAAAATTGGAACGTTTCGACGGGGATTTTGTTGCACCCCTTCGGACAAATCGCAGGGCCTGCCGCGCGGCAAATGGCTTTTATTTTGAGCGATCAAGCTAGATGACTTTACAGTCGCGTTACCGCTTATCTGCCCAATCGACGTTCCGTTTCTAGCACCCGTTGCGTAGTCTGCAATACGGTATCCGGATTCAAACTCATTGAATCGATGCCGATTTCCACCAGAAATTCCGCCATCTCGGGATAATCCGACGGCGCTTGGCCGCAAAGTCCGCAATGTCTGCCGTTACGCCGCGCGCCGTCGACAGCCAGGCGAATCATTTCCTTGACGCCGGGATCGCGTTCGTCAAAATCCTCGGCGAGAATCGCGGAATCCCGATCCACGCCCAAGGTAAGCTGGGTCAGGTCATTGGAGCCGATAGAAAAGCCGTCGAAATGTTCGGAAAAAGCATCGATCTGAATGACGTTATTGGGAATCTCGCACATCACGTAAATTTCCAATCCCTGCTCGCCGCGCGTCAATCCCAGCTGCGCCATGTAGTCGAGCACGCGCCGGGCTTCATCTACGCGACGGCAAAACGGGATCATCAGGATAACATTGGACAAACCCATCTCCTCGCGCACCCGTTTCATGGCCCTGCATTCCAGCGCAAAACCTTCGGCATAAGCGGGATGAATATACCGCGACGCGCCGCGAAAACCGATCATCGGGTTGGCTTCATCGAATTCAAACCAACTCCCGCCGAGCAAGGTGGCGTATTCGTTGGTTTTAAAATCGGACATCCGCACGACGACGGGCTTGGGATAAAACGCGGCAGCAATGGTGCCGACGCCTTCCGATAGCTTTTGGATAAAGTACTCTTCGGCGCTTGCATAATGGCCTGTTAACCGGCTCAGCTGTTCCCGTTCACCGGCGTCTTGCACTTTTTCCGGGTGTATCAACGCCATTGGATGCGCCTTGATGTATTCGGTAATGATAAATTCCATCCGCGCCAAGCCCACGCCGTCATTGGGCAGGAAGCTGGTTTTAAAGGCCAGCTCGGGATTGCCGATATTGAGCATGATCTTGGTTTTCGGACGTTGCAAGCCCGACAAATCGGTGCTGTTAATAGCGAAGTCGAGCAGGCCGGAATAGACTTTACCGACATCGCCCTCGGCGCACGATACGGTGACCGGGCTATTGTGTTTAATCATGGTCGTGGCATTATCGCAACCGACGACAGCCGGAACGCCCAGTTCACGGGAGATGATCGCCGCGTGACAAGTGCGCCCGCCGCGGTTGGTGACTATCGCCGAAGCCATTTTCATCACCGGTTCCCAGTCCGGCGTGGTCATATCGGCCACCAGTACGTCGCCGGGATTAAAACTGTTGAGCTGCTCGACGTTATCGATAATCCGCGCATTGCCGGTGGCAATCTTGCTACCCACCGCATGCCCGGTAACTATCGGTTCGGCTTTACTTTTAAGACTGTATTGCTCTAAAACCATGCCGCGCAATTGGGAAACCACCGTTTCCGGGCGCGCCTGAACGATATACAGCGTACCGTCAAGACCGTCTTTCGCCCATTCTATATCCATCGGTTTGGCCTGGCCCGCTTTGGCGCTGTAATGTTTTTCTATTTTAATGGCATAGTCGGCGAGAGTTAACGCATCTGCATCGTTAATGCAAAAGCGCTTACGCTCTTCTTCAGAGGTCACAATGTTGTGGGTTGATTCACGGGTGCGTCCTTCGCTATAGACCATTTTTATTTTCTTCGCGCCCAGGGTGCGCCTTAACACCGCCCGATGACCCTGCTCAAAAGTGGGCTTATGCACATAAAATTCATCGGGGTCTACCGCGCCTTGCACGACGTTTTCGCCCAATCCGTACGCGCCGGTAATAAACACCACATCCCTGAATCCCGATTCGGTATCCAGCGAAAACATCACGCCGCTGGCATCAAGGTCCGAACGCACCATTTTCATGATGCCTATCGATAAGGCCAGCTTGAAATGGTCGAAGCCCTGATCGACGCGGTAATGTATCGCGCGATCGGTAAACAGGCTGGCAAAGCAGCGTTTGCAGGAATCCAGCAAGGCTTGGTCGCCGCGTATATTCAAGTAGGTGTCCTGTTGTCCGGCAAAACTGGCGGTCGGCAAATCTTCGGCGGTGGCCGAACTGCGTACGGCAACGCTTAAGTCGTCGCCATACTGCTCGTTGAGTTGAGCGAAGGCCTTGATAATTTGCTGCTCAAGATCTTCAGGAAAAGGCGCAGCGTAGATTATTTCTCGCGCTCGACGCGCACGCTTGGCAAGATCCGCGACGTCGTCCGGGTTCAAATCATCCAAGGCCTGATGCAGGGCTTCCCAGCTGTGTGTTTGATCCAGTAGATAGCGATACGCTTCAGCGGTCACCGCAAAACCATTAGGGATTTGGATGCCTTGCGGCGTTAATTCCCTATACATCTCACCTAACGAGGCATTTTTGCCGCCTACCAGAGGCACATCGTCGATCGTTAATTCATTAAACCAACGAATATAGTTTGCTTGCTCGGCCATCATAGCTCCTTAGATGAATTATTCACTGCTTCGGGATTCGGGCGATTGACAAGTTGCCCTGTTATTCAATCGGTTAAAACATAACGCTAGCGGCTCATTTTGCCGGGGTGTCGGCAGCATATCAATATGCGCTCTTACTTATCAACCTAGAACGGGGCATGGCGCGCGCCTTTATCATAAATGACAAACGTTACAGTAACTTAGGACTCCATCAATAATAACTTCCGCTTAGGGTTCCCACGCTCTGCGTCACTGACATTAAGTTAAGCCTTGTAGGAGCGGGTCGCGCCCGCGATGATGGCGCTATAACTCTGCAATCGCTGTGCAAATATCGCGGGCGCGGCCCGCTCCTACGGCGTGTCGATGCGCTTAACTTAATGGCAGCGACGCTCTGCGTGGGAACGATGAGTTTATGTTTCGGGAAGTTATTGTCGGCCATATCCTTATCGAAGCGCCTCTCATCCGACTTTCTAAAATCGCCTGATCTGATGGAAGCCTGTGGCCAAATGGCGGCCTATATATTTGATTCAAGATATGGATTCCCTTCCGGGCCTTTCTTGACCGAGCCAACTATTTCAATAATCAATAGTTCACTGTATTCTATACAATAACGGATCATCGCTCCTCTGCCCTGCCCGGCAGCGCTGTATGGAACATCTACAACATCACGTCTGCGGTTTCCACCGGAAACGCACCCTAAACCAAAAGTTGGAATCTATTAAATAATGACTAGCCAATCTCCTAGGCCCTCCTGGAAAAGTTATCTTGAGTTATGCAAACCCAAAGTGGTCGCCTTGATCGTTTTTACGGCTATTGCGGGAATGCTGTTAGCCGTGCCGGGAATGCCGCCTATCGGCCTGTTTATCTACAGCAGCCTGGGGATTGCCTTGGCCGCCGCCTCGGCCGCCGCGATTAACCATTATATCGACCGTGAAGCCGATGCGCTGATGGATCGCAACAAACACCGCCCCTTGCCCCAAGGCGATTTAAGCTCCGCCAATGTCATCGTTTTTGCGGCGATACTGGGCGTTATCTCGATGGCATTGCTGATCGTCATGGTCAACATCTTGACCGCATTGCTGACCTTCTTGTCGGCGCTGGGCTACGCGATTATCTATACGGTTTACCTCAAACGAGCAACACCGCAAAATATCGTGATTGCCGGCGCTTTCGGAGCCACGCCGCCGATGCTGGGCTGGTGCGCGATGACCGGGGAACTGCATCCTTACTCACTGCTGCTGTTCTTGATTATTTTCGCCTGGACGCCGCCGCATTTCTGGCCGCTGTCTATCGCCAAACGCAAAGAATTCGCCAAAGTCGGCATACCGATGCTGCCGGTCACGCACGGCGTGGAATATACCCGGCTGCATATTCTGCTGTATTCGCTGCTGCTGTTCATTATTACCCTGTTGCCCTATCTGACCGGCATGAGCGGCCTGATTTATTTGTCTGCCGTAGTGCCGCTAGGTCTCGGCTTTATTTATTTCGCCATTTTGATGATGCGCCGGAAAGACGATAAAACCGCGATGCGAACCTTCTTTTACTCACTGATGTACCTGACCGGCGTGTTTATCGCCTTGTTAGTCGACCATTACTTTAAATTTACCTTCGCCGCTACTGCTCCCGGCAGTCTTGCGGCATACATACCATCCCTGGCAATATGACATTCACACATCACGAACAAACACCCTACCCCGAACATCCATTCGCGGAATTCGTCCGCATCCTGGGCAAAGGCAAAAAAGGCTCAAGACCGCTAACGCAGGAAGAAGCCTATCGAGCCATGAGCATGATCATCGCCGACCAGGTACAACCCATTCAACTGGGCGCATTCCTGGTGTTGATGCGCGTCAAGGAAGAAACCCCGGAGGAATTGGCCGGTTTCGCACAGGCGGCGCGGGAATCATTCAATATTGCAGACAATGCCGTAAAAGTCGATCTGGACTGGTCGTCTTATGCCGGAAAGCGTCGGCATTTGCCCTGGTTTTTGCTGTCGGCTTTGCTGTTGGCCGAGAACGGCATCACCGTTTTTATGCACGGCGCAAGCGGCCATACCGCAGGCAGGCTGTATACCGAAAACATGCTGGGCTATTTAGGCCTTAAATGCGCAAGCTCTATTAGCGACGCCAAACAGCAACTTAAACACCAGCATTACAGTTATTTATCGCTGGAGCATTTTTGCCCCAAACTGCATGAAATTATAGAACTGCGCCCGATACTGGGCTTACGCTCACCGGTTCACACCCTGGTGCGCTTGCTAAACCCGTTTGATGCGGAATACAGCATTCAGGGCATCTTCCATCCCGGTTACCGTCCAGTACATCAACAAGCCGCTGCCCTGTTAAACCAGCCGCACATGGCGGTATTAAAAGGCGAAGGCGGCGAAACCGAACGCAATCCCGATATGGAATGCCTGGTGCAAAGCGTACACAACGGCGAATTGTCCGACGAAAACTGGCCCGCTTTATTTACTCATCGACACGTCAAACCCGAGCTGCTTGAGCCGGAGCAACTGGCGTTGATCTGGCAAGGAAAAGTTGAAGACGAGTTTGCCGAAGCCTCCATCATCGGCACGGCTGCGATTGCGCTTAAGTTGTTGGGCAAGGTTGAGACACAGGAGCAGGCGCAGCAATTGGCGACTGATTATTGGTTGGGTCGGGATAAGCAAAAATATGCAGGGGTTTAACATCAAACAGATGATACATAGAATCGTAGGGTACGCTTCGCGTACCATTTTCCAGACAATAGCCCAAGTTCAATCTGGTAATTATTTGTTACAGTGTGCTAATCATGGGCGGCAAAATAAGTTTTTAGCTGTATTGGGTGCGGTTCCTGATGTTGATCCTATTGAAGAAGATCGGATCAATCAATAGAATTAGGTTCAGCAAAAGAACAACAATCAAACTTAACCACAATTTTTTGGATTTGAACAATATGATGGCGCAATTTGATGTAATTATTGAAAAAGATTCCGAAGGTAATTTTGTGGCTTCGGTTCCAGCTCTAAGAGGGTGTCATACACAAGCTAAATCGCTAGATGTACTTATGGAGCGTATTCGTGAAGCCATTGAGCTTTGTCTGGAAGTTCAAGGCGAAACGCCTGAACCACTCGATTTTGTTGGCGTTCAACGAATTTCAGTTGCGGCATGACATCCTTTCCAAGTTTGACGGGTAAAGATTTATTACTTGCCTTGAAAAAAGCGGATTTTTTGTTAGTACGCGTTAAAGGGAGTCATCATTTTGTGCAACATGCTGATGGACGCTCAACAGTTGTTCCCATTCATACTGGTGAAACAATTGGGCCTGGGTTATTAAGCAAAATACTCCGTGATTGTGAATTAAGCCGCGAGCAATTACAAAAGCTCTCATGAATACCGAACATGAAATAGATATTGTGCATGAACGGTCTCGATCAGGATATTGGCGGCATGCATCACCGTTCGTCCTCACAGTGAAAGCGAGGATAACCCACGACTTTTGCAATAAACTCTCAACAGAGTGCGGCATCATTAATTCCATTGAAACACCGAAGGTACGCACAGCGTACCTTACACGGCTTCTCGTATTTGATACCTCGTATCCTCCAGAATGGCGGCATGTTCACGAATTTTAGTTAGTAAAAAAATTTACGAGAATGGAAAGATCAGGAAAAAAAAGCAATCCAAACAAATTGCTCATACTCCCAGAAAATATCGGTCGCAAAGTTGTTGAAATTGGGGCCACTATTGCCTGTCCACTTTTAGGGACTGATCGTTTTGTGTCTTTTTGTCGTGAACGGGGTCTGTCTATAGACCGGGAGCGGTTAATAAGATTCGAACGTCTAGGTCTGTTTGCTCCAGTCTTTCGTGTACAAACACCGGAAAAGGAAGCCTCACCTTTTTATATCCCATTGCGAGAAGGTAACAATTGGTTTAGCAAAAATTGGGCTTGGGATACCACCGCTGTACCTGTGAGTTACGAAGTGCCAAGTTACTTGGATCGATCTCAAGAGGGCTATTATTCAATCTTTCAAATTGACTACCTCCATATCGTTATTAACGAAATGACCCTTCATGTTCATTTGGACGGATATTTGGATAATGACAATCAAAACTCTATTGACTGGGGTGAAAAAGGGGAAAATTGGATGGAATATGCTGCGCAGATTATGGAAAGTTCTCGTGTACATGAGTACCGCCGCAGTGTGGCATTGCTTTGTCAATATATTTCAAATCGCTATTATCCCCAAACTCAGGGGGATAAAAGGATTATTAGGGCTGGAGGCACAAGCTATTCTGATCCTTGGATATGTATTCTTGGACATAAATGGGAGTGGAATAACGAGATTAGCGAATGGGATCCCCATAATGTTGAGCGTTTGTTCAGTCTGACTCCAGAAAAATTACGCCATGCTTATGAAACCTTAGCAAGGACCCAGTCATTTTCAGACCCGCTGGAAAATTGGTATAAACTTATTCAATTCGTCTCTTTGGATAGAAGGAAAAAACTTAAAGACAATGCTCTTAGAGCAGAAACGTTGCGTTCTGGAGCACTTATGCTACGGCTACTCTATCATGAGCTATATGGAGAAGAGTTACCTGAACCTGATGAAGTACACCGAACCATTTTTCTTCATTGTCCTGAACTGGAAGTTCGCAATGATGTGCGCCGTTATCTTGAGTTTGTAGTAAATGACTTTGGACTTAATCCTCAACCTAAGCTTGCTTTGTTAGTAGAAGGCCAAAGTGAAGAAATTGCAGTACGGAAAATATTTGAGCTGTATTTTGGTGCGCATCCAGGCATTTACGGAATTGAAATTATAGTCTTAGGTAGTGTTGATGTAGCTACAGGAGCAAAAAGAGAAGATCGATTTCGGGCTATTTTTAGACTTATCGATTATCTGCATCACCATCAGACAATCGCATTTTTGATTCTGGACAATGAAAACCATGCAGCACGGCTCAAAGAAGAATCAAAGAAAGTCAAGTCAATCCATAATGATCAACGTTATACAACCCGTCTAGATTACATTCGCATCTGGAACATCGCTTTTGAGTTTGATAATTTTTCTTGCACAGAAATAGCTAAGGCGCTGACTCAGCTTGCTCAGGGGTACGCTAGTTTCACTTCGGCTGAGATTAATAATTGCAAAAAAGACAAGAATCCAGGAGCAAGTCTAGAGAAACTCTATCAAAGCAAAGCTTGTTATGGCGTACAAAAAACTAAGTTAAGCGAAATCCTGATAGAAATGATGTTGTCACCAAACACTAAACGTAAAATTGAAAATAGGCCGATTATTAGAGTATTAGAACGGGTGAGACATTTAGCAGCAATGAATCCATTTCCAGTACGGCAAGAGTATTGGGAAATAAATCAAGCATCGAAATATTTTGGTAAAAAACGAAAATAGCAACACTCTGAACAAAAATTATTGATCGAACAAAAAATGCCGACATTTAAGCCTATGCTTTCAATACTGCTAACCTACTCACTGCTCCTGCTGCTCGTTTTTCTATTCCAACGAAAAATGATCTATTTCCCCGATACCTATTCGATTGAAGACCAACAACAGCTAGCCGAGCAATCCAACCTGAAGCTCTGGCCGTCAACGGCTGATTATCGAGGGCTGATCGCCAAAACATCCCGAACCACCGGCAAGGGCACAGTCATCGTTTTTCACGGCAATGCAGGTTCGGCAACCGACCGGACTTATTACCTGGACGCATTGGAAAAACTGGGTTACCGGGTGATCCTGGCCGAATATCCCGGCTATGCCGCCAGAAACGGCACACCATCAGAAGCGGCGTTGATTTCAGACGGCATCCAAACAGCAAAGCAGGCCTTGAACGATTTTGGCGGCCCTATTTTCCTGTGGGGCGAATCACTCGGCAGCGGCGTGGCCTCTGGCATCGTGCAGAGCGGGCAGGTTCCGGTTAAAGGCATTGTCTTAGTCACGCCGTTTGACAGCATGGCCGCTGTTGCCCAACACCACTACTGGTTTTTGCTGGCAAAATGGCTGGTCAAAGACAAATTCGACAACATTAAAAACTTAAAAGATTACGCGGGAAACACGGCAATTTTGCTGGCAGAACAAGATGAAATCATCCCCAATAAATTCAGCCTAAAGCTGTTCGATTCATTGCACCACGCCAAGAAACTCTGGTCATTTAAGGGAGTAAACCACAACACCCTGCCACTGGCGGATGAGCTTCCCTGGTGGCAAGAGGTTATGCAGTTTGTTAGCGGGCAAAGCGCGGCACCCCCTTAATCATTGTTTTTTCCATATGCACATATTGCAAGCCGAGCAATATTCCACCGTCGGCGCTACGCTCGGCCCATATCACTTTTATCTCGCCTTCCAACGCCAAGCGCTCAATTTCAAATGCGGTCGTCTCACCCTCTTCAACAGCGATGGCTTCAGCAAGATTAATCATTAATCCCTCTACTGAAACATTGACGGTATTAAACTCACGATACTCGCCATCCAGCAGGATTCTGCCGGCAACCGCCATGTTTTTTCTATACACCTTTCTCTTATACAGCTGATTATCGACATCATAAGTAACATTTCTAAATTCCAATGCCAGTAATATACGATCATTCAGCATATCAACCCTGACCACCTCGGCTTCACCGGCCAAGCGCATTTCCGGAAGATACAAATCTATCGTCGTCGATGCGGACAACATATCGAAAATATCCTTGGCGTCTTTGGGACCCGCCTGTTCGCACTTTAACTCTGCAAGCACACCGGTTAACGAAATATCTTTAACAATGATTTCCTGCTCTTCCCCCCCCATGTAAATCAAGCCATGCGAGGTTAAATTTTTTCGATAAGGCCGGTTTAAATCTAAATTCATCTGAATTTCCTCTCTGATTATCCATTTATCTTGTTATTCAAATACTGTATAAGGCTAGCTCGTGCAATTATAGTGTCTGTGTGATATTTTTTCTTTTGGTTGCACTTATTTTTCCTGTCCTGAGTCCTTCGGTTACGCTCAGGACAGTCTCAGCGAACCGGATCGCCAACCATATCTCAAATCCTACACACCTCAGCGCATCATGAAAAAGCTATTAACCCTGCTGTTGTTACTGTCTCTGGCGGCCTGCACGGCGCTCACGCCTAAAAACGGCGACAATATCTGCTCTACTTTCAGGGAAAAAGACGACTGGTATGATGACGCTAAAAACGCGTTTGAAAAATGGGGCGTGCCTATTCCCATTCAAATGGCGATCATGCATCAAGAGTCCCGCTTTGTCGCCGATGCACAACCGCCCCGCCCTTGGCTGCTGGGGTTTATTCCCCTGCCCCGAGACAGTAGCGCCTACGGCTATGCCCAAGCCAAAGATGAAACCTGGGACAGCTATCAATCCAAGGCAGGCCGCTGGGGAGCGGATCGCGATGAATTTGCCGATGCCGCCGATTTTATCGGCTGGTATTGCGACATCAGCCACAGCCGGCTGGGCATATCCAAACTGGATGCCAAAAACTTATATCTCGCCTACCATGAAGGACACGGCGGTTATCAACGCAAAAGCTATTTAAAAAAAGCGGGACTGGTACAGATTGCCAACAAAGTAGCCAAGCGGGCAAAATTATTTCAAAGCCAATTGGGCGAATGCCAAAACGATTTAGAAAACAAAGGCTGGTTTTTTTGATAAACTAGCGATTCTACGTTAACAATAAAGGATAAGTCGTGAGAAAAATTCAAACTAAAATTATTTCAATCGTCACCGTTCTTCTTATAGGATTTACTATGTTTTCACTGGCCAATGCCACCACCCCCGCAGAAAATAAAGCCGCAGGAATAGCCTTTCTTGCCGAAAACGCTAAAAAACCCAATATCGTAACGACGGCAACCGGCTTGCAATACGAAGTATTAACCCCCGGAACCGGCGCCGCTTCACCTTCAGCCACCGATAATGTTACCGTACATTACAAAGGCACAACCCTTGACGGCGAAGAGTTCGACAGCTCTTACAGCCGCGGCGAACCGGCCACATTCCCGCTAAACAGAGTCATCGCCGGATGGACTGAAGGCGTGCAGTTGATGAAAGAAGGCGCCAAATACCGCTTTTTCATCCCGTCAGAACTCGCTTACGGCGAACAAGGCGCAGGCCGCGCAATCGGCCCGAACGCCGCATTGATCTTCGATGTTGAGCTGATCAAAATTCAATAAAGCGGGTTAAAGGTTCAAGGATAAAGGCACAAGGACAGCGAGCCTTGCGCCTTTTGTTTTTTTGCACCTTTTACCTTGCACCTTTCACCTAAGTTCTTATGCCCACTTACCAACTATTTGCTACAACACCCAAGGCGATGGAAACCATCCTGACCGATGAACTCCAAGCGCTCGGCGTCAACAATATCAAGGCCACCCTAGCCGGCGTCGCTTTTCAGGGAGACTTGGAAACCGCTTACCGGGCCTGCCTGTGGTCAAGAACAGCAAATCGGATTTTACTGGTGCTAAGCTCTTTCGAGGTAAAAACCCAGGAAGACTTGTATAACGGCGTACAAAAAATCGACTGGTTTGAGCATATTAATCCTGAAGACAGCTTTGCCGTCTCGTTCAGTGCGAAAAACTCAGCGGCGATTAACAATACCCACTTTGGCGCATTAAAAGTTAAAGACGCCATCGTCGACCAGATGCGGGCAAGGTTTCAAACCCGACCCAGCATCAATACCGAACAGCCCAATATCCGCATCAATGTGTATTTGAATGGCGAAAATGCTCAACTGAGCCTCGACCTATCCGGCGAAAGCCTGCATCGTCGCGGTTATCGGGATGTCAGCATCAAAGCCCCGATGAAGGAAAATCTTGCGGCAGCCATGTTGCTGCGTAACGGCTGGCCGCAAATCGCCATGCAACAAGGTTCATTAATCGACCCGATGTGCGGTTCCGGAACGCTGCTGCTGGAAGGCGCGATGATCGCCGCCGATTACGCGCCGGGCTTGTTGCGCGATTATTTCGGCTTTACCGGCTGGAAAAAACACGATGCGCAATGCTGGAAAAAATTACGCGCGGAAGCCGAACAACGCAAAAAGATCGGCCTGGAAAAACTGCCGGTTATCGTGGGTTTCGACCAGAACCGCCATACCGTCAACACCGCTCTGGCGCATATCGCCAATGCCGGTCTGCAAAATAAAATCCATGTCGAACGCCGCGATATTGAAGACGCGGAACCCGCCGACAGCTGGAAGCCGGGGCTACTGATCTGCAACCCGCCTTACGGCGAGCGCTTGGGCGACGAGCAGGAAACCGCCGAACTGTATAAAAAATTCGGTGAAAACCTAAAGACGCATTTTATCGGCTGGAAAGCCGCGATGATTATCAGCAACCCTGAGCAGGGCTTTCGCTTAGGCATACGCTCGCAAAAGCCGATCACCCTGTTCAACGGCGCTCTTGAATGCAAACTGTTACGGCTGGATATTGAAGAAAGCAATTTCTTCGTTCCCAAAGCCAAAACGCAGGAAGAGCGTATTGCCCAGGCGATTGAAACCGGAAAAATTCAGGAACAGCAGATTGCTCAAGCAACAGAGACTAAAACCACTCAGCAACCCGAAACGACCAGCGCCGACACGCTTGCCGACCAGAATATAGGTGAGCTGGGCGCGGAAATGTTCGCCAACCGGCTCAAAAAGAACCTGAAAAAACTGTCCAACTGGGCCAAGCAAAACCGCATCGCCTGCTATCGGGTCTACGATGCCGATTTGCCGGAATACGCGGTTGCCGTCGATATTTATCAGGGCCAGCAAACCTGGATCAATGTACAGGAATACGAGCCGCCCAAAAGCATCGATCAACACAAAGCCGATCAGCGATTGGCCGGACTGCTGGCCGAAATCCCCCGCGTCCTCGGCGTCAATAGCGATCAGGTTTTCCTGAAAATACGCCGCAAGCAAAAAAGCACCGATCAGTACGAAAAACACGGCGATCAGGGGCGTTTCCACATCATCGAAGAAGGCGGCTGTAAGTTATTGGTGAATTTTGAAGATTATCTGGATACCGGATTATTCCTCGATCACCGGCCGATTCGGATGCTGATTCAAAAACAAGCCAAAGATAAACGCTTTTTAAACCTGTTTGCCTATACCGGCAGCGCGACGGTCCATGCGGCTATGGGCGGTGCCAAGTCAACGACGACCGTCGATATGTCCAACACCTATATCAACTGGGCAAAAAAGAACATGGCGCTGAACGCCAACGAAGGCGAGCATGAATTTATACAAGCCGACTGCCTGGAATGGCTAGCCGCCGAAGCCCAACTGGCTAACAGGCACTACGATTTAATTTTCCTCGATCCGCCCACGTTTTCCAATTCGAAACGGATGGACGACGTGTTCGATATACAAAACGACCATGTGCAACTGATTAATAACGCAATCTCTTTGCTGTCGCCGGGAGGTGTCCTATACTTCTCAACGAACTTCAGACGCTTTAAAATCGACAAGCAGGCACTGTCCGAATTAATTGTAGAAGACATTAGCGCGGCAACTATTCCGGAAGATTTTGCCCGCAACCCAAAAATCCATTATTGCTGGAGAATTCAAGAGTGATGCGTAAAGTTAAGATCCTGGTTTCCGGTCGAGTTCAAGGCGTTTATTTTCGCCTCTTTACCCAGAACAAGGCCAAACATTTTGCTATAAAAGGCAGCGTCAAAAACCTCCCGGACGGCCGGGTTGAAATCATCGCCGAAGCAGGAAGCATGGCCATTGAAAAGTTCATCAAATGGTGCCACAAAGGCCCTATAACCGCCCGAGTCGATCATGTTGAAATCACTGAGCTTCAACCGGGTGAATTGTTAACGTCTTTTGAAATACACTAACAATTTTAAGAGACGGAAACTTTAGCCGTCTTCCTGCAATAAACGACAACACGTATGCCCAGTACAACGCCTATCGCCGCAGCATAAATCAACGGCTCGGTATAATCCGACTTTACCAGCCAAAAATAATGTACGACAGCCGTTAACCCCGCCACATAGACTAGCTGGTGCAGTTTTATCCAGCTTCGTCCCAATCTTTTCTGCATTTTTTTTGTTGAAGTGACGGCTAAAGGAAACAACAGTAAATAAGTCAGCAAGCCCATCAGGATATAAGGACTTTTCGGCACCTCGTCCTTAAATGCTTCCCAGGAAAGCGACAAATCAAGCACGATAAAAACCAGCAAATGCAGACTGGCGTAAAAAAAAGCGAACAAGCCCATCATGCGCCTAAAGCGCATCGGCCAACTCTGTCCCGTTATTGTTTTACCGGGCGACAGCGCCAAACCGATGCACAAAAACCGTAAAGCCCAATCGCCAAAGCCGAAATGCAGGGCTTCTATTGGATTCGCGCCAAGTTGATCGTTGACGGCATCCTTCAACAGCAAGCCGAAAGGCGCCAAACTCAGTAAAAAAACAATGATTTTTATGGCTGCCCAGCCTTTTTTGCCGGGTAACATCAAAAATACTGCTGTAGATCAATATTGGAATAAAGCGCCGCGACTTCCGCGCCGTAGCCGTTAAATTTTTCGGTATCGCGCTTTGGGGTAAAAATACTGCTGCCCAACACCCGCTCGCGGCTTTGACTCCATCGGGGGTGAGGGACTTCAGGATTAACATTGGCGTAAAAGCCATACTCGCTAGGCGCGCTTTTATGCCACGCGGTTTCCGGCATATAAGCGATAAAGCGTATTTTGACAATCGCCTTGATGCTCTTGAATCCGTACTTCCACGGCACGATCAAGCGCAACGGCGCGCCATTCTGATTGGGCAGCTCATCGCCGTACATGCCGGTCACCATCATCGTTAACGGATGCATGGCTTCATCGATGCGCAACCCTTCCACATAAGGCCAGTCTAAGCCGCCGGAGCGCTGCCCGATCATGACTTCCGGATTATAAAGCGTGGTAAATTCGACAAACTTTGCTTTCGAGGTAGGCTTAAACCGCTTGAGCATTTCGCCCAATGGAAAGCCTATCCACGGCACCACCATAGACCAGGCTTCCACGCACCGGAACCGATAAATACGTTCCTGAACAGGATTGTCTTTTAGAATATCTTCCAGCGTGTAAACGCCCGGCTTTTCGACCTCGCCTGTAACTTCCACGCTCCACGGCTTGGTTTTTAATGTCCTGGCTAAAACAGTCGAATCCTTTTTATTCGAGGAGAACTCATAATAATTGGTATAGCTGGTAACATCCTCGCGACCGGTGACCGGTAACTTTGCCGAATAAGGCCCGATCGGCACATCGGCGTATTTTCCCGTTTCGGCATGTCCCAGGTTCGGCAACAGAACGCCCGCCGAAAGCACCGTTGCCGATTTAATAAACTCCCGTCGGGATTCAAAAACCGCCCGATCAGTGATTTCGCTGCTTAAGATATTTGATTTGGTTTTGATTAACATGCTCAATCCTTTTGTTTTCGGACGCTTACACTCTTGAGCTTAAATAATACATCAATCTGTTTTGACATCGTTAACTGATGTTACGCATGCTCATAATAAAAAGCGTAGTCCACGAAAAACACGAAAATAGTTAAAACACATCAGAACGTTGCCAGGTAGACCGGCTTCTTGCCCACCGCCCGGCCAAGGACTCTCGGAATGACGACACATCCCGTAGATACTTGTGTAACACGAAGTTTCACCTCCCTGTGCCTGGGTTCCGGCATAACCCACAGGGATGTGGGGAATGCAGATATTGCAGGAGCAAATATCTGTCCCAGAACGACGGCATCCCACAGACCTGGGTGTATGACGTAAGGAGCCTGTCTTGGGAGTCTGTGAAGGAATGCCGGGTATGCCGCCGTCAGCGAGAAACCTACAGCGGATGTTTTTTTCGTGCTTTTCGTGCTTTTCGTGGACAATGCGTAACATCAGATCGTTAATATTGTCAGCTGGACAAGCGTATTTAAAAATGGCCGGTCTTCATTACCCAATGTAGAATCTCACCCGCCGTCCGGGATAGTCATAGCCGTCCGCTACGCCGTAGTCTTCGGTTAACCTGCCAGTGATAGATTTTGGCAAGCAGCGGACGAATCACCGGCAAGCCGATCAGCCATGCCAGAGGTTTCAACACAGACACTTTGCTCATCAGCACAATATAGGCATCCATCTCGGAATGAATCCGCTGATTCTCATCCTGAACATGCAGTTCGGTTAACGCTTTATGAGGATCGATACCGAGGTTACGCAGTTGCTGTTCGCGTCCGGTGATGTCGATCCAGCAGACGTTTTCACCGGTTTTTCCGGCAAGCTTTTCGTAGGTCGACCTGTCTTTGACGCATTGCGGGCAGGCGCCATCGTAATAAACCTTAATTTTGGCTTTATCCTGATTCATATTTTTTGCCTCCGATGAGCGAGGGTGATGTGGCTATTTTACAAACTTTAGGCGTTACATCGTGTTTGGGCGGGCCATTGCGTTCCTGCGGCTACGCGGCGGAAATGCTGCGCGATGAGTTTGCCAGGCAACAACCCGGACAACCAGACCTGCAACTCCAGTGGCATATGCTTTATCCTGAGAATCGCGGTTCAAAAGAGAAAAAACTATCACGGCTTAATCAATCGATAAGCCGCTTTAGCCGCTATTGGACGGAGCAAAACCAGGCTTTTCTGGTCATCGGCGGCGACCATTCCTGCGCATTGGGAACCTGGAGCGGCGTGCTGAACGGATTGCGGCAACCGGGTCAATTCGGCCTGATCTGGCTGGACGCGCATATGGACGCGCATACTTTTGCTACATCGCCATCCGATAATGTGCATGGCATGCCGCTGGCTGCTTTACTCGGCAAAGCGGATCAAAAACTGGCGGCGATGTATCCCGGTTGCGCCTTTATCAATCCGGAAAACCTCATTCTGATCGGCGTCCGAAGTTACGAACACGAGGAATACGAGCTATTAAAACAAGCCGCCGTGGAAATTGTTTTTGCCGACCGCATTAACACGCTTGCGCCGGTATTAATTAAAGCTATCGATAAACTCAGTCTGCGTTGCGAGGTTATCGGCATCAGCATCGATTTCTGCTGACGCTCCCGGCGTTGAAACGCCCGCTCAAGGCGGCATTAGAGCCGGAGAACTGCTCGAAGCATTGTCATTGATTAACCGGCATCCGAAAATACTGGGCCTTGAAATCAGCGAATTTAATCCTGAAAAAGACCGCCACAATAAAACCTTAGTTTTGATGAAGGCTATTATCGATGCCTTCTACGGCGGGACGTTATAGTAAAGCGTCGGTCTTGGCCGCCATAATAAAATCGTTAACATGCAGTCCTTTTATCTTGTGCGACCACCAAGTGACGGTCGCCCTGCCCCATTCCGTTAAAATGGCCGGATGATGGCCCTCTTGCTCGCACAGAGCGCCTATCTTATTGGTAAATGTCAGGGCGTTTGCGAAGTTATTAAACTTGAAGGTTTTTTGTAAACGCTTGATGCCGCCTATTTCAATAAGCGCCCAGCCTGGTAATTGCGGCATAAATTCGTCGATTTCCGCCTGAGTAGCCAATGGCGCGCCAATTCTGCATACTTCACAGGTTTTACCCGTCAGTTCAGTCATCGATAGTCTCCATTGGGATCTGTAAATGCTTGTATCGCGAATACTGCTTTTTGAATATATTCACCTTAGAAACTGATGTTACGCATTGTCCACGAAAAGCACGAAAGGCACGAAAAAGCATCCGCTGTAGGCTTCTCGCTGACGGCGTCATCCCCGGCATGCATTCACAGACTCCCAAGACAAGCTCCTTGCGTCATACACCCAGGTCTGTGGGATGCCGTCGTTCCGGCAGGGACAGATATTTGCTCCTGCAATATCTGCATTCCCCACATCCCTGTGGGTTATGCCGGAACCCAGGCACAGGGAGGTGAAACTTCGTGTTACACAAGTATTTACGGGATTCCGATAGTCCCTGGCCTGGCGTTGGGCAAGCAGCAGGTCTGCCTGGCAACGTTCTGATGTGTTTTAACTATTTTCGTGTTTTTCGTGGACTACGCTTTTTATTATGAGCATGCGTAACATCAGTTACTTAAAGTCTTTGGTTCAGTCCGAAGATAATGGATCGCATCTTTCATTAATTGCTTTGTCCATACAAGCTCTTAATTTTGCAGACAAGATTTTGACATGAGGCTCTTTACACATCTCAAGATGCCCTCCGGAAACCTGCTGAACTTCAACCCTATCGCCCAAAAGTGCTTTCCATTCTTGTTCCGGAGGAGCATAGCTAAAAAACATGGATTCCCGGTTAGCCGCTTGAAACAACGTTAACTGCCCATCATAAATTTTGGGCTGATAACCCTTGCGACAAGCCAAGTCGGGGCCTAATGTATATAGGTGAGGCCAAAAATCCGGTTCTAACACCTCTTTTTTTAACCAATACTTAACTTTATTTTTGGCCAGAACCAAGAATTGACTTGGACGCTGCCTAAAAAACTTATGGATGACCTGATGATAGGAGAGCGGCTGCTTTTCGTGCGTCAGGTGTGTATCCAGCAATCCCAGTAAGTTCACTCGGTGTCCATTTGCATGTAATTGACAAGCCATTTCATAGGCAACCATGCCGCCAAAGGAAAATCCTATCAAATAATAAGGACCGCGCGGCTGCACCTGTTGCAGCTCATCAATATAGTGACCGGCCAGCTTTTCCAGCGACGGTAGACGGATAGATCGATTACTGCCCTCTGCTGCCATGCCATACCGTAGAAAATAGAGCGGTTGATCCTTTCCCAGATGCAGGGGCAAGTTTAGGAACTCTATCGTGTGAATCGCAAATACGGGAGGACGCGAACCTTGCGTTTGAATGGGGACAAGGGAGTACCGTGAAGGTTGCCGATTACCGGACGATATTATTATTCCCAATTCTTCAACGGTTGGAAATTGGTAAATTGTACCCACGGAAATGTCAAAATTGAATTGCTTGCTAATATCAATAACCATTTTAACCGCTAGCAAGGAATGTCCGCCCAACTCGAAGAAGTTGTCGCGAATATCAATATTCTTACCCAGTAATTTTTTCCAGATACCCATCAGTTCGCGTTCGATCTCATTACAAGGCGCAGAGCATTCTTTGGATATTGCTTCTGCCAAAGGTAATGGCAGCGCTTTACGGTTCAGCTTGCCATTTGAAGTCAGCGGCAATCCGTTAAGGAACACATAGGCCGAAGGCATCATGAATTCCGGCAATTTCAGTTTCAGAAAGTCCCTCACTTCAGTTGAGGTGATAATGGGATTGCCGCGGGAAACCAGATAAGCCACAAGCCGTTTGTCGCCAGGAACAGACTCGTACACGTCCACCGCGACCTCACGTAATTGCGGGTGCTGGAGCAATGTCGCTTCAATATCGCTCAACTCGATGCGAAAGCCCCGGATTTTTACCTGTAAGTCGTTGCGGAATAAGAACTCAATAGTACCGTCAGCCAACCATCGGGCCAGATCGCCTGTCTTGTACATTTGCGCGCCAACTTCCGGGACAAAGGGGTCGCGTACAAAGCGTTCTGCCGTCAACTCGGGACGATTCAGGTAGCCACGGCCAACCGCTAGTCCGCCGATATGAATTTCGCCCGCGACGCCAATTGGCGCCGGTTGCTGATAGCTATCCAAGATATAAATGCGGACGTTCCTAATGGGCCTTCCAATCGGTACCGGTCGATTGAGATATTGTTTAAGGTCAGAAGACATGCGGTAACACGTGGCGATGATGGTGCATTCAGTCGGACCGTAATTATTGAAAAACTCGGGCCGTGGTTCCGGCATTTCCAGCAGTTTGGCCGGTTGCATCGGTTCGCCTCCCAGAAAAACGCGCCGTAGACTACTGAGTTCTCCGTTATGACCTGCGTCAATCAAGGTATAAAATCCGCTCGGCGTAATGGTCATCATGCTAACACGCTCTTTTAGCACCAGCTTTACGATTGCCTGCGGATCAAAGGGTTCGCTCGCTAAAACCAGCCGCGCGCCGACGAGTAAAGGGCCGTAAATAACTTTTTGAGTCACATCGAAAGCCATAGAGGTCACGACCAAAACCGTATCGTCGCAAGTAAGATCAGTTCCCTCTCCGATATACCAGGGAAGCAGGTTTTGTAAACCTCGATGCACTATTTCGACGCCTTTGGGCTTTCCGGTGGAGCCGGATGTGTAGATCACATAAGCCGGATTTTCAGGCTTGAGTCCTACTTTTTTATGATCGGGATTCGTATCAGGAAAGAGTGCCCACACCGGACACCGGGTCGACAAATCAAGCAACTGCGGGCATTTCGGCATTTCCGAGAACAGCGCTTGATACCGGCCATTAGTCAGCAACGCGACTGGGGCGCTGTCTTCAAGCATAAACGCCAGCAGTTCCTTGGGATAACAAGGATCAAGCGGCACATAGGCGCCACCGGCTTTAAGGATAGCGAGCCAGCCAATCACTTGGTCAATGGATCGCTCAAGACAGATCCCGACCAGCACTTCCGGCCCAACACCGATATGGCGCAGATAATGAGCCAGTTGGTTGGCGCGCGCGTTGAGTTCGCCATAGGTTAGTTGTTGATTTTTATCAACCGCCGCCACTGCCTGAGGTGCATGTCTAACCTGTTCTTCGAACCATTGATGAATGAAGTGGGTGTCATCCGGAAGCTCTGTGACCGACTTATTCCACTCCACCAGTAATTGTCGGCGCTCAGATTCTGTCAGCAAGGAAAATTCGGACAAATGCGCCTCCGGGTGAGCCGCGATGTCGCCGAGAAGCGTCTGAAAATGGCCGATCAAGCGGTCTATGGTTGAGTTTTCAAACAAGTCAGCCGCGTATTTCACCTCCCCTGCCAAGCCATGCGGGGTTTCCGACAACTCGAAGCTCAAGTCGAGTTGGGCGGTTTCAGTATCGCCGCGTCGAAAGTCCGGGAGGATTTTATCATCTGGGAGGCTTTGAAGGATGAACATGACCTGAAACAGCGGATTGTGACTGCACTGATGTTGCAAGTTGAGCGCTTCGACCACTTTTTCAAACGCTATGTTCCGGTTGGCGTAAGCCCCAAGCACGACTTCCCGAGCCTGCGCCAACAGGTCGCAAAAACGGGGATTGCCCGATAGATCCGTGCGCAACACCAGAGGGTTGCCGAAAAAACCGTCCAAGCCTTCGCTCTTTAAACAGCTCTGACCGATGCTCGGCGTACCGATAACGATGTCGTCCTGGCCGCTGTAGCGGTGCAACAGCATTTGAAAAGCCGACATCAGGGTCATGAATAAAGTCGCTCCTTCAAGCCGGTTCAGGGTGTTCAGTCTTTCCGTCAAGTCGGGCGACAAGCTGAATTTCCGGGTTTCCCGGCGGAATGACGGCACTGCCGGGCGCGGCTTGTCGGTAGGCAATTCCAGCATTGGCGCATTCGCCAGTATTGAACTCCAATAATCCAGCCGCGTTATCGCCTCCGGCTCTAGCTTGGTCCATTCAGGAGCCGGTTCAGTTACCGGTTTTTGAAGCCGTTCGGGTAATTCTATAGATGGATCAGGCAAGCATATTTGCATATTTACCCCAAAATAAGAGTTGGTTTCGTATCGCTGTTTAAGCTGGGGAAGCGCTGAGCCGTCAAGCCGATGCTGCTGGAAAGTGATGTAATCAGCAATTTCCTAATCACCATGGTGAGTTGCAGCCATCTAAAATGATGGGTGGTGTTCCCTAGATGCAGATTAGAAGATTCATCTTGCTCGATCAATAAGCGCTATTACCTATCAGCTGCACTGGCTATTGGTATGAATCAAGACTGATAGCGCGCCCGTGTTTACAGGGTTAATTTCTACGCCACTTACCCTTCAGCAGCAAAGCACTGCGGCCACGTTGGAACCCAAAACACTAAAGCCGCCTGTTTCTATAGTTAGTATCCGGCTAGGTATCTATACGGATTGTTTGTTGAGTTCGAAATAACGTACTTTTAATCGGCGGTTGACACGAACTTAGTGCTTGATCAAACACCTAGTTAAGCGGCTTATTTGGATTAATATTTTTTGAAGATTGATAAATATCAACGTGAGTTATGGAATATTGAACGTTTACATTAATTTCAGAAGGCAATCGTCTTATTTATCCACCCTACAATTAAATCGGTATGTTTGTCGTTTCTCTCTCCCTAAGAACCTGGGTGTGTAAATGCCAATACTGCGCCGCTGTTTACATATCCTTAAGTCAGCTCAATGATTCATTGCCACCCAACCTCATATATGAGAAATGCGCGGCCCACCCTTTAATAAGGAAAAAGCAATGATTTCAGCAACAGTAGAAAAAAATATTGATACAACCCAGTCAATTCCAAAAGCACCTTCCTCAGTCCCCTTACGATCATGGAAAAATAGCGATGCGGAAGAGTTAAATGGCATAAAAAAGTGGATAACTGATTTTTTATGCAACCCTCATCCATCATTAGGCCGTTCCGGAGATGTTTGTCCACACACAAAAGAAGCAATCAATAAAGATAGTATCTTTTTTACAGTAGAAAATTCCTTTCACTTAGACAAAGCAAGTGAAATGAGAAGGATAGCAAGTCAAATTGAACTATTTAAAAAACTAAAGACCGCTAATGCGGAAAATTACAAGGTAATAATAAATGTCTATCCCTATATTAACAGCGCAGAATATTTTAAGATTGAATCCATTCAAAATGAATTAAAGCCAATATTTGTAGAAGAAAGCCTAATGATTGGTCAGTTTTATCCAGGATGTAAAGAAAAGGGTCTATGGAATGATAATTTTCTTCCTCTTGATAGTCCAATTGCTTTATTAGCTATAAGAAATATGGCAATAACGGATATTGCCTTTTTAATGTCAAACAATACTTTTGTAAAAAAGTACTTAGATGTTTTTGGAGAGAAAGGAGATAAATTTTTAAAAAAAATTATTGAGCATAAGAAAGACATGCTGTTACGATAACGTCATGATAAATATTAAATTACCGTTACCAATATTAACATATAATCCAGAAAAATTATGCCATCAAAAATAGTTAAGATATTAGAAAACCTTTATGTTAATTCTGTTTTTATAGATAAAATAGGACTGTCATTTAACCAGTTTATAATAGTATCGAAAAGAGAAAAAATAACTATAATTGAAACCGGATTCAGGAATGACTTTAGCTTATTATCAAAAAACATGCTATCTATTGGCTTATATCCTGAGAATATAGACAATGTAATAGTTCCTCACTTCGAAGCAGATGAAATGGGGGCCTTGCCTGAAATATTGAAAGTATCAACTCAAAAAGTAAAAGTATATGCACATCCTATTTGCACATTTGCTTTAAACGATATTTTTAATGCGCGGACTAAACCTGTAAAAGATAATGAGGTTATTTCTGTATTTGAAGGACTTTCATTAAAGTTCATATACACGAAACATGTCCATCAGTGGGACAGCTTAGTCGTTTATTGGATTGAACAAAAAATATTATTCTCTTCAGATCTATTTATACAAAAGGGTGAGTTTACGGGGATAAATAAAGAAAATTGCTTAACAGAAATTATTGATTCAATCTATAAAGATAATTACTTGCCGTCATGTAATCATCTCAATCATGCATTAGATAAAATAAAAGAAAACAAAATAAATATTATTTTTCCCATGCATGGGTCGGGGCTTTCAAATCATATAGATTTATATATTAATTCACTGCAAGAACTAAATTTTTAATTATATTATCCTACTCCCATTTGACTCAAAAATCGTATACTTTATAAGTTAACAAAACCGTAAAGCGAAGGAGGGGGAGATGATCCGCAGGATACGCCTTCAGCGTCTAGCGCCCCAAGATCGGGAGGCTTGGCAAAAACAATATTATGGGCATCAAAAGCATTGGCAACGCAAACGGCTTTTAGCGCTTAAAGCGATTTGGGACGGCCAGAGCTTGGCGGAGGTGTGCCGCC